>JAABUJ010001711.1_pt1 | contig 30399 bp, 23 predicted proteins | sample 5559131 | NCBI WGS metagenome assembly JAABUJ01 (sample SAMN10711875, study PRJNA513366) | rock metagenome | isolation source: Antarctica rocks | place: Antarctica: Victoria Land, Mt New Zealand nord | collected 2016-01-07
GTCGCGTACTTCGCCGCGCCGGAGAACGAGGGCCGCTCGCTGGCGCCCGACGTAGTACCATAGAGGAGAGCACTAAAAAGGTGGGTGCGCCTTGCGAGGCACAGGAGACGTTGCCGCGGAGTGCGGCACGATTGGAGTGACATCGGTCATCCAGCACCTTACCTTAGCGCCCTGCGCCGTCAGGCGCAGGGCAGGGGACGGACCCTGAAATGAAATGTCTGGGCGGCCCGGCAAGCAATTCGCCATCAGTATCTTTTGATCTGGCTCTTGGGCGCTGTTGATGCGCTTGAAACGGCGGTACCCTGAGGCTTCAGAGGCTGATTATCTCTGGAAGGACATCAGAACCGCCATGTTAACCAAGCTGTTCTTTCCGACGGTTGCGGGAGTGCGTGTTGACCGCGTGTGGTGGCAGGGCCAGACGCTGCATCTGGCCGCCACGACGACGCGCCGGGCGGCGCGCTGCCCCCTCTGCGGACGTCGCTCGAAGCGGGTCCACTCGTTCTACGCCCGCACGATCGCCGACTTGCCGTGCACGGGAGCGCGGACGATCATCCATTTACAGACACGACGTTTCGTGTGTCGGGTCCGCTGGGGTTCTTGGGCTCTTTTGATGCTATCGATCTCGTGTCGATGTGCGGCGGCAATGACGAGAGGTCATGGGGTTGGTGGTTGACTGACATCATATTGACATGGCATATGAACAAAAGGAATAGGAGCGATTCAGTTTTCGCAGCTCACGACCCCTCGTTTTGGCGCCGGGCTTCGTCGCCGGGTGTCATGGTCGGGATAGTGCAAGACTTGTTGACCGTTTCGGCTGTCTAGCCGGTGATCACCGTCATTCGTGGAGACAATCGCTTTAGTTCTTGCCCCCAATGGTGCAAACGTTCCTCTCGAACAGCAGCATCAAAAGAGCCCAAGAACCACTTCAACGCCGGCACTCACAACAAGACAAGTGGATATGTTGTTCATTGACGGGCCCTATGACTTATCGTTCGCGCAAATCTTGAGCGAGTTCGGCGGCTGGTGCCGACAATCGCCGACAGCTTGTGAACAAACGGCTTGGTGCCGTGGTTATTGTCAACAAAAGGCCGTGATGGCCGCAGAGTCTATGGTCGTGACAGGTCAGTATGTTACCAAGCATTCTGCTCTCACTTCAACTTAACTAGTGGCGCTTCCTACATGTAGTAGCGTCTCCGCTACAGATGCTACATGTAGTAGTCACGACGCTCTCGAATAGTAGTCACGACGCTCTCGAACTGGCTTCCAATTTGCGCGAACGATAAGCTATGAGTATGATACTGGTAGTAGGTTGACTTTACGATAGCGTACGGACGCAGCGATAAGTCGTCGTATCGCGCACAAGCAGAAATCAGGTCGATGAGTGGATGGATCTACTGTCGCCGCGCTGCCCTATGCGGTAGCCTGCTTGGGACGTCATGCGCGGCCCTGGTGGATCATCAAGATGCGCCTAGGCATGCGGGTGCCCCCCTTGCCAGAATCGTTGTGACGCTCGACAAGCCAGGCGCGCTGATCCCATCAGACTTCACAGGTTTGAGCATTGAGTATCCAGCCGTCGGCGCCTATCTCGGGGTAACCCCGCTGTACCCTAATACGGTCTTCCGGCGTTTATTGACGAACCTCGGTCCTGGCTCCCTGCGCATCGGAGGTGACAGCCAGGACACGTCGTGCTGGCGCCCAACCGGCGATTCCGATCGGACGGGATGCGCGTTCACCATCAACGCGTCGTTGCCACAGGTTGTCTTCTCGACGGCGGCGGCCACAGGCTGGCGCGCGCTCCTGGGGATCAATCTGGCGATGAACGATCCCTCCGCAGCTCGCGCGTACGTGACGGAGGGTATCCTCCCGGCGTCCATGTCCACCATCAACAACCTTCTTGGATTGGAGATTGGCAACGAACCGGATATCTATAGCCAGCATAGATTGCGTCCGTCCTCCTACTCCATCGCGCGTTATCTGCATGACGTCAAGGGCTATGTCAACATGCTCAAAGGAAGCGCGCGCACGGCTAGGGTACCGTTGGTCGGGCCGTCATTTGTGACGCAAGACTGGGATCGCTATGTGGGCCGCTTTGTCGCTACGGTGAGGGCGCGCAGTCTCGCGTTTCTCACGCTCCACTATTATCCCTTCAGCGCCTGTAGTGTCCCGAGCGCGGCCGGCGCGACCGGTGCCGCATTGTTGTCCGAAAGCGTCATGTCGTCTCTCTCCCTACGCTTCTCACACGACATCGCCGTGGCTCGCTCCTATGGCTTGCCCCTGCGTCTAGACGAAATCAATTCCGTGTCCTGCCATGGCAAGGCTGGCGTCAGCGACAGCTTCGCCTCGGCGCTGTGGGGGCTTGACGTCCTCTTCACGCTGGCCCACGCAGGGCTACGGGGTGTCAGTTTTCACATCTACGACCTCGACCGGTCGCCCGGCCACTATAACCCTATCGTCAGCACGGTCACTCAGACCGCGCCAACAACATGGGTCTATGCGACCACCGTACGCCCCCTGTACTACGCCATGCTGCTCTTTAGGAACGCCGCAGGCGCCAGGTTCCTTCCCGTCACGATGCGCAACGTTCGGGCCAACATCAAGGCCTATGCCGTGGGCGATAGGGCGACGGTACGAGTGTTTGTCCTGAACAAAGACAGTAACGCCGCTGGATCGGTCATCATCACGCCGTCACGCGCTCAGGGGACGGCCACGATTACCTATCTGCGCGCCCCGACACTGTCTTCGACGACGGATACGACGCTGGGCGGACAAGTCATCGATCGCGGGACGGGGACTTTGCCTCGCCCTCATATCCTGACGATCAGGCCCGATCCTGTCACCGGCGCTTACCGCGTGCCCGTACCTGTCGCGAGCGTCGCGATGGTCACGCTGCGCCTAACATCGGCCCCATAATTCGTGGGCTTCGTCCGATTCCATCACCAGCCGACGCTCGACGTCGACAACCTGCCACAGCGCCGAACGTGAACAGAGTCGCGACGGCCCGATTTATCGGGCCGATGCCCCGCTTGTTTGTAGACGTGATACATAGTATAGAGAGGGGTCAACAACACGAGAGGCAAGCTGAGGTGTCGCCTGTCCCGCAGTCTAGACCCAAAGGGGACCCCATGGAGCCAGTTAACAATCTATTGATCAAGGAGACGGTTCTCGCGTACCGGCATTACTGGACTGCCCTTCTCGAATCGGCGGAGCCTATATGGTCGGAGCTGGAACTGACGATCCTACAACTCAAGGGCCTGGTTCTCCTCGAGGTGCGCGGCGAACTGCCGGTTAGCGGCATCGCCTCTGCCCTCGATATCGCACGTCCTTCGGCCAGTGTGCTGGTCGGTCAACTCGTACAGATGGGTATCGCGGCGCGCGCGGACGACGATACGGATCGCCGTCGCTCGCTCGTCTGCCTGACCCAGAAGGGCAAAGAGCTGATCGCGCGCCTCCATCGGGGAGATGAGCGCTTCATGGAACAGCAGTTCGCACGCCTCAGCCCTGATGAACTGCTCGCGCTCAGGCACGGGCTGCATGCCCTCACCGAGGCGATCTGTGCGGCGAGAGAGTAGCCCCATAGCCTCGTGCGCGGCCTGGTATTCAGGGGCACGGACACCCACATGTGACGCTGCGGCCTCGGCTGGTCAAGCGCCCTGCGCTCGCAAGCCCCGCCATTTGTTATCATCAATGTACCCCCGGTGAACGTCCGACCGCGATCACCCTCATGTCGTCACCCCAAAGGAGTCATTGGCCGATGAGCACAAGCGCACACACCGCCACGACGGCGCCGCCACCGATCGAACCCGAAGAGTTCCAGCGCGTGGCCGCGATGGTGCGTGAGCAGGTCCGGTCTGTCATCGTCGGGCAGGATGAGGCGATCGAAGGGACGCTGATCTGCCTGATTGCCGGCGGTCACGCGCTCCTCGAAGGGGTGCCTGGCTTGGGCAAGACGAGCTTGGTGCGCGCGTTCGCCCAGACGTTGGATCTGCAGCATGGCCGCATTCAATTCACGCCGGACCTCATGCCCGCCGATATCACCGGCACGACCGTGCTCAACGAAGAGTCCAGCGGACGCCGTACACTCGCCTTCCAGCAGGGTCCGGTCTTCGCCAATCTGCTCCTCGCCGACGAAATTAATCGCGCCACACCAAAGACGCAGAGCGCCTTGCTTGAAGCAATGCAGGAAGGCACAGTGACGCTGTCCAACCGGCAGCACACCCTGCCGCAGCCGTTTTGCGTGCTGGCGACCCAGAATCCGATCGAGCTGCAGGGGACCTATCCGCTGCCCGAGGCTCAACTCGATCGTTTCCTGCTCAAGCTGTTCTTTGGCATGCCATCTCGCGAAGACCTCAACGAGATCGTTTTCCGCACGGCGGAGATCAACGAGCCGCCCGTGCGGCACGTCGCGGACGCGCGCGTCCTGCTCCAGATGCGCCGTCTTGCCCACGAAGTGCCGATGGCGCGCCATGTGGTCGATTACGCGACGCGAATCGTGCTGGCCTTACAACCGGGGCAACGGGAGGCTTCCGACGCCGTCGCGCGGCATATACGGATGGGACCGAGCCCGCGCGGGGTGCAGGCGCTCTGCCTGGCAGGCCGCACGACGGCGTTGCTGGCGGGACGGTACAATCTCGCCTTCCAGGATGTGCGAGCGGTCGCCAAGGTCGCGCTGCGCCATCGTATCCTGCTCACATTCGACGCGCAGCGCCAGGGCATGACGACCGACGCGATCGTCGAGGAGGCTGTGACATCCGTACCGGAGGAGGTCCGGTGAACAACCGATTGTGGCGATCGTTCGCGGCACGAGCCGGCCTTGGTCAGGCCGCACGACATTCCCCCACGGGGACGCGTGAGCCGGCGCAACCGTTGCTCGACGAGGCAACGTTGCGCCAGTTGGCGCACATGCGGATCGAGAGCGAGCGTTCTTTCACCGAGTGGTTGGGAGGTGAGCGCCAAGGTCGACGTAAGATGCATGCGCTCGAATTCGAGGACTACCGTGGCTACACGGCGGGCGACGATTTTCGACTCATTGATTGGAACGCCTACGCGCGGCTTGGCGATCTTTTCGTCAAGACGTCCGTCGCCGAAGAAGCTATGTCCGTCGAGTTTCTCATCGATTGCAGCCGGTCGATGGATTGGGGCACGCCGACCAAAGTGCGTTACGCCGAGCAATTGGCCGCGGCGCTCGGCGCCCTGGCGCTTATGCATGGCGATCATGTGCGTGTCGTCGGCGTGGGCGACGGCGACGCGGTCCCCGGCGCCCCGCTCTATGGACCGGGTGATCTGACCGCCCTGACCATGGAACTCGAGACGCTCCCGGTCCGCGCGGCGACCGACTTCGCGGGCAGCATAGCCGCGTTCCGGCGCGTAGCCGAACCGCACGGCGCGGTCGTGGTCGTGAGTGATCTACTCGCTCCCCTGGACGACGTCAAAACGCTCGACCTTCTCGTGTCCCAGGGGCGCGACGTCTTCGTCATACACATCATTGACCCGGCTGAGGCCGAGCCCACGCTGCACGGCGTGGTCGAGTTACGCGATCGCGAGACCGGCGTCACGACCATCCGCACCATCACACCGGCCGTCCGCCGGCAGTACATGGCGCGCTTCCTGGAGCGAACGGAGACGATCGCGGCCCGGTTGGAGGCGGGGAACGTGCGGTACATCCCGGCCTCCACCGCCGTCGCCACAATCGATGCCATCAGGAGCGGGTTGCGTCAGGCCGGCATGGTTGCCCCGCTCTAAGCATATGGATCGCCGCGATCGCCATGCGGCGCCGCCGTACGGCATTCAGGCGCGGAGCAATGCCCACGCCACGACGAACGCTCACGCCATCACAGAGGAGGATGCGATGATGAAGCGACACACCAGATTCCTCGCGGGTGCCATGGGCGCGACGCTCACGGCGCTCTCGGCGCTCTCGGCGCTCGTGGGATTCCCGCCCTCAACAGGCACGGCCGTGGGTATGACCCCGGCACCCTCGTTGCGGTTCGAGACGCTTGCGCGCGTGGGCCTACCATTGAGCGGCCTCGTGTGGACGGGGTCCCGCTTCGTCTACACCGTCGAAGGGCGGCCCCAGCTCTACGCAAGCACGCCAGACGGCAAGAACCTGCGCCCGTTCGCGCGCGTGCCGCGCAACGGAGGGGAGATGCGCTGCGTCGCCTCCCCCGGCGATCACGGATGGCCCACCCACGCGCTGTACTGTCACGCCGCGGACGGGCCAATCTACCGGATCGCGTCCGGCGGTGGCGCGGTGGCGCGGTTCGCCACGGTCCCGTCGCCGCAGTCGTCGGACGGCGCGCTTGCCTTCGATACCGTCGGGCGCTTCGGCTACGCGCTGTTGGCGGCCACCGGCGGTTCCGACAGTGGCCCAGGCGGCGACGTCTACGCGATCACGCCGGAGGGTAACACACGGCATGTCGGCCATTATGGGGGGCCGGGCGGCGCGGAGAATCTCGCCATCGCGCCCGCCGGCTTCGGGAGCGCCGCCGGCCAGGCGCTTATCTGCGTGGACCAGCATGACCACCACGGTCGGCTCCTAGCCATGGACGTGCATGGCGCGGTCCGTACGCTCGTCAGAGGACTACCGTGGGGGTTGAACCCCGTTGTATCATTGGTCGCGACGGCACCGGCAGGCGGCACATCCGGCCTGTACATCGCCGACTGGCTCAGTCGCTCACTCCTGTTCGCGCCCGGTGATCAACTCCACGCGTACCGCGGTGATGTCTTCGTGGGTGCCGAGCGGCGCGGGTACATGTATGTGGTGCGGCCGAACGGAACGGGCTACACCGTGCTCCCCATCCGCACGAATCTACACGCCCACGACTACAACATGGAAGGGGTCGCGTTCCTGGCCTCCTAAACACCTGGGCACGGGCCCATCAGTCGATGGGCCCGCCGTCTGGGGACGGGTGAGAAACGACGGCTACGGCTACGGATGTGGGTTCGTCGAGAACTGGACGAAGCGCAGCGACACCGGCGCGCCTTGCAGCGGGACGAATGTGGCCGCCAGCGCCGCGCCGTGGCGTGACACCACGACGAACTGGCCGATCTCCGGCCCAGTGTAGATCCCCAGGCTGACCTGCGCCGACCGCGTCGTCCCCGCGTGTACGAAGTGCGCCAGGTACAGCATCCGGGTCGGCAAGCGCACGGATGAACCAAACAGCCAGCACAGGAGGGTTCGCCAGCAGTTTGTCATGTGCCCACGAGCACATCATCGCCAATGGAAGTTGCCTGCGGCGCCGACTCCCCCGAGCCTATTTCCAGCGCAGTATCATGGCAATATCCCTTCCGTCTGCCGTTAGCGTAGTACCTGGCGCCATAGCCGCAGCCAACTCTCGCCCAGGATCCCCCTCACGTCCGCCGCGTCGGCGCCGCGCGCGAGCAGCGCCGCAGTGATGGCGGGCGCCTGCGCGGCGTCGGCCAAACCGGGTAGGGCGTGCCCCTCATAGCCGGGCAGGTATTCCAGGAAGTCGAGGCCGAGGCCGATGTGTCCCGACCCCATCACCGCGCTCATGTGCGCGGCGTGGTCGAGCAGGCGCTCCAGCGAGGGTGCAACCGGATCGATGAACTCGCGGCAGGTGTTCAACCCCACGGCGCCCCCACTCGCGGCGATGGCCCGCAGTTGGTCGTCACGCAGATTGCGCCGATGGTCACACAGCGCCCGCGCGTTGGAATGCGAGGCGATGACCGGGCCGCCCGCGACCTCCATGACGTCCCAGAAGCCACGCTCGGAGAGATGGGAGACGTCGACCAGTATGCCCAGGCGGCCGCACTCACGCACCACGGCGCGGCCGAAGCGAGTCAGGCCGCCGCCCGCCTCTTCCTCGCCCGTCCCATCCGCGACCATGGTCCGCCGCGCCCACGTCAGCCCCAGCGCCCGCAATCCCACCTGATACATCAGGCGCAGGATGCCCAAATCTGTGCCCAGCGGCTCGGCGCCTTCCAGCGAGAGCAGCGCGGCCACGCGACCGCGTCGTGTCTCGGGGGCAAGGTCGGCGGCCGTGCGGGCTAGGTACAGGGCGTCCTCGCTCTCCGCGATCTCTTCGTGCAGGTCATCGATCTGTAGGAGCGACTCGCGTAACGCGCTCTCGGGCATATAGGGCGTCAGGTAGATGGCGAAAACTACGGCGCCGAACCCACCGGCGCGCAGGCGCGGCAGGTGATGGCGGCGCAGCACCGCCGTCTCGCCGGCACGCCGTCTCATCCGTACGTCGCACAGGATATCGGCGTGCGCGTCGATCACCAGGGCGCGGCTGTGCAGTGCCGATGCGAAGGCCGCCGCCTGATCCCCTGTGTGGTCACGCATCGGCCGCGCCCTGATCGGTCGCGACCAGGGTCTTGACGCCGCGGTAGACAAGCGCGGACCGACCGGCGCCGTCCCGATTCGCGGCGCGCACGGCGTCCACCACGAGCCCGTGGTCGGGTGACAAATAGCACACCGGGTCCGTCGCCGCGGCATCGCCCGTCAGCTGGAAGGCCTGGCAGCGGCAGCCGCCGAAGTCGATTGTCTGGCGCGGGCAGCTCCGGCACGGCTCGGGCATCCAGTCGACGCCGCGGAAGCGATTGAACATGGGCGACTCATCCCAGATCCAGGCCAGCGAGCGCCGCCGCGCGTTCTCGATGGACAAGGTCTTGATCTGGCCGGCCGCGACGCAGGGCAGCACGTCGCCGTTGGGCTGCACCGTGAGCTGCTGGCTGCCCCAGCCGCCCATGCAGGGCTTGGGGTACTGGTTGTAGTAGTCGGGGATCACGTAGATGATCTGCATCCGTCCCGCCAGACGCTCCTGCGCCGCGCGCACGATGGGCTCGGCGCGCTGGAGCTGCTCGCGGGTCGGCAGGAGCGTGCCGCGATTATGGAGTGCCCAGCCGTAGTACTGCGTGTTGGCGAGCTCGATTCGGTCCGCCTCCACCCCCTCTGCCAGCCCTATCAGCGCCGCGATGTCGTCGAGGTTGTGGCGGTGCAGCACGACGTTGATGGTGAGCGGGAAGCCGAGCGCTTTGACCGCCCGCGCTGCGGCCATCTTCTGGCGGTACGAGGGCGTGCCGGCGATGTGGTCGGAGAGCGCCGGATCGGAAGCCTGGATACTGATCTGCACATGGTCCAGGCCCGCCTCCTTCAACTGCACGGCCTTAGCGGGCGTCAGCGCCAGCGCGCTGGTGATGAGGTTGGAGTAGAAGCCAAGCGCGCGCGCATGGGCTACGATGTCCGGCAGGTCACGGCGTTGCAGCGGCTCGCCGCCCGACAGGTGGAGCTGCAGCACACCCAACTCATGCGCCTCGCCGAGCACCCGTTTCCACTCGTCAAGCGTCAACTCGTCGCGGTAGGCCGCCAGGTTCAACGGGTTCGAGCAATACGGGCAGTGCAGCGGGCAGCGGTAGGTCAGCTCCGCGAGGAGGCCTAACGGTCTAGTGGTCGTGGTCGTGGTCGTGGTCGTCATCGAAATCCACCAGCCTCTTGCTGGCCAGCCGCTGCAGGAAGGTGAGCACATCCTGGTCGACGGGCCGATTGTACCGCGCGCTCAGCTCGGCGGCGATATCCTCCACGCTACGTGCGCCGTCGCACAGGGCAAGGATGGCTGCGCCGGTCTCGTTCAGAACCAACACCCCCTCGGGAGCCAGCAGTACCTGCTTCTCGCGCACGGGATCCCATTGCACACGCGCACGGGTGCTCAGGCGCGGGCGCGCGGTGGAACTGACGTCAGGCATCATCGCGCTCACCCTCTCTCAGCGTAGGCGTGGTGGATGGCGTCGAGCAAGCCCCACAGGACGTCATTCTTGAATGCCAGGGCGGCGATGGCGCGCTCCTGTTGCTCGCGGGTGCGGCAATACTCCGTCACCAGCTCGAGCGCGTGCGCGGAATCGCGCGGCGCCTGCGACAGCCGCCGCTTGAAATAGGTCAGGCCCTCGCCATCAACCCAGGTATAGTAGCGCTCGAAGGCTGCGATGCGCTCGCCCATCAAATCCGGGGCGAAGAGTTCGGTGAGCGAGGAGGCCACGGCCTCAATCCAGGGCCGCGTGCGCGCGAACGTGACATAGGCATCCCCGGCAAAGCGCACGCCGGGCGCCACATGGCGCTCATCTAGCACCTCCTCCCGGCTCAGCCCCACCGCTTCGGCCAGGCGCAGCCAGGCCTCGATGCCACCTTGCCCGTCCGCAGTGCCATCGTGGTCGACGATGCGCTGGATCCAGCGACGGCGGATCGCGGAGTCGGGACAATTTGACAAGATCGCGGCGTCCTTGATCGGGATGCTCTTCTGATAGTAGAAGCGGTTGGCGACCCAGCCCTGGATCTGCGCCTGGCTCAACCGGCCCTCGTTCATGAGCACGTGAAACGGGTGCTTGTGGTGGTAGCGTTGTGACTGCGCCCGTAGAGCCGCCACGAGTGCATCGGGCGCTAGTGGCACCCCGTCCGGCGCCTGGGGGGTGTCCGTGGCCCGTACCTCCGGCAAAGTATCCATAAGCCTAAATCTCTATCTCCATCCCGTCGACGGCGACCTCGATGCCCCGCGCCTCGACGACCTGCCGCTCCGGAGAGTCCTCGATCAGCAGCGGGTTGGTGTTGTTGATATGAATATAGAGCGTCCGGCCATGACCCAACTCGGCCAGGTGCTCCAGACTGCCGTCGTCGCCTGCGATGGGCAAATGGCCCATCGCTCGCGCAGTCTTGCCGACAATCCCCACGCGGGCCAGTTCGTCGTCGTGCCAGCACGTCCCGTCGAAGAGCAGGCAGGCGCAGTCCTCCACCTGAACACGCACCGCCGCGTTCAGGTCCTGCACCGCTGGCATATAGACGAGCGCGCGGCCCGTCCGCCCGTCGACGATGCGGTAGCCGACCGTCGCCTCGCCGTGTGCGCTGGCGTCGACGTCGACGTCGGCGGCGAAGATGGCTCTCTTGGTGCTGAGCGTGGCAAAGGCCTGGCACCACAAGCCGCTGTCGATGCCGTCGGTCAGACGGAGTGGCACCAACTCCCCCAGGCTCATGCGCTGCCAGTCGACCCGACAGTAGGCCTCTAGCGTGCGCAGGATCGGATTCCCCTTGTGGAGCGCCGCGTAGACCCACGCCGTCGCATAGAGACGCAGGGATCGGGCTTCCCGCAGGGAGAGCAACCCCAACGTATGATCCATCTCCGCATCCGAGAGCACGATGCCCTGGATGGGCGTCTGTCGCACGTTGCCCTGTGGTCGCAGCGCCGGGAATGCCTCAATCTGATTGCGGATATCCGGTGAGGCGTTGAAGAGGAACCAGTGCGCGTAATCCGCGCTGACCGCGATGGATGATTGTGTGCGTGCGCGACAGGGCAGCGAGCCCTCACGCACCCCACGGCAGTTCCGACAATGACAATTCCACTGTGGAAAGCCGCCGCCGGCGGCCGACCCCAGAACATGCACCCACACGTATCTCTCCGTTCATATCGTCGCGGATAGTAAGGATGGCGTACATACCGGGACGCTGGCGCGCCGCGCTACGGCGCGCCAGCCCTAACGGTTGAGGCTGGTGGACTATCGATGACTACCAGTGATAAGCGTACGCAGTTACCTCAGCCTCCGTCTCGAACTCCTCGAAATCAGGCATAACCCACTCCACGGCAATCACCTCCTTTCCTACGCTGCGAGCCGGTTGACGCGCTGGGTGCACAATTCTCCAGACATCTGTGCGGTCACCGCCGCAGTTTGGGGAGTGACGTGCATCTACAGCCGAATTTTACCCTGCCCCACCTCCCGGTGAACAAGTGGTTACGTTCACTATACAACATCCCGCGCACCGGTCGGGGAGGCGGAGTCGTCGATCGACGACTCCGCCTCCCCGACCGGTGCGCGGGGCTACGGGTGCGGGTTCGTCGAGAACTGGACGAAGCGCAGCGACACCGGCGCGCCTTGCAGCGGGACGAATGTGGCCGCCAGCGCCGCGCCGTGGCGTGACACCACGACGAACCGGCCGATCTCCGGCCCAGTGTAAATCCCCAGACTGACCTGCGCCGACCGCGTCGTCCCTGCATGTACGAAGTGCGACAGGTACAGCACGTTTGTGCCGTCGGTCGTGTAGAGCGAGAGGATACCGCTGAGCTTAGGTTTTGCTTGGTGGGGTATGATGCGCGTGAAAACAGTGAGCGCGCCGGACCGCGCGAAGCTGTCGTCGCTGGACGCGACCATGCGGTAGCGTCCCTCGTACGCCCGAGGATTCCCGGGCCAGCCCGGGACCGCAGGGCCGCTGACCGGGGTACCTCCCGCTACGGTGGCGCCGGTCGAGGCGGCCTGCCCCCCAACCGCGGCGCCGAGTAGCGTCGCCGTGGCTGCCGCGGTCGCGAATCGGAGTAGCCGTCCAGCGAACCCACGGATCATTCCTCGCTTCATCGGACCCCCTTTCTAGCGCGCGTCACGCGCCCCTTATGGACGCCGCCCATGTGTCGCGCGGCGTCCCGGTCGTCCACGGCGCTCACGGCGCCACCTGTTGGCCCGGCGAGGGTAACGGCTTGATGGGGGCGCCGCCAAGCTTCATCACCAGCACCGTAGCGCCCAGCTTCCCCAGGTGCTGCGCGCCGGTGACCGCCGAGCCGCCGAGGACGATCGCGACGTACTCGACGCCTTTGACCGCGTAGATGACCGGCGCTGAGCCGGTCGCCAGGCCGACGTTGGCGGTCCAGATCGTCTTCCCTGTGCGGTCGTCGAACGCGTAGAAAATGCCGTTCTGCCCCGACGTGAACGCAAGGTGGCTGGCGGTGACCGACGCGCCGCCGATCAACGGCGTCGGAAGGGCGAGCTTCCAGAGGAAACGACCGGTGTCCACGTCTACGGCCGAGAACGTTCCTGTCGCCGTCCCGACGGGGACGCGCGTGCCGGCGAAGTCGCGCTCACCGCCCTGACCCGACCCGCTAATCGTGATCTTGAAGCAGAGGTCGATCCCCGAGATGTAGGCGGCGTGCGTCCGGGGGCTATACGCGACGGGCGAGTACGGCGACCCGCCGATCGTGCCGGGGCAGGCGACTACCCCCTTCGTGGTCGGCGCGGGGTGATGCACGCGCACGTAGGCGCGCGGCGTGAAGAGGGGCTTGCCGGTCCCCGCGTCCAGGATGTAGAACAGGCCATTCTTGCCCGCCTCTCCGATCGCATGCACGGTCCGAGCGCCGACGTGCGCGTCGAAGATCACGGCCGGTGAGGCCGCGCCGTAGCTCCACTGGTCGTGGGGCGTCTCCTGGTAGTACCACGCCAGCTTGCCGGTCTTCGCCTGAATCGCCAGGATCGAATCCGTGTACAAGTTGGCCCCCGCTCGCCCGGCGCCCAGCAGCACGGGTGAGGGCGTACCCGTTCCGACGTAGAGCAACCCCGTGCGCGTGTCGATGGTGGGAGGCATATAGGTGCCGCCGCCGCCGTGGCGGCCCTTGGGGACCCACCCGTGGCCCGGTGCCGGCACTGTGTAAAACTTCCAGACTTGCTTGCCTGTGTTGGCGTCGTAGGCGGCGACGAAACCGCGGATACCGTCCTGGCTCCCCGAGGAGCCCACGAAGACGAGCCCGCTCCACACTGTAGGAGCCGTGGTCTCGTAGTACCCTGCCTGGGGATCCGCGACCTGGCTCTGCCACAGGCGCTCGCCCGTGTCCTGCGTGATCGCCTGGAGCTTGCCGTCAAAGGTCACGACGTAGACCTTGCCGTTCACCACGGCGACACCACGGTTGACCGACACGCCGTACCCGCCCACGCCGGTTGACAGCGAGAAATCAACGGGGGAGGCATAATGCCAGAGCACTTTACCGGTCACGGCGTCGAGGGCGATAATCTCGTCCGTATTGGTGGTGACGAACATTGTCCCACCAACCACCTGGGGGTAGCTCTCGGAGAGCACCTGAAACTGACCCAGGCTCGCCGTCCACGCCAGCCCCAATGTCCGGACAGTGGACGGGTTGACCTGCGTGAGCGGCGAGAACCGCGTGTTGTCGCGGTCACCGCCGAAATACGGCCACGGCTGATCGGGGGCAACCGAAGCGGTCGCCTGGCCGCGCGCCAGCGCCGGCGCCGTGCGCGGGAAGGACGCTCCCAAGACCCCCAGGACGACCAGGAGCAGGACGATCCGGTGACGGCGCCTGCGCGAGCCCCATGCTGTCATGTCGTTCGTTCCTTTTCTCTCGCCGGCGTCGTCCGACGCCGGCCTACTGACCCACCTGTAGAACGGAGTCGGTGCGATCGATTCCTCCTCCCGCTGTGCGTCGCGCGGCGGAAATTTTGGTACGCGAGGCTTAATTGTTGTTATGAGTATAATATAACTACGAAGACTCCGTCGAGAACCCTCCCCCCACCGTCGGTCACGGGTGACTCTGCGTCCGTCGTTCAACGATACCGGTGGAGTCGAACGTGGGCCCAGGTCATAGGTTCACGTCTTGTCAGGTCATTCCCGGCAATGCGCCCTCAACCGTGCCCGTCTCGCCTCCCCGTCATCCTTAATGGATCATGTGGGCAGGGTGAGCCATCTGGGAAGGCCGAGCCGTCGCAGCGAAAGGATCAAGCTGTGAGACCATCCGTTTTCCACGTCGCTTCCAAGACGGCGTCTCGACGTCCGTTTTGGTCTGCGCTCTTCCGTCATTTCTGGGGCTGGGTGACACCGCCCTTGCCCCATATGGTACGATTAGCGCCGCGCGTTGGCGAGGCGCCTGGGATTAAGTCTGGGACGCTGCGGGATGTGCTTGAGCGCAGCGGGGCGCCGGTGCGCCGAGCCTGGCGCGCCACCATGCTACGGCGCGTTCTATGCGCGTCCGCGTTGGTCGGGTTGATCCTGGCGCTTGTCGATGCGTGGCTGGGGTGGCCGCGCTGGTGCGCGCCCGCGGCCACCGTGGTGATCGCCATCATCGCGACGACGGTGGCGTGGCGGCGGGCGCCCGGCATCGACGCCGTCGCGCGGTTCCTGGATCACGCGCTCGGCCTCAACGAACAACTCGCCACGGCGCTCGACGTAGAAGCGAGAGCGCCCTCGTCCTCCGCCGTGGGCGCGCGGTTGCAGTCGCAGGCGACCGCTGAGGCCAGACGCGTGAGCGTGGCCTGGGCGCCGCGCGGTGTACGCGGTGTACGCGAGTGGGCTGTCGTGGTCGTGCTGCTGGGTGGCCTCGTCGCCGCGGTCACCCTTCCGTTCAACGGGGCGCCGGTGGCGCGTGAGGCCGCCGCGCCGACCGGCGGCGCGGCGGCGATGGCGCCGGTTACCCCCGTCGCCGGTACGTCCTCCCTGGCCGTGCGCGTCGCCGTCGTATCCGTCCAGAACGGCGGGTTCGCGCAGCCAGCGCAGAACGCGCGCCCCGCGGCGTTCATACCGCGCGGGGCGACGCTGCGTCGCGCACCGGCCGCGCGGCCAGCCCAAACAACTGGAGAGGTGCGCCGCCGGAACGCGGGGGCGTCGCGCGCGACCACGAGTGGGGGAACTTCCGCCAACGGACAACTCCCCGCGCCGGTCCTCCGGCACAGCGAGAGCGCCCTGCCCTCGGGTCCGGCCACGGCTGGAAAGAAGGGCGCGTTCTCCTCGAGCACGCCGCCGAACCAGGGGCAGGCGCGTCCTGGCGCAACGGGGCGAAGCGCAGGCGCGTCCGCCGGCGCCGGGACACGCGCGACCGGCGCGACCAAGAGCGCCACGCACGGTGGGCCATCGACGGGCCAGCAAGGCGCGCGCGCGGGTAAGGGGGGCGCGCCGGGATCCAGCGCCGGCGGCAAGGCGACTCAGTCGCAATGCCTCTACGGGTGCACCCACCTTCTCCCGTCGCAGCTCACCGCTCCGGGATTAGTAACAGGTAAGGGCCAGTTTGCCGGTAAGGGCCTGCCCGGCGGCCAGACCGCGGGTCACGCCGCGGGCGCGGCGTCGAAGCTCGGGTCCGCGCAGGCGTCGGCGGCAAAAGCCGCCCGCCAACTCACAATCACAAGCGCGTACGGGCAGGCCACTAGCGCCAAGCTCTCCACCAAGCAGGCTCAAGGGCACAACGGAGCGGGGAGCGCGCAACCCTCCGTTGTGCAGGCGGGAACGACCGGCGGACAGACATTCGACTACGTGCCACCGGACGCCAACGTCCAGCCGGCGGCGGACGACGCGATCCTCGGTCGCTACTTCACGCCTTCCTCGGCGTCGTAGGTCCATGGCAACGAGGCGCCGATGACGCTACTCACGCCCCTCGCCTTGCTCGGCTTGCTGCTGCTGCCGCTGCTGGTGGTGCTGCACCTGCGACGGCGGGAAGCGCGCACGGTCGACACGCCGAGCCTGCTGCTTTGGGAAGGCGTGGGCGGCGCGCAGGCGGGGGAGGGCCAGCGGTGGCGGATCGAGCATCTATTGCCGCTTCTCCTGCAAGCGTTGGTAGCTGGAGCCCTCGTGCTGGCCCTCGCCCAACCCTCCGGCGCCTCCAGCGCCCCTGGGACGCGCGTCTACGTGGTCGACGACGGCGCGCTAATGGCCGCCGCCGATCCGGCGCCCTCCCGCCTCGCCGCCGCGGAGGCGCTCGTGGCCCGCGACATCCAGGCGGCGCCGTCCGGCACGACGTTCGCGCTCGTCACAGCGGCGCGGGCTCGGGTGGTGGTCCGAACCGACGATCGCTCCCTGGCGCTGCGCCGGTTGAGCGCACTCGCGCCTCTAGCCGCCGCGCCGGCGTGGCGCCAGGCGCTTACCGTCGCCGTCGGGCTGCTCTCCGCACGGTCCGCCCACATGCTGATCGTCCACGCGCCGGGTGAGACGCTACCGGCCATCCCGTCGCTCCGGGGCGGCGTGTCGACCGCGGTCGTCGGGAGCTCCACGGACGACCAAGCTATCGAGGCCGTGAACGTGCGCTGCGCGACCGCTAAGGCCACCTGCGACGTCTTTGCCGTCGTGTACAACGCGAGCGCCGGCACAGCGCGGGATGTCCTCGTGATCGACGCCGATGGCGTCGTGCTGGGTCAGGAGCGCCTCGCTCTTCCTCCACGTTCGGACACCGACCTCAGCTTCGTCGTGCCCGCGACCCGCCGCCTCATCCGGCTGTCCCTCACGCGCCGTGACCTCGTCGCGGCGAACAACGTGGCCTGGGCAACGGTCCCCGGCCCACGGCCGGCCACGGTGACCGTGGTCGGCGACGCCGCACACTCCACGGCGGTCGTCCGCGCCCTGGCCTCCCTGCCGGCGGTCCAGGTCGTGGCGCGCACGCCCACGCGATTCAAGGCGGGCGGACACAGCGCGCCGGGCCTCCTGGTCTTCGCTGGATGGACGCCGCCGGGCCCGCTGCCCGCGACGCCGAGCCTTCTATTGATCGATCCGCCGGCCCTGCCTGGCAGCCCTGCGCCGGGTGTGCTCGGCGGTGTTACCGTGAGCGGCGAGGACACCGCGAGCCCCCTGTTGAGCGGCGTGGATTTGACCTCGTTGGACGTGCCGCAGGGGACGGGCGAGCAGTTCTCCTTACCGGACGGGCTTCGCCCGGTGGTCTGGGCGGCGGACGGGCCGCTGCTCGCGGCGGGCAGCCTGCAAGGACGCCGCGTCGCGGTCCTCACCTTCGATCCCTCGACCTCGAACCTGGGCCAACTCGACGCCTTCCCGCTCTTGATCGCCAACGTCCTGCGGTGGTCGACGTCCTGGTCTCCCTCCGCCGCGGCCCCGGGCGACCGTATCGCGCTCGACGTCCCACCCGCGACCACAGCGATCGAGGTGGCGCGGCGGTCCACGCTGCCGGGCGCGTCCGTCGTCGTCCAGCGCATCGCGCCATCGCGCGTGCGGGTCGACGTGGGCGTGGCCGAGCCAGGCCTCTATACAATGACGGAGCGTGGCAGGTGGGGCGTGCGTAGCAGCGACATAGCCGTGGACACCGGCGCGGCCATGGAGGTAGGCGCGGGAGCGCCCCTCGACGTTCCCCCCCCCGCCTCCATGGCCGCGATCGCGACCGGCGCCGCCCCCCGGAGCGTCGACTGGTGGCCGTGGCTGGGGCTGCTCGCGGCGCTCGTCGTCATCGTCGAGGGCGGGGTGAGCGCGTGGCGCATCGACCGGAGGGGCGGGCAATGATCGCCTTGCGCGCGCCGGAGCTGCTGGCGCTGGCGGTGATCCCGTTGGCGCTGGCGGTCGCCATCGTGGGTCGTGCGGTGGCGCGCCCCGCGCTACGCCGCCATGTGACCGAGCTGGGGCTGCGTTGCCTCGCGCTCCTCGTGCTCATCATCGCCATCGCGCAGCCCACCTGGCAGCGCGGCGCGACGGGAAACGCGTTCGCCGTGCTCGTCGACGTCTCGGACAGCATCACACCGAGCGCCCGCGCGGTCGAGGCGTCCTGGCTGCAACGCGCCACGGCGAGGGCATCATCCACCGCCCCGGTGACGGTAATCGTGTTCGCGGGCACAGCGGCGGTGACCACGCTGTACCGGCCTGTCGACCATGCTACAGCCCTGGCGTTGCTGCGCTCCGGCGCCGACGGCGCGCGGACGGATCTCGCGGGCGCGTTGCGGCTCGCCGTGGGTGTCGTCCCGGCGGGCTCCCGGCTGCTCCTACTGAGCGACGGCGTTCAGACGGGCGGTGACGCGGCCGCCACCGTGTCGGACCTCACCGCGCGTCACCTATCGCTGGACACGGTGCTGCTCGACCGGCCGGGTCCCGACGTCTCCGTGACCCGGCTCGTCCTCCCGTCGGCGGCCCCGGCGGGCGCTGCCCTGCCGCTCCAGGTGACCTTGCACAGCACACGCGCTGTTACGGCCACGCTGACACTGCGCATCGACGGCCGCACGGTCGGCCGCCAGACGCTGGCCGTGCAAGCGGGCGACGATCCTTATCAGATCGACCTGCCCGCGCAGGCGTCCGGTTGGCATGTGGTTCGCGCGTCCATCAGCGCTCCCGATGATGCGGAGCCGCGGAACGACATCCTCTCGGCCGCTACCAAGGTGACGCCCGCCCCGCGCGTCCTCCTGGTGACCCAGCGGCCGTCCAACGCCGCCGCCCTGGCGCAACTCACGGCGGCGGCGTTGGATGTCGTCGCGCTCCCGCCGGGCCGCATGCCTGCGTCGGTCACTAGCCTCTCTTCCTATGGAGAAGTCGTCCTCGATGACCTCCCCGCCTCGGCGCTCAATGGGGCGCAGGTCGCCGCCCTCGACGGCGCCGTACGCCGCCAGGGCATTGGTCTCTTCGTGCTGGGCGGCGCGCACAGCCTCACGCAGGGGCACTACAGCCAGACCGCGCTAGAGCGGATGTTGCCTGTTCTAGGCGAAACGCCGGCCAGCTTGCGGGACGGCAACGTCGCCTTACAACTCGTGCTCGACCGATCGGGCAGCATGGACGACTTGGCGGGCGACGTCCCGAAGATCGTCATGTCGCGCGCGGCCGCGCGCCTGGCGGCCGATTTTGCGATCCAGCACACGGACAGCCTGGGACTGCTCGCGTTCGACCAGGTCTCGCATATCCTCGTTCCAATGGGTAAGACGACGCCCGCCGACAGCCCCCACATCCACCAAGTGATCAGCGGCATGTTCAGCGACGGCGGTACGAACATCTACCAGGCGTTGCGGACCGGGATCGATCAGGTGAGCTTGAGCAACGCGCCGTACCACCATATCATCCTCATGACCGACGGGAGGAGTGACCCAGCGGACTACCGGCCGTTGCTGAAGCTGGCCCAGCAGCGCAAGATTACCATCTCGACGGTGGCCCTCGGCCCCGACGCCGACGTGAGCCTCCTACGCTCGATATCCTCCTCGGGCAAAGGACGCTTTTACTACACCACCAACGCCGAGGACCTCCCGCGCATCTTCGCGGAGGAGGCGCGTCTGGCGGCTGGATCCGCCGCTGTCACCGGCGATGCCGGCGTCCGCATCGCCGCGAACAGCCCGACGGTGCGCAGCCTTGGCGCCGGTTCATTGCCACACCTGGCCGGCTACGTCGCGACGGTGTTGAAGCCGGGCGCCGTCGACGATCTCGAGACCAACACCCATACCCGCAAGCCTGACCCCGTGCTGGCCCGCTGGCAGTACGGGCTGGGGCGCGTCCTGGTGTGGACGCCCGGGCTGGAGAATACCTGGTCGGCGTCGTGGCGGCGGGCCGAACCCGCCTTCTGGTCCGACGCGCTGCACTGGACGCTGCGCGGGCCTGCGGTAGCGGCGGATACCCCCACGTTGGACGGCATGCCGGCGGCGCCCGACGGGATCAGGATCGATACGTTGACGAACGACGGTACGCCCATCGAGTTGCAGCGTCTGGCCATCGACATCCGTACGCCGGGCGGCGCGGTCACGCATCCCCTGGTCACGCAGACGGGCCCTGGGCTCTATCGCGCCCCGTACCAGTTCACGATCACGGGCGTCTACACCGTCACGGTGCGCCCCCTGACTGGCGCCGGTAGCCCGACCCAGGCTCTGCTGGCCGTACCATATAGCAGCGAGTACCTTCCAATGGCGCCGAACGCGTCACTGCTCTCCGCGCTTAGTGCGGCGACCGCCGGCGCGGCGCTGCATGAACCTGACCAGTTGGCGCCGCCCCAAGGCGGTAGCGCGGCGGCGCTATCGCTCTGGTGGGCGCTCGCGCTCACCGCGCTGGCGGTCTATGTCGCGGGGATCGTGGCCGGCCGTGTCGCGGCGAGCGTCGGCGAGCGTCGCGCGTGAGCCCCCGGGCGCTAAGATTTCGCGCCTACAGGCGGCCTACGCCGGGAGCGCATAAAATGGCGCACATCCACAGAGGCCAGCGCAGGCGCGGGGCACGGTTGACCATTTAAGTTGACTTGGCATAACTATGTGGGTATTATCATCCTTGACAATCCCCTGAGCGAGATATACCATATGTCTAGTAGGTGTACCATTCATAGCCTCACATTGCGGCGTATCGGACAGTTCTCAACCCATATCCCCACGCCGTTGCTCCCAGTACGGCAGCTTGGATGTGACACGGAAAGGATGTCTAGTCATGATGGGTAATCGTCGCAGAGTCGCGGGGATAGTCATTGCCTCCGCATGCCTGCTCGCCGCGGGCGTACTTGGGCCTGGAGGGGTCGCACGGGCCACCACCGGTCCGTCCACACATCTGCAGCCGACCTACAAGGTCAACAACAAGTTTGGCCAACAGTTTGTCGGCCAGTACATCCTGAAATCGGTGCCGGCCGCCGCCCACCTCCAGTCGGCCGCGCTGGGCATCGAGGTCGGCAGCAACGGTTTCCTCTACGGGATTGGCCAGTTCTATGGCTACGATGCCTCCGGCTCCCAGTCGAGCTGGGTCGCCACGCTCTACCACTTCCACCAGACCAGCAAGGCCCAGATGACCATCGACCTGTTGGTGCCGGCCACGGAAAAGGACCTAATCGGTCGGCTGTTCGTGGCCCCTCCACTGCACAACATTCTGAGCGGCAAGATTGAGATCGGGCGCCACACATATCCGGTCAGCTTCCGCCATATCTCCACACGTTGAGGTGGTGCGGCGTGCGCTGCTCCACTCGTCTACTAATGCTGTAATCCTGCATCATGCCACCCGTTCGATCCGCAGACAGCATGATGAACCACATGGTTGTGTTCCAGCGTCGCCGGATAGGTGAAAGGAGGGATGGAAGCTGGGGACGCGGGTGTGCGCCGCCTGGCGTTGATTGATCAAGCGCACTCATTCAAGGGGCCACCGTGCGACCGACGCGAAGGGGCGTCGGTGAAACGACGTGGTCGGCGATCCTAATTCGGATCGGGTTGTAGCTACTGAGGGAGATGTTAAGACATGAAATGGAGCCTTCGTCGGGGCGGCGCGCTGACGGCGCTCGCCTCGCTCCTCATTGTCGGCGCGGCCGGCAGCCGACTAAACACGTCGGCGGCGGGTGCAAGCACGACGCCCGCGGCGCGCACGACCGCGGCCGGCGGGAACACCGACTGGACGTCGTCCGGCGGCAGCAATGATGCCACGCGCTTCTCGTCGCTCGCGCAGATCACCCCGTCCAACGTGCATAGGCTGGGCGTCGCCTGGACCGCGCAGCAGGGTAAGAACCTCGTCGGGTGGGAGACCGTGCCGGTGGTGGTCAAGGGCGTGATGTATTACACGACCCAGACGGACCAGGTGCGCGCGGTCAACGCGGCCACCGGCAAGCTGCTCTGGCAGTACACCCCCAAGGTGGACTTCTACCGCTCCATCTCCGGTGGTGGTGGTGGCGTCGCGCAGAACCGTGGCGTGACCGTGGTCAACGGCACCGTGTACCTGACGACCTTCGACGCGCGGCTAGTCGCGTTGCAGGCCTCCACTGGCGAGAAGCTGTGGATAAGCAACGTCGCCGACCCGAACGCCGGCTACGCCGAGTCGTCGCCGGCGACGTACTGGAACGGGCTGCTCTTCATCGGCAGCGAGGAAGGCGACGCCGGCCAGCGCGGCTTTGAGGCCGCGTTCGACGCCAAGACGGGCAAGCAGGTCTGGAAGTTCTACACCGTGCCGAAGCCCGGCGAAGGGTGGATGCCCAAGGCGGGCAACCACGGCGGCGGCGATGTGTGGATGCCGTCCACCATCGATCCCAGCACCGGCCTGCTCTACTTCGGCACGGGGAACCCGAGCCCGGACTTCACCAATGCGCAGCGACCCGGCTGCAACACGTGGGTCAACGCCATCGTGGCGCTGAACGCGAAGACGGGCAAGTTGGCCTGGGGTTATTCGGAATACTGCAACGACGTCTGGGACTACGACTCCATGCCCCAGCCGTTCCTGATCGACCTGACCATCCACGGCAAGATGACCCGCGTGGTGGCCCACGGCAACAAAGCGGGTAAGTTCTTCTTCTTCGAGGCGAAGACCGGCAAGCTGCTGGCATCGACGCCCTACATCTCGAACTTCAGCACCCCGCACCTGAAGCCGACCCCGCAGGGCGTGCGCGTCTGCCCCGGCACGGTTGGCGGCATCGAGTACGGGCCGCCGTCCTACAACCCGCAGATGACCTCCATGTTCGAGGGCTACATCAACTCGTGCATGATCTACAAGTCCCTCTCGACCAAGGACGCCAACTCGCACCAGTTGGGCCAGGTGGACTCGGGCGGGTCCGCCGCCCTCGACGGCTCGGTCACCGGCGGCCTGGTCGCGATCGACCCCCGCAGCGGCAAGATCCTCTGGAGACACCGGCTCACCAAGCCGGTTGGTGGCGGCACGCTGGCGACGGCGAGCGGGCTCGTCTTCACGGGCGCCGACGACGGCAAGTTTTACGCCTTCGACGGCAAGACCGGCAAAGTTCTCTGGAGCGCGAACACCGGCATCGGCTTTGGTTCGCCACCGGTCGCCTACGCCATCAACGGCACTGAGTACATTGCTATCGCCGCGGGCGGCGGGGCGTCCAGTGGCATCTCCGGGGCGTCGGAGGCGGGCACGCTCTACGTCCTCAAGCTGGGCGGCAGCCCGGTCAAGAAGGCGCCTGTGCAGAGCAACGCGACCGGCATCCCGGTGAACCTGCCCGCGCTCCGCGGCTACACCAAGATCGGCAAGTGGATGTACGCCAGCGCTCAGTTGCACCACGTGATCATCCAGACCATTGCTGCCGCGACCGGCGCCAACGCCGGGTTTAACTTTGACGGCTACGACAAGGGCCAGGCAACTTTCACGGTACCGAACGGCTGGAGCGTCGATCTGGAGTACGCAAACCTCGCGGCGCTGCCGCACAGCGTTGGGATTACCTCGAACACGACGGGGGCCCCCAAGCTCGAGACCTTCGGGTTCGCTCCGGTGCTCTCGCGGAACGCGTTCGCCGGCACCATCGGTAAGGACACGCAACTCATGGGCTTCCGCGCCGACCACTCCGGGACGTTCTACCTCGTCTGCCTAGTGCCCGGTCACCTACAGAGCGGCATGTGGGACAAGTTCGACATCTCATCGACAGCCACTATGCCGTCGTTCGCGACCTCCGGCGCGTAACCGCCGGCCGACGCGTCCCGATCGGGGGCACAACGCGACGTACGAACCCGGGCCGCCGTGGGGACCTCCACGGCGGCCCGGGTTCGTACGTTCCCACGGCAAGCGCTGGACTACACGGAAGGAAGAGGCTGGGGGTGGACGGACTTCGCCGGCGCGGCGTTTCATCGAGGGGACGCGGACTGCTCTGCTATGTGTTAGTCGCCGCGGGGCTGATCGGGGTGATCCTGATCGGGGGCGCGCGCACGGGCGCCGCTCGTGTGAACGCGGGGCGCCCGACGACCGCCTCCGAGGGGGTCGATTGGCCCCGCTTCGGCAACACCACCGACCAGCGCCGGTACGCGCCCATCCGACAGATCAATGCCGGAACCGTCGGCCGGTTGGGCGTTGCCTGGACCATGATGGAGGACCCGCGTGTTCCACTCTGGGAGACCGATCCGGTGGTGGTCCGTGGCGTGATGTACCTAACGACCAGCACGGATGAGGTCTTCGCGCTCCACGCGGATTCCGGGAAGGTCCTCTGGCGCTACACACCCGCCGTCAACTTCATCCAATTCGCGTTGGCAGGAGACGTGACCCCCCTAAACCGGGGCGTCGAGGTCGCCGGCGGTGCCGTGTTCGTGGCCACGCTCGACGACCAACTCATCGCCCTGGATGCGCGCACCGGCGCGCCGCGCTGGTCCGTGCGTGTCGCGGACCCCGCACAGGGATATCAGGGGGTGTCGCCACCGACCTACTGGCGCGGCCTGCTCTTCGTCGGCAGCGCGGGCGGTGATTCGGGCGCGCGCGGCTTCGTCGCGGCGTACGACGCCCACTCGGGGCGGCAGGTCTGGCGCTACGACACGGTACCGCGCCGCGGTGTGGGGTGGCTGCCGGCGGCGGGCGCGCACGGCGGTGGGGACGTCTGGATGCCGGTGACGATCGACGAGCGCCGTGGCCTCGTCGTGTTCGGCGCCGGCAACCCCAGCCCCGATCTGATCGGTGTGGTACGCCCCGGGTGCGATCCGTGGACCGACGCCGTGGTCGCCCTGCGAGCGCGCACGGGCGCGTTCGTCTGGGGACGCACGCTCGTGTGCCCCGATCTGTGGGACTACGATGTCGATCAGACGCCCATGCTGCTCCCGTCCCCCTTGCGCGCCGGCGGCGCTGGCGCGGTTGGGGAGGCGACCAAGAACGGCTACTACTGGCTGCTCGACGGCGCGACCGGTCGCATGCTCGCCCGGTCCCCCGCGCTCACCCGCCAGGTCTCACCTCGTCCTGGTTCGACCGCGGCCGGGGGGTTGGTATGCCCCGGAAAAATCGGCGGACTCGAATACTCGCCGCCTGCCTTCAGCCCGCGCACGGGGGCTCTCTACCTGCCGGGCATCGACCTGTGTATGACGTACAAGCCGGCAATTCCCCGCAAAGTAAGCGCGCACCGCCCCGGACAGTCCGACCTCGGCGGCGCCATCGTCGCAACGCGTGTGAAGCCGCGGGGCTTCATGGCCGCGCTACGGGCGGACGGCTTGACGCTGCTGTGGCGTACCCCCATGCCGGCGCCGCTCATCGGAGGCGCTCTGGCTACCGCCGGCGATCTCGTGTTCAGCGGGAGCGACGACGGACGCTTCTACGCCTTCGACGCGCGGACGGGCGCCGTGCGCTGGTCGGCGCGCATCGGGCTGGGCTTCGGCGCGGCGCCGATCACCTATATGGTCCAGGGGACGCAGTACATTGCTATCGCCGCGGGCGGATCGGGTGTGACCGCCTACACGGGAGGGCGCATCGGAGGACGGCTCGTCGTGTTCAAGCTGAGCGGGAAGGCGCTGCCCCGGTGACGCGCCCCCGACGGCGCGTGCCGGCTGTCCTCTGCTTGGTACTCATCGGCCTCGCGGGGACAGCGCTGCTGGGCCGCGCGCTGGCGCCCCGGCGCGCCGCGGTCGGAGTCACGAGGATCGCGCGGGTACCCGTCGGCATGGATCCGTCGGCGGTCGTCATCGATCCAGGGGCCCGGCGGGCCTTGGTCCTCAACGCCATCGACACGACGATCAGCGTGCTCGACGAGAGGACGGGCGCGCCGCTGGCGACCACGACCGTCGGCTCTAACGGTGGCGCCCATCCGGTACGCCTTGCCCTGGACGCCCCGGCCGGGCACGCTCTTGTGCTCACCGACGATGGGAGCCTGGGCGTTCTGAGTGTCCGGTCCGGCCGCGTGCTACATAGCGTCCTACTGGGAGGGAGCCCGTCGGCGATCGCCGTCGACGAAAGCCGGGCGCGGGCGTTCGTGACCGAGGCGGACGCCGGCGCCGTCGCCATCGTCGACACCCGAACCGGCGCGCTGCTGCGCGCCGTCCCTGTCGGACCGTACCCGGAGGAGGTGGTCTTCGATCGACGAACGGGCCTCGTGTTCGTGGCGAACCAGGGCGACGCCACCGTGTCCGTGCTCGACGCGCGCACGGGCCGTCTGGCGCGCACGCTGCGTCTTGGCGACACCCCAACCGGTCTGGCGATCGGGGACCGCGACCGCGCGCTGTTCATCGCCGGCGCACACGGTTCCATCACCGGCGTGGACGCGGCCACGGGAGCGCGTCGCTTCCAACGCGTCGTGTCGCCCCGTCCCACCACGGCCCTGCGGCGTCTGCTCCTCGCCGTGGACGACGCGCGTGGGACGCTGCTGGCCGCGCACGGCGCCCGTATCGATGAGCTCGATCCCTCGACCGGCCGGTTAATCGCCATTATCCTCCTACCCAGCACAGTCACGGCGGTCGCGGCGAATCCGGCGACTGGCGGGGCGATGGCGACTGTGCGCGGGGCGGCGGACGCGCGCGGCCAACTGCTCGGCGACGGCAGCCTGCTGGTCTTCGATGCGCGTGGACAGCGTCTCGCCGCGATCCCGATCGGCGTCGACCCCTCGGCGCTGGCGGTCGATCCCGGCAATGGGCGCGTGCTCGTCGCCGACACCAACCTCAACCCCGACGGCAGCCCCGTGCCCCCGCATCCCGCGCCCACCCCGCCCCTCACCCGTTTCCTGAGCCGGTTGCGCTCGTGGTTGCCCTTCCTGCCATCCGTCGCCCCGGCGCCGGTCCCGGCGCGGAGCACGACCGGCGCCGTGGACGTGCTGCGGCTGGACATGCGCTAATCCCGCGCCTACCCCTACCGTGCAGGGGTGCCGCGCGGTATCATGCAGGTGGGCGTCGTGAGCCCACGTCGTCTCGTCGCATCGGAGGCCCGGTATGATTGGAGGCATGGTATGACGGCACGCGGATCAATCCTCGCTACGCTGGCCACAGCGGCCTTCATCGTGGCGCCGGTGGCCGTTGCTAGGAGCGCGGCCACGTACAGCGCCGGCATCGGAGCGACGTCGGCGCTCCATTTTCGTGTCTTCGCCCGCACGAACTTGCGCCTCACAGACGTCGTCTGGACGGGCGCGCGATTTCTCTACGTCGACAACACGACCAATCGTGTCGCCGCGGCCGGCCCTTCGGGTAGCCCGCTCACACCGTTCGCCGCGATGCCGCGTCAGGTTGAGGAGACACGCTGTAGCCCCTCGCCTGAGGCGCACGGGTTCGCGGCGGGAGACATCTACTGCCATTCTCCCGACAACAAGATTTACCGCCTCAGTTCGGACGGCAAACGGGTCACCGTCTTCGCCACCCTTCCCCATGTCGCGCGTTCGGACGGCGCGCTCACCTTCGACACCGTTGGAGCCTTCGGCTACAGCCTCCTTGCCGCCACCGGCCGCTCGGGATCGGCCAGCCCTGGCGGCGCGGTCTTCGCGATCGATCCCACGGGCAAGGTGCGCCGTGTTGGCGCCTACCACAACCCCGGCGGTGCCGATGAGATCGCGGTAGCCCCGGCTAGCTTCGGGTCGGCCGGAGGCCAGGCGTTGCTCACGGTCGACGCGGGGAAAAGCGGCAGCATGGTGGCCATGGATGCGCATGGCAGGGCGCGGACCCTCCTAAGCTTCCCGGATGGACCCAACCCCATCGTGGCCCTGACACCCGGCCAGGCACCCCGCGCCGGCAGCGCCTTGCCCGGTCTCTATGTCGCCGACACGCTCTCGCGCGCCGTCTTCGTCGCGCCCGCCGCCGAGCTAACGCCGTACCGGGGCGATGTCGTGGTCGGCAGCGAGGTGCGCGGGCTCTTCTGGACGGTACGGCCCCATGGTCACGGTTTCAGCGCGACGGAACTGCCGACCACCCTCCACGGCAAGGCGTACAACCTCGAGGACGCGGTGTACGTCGCCGGCTGAGGAACGGGTTGTCCGTGCTATAATGGTGGTAGCACGCATGTATAATTATGTACAAGATTGCAACGTTCCCCCTTTTTCGTTCGATCTCTCCCGCTTCGCCTCGTGTGTGCTGTCGTCGTATGGCGAATGGGAGGGTCGTGTGAGCGGATGGGAGCGTCGCGAAAGGAGTCAGTCTGTGACACCATCTCATCATTTTGCGCGGCCTGTACGTTCCGGGGCTCTGGCCCTGCTTCTTACCGCCGCCTTACCTGCCAGCGGCGCGTTCGCGGCCGGACATACAGCGGCTACGCCAAAGTTCCTCACTGTCAACGGCCACAGCGTGACTCTTACGTTAATCGCCGCTTATAACAACAATGTGGCAGGCTTTAATTTCGACGGCGATGGCAAGGGCAAGCTTGTGGTCAGCTTTCCAGCGGGCTATCGCGTCAACGTTGTTTTTAGTAACAAGAGCGCCACCCCACACAGCGCGTTGTTCACGCAGTTTAGCAAGCGCATGAGCACCGGTACCTTCCCTCTGGCTTTCAAAGGAGCCTCAACACCCAACGCCAGCAGTGGCGTGGCATCGGGCAAGACGCAAAAATTCTCCTTCGTCGCCTCGAAGCCGGGGACCTATGCGCTGGTGTGCGCCGTGCCCGGTCACGATGCGGCGGGCATGTGGGATACCTTCAAGGTAACCCGAGGCGGTAAGCCCTCGCTGAAGCTCTAGCCTCGCGGCGATTCCGTTGGGAACGCATCTACCACGGTTACCCATCGTAGCTCGTTGTACCGCGTCTCCATGGACGTACGTCGCCCAGCATCGGGGCCTGGCATCCGTCAGTTGACAGGCCCCGATGCTGGGCGATTCCGGTTGACGCAGTGATCGGAAAACGACTTTGGCTCTACCACACTCTCCAGGCCGCGGCGCGCGTGTACACGCCACGAGGACAACCAGGGCGCGTTACGTGCTGGTCCTGCTGATGTTGATCGTGATGGGGGGAGTTGTCGCGATCCACGGCCGTTCCCTTGTGACGTCGAACGCATGCTGCGCGCATTGGCAGCGCACCACACTCACAAGTGAAACGGATGCGCTGTTGGTTGACCCGCACACACCGGCTCGGTTGTTCGCAGGCTCACCCACCGGACTCTGGATATCCAACGATACGGGTATGACATGGAGCCCCGCGCGTGGGTGGACCGACCACCTCGCCGTCCAGTCGCTCGCCGCCGCGCGCGTAAGTCACACGATCTTTGTCGGGGCCAACGATGGCTCCGTCTATACCGGCGGCAGCAGTGGAACGGGCGGCTGGCTCCGCATCAGCCCACCGCTGAGTGCGAGTCCGGTTTTCTGCCTGGCCTATAATCCTCACCTGCGCGTGTTGATGGCAGGCACGGTCGGTGGGCTCTATCGCGGTGAGCAGCGCGGCACGGGTTGGCACTGGAGGAAAGTGGCCTCGACCGGAGAATCGGCGGTGACGGCCATCGCCTGGACACCGTGGGACTCTTCGCGCGGGTATGCCAGTGTTTTTGGTGTGCAGCCCCCGCTCCTGCGTACGGGAGATGGAGGGCGCACATGGCACGCGGATGCGCGCGGCCTGCCCTCGACCCTACCTACGCAGTCCTTGCTTGCCCTGACGCGTCAGGGTCAGCAGGTGTGGTTGAGCACCATGGGCGGCGGCGTGTGGCGGCGCTCCACGGACGGAACGTGGCGCGACGTATCCAGCGGCCTGCCCGCCCGTCACGCGATGCCGCTCGTCGCCGGTCTCAACGGCACACTGTACGCGGGCACCATGGGCTATGGTATCTATGCAAAGCAGGGGCCGGAGGCGTGGCGTCGGGTCGGCCGAGAGCTGATTGGCGGCCAATATATCGTCCTCTCGCTTGCAGTGGTTGACCAGAAGCAGTCGATGCTGGTCGCCGGCACGTCGCGCGGCGTCTATCGCTACATGCTTCCGTCCTGACCGCACATGGGCTGCCCCATACAACATTCTCGCTCCCACGTAGGCACTCAAACCGAGGCTGACTCAGTTGACGTACATCGCGGCTCCGCGATTGTACTTCTTGCCGTTGAGGTCAGTGGGGCCTGATCGCCGCGAAGCCGCCGCTTGATTCAGTTGGCGCTAGGGCTGACGCCTAACCCTACGACTAATAACCTTTGGTGCTAGTGGCATGATGTCACAAGCTACCGAAAGACCTTCAGGCGAGGCGCGTCGATCCTGGCGTTTTCGGCCGATTTGACAGCCTTCCGTGAAAGGGGCAGGGAATTGATGCTCTCTAGTTTTCGCTAACAAGGGGGCAATCGGGAGGGCTTTGGTAGGATAGGGGTGCTGACACCATATCGTCCGGAAGGAGCCTCCCGATGCCACCCGCAGTCTATCGCATGATGACCCTCCTGTGC
>JAABUJ010001713.1_pt1 | contig 30377 bp, 18 predicted proteins | sample 5559131 | NCBI WGS metagenome assembly JAABUJ01 (sample SAMN10711875, study PRJNA513366) | rock metagenome | isolation source: Antarctica rocks | place: Antarctica: Victoria Land, Mt New Zealand nord | collected 2016-01-07
AGAATCTGTTGCGCGATCTCGACCCGTCCGCCATTTTTGTACTTTGTTGAAACGGACGTTTCAGAGCTGACAAGATTGCATCTGGTGGCTCGTTCGCGGAGGAAACGGTCGTTTCAGAGAGTACAAACCTTTCGAATGATTGGCTGAAGATTTGAATCTCCTTACCATCAAGTAACATCATAAGATACGTGAGGCGAGATGGCAGACTTTCTGGCGTACTTCATGTCCTAGTACACATGCTGCGGGCGGACAGTGAGGTGCCGGTGACCTCCGAAAGGCTCGCTCAAATCATGGAGACGAACGCTGTCGTCATTCGACGGATCTTTTCAGGCCTGAAAGAGGCTGGCTTTGTCTCTTCAGAGAAGGGGCATGGAGGTGGCTGGCGCATGGCCTGCGATCCTGCGAAGGTCACACTTGCGGACATCTACGAAGCGGTTGGAGCGCCCGCCGTTCTTGCCATGGGCCACCGTACGGAAGCTCCTGGATGCCTGGTCGAGCAGTCTGTCAATGCAAGTCTAGACGGAGCCTTTCGCGATGCGGAAGCTACGGTTAAAGCGCGATTGCAGCAGGTGACCCTTGCGGAACTCACTGCGGACGTAAGTAGACGCTATCGACAGACAGAAAAGATGAAAGGACAAAAGAAATGAGATACGACGTGATCGTGGTCGGCGGAAGCTACGCAGGACTATCGGGGGCAATGCAGCTCGCCCGTGCCCGACGACGTGTGCTCATCGTGGATTCCGGGTTGCCTCGCAATCGCTTCACTCGGGCGGCGCACGGTTTCTTCGGTCAGGATGGTAAAGCACCTTACGCGATCCTTGAAGAGGCCCGGCGTCAACTCCGTGCGTATCCGACGGTCGAGATACTGGAAGGGGAAGCCTTGACTGCGCGGAAGGGAGCAAACGGTTTCATCGTGAATCTCAAGGAAGGCCGGGAAGTCGGAGCCGCTCGGCTTGTCCTTGCGACCGGTCTGCGGGATGAACTGCCGCCTGTTGCAGGAATGAAGGAGCGCTGGGGCGTAACTGTCCTGCACTGTCCTTACTGCCATGGGTATGAGGTCCGCGAGGAAGCTCTTGGCGTCCTTGGAAACCATCCCATGGCGGTTCATCAGGCGATGATGATTCCCGACTGGGGTCCGACGACCTACTTCACTCAAGGCATATACGATCCCGATGACGAGCAGACAGCACGCCTGATCGCGCGGGGCGTTTCCATCGAACGAACGCCTGTCATTGAACTCCTTGGGGAAGCGCCAGAACTGGATGCAGTTAGGCTCAGCGATGGCCGTATCGTGCCGGTGAAAGCGATTTTTACGCAACCGAAGACTCACATGGCCAGTTCCCTGGCTGAACAGCTTGGCTGTGCATTCGACGAAGGCGCTGCGGGACCTTACGTGCGTGTGGATGACTGGAAGCAGACAACTGTGCCGGGTGTCTATGCAGCAGGCGACGCGGCGAGCCCGATGCACAATGCTACCGCGGCGGCTGCGTCGGGTGTGTTTGCCGGAGTCGGCGCGCACCAATCTCTCATGGCAGAAATTGTGAAGCCTGCGACAGAGGATGCTGAACTCTCCTGACATACGGACGTGTTCAGTGCAACATCAACTCTAAAGAATTAGATGAGGTCTCTTCCATGAAGCAATCGGCAGGCAAGATCGCGTTGGTAACGGGTGCGTCCAAAGGTATCGGAGCGGGGATCGCAAAGGGACTCGCAACGGCGGGCTTTTCGGTGGTCGTGGCTTATGCCTCCAGCAAGGAAGGCGCAGACAGGGGTCGCGTCAGAAAACGGGTAGAGTCGGGATGTGACGCGGTGGTTTAGGATTGGCCTAACTGTTTCCGACCCTTTAGGTTGCCGGTGCCTCATTATCCCGTCCATGCTCCGTCTTCACATCCCGCTCATCGAACCGGACATGCGCATCTCGCGCATCCGGCTCTCGGATCGAACATCATGCTTTCGCCCACGGAAGGCTCTGCGGAAGTAGCGGTAGGCAGATGAGTCCCATCTGTTGATGGAAGTACTCGTCGGGGTAGCGATTGAATCCCCCCTCCTTTCTGCTTGTGCTTCTTGCACAGCCACCGGCGTAGCCGGGCAGTGGTGTATCTGTCCAGGAACCGGTAGGCTTTCGTGACGGGTCCGAGCTTGAAGTAGTTGGCCCATCCGCCTAGCTTTTGGTTCAGACATTTCTCCGGAATCCATCCATTCCATGTTCCGGCCTGTCTGGATACGTACTCCCTCGGTCATGCGCCTAATGCTTTTCCGCGATGGCCAGGTGGCGACATAAGGCCGCCTGGTTTTCGCCGCGTAGCGCTGACCAAAGGTGTAGCCCAGAAAATCGAACTCCTCTTCCGGCAGATGGCACGTCCGCGTCTTTTCTTCGTTCACCGTCAGCTTCAATTGCCCCATCATCTTCCGCATGGTTTCCAGCGCCTTAGCGGCGTCGTTCCCTTTGCAGCAGATGACCAGATCGTCTGCGTAATTGACGATCTGTGCGCCAAGCCGCTGTTCCACGCCTGTTCGTTTCCATCCCAAAATGAACCGCCGCATGTACAGATTGGATAGCAACGGCGAGATGGGCGAACCCTGTGGAATGCCCCGCTTGGAGTCTCGGTTGATCGTCGTGCGTTTCTTGTGGCCCCGCTCGTCTCGCTCTTCCACCGGGGCGTTGAGCCACATTCTGAGCAAGCGCAGAACCCGCTTGTTCACGATGCGGCGCGCCACCGATTTCATCAGTTCGACGTGTGGGATCGTATCGAAGTACCCAGCCAGATCGGCGTCCACGACATTTCTGTGGCCTCCAGTCACGAGCCAGTGCACTCTTCGCACGGCGTCTTGCGCATCCCGGTTTTGCCGGTAGGCGTATTGCTCGGATGGCATGTCGGCCTCGAAGATGGGTTCGAGAACCAGCATGGTTGCCATCTGGCATACTCTATCCGCCAGCCGCGGAATGCCGAGAGGCCTCTGTTTGCCGTTCGGTTTTGGGATAAAGACCCGTCGCACTGCTTCCGGGCGGTAGCTCTCTTCCCTGAGTTGTTGCGCCAGTTCCCCGATCCATCGTTCCCGCCCATACGACTCGACCGCTTCGAACGTGATACCGTCCACTCCCGCTGCACCCTTGTTGGCGCGGCAGCAGTCATAGGCGTGTGTCAGCACATCCAGCCGATAAGTCTTGTCGTACAGAGCGAAGAAACGAAAGCCGGGTTCATCCTTCGCTTTTGCATGTAACGCCGTCTGTAGTCTCTGAACACTTTCCGGAGTTGCTAGGTTTCCCAATCTCCTGTCCTTCCTACTTTCAACGTTGGTTCTGAACTAAGGCCCCTTCCCTCCACTGGCATTACCCAGCTTCCTCGGTACTACGAGCCTCTCCGCCACCCCATTGCGCCCGGACTGTCCGTCACCGGTTTCCGGTTGGTCGATGCGATCGACCACGCACGGGGCTTCCCGTGTTGCATCGGCTTTCCACTCGTATGCATGCTGTCGCCACTACCCCGGCGGAATTGCAAGGTGCATTCTTCGCTCGCTTCCCTTGCAATGACAGCCTTCCCCGAAAATATGGCGGGTCGGCTTCCGCATTGCGTTTTTCGAGGCCTGCTCAGCGTTCACTCACGTTACGGCCTGCATACTCGCCAAGTCACATAATGACCCTCTACACCGGCTTCAGCCGCTTCATTGCTTCCACGGCTGCTCCGATTGCTACCGGCTGAAGCGAAAGTTGCCGGGCGGGACTAGCACCCGCAGGAAAACCGTGCCTTCGCACGGCGCACACAATAGGGTACGGTAAGACTCAGGAGGATGTCGGATGGCGCTTGTTGGAGTGCACGCGTCAGAACTGAAGGCGAGCCGAGATCTGGCCTGTGCGCGGGCCTCCGAAATCCCCGGTTTGGGTTGTGGTGATGACACCGAACTGGCCGCTCGAAATGTTGAGATTGGGGTTGCCGAGATTGGTGTGATTGAAGACGTTGGTGAAGGTGCCTTCGGCCCGAAAGGAGACCCGCTCGGTGAGGGCGAATGTTTTGCTGAGGCCTGAGGAGAGCCCAACGGTGCCCGGGCCAGCGACCGAGCCGTCCTGCGCGTTGCCGAAGCGGCCGATGGGCGGCGGCGCGCCGGGCTGGCCGCTGCCCGTGGTGCAGGGCGTTCCGGGTACCCAGCCGGGCTCGCCCGGGCAGACATAAACTGTGCTGCTGATCCAGCCATTGCGTGTGCGAGCTTGCGGGACGGGGTTACCGACCCGGTCCGGATTCTGCGAGCGGTGGCCGAGATCGCCGAAGAGGCCGCCGTTCAGCCCGGAGCCGGTGCCGGAGGGATCGCCCTGGCCGGAGGGGAAGTACGGCGTCAGGAAGGGGCCGCTCTGCCAGAGAAAGATGTTGCTGGTTTGCCAGCCGCCGACGAGGAGATCGAGCGCGCGCGGCATGCCCCCGCCAAACTGGCGACTGCGGCCGATCGGCAGCTGATAGACCATCGTCGTAAGCCAGCGGTTGCGGCGTGTGCCATAGACCTGACCGAAGTCGACGCGCGGTGTTCCGGCGTAGGAAGCGCGGCTGCCACCATTCTCGCCGGCAAAGCTGGTGCTGCCGGGTCCCTGGTTGTCGGAGATGTTCTTGGCCAGTGTGTAGGTTGAGTCGAAGGTAAGCCCCTTGGACTGGTGGTGCGCGATGTCGATCTGCAGCGACTGGTAGTTCGCGTCCGCGCCGGTGGAACGGGTGTTGATGCGTCCCCAGTTCGGGAACGGACGGGCGGAGAGCGGCTGGTTATAGGCCGAAATCGTGGTGGAGTAAGGAAGATCGTTCAGGTTCGGCGCCCAGACCAGATGATGGGTGATTAGGCCGATGTAGGAGATCCGCGCGCCAAAGCCGCTGCCCAGATCGTGGTCCACAGAAAGTGAGGCCTGCTCCGAGTAGGGGTCACGCCAGTTAATGTCGTTGGCCGTACCGAAGTAGGCCTGGCCGTAGGTAGGTGCCCCTGCGGCGCTGCCCGTGCCCACGAAGATCTTCGGCCAGGTATAGGCCGGGCCTGTGGCGGTCTCCTGATTGGTGTATTGCACGGTATCGGCTTGCAGCGTGCCGGTCAGCGAGTAGAAGTTTGCGCCCAGCAGCGTGATGTTGAACAGGCCAAAACCACCGCGAACGGTGGTTCTGTTGTTACCCCCCAAGCGATAAGCGAAGCCCACCCGCGGCATAAAGCGGTCTTTCACAGCGGTGCGCAGACCGCTTGGCAGGCCGGCCTGACCGTTATCAACGGTCGGCGTGCAGGGCGCGCCGTTCTGCGACCCAACACCCGTGCTCAGGCCGACGCCGCAGGAGTTGAAGCTGGCCAGAAAGGGAGCGGAGAGGAGGTTCGCCGACCCTGTTGGATAGACCACGCGACCCGACTTGGCCACCGTTGGATCGAAGTTGCCGATGTTGCCCGAGGGATCGTGATACGCCGGGTGGAACTCATACCGGAGGCCATAGCTCAACGTCAGATTCTGCGTCGCCTTCCACTGGTCCTGCGCATAGAAGGCGTAGTGGAGCGTCTTACCGTCGTTGTCGGACTGCACGACATCGTAAAAGGTCTGGTTCGGCGCGCCAATAAGGAAATCGGCGAACTCCTGCCCGGTGAATTTCGCGCTTGTGTAGTCGAAGGTGCCGTAGTTATCCGAGCCGTTGAAGCCGAGCGGGGTGACGGCCTCGATATGGCGGATATCTCCGCCGACCCGCACATTGTGCTGCCCTTTGACCCAGCTCAAGCTATCGGTGTACTCATATGTTCGCGACTTGGTGGTGGAGGACAAGCGGTCGGCATTCTCGCTTTGGAGGAAGTTGAAATCCAGTTCGGGTACACCGTTATAAAAGAGGTTTTGCAGCCCTTGCAGGCCAGTGGTGCCCACGAATCCGGGCCCGTCGAAGGGGTTCGTTGTGCCCTGAGTGTTCAGCGTGGCGCCGAAGCGCGCTTCATTGAGCAGACGTGGGGTCAAGTTGTAGTTGAACGCGGCCACGATGACGCGGTTCTGGCTGCTGTTGGTGTTCGGTGGCACCAGCAACGTCGTAGGCGCGGACTGGTTGATGTTCTTCCAGGTGAAGCGGGCGAAGATCAGGGCCTTCTTGCCGAGATACTCATCCCCGCGCAGATCGAACTGATTGGAAAACAACGATGTGTTCTCGTTGGCGATGTAATTGATTGCACCCGGTACGTAGATGGCAGTATTGCCGAAATTGGGATCCGGAAACAGGGACAGGAAGGCCGCCGAGGAGGTGCTGATGGGCACCGTCTCATTGGCGTATGTGCCGCCGGTGAAAGGATTTGTCAGCGGCTTTACGCCCTGCACGCCGCTGAAGTTGCCTTGCTTCATCGCCACGGTTGGCACGGAGTATTGCACGACGCCGGTGCGCGGGCTGCGGTAGCCCTCGTACGTGCCGAAGAAGAAGGTGCGGTCGCGCCCGTTGTACAGCTTTGGGATGAACACGGGGCCGCCGACGCTGCCGCCGAAGTCGTTGGTCACGAGCTTGGGCTTGTTTAGCGCACCGAAGGGCTTAGCGGCTTCGCCAGAGTCCTGGTGGTAGTAGAAAGCAGCCCCGTGAATGCTGTTCGTACCGCTCTTCGTAATGGTCGTGACTTCGCCGGGTTGGCCGAACTCGGCGTTGTTGAGCACGCCATCGACGCGGATCTCGGCGATGGAGTCGCCGGACGGAAAGGCGTCCGGGATCGGGGTGTTGGAGGTCGTGTTCTGCACCGTGACGCCGTCGACGGAGACCTCGGTCTGGAATGGCAGACCGCCCTGGACGGAGAAGTTTCCGCTGTTATCCGCCTGCACGCCCGGCAGTACCTGGATGATGCTCAACGGGCTGGTACCGCTGACACTCGCGCGATAGTTCGCGGGAAGATCGCGCACCTCGATCGCAGGCAGCGAGGCGTCGATGGAGGGTGTGTCGGTGGCGATGACGCCGGCGTCCCCGGAGCTCACTGTGACCTCCTGGCCCACGCTGCCGAGGGTGAGACTGATGTCCTCTCGGAGCTGCTGACGTGCCGTCAGAGTAAGGCCCTCGACCATCTTGGCCTCGAAGCCCGTGGCGGTGACCTGCACGGTGTAGTGATCGGCGGTAAGGTTCAGAGCCTGGTAGTCGCCAGCTCCATCGGTGGTCAGCGTGGTGTGCACGGATGTGTCCACATCGGTAATCACCACCGAAGCGCCCGGAACCGCGGCACCGGTGGCGTCGCGCACGGAACCCAGGATGGAGCCTTGAATGGACTGGGCTGGGAGGCGACTGCCTGCCGCTAGAACGAGTGCTACCAGCACGGCTTTTCGGTTGACCTTCATGTATCCCCTTCGTGAGACAAGCACCCGGGCCTCAGGGTTTGGGCTAGTCTCCATTGAATTGATCGGTTGATGTGAGTCCACCATGGAAATGTGAAGGGGAAGTTTCATTTGCGAGAACAGCCTGCTACAACCGAGCGAGGCGAAAGCCGGACTCTTCATCAAGCTGAGAAGTAGAGCGAAGATACTGCGGAATCATGTGCAAATCTGCGAACCGCCGCACGACACGCTCCCCGCTCCTGCTCTTCTTTGCGATCACCTTGCTGGTCTGTGTGCCGGCCGAGGCACAACAGGGTCACGCCGACACCGCTCGCAATGTGGTGCTGGTGATGACCGACGGGCTGCGCTGGCAGGAGCTCTTTCGCGGCGCCGATGCAGACCTGCTGACGCCGGCAAATTACTACAAAGGCCGCAAGATAGAGGCGCTTCAGCAGAAGTTTCTGGCCCCCACCGCAGAGCAGCGCCGACGGCTTCTGATGCCGTTTGTTTGGGAAACTCTCGCGACGCAGGGTGAGCTGTATGGCGACCGTGACGCCGGCTCGGACATGGCGGTGACGAACGGCTTCAACTTCTCCTATCCCGGCTATTCGGAGACGCTGACCGGTCATGGCGACCCACGCATCGATTCGAACGACAACAAGCCGAATCCCAACCAAACCGTGCTTGAGTGGCTGGGTAAGCAGCCGGGCTTCACCGGAAGCGTCGCGGCTTTTGGGGCGTGGGAGGTGATCGACGGCATATTGAACAAAGGGCGCTGCGGCTGTGTGGCAAACGCCAGCTATGAGCCTTTAACGACACCGCCCATCACCCCGCGACTGGCGCTGCTCAACACGCTCAAGGCCGAAAGTCCGCATGTGTGGGACGACGAGGTCTTTGATGCGCCCGAGTTCGAAACCGCGTTGGAGTACGTCACGCTGCATCATCCGCGCGTGCTGTTCGTTTCGTTGGGCGAGACCGATGACTGGGCGCACGCGGGTAACTACGGCGAATATCTGCTTTCCGCGCATCGCGCCGACAGCTATCTGCAGCAGTTGTGGACGAAGTTACAGGGGATGTCGGAGTATCACGGCAACACCGCCTTGATCTTCACAACGGACCATGGGCGTGGTAAAGACGAAAACAAAGGCTGGGAGTCGCATGGGCAGAAGTGGCCGGAGTCGAAGTACATCTTTGCGGGCTTTCTCGGCGCCGGTGTGCCGAGCGGTGGCCTGCAAACGAACGTGCCGCCGATAACGCAAAGCCAGATCGCGGCTACGCTGGCGGCCTTGTTGGGCGAAGACTGGAACACGGCCGAGCCGAGGGCAGGTACGCCCATACGGCTCGACTCGCGCCGGTAAGAGAGCTTAGTAAAGCAGCTTCAGGGCGAACTGCACAATGCGGGGCTCAAAGGTGCTGGTTACGCTGCCGCCACTGGTGGGCGTGCCTGCGCTCCCAACTCCGGCAGTGTTGAAGGTCTGCAGCGCTCCGCCGAGACCAGGGTTGGATGGCAGAAAAAGATTGGTGTGGTTGAAGAGGTTGTAGAGCTCCGCGCGGAACTCAACCTTGAGGCTCTCGATCGGTGTATTGAAGCGCTTGTTGAGATCGAAGTCCGTTTCGTAGAATGCCGGTGTGCGGGCAGGATTGCGTGAGAGATTGCCGAAGGGGCTTAGCAGCTGCCCGGCGGAGTTGCGTGTCGCGGGCAGTGTCAGTGCACTGAGATTGAGGTACTGAACATAGCCTGTGTTGGGCGCGCGTACGGAGCGGCCTTGCGTGAGCGGCTTGCCGGGCACGCGGTTCGGGCGATACTCGTTGGCGCCGCGATAGGTTGCCGCGATCTGCTGCGAAACCGCTGTTGCCGAGTTGGGCGTGTAGGTGATATTGAACGGTGTGCCCGCCTGTGCCGTGTTGATGGCGCTCACCTGCCAGCCACCCAGCACGGTGTCGACGAAGCCGTTCGAGCTTTGCAGAAACTGGCGGCCATGGCCGAAGGGCAGCTCATAGATCAGGCTCGTGACGTCGATGATGGGCAGGTTGTAGTCGGATTGCGCGTAGTCGCCGGCGATGTTGTAGCCATTCTGCGGAGAAGGCGTGTTGCCTTCGAGCGAGGCGCTGGCGTTGTCCAGCGAGTGCTCCCAGGTGAACGAGTTCAGCAGCGTCAGGCCGCCGGTCATGCGCTGCTCATAGCGCACCTGCAGCGAGTTGTAATTGGAACTGAACTCGTTGAGCGCTTCGGTGATATCGCTGGGCCAGTTCCCATAAGGCCGGGCGAAGTTGTTGGCTGGGTCCTTCTGATTTGCGTTCAAGAAGCCTTGCAGCTTCAGTCCATGATTGCCTACATACCCCACGTCCAGCAGGATGTTCTTCGCGAGCTGCCGCTGTATGCTGAGGAAGTAGCTTTCAACGTAACTATCACGCGTATTCCGTGGGATGTACGTCACGTTGTCCGTTGCTTTGTTAAACGTGGTGGCCAGCGCGCTGGGGAAACCCTGATCCGCTGTTGTGTAGCAGCTCGGGGTTGTGGCGCCCACAGCGACAATCTGCGCCGGCAAAGGGTTGCAATGGTTTGTGAGGCTAGGCACAATCTGCGTGACCGTGGCGAACTGAGCCTGTGGTGCGTTGATGCCCAGGATGTCGCCCGAACCGGCGCGCGTGTAGTGCACGTAGCTTGTGCCGAAGCCGCCCCGCAGGGCGGTCTTCGCATCCACCGCATAGGCAAAGCCAACCCGCGGTGCGAAGTCAGCCAGATCCGGGTCTACCAGCGTGTGCCCATAGATGCCGCCCGCCGACACGGGGGCAATCCCGTTGCCCGCAACCGCGCCTGGCGACACGGTCAGCACAGTTTGCGTAATTGGATCGAAGTTAGAGATGTAATCATGCTGCTCCGAGTAAGGCGAACCATACTCCCACCGCAAGCCGAGGTTCAAGGTCAGTTTGGGACTTACGCGCCAGTCGTCCTGGGTATAGGCGCTGAGCAACGTTTGGCGTAGATGCGCCACGAAGTAGTTGGCGAGGGAATAGGAGCTGGTTGTGCCAAAGAGAAAGTCGGCCCAGTAGGTATCGGGTGCCACGGCGGTGCCGGGCACCGCGCTGTAGCCGCCGCCGAAGGTGAAGGAGCCGTAGAGTGGATTGTTATCGTTGACGGCCTCCCACAGATGCTCGTATTCGAAACCGAATTTGAGCGAGTGATTGCCCTTCACCCACGTGTAGTTCACCTTGGGGTCGAGCAAGGCAGGGTTCTGCCACTGCGGATTCGTGTTTTGCCGGCCGAACGCAGTGAAATTGGTGATCGCGGTAGACGGCAGGCCGCCGGAGACGACGGGGTTCGAGGGCAGTCCTGGAATCGCAAAGGCGTTATCGCCGATCGACAACGAATACTTGCCCGCCTTGGTGCGCGATAAGCCGAGACGCGCATCCAGCACGCGCGTTCCGCCGAACAGATGCGTGTAGCCCAGCGCAACCTGCTGATCGAGCACGCGGATTGCACCATTCGTCTGACCGTCAAGAGGCAACGGAATCGCCGGAAAGTTGACGCCGTTCTCCTTGCGGTCGCTTACCCGTAGAAACCACGAGTTACTGGCGTTCTGCTGGTAGTCGAGCCGCACATCGCCTTTGTCGGCGTTGTCGGTAAAGGGCACCTCGGCGGCGTAATCATTGGAATTCAAACCGCTACCGGCGAGGCCACTGACGGGCAGGGCGGGAATCTGCTTGAAAGAGCTGAGAATCCCCTGCGAAAGGGGATTGATCGCGCTCCCGGGGATTGGGGTACTGGCGGGGTAGACCGTGCCTGTCAGAGGATTTCTCACCGCGACGGCGAGGATGCCGTTGATTTCGTTTTGTGTCGGCAGCGTCAGTACGCTCAAGGGCTTCAGCACCTGACGGAAACCCTCGTAATCCAGGAAGAAGAACAACTTGTCTTGCAGGATCGGGCCGCCAACGTTTACCCCGAACTGATTGCGGTTAAAGGTCGGCTTCACGAACGGTGTGACCTTGCCCGTGTTGCTCACGAGGTTCGGTTTAAAGAACCCAGCCGCGTTCAGGTCTGTGTTGCGGAAAAACTCGTAAAGCGCCGCGTGAAAGCGATTGCTGCCGCTGGCGGAGGCCACATTGATCGTCGCACCGGAGGAGCGGCCGTATTCCGCGCTTTCGTTGTTGGTCACCACGCTAAACTGCGACACGGAATCGGGCGGAACGGCAATAATCTGATTATCGAAACCCTGATTGCTCTCGCCGTAAGAATTGTTATCGATGCCGTCGAGCAAGAAGTTGTTAAACACGCTACGTTGGCCGTTGACGTTGTAGGCGCCCGCGCGAACCAGGCTATTGATGGAGGTGGTCGTGGCGGCCGACGGGGCCTGGCGAACGCCGGTGACAAGGCCGAGCAGATCGGAGTAGTTGCGCGTGACGAGCGGCAGCGCCTCCGACTGGTAGTTCGTGATCACCTGATCGCGTTGGCTCTGATCCGTTTCGAGTTGCAGCGCCACATCGCTGACCTCGACGGAGGTCTGTGCCGAACCCACCGCCAATGCAAGGTCGATGCGTTGGCGATTGCCCACGTTGACGGTGATGTTTTGGGCAACGGCATCGGAGAACCCCGGCGCGGTCGCAGAGACGCTGTATACCCCGGCTCGCAGTTGCGGCACATCGTACTCGCCGACGTCATTGGTCTGTGCCTGCGTTCGGATGGAGGTAGCCGTGTTGGTTACGGTCACTTGGGCATGGGCGATGGGCGCCCTGCTCGGATCTCTGATCGTCCCCAGAACACTGCCGTTTTCATATTGCGCAAGGAGCGGAGAAGAACCCGCAAGGAGCAGCGCTACCGTAATCGCGCTGTGCGCAGGGGACCAAAAGGCTTTAGGCATGACCCGAAAGGTAACGGGCTTCCGCAATCATCCGATAAACTGGCGATGAACCCTGGATGAAAGTACGACGTCGCTTGTCCAAGTCGCGTCTGCCCCTCAAAGGTCGCGGCAAACAGAAAGGCGAGAGGGGCAGGGCGGTCTGTTCCACCGCCTGCCCCTTTAGCGCGTTTACGTGATTGGATACTGTAGCTCAGCGGCAGGGATTGGCCACGCTGCTGTCCGCCGTGACACTGACCAGGCAGGCCTCATCGTAGTACCGCTCGTCTCCGACATTCTGCTGCAGAAGGACCGTCGCGATGCCGCCGGAGGGTCCGGAAAAGCGCTTTTCCGCCGTGAACGCCGGAATATCCGTGTTGCCCAGCAAAGACTCGCGCATGATCCGGCCGCTCAGCGTGCCTTGAAACGGCAGGTCGATGTGCATCAGGAAAGCCAGGGTCGGCGCGATGTCGGCGTTGCTCATCGGGACCGGGTCCATATAGCCGGTCTTGAAGTCAGGACCGATAGCCGCGATGTTGTTGAACGTATCGGCGCGGGCCAGCGTTCCATGCATGCCCTGGCCCTCCTGCAAGCCTGAATCGGCAATTTCAACGCCCGTCTGCAGGTTAGTGGGATCCAGGTAGAAGGTCTTGAAGTTCACCGAGATCGCCGGACGTGGAGTCAGCGAACTGCCGACGAGCCCGATGTCGCTGAGCGGCAGAGCGCCCGGGATGTCGCTGCTGTAGGAGTCGTCGACGAAGATACCGCCCACGTAGCTCTGTTGCGCCAGAAAGGCAACGATCGCGCGTACGGTCGTGGCGTCGTGGCTCGGAACGTAGATCAGATCCGACCCGCCGTTGGCCGCCACCACGATGCGGGCGTCGGTATTATCGAGGACGCCGCCGGTGCCGCCGATCAGACCGTTTCCTGCGGCCGGGTGCTGCTCCGTCATCGTCGTGGTCTGGGCGATTGTGGGATCGACCGGAGCGTAGGTGAGCGTACCGTTTCTCGGGAGCTGCACATCCGGATCGAAGAGCGGCAGATTGAAGGCGTGCGCGAGATCGATCGCCAGAAACCCTACCGGAACGAAGCCGGTGTTGACATCCTGCCGTCCGGTTACATCCTTGTAGATGAAGGTGGAGGCATAGTCACTTACAAACTGCTGGCTGCTCGCGTTCAGCTCATGTTTTGAGATGGTGGAGAAGCCGTGATCCGCGGTCAGGATGATGTCCGTATTGTTGGCCAACGCCGGATTGCTCTGCACATAGGCGACGATCTGGGCAAGGTTGTTGTCGGCGTTCTTTACCGCGGCCAGCGAGGTGGGGCCGTTGATGCCGGGCGCGAGCTTGTTGAGGCTGTCGCCCTGGTTGTGCTGTGTACCATCCGGATCGCGCGACCAGTAGACGGCGTAGAACGGCTTGCCGCTCTGCACGAAGGCCGGCAGGATTGCCTTGGTCATCGCATCGACGAAGTACTGCTGCTGCACGAGGTTCGGGGAGGTCGTGCCTGGCGTTACATTGTTGCCGGAGAACCCGTTGTTGCACTGGGCCGTGGCGGCGCACCCGTTCGAGCGGTTCGGCGCGACCGTTGGCAGGCCGACGGCGGTCAGGGCGCTCCGCACCTGGCTGCTCAGCGGAATGCCCGCGAGCGAGCCGGTGGCATCGTCGATAAACACAGTGTTGGGAACAGGAATTACCTTGTTCACCGGGGTGAGCTGCGTGACATCCTGGATTGCGATGGGGCCCAGCTTGCCCACGGACGCGGTGTTGTAGCCATTGCGGCGGGCGAGCGCCATCAGCGCCGTCTCGTCCAGGTAGTTGCCGTGATTGTGATCGTTGAGATCGGACAGGATCTCGTCGTTTTCGAGGAAGGGGGTCTGCGTTCCGGGAGCGTTGCCGAAGTTGCCCGTGTTGTAGACCGGATAGCCCGAGAAGATGGTATTGCTGAAGTCGCCCGTGTCGCCGAGTTGATGGCCGGTCGAGATGGCCGAGGCATTGGCCGTGGTGAAGGTGGGGAAGAGCGAGTGGCTGTTCGAGAAGTACACCCCATTGTTACGGATCGAGAGCATCGTGGGGGCGTTGGTGGCGTTCACCGACCCGGCACGCATGCCATCGGCTACGAAAATGATGATGTTGCGCGGAGTAGAGGGACTCTGGGCGGGCAACGAACAGGCTGTCGCAAGCACGCACCCGGATGCAAGGAGGGATTTGAAGCTGTACGGAAAGGTCATAAAGGCACTCCTAGACCGGGACGGTAACAGTACCGACACCCCTTTTGGGTGACTGGACTGTAAAGATCACAGGGCCGCACGTGGTCCTGTTGTCCCCTCACGTTCTTTAGCTCGCCTTTGCGCTCTATCTGGAATGTCCGGGCAAGTTCTGCGCCCGGTGAGGTTCGTCGTCCGGCGCGGGGGTGCCCTTCAATCCCAGCCAAAGGGCTTTATTGAATTTCACCGTATCGAGGTGATCTTCTTCGTCGAAGTCCTGTCCGGCCATGGCCATCTCCCACCACTCTGCGGTGTGTTTTGGGTGCGGCCACGGGGCGGTACCGGCCTGCGCGCCTTCCGTGGGCAACGGAAGTTTCGTCGTGTGCAAGATGGCGGGGATGCGGGCCTGGTAACTCCAGCTTGTTTGATTCACATCGAACAGATCGGTCATCGGCCTGGCCAATCCGTCGTTCAGTCCGAGAGGACCGATGTCCAGGATATCCTCGATGGTTCGGAGCAGGTCCACGGTGTCATGGTGTGAGGAGACGAGCGCGTGCTGCTTCACATACGGTCCGATGACGAAGGCCGGCGAACGGTGTGCATCCACGTGATCGGCGCCATTCTGCGCATCATCTTCCAGCACAAAGATGAGCGTATCCGCAGCGAAGCGGCTCTTTGCGATCTTCTCGACAATCAGGCCCAGGGCGTAATCGTTGTCCGCCATCTCCGTCTCGATGGTGTTCACGCCGTCGATGGCCTTCTTGAAGCTGCCGAAGTGATCGTGCGGCAAACGCAGCAGCGTCAACTCGGGAAGCTGTCCGGCTCCCGCGTAGCCGTCGAACTCACGCTCCCACTCTTTATAGCGCCAATAGTCGGGAAACGCCTGATCGAAGCCGCGGAAGTAAAGGTCCGTGATGTTTTGGAGCGCCACCTTGCTTGGGAAGAAGACCTGCAGCTTGCGGTTGAAGGGCTCCCGTTCCAGCGGGATGGTCGCATCGTTTCCACCCTGCGGACTGTACCGGCTGAGATCGCCATAAAAGCCATAGTTGCGAACCGCCTTGCCTGCTTTCAGGGCTGCATCCCAGAGATAGCCGTGGCCTTCCGCGCCGTCCGGTCCGTCCGGCGCGGCGACATCCGCAGTGCCGGCAAGGACATTCGGATCGGCGGGGGTCGCCGGGTTGGCGGCCACCCGCTCCGCCGCCGTGGCATACGCGACGTTCACGTTGCGGTTATTGCCTTCGTGGTCGTACTGCAGTCCGCGCCGGGCGTAGTTGATCGGCGCCTCGCGCTCGGCGAAGTCGTTGGTTCGGGCGGCGGTGCTCCAGTTCCATCCGGTGTTGCTGCTTTCGCCGGAGTCGAAGAACGCGTCCATGGTGACGAACTCACGGGCCAGCGCGTGATGATTGGGACTGATCGGCTCCGGCAGCAAGGTGAGCCGCGGTTCTCCGTTGCCGATGCCCAGATCGCCTAGCACCTGATCGTAGCCGCGGTTCTCCTTCACGATGTACACGACATGGAGGATGTGCTGGCGAAGAAAGCTGATGGTGGGGTCCTCTGCGCCCGAGCCTGCATCGGGGAAGTGGTCGTTGCGGGCCACCTGCAGCGTGAGCCGCGCAAGCTCGGCGCCGGAGGGCATCGGCAGGGTAAGAAAACCGGCCTTTTCCAACTGCCAGACATACTGGTTGGCTCCCAGACAAGCCGAGTTGTCCTCCGAAAGAGACGTGTTCTTCCTGCAGCCGTCCGGGTTGGGTCCGGGATCACTCTTTGCGTTCACGATGAACAGGCGGCCGTCGGCGCGGACGGCGACACCGGTGGGAAACCATCCCGTTGGAATCAGTCCGAGAACCGAGGACCCATGCTGCTGTTCCTCCTTTTCGGGTTCCTTCGCTCTCCGCAGCCCCTTCACCCCCGCCGCCCGGTCGTCAAGACCCACAAGCGCGATGGCATTCTCCCCGCCGTTGCTGACAACCAACGTGCGGCCATCTGGTGAAAGATCGAGCGCATTCGTCACGGCGCCGCCCAGCTTTTTCGGGTTCGCCCACACCCGGTTCGGCGCCGCAGTGGCTATCGTCTCCAAGAGACGCTCGTGCACCGGATCGAGTACGGCGATGCCATCTGTGTTATCCATCGCGACGAAGACGCGTGTCCCCTGTGCATTGCGGACGAAGGCTACCGGCTGGCCGGGAGTCTTGACGCGAACGCCCGTGGTCAGCCGTCGTCCCGCTGTAATGGCGAGCTCGATGACCTCGCGGTCGCGCTGGCTGGCAACGTACGCCTTGCGATTGGATAACCAGATGACAGCCCTCGGGAAGGTGCCCCCGGGCTGTCCGCTCCTGGCAGCCGCGATCACGCCGGGACGCAGATCGCGCTCCGCGAGCGTTGTCCCAGCTTTCAGGTTGATCAGAGTCACGGAATCATTCTGGTAGTTCGCAACCAGCAGCATGCTTCCATCCGGACTTACGGCGATTCCCGAGACGCCGGGCGGCACCTTGAGACCTACACCCTCCTTGTGCCCAAGATGGAAGGTCCTCCCGAGTGCATACGTCCCAGGCGCGCCGGCATACTCGTACACGGCGTCGTTCATGCCGCCCGACACATAGAAGCGATCGCCTTTCGGTGTCCAGGCGAGGCCAAACAGCGTATTTGCAACCTCCAGTACCTGCTTCTGCAGTGGCTTCTCCCCTGAAACGTCGTAGATGAAAACGTACTCGTTGGAGTCCGCGGGAACAGGTTTACCCTTTGCGTCATTCATGCGGTTATAGCCGCTGGTGAGGATCAAGAGGGTGCGTTGATCGGGCGAAAGAGCGAGGGCCGATGCCTGACCGGCGGTGTACTCAGGCCGTCCCGGGAGGTTGGGGTTCAGGGCTTCGAAGACCGATCCTTTCGCTGCCAATGGTGTGATGGTCTGCCCCGTAGGTAGTGTGACTCCCGCCTGCTCTGTCTGCGCCAAGAGGGCAGCCCCGCACATAAAGGCAAGGAGGGCTACACCCTTCACGAACCCGGAACAGCTACGCAACACCGTGTCTTTCCCCATCCCTGAAACCACCTCTCCCATTGCCAAATGTCTGCCTGAAACAGAGCTGAAGCCTCGCGGCATGTTTGTTCGCCGGCACTGTAGGCACTCACCTCGAGCAATACCACAGCGGGGTGAAGCAAGCGTGAACCGGCCCTTGTGTTGCGTGAGCAGGATCGGTACCCGTTGAAAGTCGAATTGAGCGCGTTTCGCATCAGAACAATCGAAAGCGTGGCTGGAAGCAGATCTATGGGATCGAGTTGGGCACATCTCGGAACGTCAATCGTAGCGTCTTTTCTCGCGTCATTGGTGGAGTGTGTAGAAGCCTTAACGGTTGTGCTGGCGGTGGGCAGTGTACGGGGCTGGCGGTCGGCTCTAGGCGGTGTTGCGGCAGCGGTCGCGGTGCTACTGGTGATCATTTTGGCTGCCGGACGAGCACTTACGCGCGTTCCGCTGCACAGCCTTCAACTCGCGGTCGGCATTTTGCTGGTGCTGTTTGGCCTACGCTGGCTGCGTAAGGCGATCCTGCGATCCGCCGGTCTGATTCCTCTCCATAACGAGGAAGCTGCATTTTCCAAAAATGCGGCAGCCCTCCAAAGCTCCCGTAGCCCCCTCGCCGGCTGGGATAAGGTTGCGTTCGTTACGTCGTTCAACATCACCATGCTCGAAGGCACAGAGGTTGTGTTCATTGTGATCGCGATTGGTGCTGGCGGAACGGGCATGCTGCTGCCCGCCGGTCTCGGCGCCGTGGCTGCGCTGCTGGTGGTGATCGCGCTTGGATTTTTACTGCATCGTCCGCTTGCCAGCGTTCCGGAGAACACGCTGAAATTCGTCGTCGGTATACTCCTCTCAGCGTTTGGTACGTTTTGGGTAGGCGAAGGAATGGATCTGGGATGGCCTCGCGCGGACTGGTCGATCGTAGGGCTGGTGGCTGCGTATTGGCTACTCGCGATCGTGGCCGTGCCCCTCTGCCGCCGGCTCTCATCCCCTGCCAAGGAGATTGTTTAAGAGACTACTATGCAGTGGATCAAGACCATCTTTCGGGAAGTGTTTGGCTTGTTTGTCGATGACGGTAGTTTCGCTCTCGCGATTCTGGCTTGGCTCTTGTTTATTTGGCTGCTTCTCCGACGCCTGCAAATGCCTATTGCGGGCGGAATACTTCTTTTTTTAGGCTTGGCTGCGCTTCTTATCGAAAGTGTCGCCCGTTTCTCTAGAAGCGCAGCTTCCAGTCGATCCTGAAGCGTTGATCGCTTCTTTGCATAGGGCGTTTATACTTGCGCCCATGCAGAGTGCGCGGCGTCTTGCTATAACGAGTTTGCTTGGATGGTTCGCTGCTTGCGGTCTCGGGCAGTCACAAACCGGGGCTGGACCGACTTTTGGGGTTTCGGATGCGGCCTTGGGAAAGCATGTAAGCGTGATTGTCTATGGGGACATGCGCTTTCATGATCCCTCGGACACCACGGTGGCCGATCCGGTTGCGCGCAAGGAGCTGGTCGAGCGCATCGCCGAAGAGAAGCCCTCCGCGGTGCAACTGACCGGAGACGTTCCTTACCGAGGTTCGAATGCCGCGGATTACGCAAACTACAAGCTGGAGACGGAGCCGTGGCGCGCCGGCAACCTGCGAGTGTATCCCGCCATGGGCAATCATGAGCTCGCGGGAGGCGCGGAGCAGGGTATCGAGAACTGGTGGAACGCCTTTCCCGAACTGCGTGGCAAGCGTTGGTACTCCGTCGCGCTGGGATCGAGAATCTACCTGCTTCAACTCGACACCATGTCGGACTTGACGGACGGGAGCCCGCAGCGTGCGTGGCTGGATGCGCAATTGAGAACGCTACCCAAGTCTGTGGATTTTGTGCTGATTGGGCTCCACCACCCACCCGTTGCGGGTATCCAGACAAGGATAGAGGTCGACCACAACCCACGGCCGAACGAGATAGCCTTGCGGGATTATCTGACATCAGTTCGACCGCAGCTGCATGCCGAGATTCTGGTGACGGCAGGGCACATTCATAACTACGAGCGTGCTTCGGTCGGCAACATGACCTATCTTGTATCGGGTGGCGAGGAGCGCATCCGTATGAGGTCGAACGGACCTCACAGGATATCTACCAGGATAAGGATTTTCCTAACTTCCACTATCTCCGGCTCGATCTGGAAAAAAAGAAGATGACTGTCACCATGTTCCGGCTGGCGGATCCAGCCGGAACCAAACCGGTGTGGCAGGAGAAGGACCACTTCGATTTGAAGAAGCGGTAAGTTCGCTTCAGCTTGCGTCATCGTACTGCGGATCAAGCATGCCGCGCTACTGCTTCGGTAAGTAGGTCGTCCCATCGGACGAATCAGCTTGTTTTGGCTTGATTACCAAGAGGTTGCCAGCGCAGGTGTCCGGTGCGCTCACGGGATTGCAGCGTACATCGGCATCCCCGGGAAGAGCGACGAAGTAATGCCCAGGCCAGCGTGCCGGTTCGGCGGCTGGGTAATCCGTGCTGAGCAGTTGTGCGCCGCTCGCCATCATGGCATCGCGCTGTGTCGTGTCATTGGTTCTCGCCTGCTTCGTGTCGCCGTCGGTGCGAGCCCGGATAAGGTAGCCTTGGCGGACAAGCCTAGCGATCTCCTCCGCAGGGCCTTCATTGCGCTCAAGAAAAGCGGCATCCGGCTGGCCGGGAACCGAGTTGGTAAAGAGAACGCGGCCGCGCAGCGAGGGATGACCTTCGAGATACACCGGCGTGACCGCCCGCTGATCCATCAGAAAGATGACCTTGCCACGGGCGCTGTCAAGCGTAGGCCAATTGTCCGCTAGGATCGCTCGATTCAGGGTTGAATAGCTGCCCCGCACGTCATCGGGCGTGATGAGCTCGGAGGCCGAAAAGACAGAGCGAATCTCCGCATCGAGTGCGTCGAACACCGAAGGCGTGAAGGGTTCGGGCTCGGTGAGCTTGAGATTCTTGGGCGCGCCCTGCTTGGTTTCCACAAGGATGAAGATCGGGATGTGTCCGGGATGCGCCTTCGACCATGTGTGCACTTGCTGAAGGCAGTTGATGAAGGGCTGGCACGTGCTGCGCTGATCGATGTCCTGTACGTGCATGACCTTAAAGCCGGGCATCGCCATGAGGCCTGCGGGATCGGGATTCGAATCGGGGGGCAGGCCTGCGGCGGCGACCATGGCAGGTCCCCTCGGGTGGGCGTAGCGGCCGCCTTTGGTGTCCGCATAGACGTCCAATTCAATCTGGCGTATGCCGCCGTCGAACTGCTGGGCCAAAGGCAGGTGCTTGTAGTCCAGGCGCGCAGCGGCCTGTGGGTTCTGCCGTGCGATCCACTTCGCCTCACTCGGTGGCAGACCGGCGTGATAGCTGTTGTGTGTTCCAATCACCTGGATTTCGTTGAGCTTTAGAGCCGGATCGGCAGCTGTCTGCGCGAACGACGAGAGAGGGGCAAGACCCGCGTAGAGAAGAACGAGCAGCGAGGGGCGAATCGGCATGGGATCCTTTGCGGGTGTGTGCAATATGTGGGGCTCACACGTGGATGCGCATTAAAAGATGACCTTCGCGGCGAATTGAAGAACCCGTGCCGGAAACGTGGAAGCCGCGGTCACGACACCGAAGCTGCCGGGGGTTGGGCTGAAGTTGCTGCTACCCGGAAAAGCGTAGTTCGTCTGGTTCAGCACATTGAAAGCTTCTACGCGAAGGTCAAACAGTGTGCCCTCCGGGTGAAGCGGAAACTGCTTGTGCAGGCCGAGATCCGTGTCATAGTAAGGGTCGAAACGAACCGAGTTGCGCGCCGCGTTGCCGTAGGGATGGTTCACATCCGGCAGGCTGAATGCGCCGAGCCGGAGAGTGTTGATCCCCTGGTTGCCGGGCGTGCGGGTGCGCTGCGACTTGGGGAGGACGGCATTGTTGCTCAACTGATTTGGGCGCTGGTTGAGGATGGTGCTGACCGACTGGAAGGCGTTGGGCGAGTAGGTGATGTTGACCGGCGATCCGCTTTGGGCGTTCTCAATGGCGGTCAGCTGCCATCCGCCCAGAACCTCTTGCAGCAGCAGCGGCGCACCCTGGCCGAAGGCGCGGCCCTTGCCGTAAGGCAGGTCATAGACGAGGGAGAGTGTCTCGTTCAACGGCTGGTTGTAACCGGAGACACCACGATCGCCGAGTGGATTGGCGAGGTTGATGCGGGAGTTATCGCCAGCGTTGGTGTCGAGATGGCCGCCGGCATTGTCGAGGGCCCGGGACCAGGTAAAGGAGTTCAGGAGATAGAGGCCGTGGGCTGTGCGATGCTCGAACTTGGTCTGCAGCGCGTTGTAGGAGAGAAATCCCGAAGGCAGGGTCTCCTCAATGGTGGTGAAGGTTGTGAGCGGCCGGCCGCGATTGCCGCTGAGCAGATTGACGCAGCCCGTGGTGACGGTCCCGTTGCAGGTGGGCGTGACCGGGTTGGGGTTCGCCTGGTTCAAGTCCGCCAGCACCTGCAGCTTGGTTCCGTGCTCGCCGACATACGCGACCTCAAAGGTCGACGAAGGCGTGATCTGCCGCTGAACGGTGAGGTGCCACGACTGCACGTATCCCGTAGGCAGATTCGATGGGATGTAGCGTGCCTGCGTATTGGCGTTGCTGGCGACGGTGACCACGGAGGGGCTGGTCAGGCCGGTCGGAAAACCCTGGCTCGTCGTGCGGAAGCAGGGGGAAGGATTGCTCGGGTCATACGCGTTCCCCACCTGTGCGGCCGTGCACACCGGCAGCTTCGTCGTGGTGCCGAGGATCCCTGGGTTGCCGTTGAGGGGCGCCTGGTTCACATTGGTGTTGACCACATTCGGCAGGTTGTAGACGAGCAGATTCTCGCCGCCCTCGCGATTGAACTGCGCGAAGCTGATGCCGTACGCGGAGCGAATCACGGTCTTGGGATCGATCGAGTAGGCGAAGCCCAGACGGGGCGCGAAGTCGAGCTTCGGCATGTTCACCAGCGCACGGTTATAGATGGAGCCGGGCGTGGCCTGGATCAGGGAGTTCGTGGCCGGGTTGAAGTTCGACAGCAGGTTGCCCGACTCCCACTGCGGGGTGACAAGCTCATAGCGAAGACCGGCGTTGACTGTCAGGCTCGAATTCACGCGGATGTCGTCCTGCAGGTACAGGAAGTGCATCCGCTGGTTGAGGTGCACCACGGAGAAGTTATTTAGCTGGTAGCTGTTTTGCGCGCCGAAGAGGAAGTCCGCCAGCGCCACGGCCTCCTTGGTGCCTGTATCGGCGGCGTTGAGCGTGTTGGCCGAGGCACCGGTATAGCTGAAGTTACCGTTGTAGGTCGATTGCCCGAAGACGGGATTGAAATCGTCCACCGTGGTAAAGATCGCCTGGTATTCATAGCCCATCTTGTAGCTGCTGCGCCCGTGCAGCAGGGTGAAATTCACCTTGGGGTTGTAGAGGTAGGGGTTCTGAAACTGCGGATTGCTGCCCTGATTTCCGAACTGCGTGTATCCGGCGACGCTTTGGACATTGAGGCTGCGCACGACGGTGGGGTCGGGGGGCAGGCCGGGGATGCCGGCCATCAGACTCGGCAGCGTTTGCCCATACGGAAACTTGCCGCCATCGGTGCGTGTGAAGGCGAAACGGGCATCGACGATCGCGTTCTGCGTGAGGATGCGTGTGACGCCCCCGGCGATCTGCTGGTTGAAGATTTTGACACTACCGTTGCTGTTGCCGCCCGCGGGTCCTTGAATATTGGGCGGCGAGAGGATCGTCACCCCGTGCTGGCTGTAACGCGCGAAGGCCGTCGTCTTGCCGCTGAAGGTCTGGTCGACGCGGATGTCGCCCTTGTTGTCGGTGATGGTATCCGCGGGAAGCGAGGCGTAGTTGTTGGTGAAGGGGTTGCCGGTCACATTGGAGGCGGGCAGGGCGCCCAGCACGCCCATCGCAAATGCGGAGACCGACGGATCGCTGAAGGGGACGACGCCGTTCGAGTAGAGCTGGCCGGTGAGCGGGTTGCGCAGGGCAACGGGAGTCGCCGACTCCGCACCGCCCACCGAGGTGAGGAAGGTATAGCCGCCGTTCGCGATTGCCAGGGCGCTGGTGCCGTTCTGGTTGGCGGTGGGGACGGTCGCGGTCATGACGGAGTGAACGATCTGCCGGTTGCCCTCATAGTCACCGAAGAAGAAGGTGTGGCCCTTCCAGATTGGGCCGCCGAACGTTCCGCCAAACTGGTTGCGAATCAGGCTGGGCTTCTGCGGATGGCCTGTCAGCGGATTGTTCGGCGGCGTAAATGGGCCGATGGCGTTGAAGATCGTGTTGCGGAGGTAATCATAGGCCTTGCCGTGAAACTGATCCGTGCCGCTGCGAATGCTGACATTGATCACAGCGCCGGCCGAGCGGCCATACTCCGCCGAGTAGTTATCGGTCTCCACGCGGAACTCGGAGATGGCGTCGGGCGATGCCGGGATGGCCTGATTCGAGAAGCCTTGATTAGAGGTGCCATATGCGTTGTTGTCCACACCATCGAGCAGGAAGTTGTTGAACTCGCTTCGCTGGCCATTGACGTTGAAGGAGGCGTCGCGGCTGGAATCGGTGCCATTTTCGAGCACATTGCGGCGAACGCCGGGAACCAGCGCCGCGAGGTCGGCGTAGGCGCGGCCATTCAGCGGCAGGTTCTCGACCTCACGCGTGCCGATCACCTGGCCCCGCTCGCTGTCGTCGGTGTCCAGCAGCGACGCGCCGCCGGTCACGGTGACGGTCTCCGCCGCGCCGACATGCAGCGCCACATCCACGCGCTGCCGTGCGTTCACCTGCACGGTAAACGGGGTGGTAGTGCTGACATCGAAGCCCGCTGCTTGCGCGGTAATGCGGTATTGGCCGATCTTCACATCGGTGAACTCAAACGCGCCACCGCTGCCCGTATGCAACTGCACCTGGGTATGGGTGCCCTGGTTGATCAAGGTGACGGTGGCGCTCGGAACGAGGGCACCCGAGCTGTCGCGGACATAGCCAAGCACCGAGGCGGTTTCGAACTGCGCAAGCAGCGAGGGTACAAGGGCAAACAGGCAGAAGAGGAACAGAGAAATTCGCTTCATGGGCGCTCCTAGTCGTGGTTTGGCACAGGCAACGCCGCGCACGCTTGGAGCGCGGCTCATGACTGGATGAATGGGACACGTTCAACTTAAGAGCCGCAGATAGATGGGCGATTACAGCCGCGTTGCAATCCCACGAAAGGAGGATCGCCTTGTCGAATACCGAGGCATACCTCTGAAGCCGATTACCCGATCTCCATACGCCTGTGTTGTCATATCGGTATGAGGTCTTTGCCGACACCGTCTCGCCGCCGCTTCCTTCGCCAGGCGCTCGCCTGGAGTGCCTTGGCCGCCGCTCCATCCCTTGCGCGGGCAGGAGGGGGCCCGAAGATGGATAAAGATGCAGCCCAAGCGCTCATCCTAGGCGATTGGGGCTGGCTGGATGTCGTTGGCCCGAACGATATTCGCGGAGGCAGTGGCTATGCCGCGCAGTTGCAGGTGGCGCGGGGTATGCGGCACTACGCCGAAGCCGCGAAGCTGCGGCTCGATGCGCTGTTTCTATTGGGCGATAGCTGGTATGGCGATCTGCACAACGGAGCGCAGTCGCCCCGTTGGGCAACGCAGTTCGAGGGGATGTATCCCGCGGAGGTCTTCCCAGGGCCTGCCTATACCATGCTCGGCAACCACGATTACCAGAGGCTGCCGCCGACGGTGAACAAGGTTGAGGCGGAGCTCGAGTATGCGCGCATCGGACGTGGGCTCGACGGCAGGCCGACGCGTTGGACGCTCCCCGCGCGCTGGTATACCTTCGATTTTCCCGCGCACGCGCCACTGATGCACTGCATCGTGCTCGACAGCAATATGCCACGGGGAGACGGCAAACCATCGCACGGGGCTGATTTCACGCTGACCCCCGTCGAGCAGGCCGAGCAGCTGCGCTGGCTGGAACAGCAGTTGCAGCGCCCCCGCACAGCCCCCTTTCTCGTCGTGATGGCGCATCATCCCGTGTACTCGAACGGCCCGCATGGCGATCATCCGGTGTTGGTGCGTGACTGGGACCCGCTCTTCAAGCAATACAAGGTCGACCTCTACATGGCGGGCCACGATCACGATCTGCAGGTGCTGCATTTCGAGGATCACCCCACTACGCATTTCCTTTCAGGGGGCGGCGGCGCGGACTTATACGCCCTGAAGGTCGATGGCCTGGAGCGCGGGCCGTATGCGCAGGAGGTGCATGGCTTCAGCCATCTTTCCGCCTCTCGCCATGCGCTTGCGCTGCGGCATCTCGATTCGGATGGCCGCTTTCTCTTTGGCATCAGCAAGAATTCGTCGGATACCTTGACAATCCTGCAAACTTAATTGCCGCCGATGCAACATTCACCGCGCGGATCGATCTACCTTATCGCGGGGCTTTACCACTCTATGCAATGACCTGAAAAACGAGAGACGCAGATATGGACCAACGCAAGCAAATCATCATCGCGTCTTTAGCCATGCTCTCCCTCATAGCACTCGCTGCTGGTTTCCTCAAGTGGCGCGGCTTTCGAGCCACGTCCACCCCCTCGGCTTTCGAGACGGTCGTGGCCCGGCAGGTCCGCAACTTCGCCATTCCAGGTGCAGACCGCCGCAAGGTGAATCCGTATGCTGACGACTCGCTCGCCGTCGAACAGGGCCGAGATATCTACATGGCCCAATGCGCCACCTGTCACGGGATAGATGGGCATGGGCGGACCCCCATCGGCGCCGATGTCTACCCACGCGTCGCCGATCTTCAGGCCGATGCAACCCGTAAGCTCTCGGACGGCGAGATCCACTACTTCATCCAGAACGTCCCCCAACTCTCGGGAATGCCCGCGCTCACCAGCCCGCACAACGAGGCCGATGCGGAGAGCTGGAAAGTGGTCTCTTACGTTCGGAGCTTCAGCCGCTTTCTTCGCGTGAGCAGCTTGTCGCGAACAGCGCTTTGGCGACGGCGCACTACACGGGCTCGCAGTCCTGCCAGAAGTGCCATGCCGACATCTACGAACGTTGGAAGAAGACGCCGATGGCGAATGTCATCCGCGACCCGCGAGAGCACCCCGACGCGATCATTCCTGATCTCAACACCAACACGGTTTCCAAATTTACGAGGGAGCAGGTCGCCTTCGTTTATGGCAGCAAATGGAAACAGCGGTATTTCACCAAAATGGGCGACGACTACTATCCGCTTCCGGCTCAGTGGGACATCAAGAACAAGGCTTGGCGGCCGTACCACGTTCCCGTCACCGGCGCAGATTGGTGGACGGCGTTCTACCCGTCCGACAACATGCACCGTCCGACCGGCTCGACCTGCGACGGTTGCCATTCAGTCAGCTATGACATCCACACGAAGCAGGCCGCCGAGTGGAACGTTGGTTGCGAACGCTGCCACGGTCCAGGCAGCGAGCACGTAGCCCACCCTTCCCGAGCGAACATCCTCAATCCTTCGCAGATGGATGATGTCGCTGCGAACGACACCTGCATCGCCTGCCACTCACAGGGGCAGCCCCTCACCAAGCAGATCGAGGGCAAGGCTTACGATTGGCCGGTCGGCTATCGCGCCGGACTCCATCTCGCGGACTACTGGCAGCTCGAAGATCACACGCTGGGGCAAACCACCTTCACACACTTCGCGGATGGGACAGCGCACAAGAACAGGATGCAGGGTAACGATTTCGTCCAGAGCGTGATGTACCGGAAGGGCGTCACCTGTGCTTCCTGTCACGATGTGCATGGCACCGAGAACTATGCCCAGCTCCGCAAGCCCGCTGACAAAATCTGCCTCGATTGCCACAGCACCACATCACCGAATGGCCCTCACGTGGCAACGATGGAAGAGCACACCCACCACAAGGACGGTAGCCCAGGGAGCCAATGTGTGGCCTGCCACATGCCCAAGATCGAAAGCGAGGGAGTACCCGGCACCTTTGTGAGCGCACACACTTTCAGAGTCGTCACGCCGGCAATGACGGATAAATATCAGATACCGAACGCTTGCACCTCCTGCCACAAAGAGAAGACGACCGCCTGGGCGACTGACGCGATGCGTCATTGGTCGAACCAGTCGCCGTGGACGCTTCAATGACGAAGAACCGTTGTTCTATTAAGGCATTTGAAGAGATGGCAGAACCCAAATAGACGGCACTGAAGCTTGATGTGCTTGATTCGAGCGGCGAAGAGCATACCCACCATAAACACGGACAGCGGGGAGCCAGTGTGGATTGCCACGTGCCCAGAAATTGCGCCCGGAGGTGTGCCGTGTCTCCCTGGAGGGTGGGGCAATGAGCCATTATTCCAGCGAAGAGCCGCACTAAAACACTAAAACAAGGGGTAGCTTTCTCCACACCTAGACGCGCTCGCGCTAATGCGAAAGCAACGACTCTATGGAGCAAACCTCACCCTTCCCGCTCCGGATTCACCACCACCACCGCTTCGCCAAAGGAAGGTACATGTGTCTTCAACGCCTGTCTGACTGCATCCGCCAGCGCCTGCGAGTTCTTCACGGAAGTGGATGGATCAACGGTTACTTCGACATCTGCGTACACGCGATGGCCCAGCCATCGGGCTCTCGCAGAGGTCACTTTCAACACACCTGGCACATGGAGCGGCGCATGGGCCACGCCTTCGATGATCTCGGGTTCCATGCGCTCGATCAGGCGGTTGAAAACAGACACAGTCGCATCTTTGACGATGAACAAGATTGCTACGGTAATGACCAAGCCCACAATCGGATCTACCAGGGGGTAACCAAATGCTGTCGCCACCACGCCGATAAGTACGGCGAGACTGGTAAACCCGTCTACCCGAGCATGAGCGCCATCGGCAACCAAGGCTGCCGAGCCTATTGCTTTACCAGTCTTAATCCGGAACTGCGCCACGATTTCGTTCCCGGCAAAGCCGACAATCGCAGCGACCGCAACCCACCAGAGATGAGTCATCGGATGGGGATGAAGGATCTTCATGACGGATTCATAAGCGGCGACACAGGCCGAAGCGAAGATTACATCGACGATCACAACTCCGGCGAGGTCCTCCACCTTGCCGTAACCGTAGGTAAACCTACGATTAGCACCCCGCTTTGCGAGGGAGAACGCAATCCATAGCGGAATGCTGGTGGTGGCATCTCCGAAGTTGTGAATCATGTCTGCGAGCAGTGCGACGGAACCCGAAAAGAGCACGACAGCGAATTGGAGGAGAGCTGTCATCAACAAACCAATGAGAGAAAGCTTCAAAGCAGCAATGCCGCGCTCGTTTGACTCAAGAGTTTCGTCTACTTTGTCCGCGGCGGCATGAGAGTGGGCAAGGTTTCCTCGAAACCAGCCAAACAAGCCTTTTCCATGCTCATCGGAATGAGCTCCTGCACCGTGACTATGCCCGTGCTCGTGACCGGCCTCGACTCCATGAGAATGTCCCTCTTCGGTGAAAGCTGCCTCAAGAATCTCGTTTTGTCCAGCACTGGAAAGCGTGAGCCTGAGTGTGAATTCGTGAGGTTCAGGGACATCAGTCGTTGATCCGAGAGAGGAGCCGACCTCGGTGAACTCAAAGGTCTGGTGGACTGCGCCCGGTCGCGTTGTTTCGATACTGGCTGTCTGCTGCTCGGGCGGCGCCACCGGGCGCTTGTAATCGTCGTAGAAATACAAACGGAACTGGGGAGGGACCCCGGTTTCGAAGATGCTGACTTCGATGAAGCCAGTTCCTGTCCTAAGGACTGTGCCGCCGTATAGAGCTCCATCTTTAATGATGGTCATGCCAACTCACCTCTTCAAGAGCCGTTTGGTTGATTGCAACCATTCGTTGCCGACGGGATTTCGTTGTCCTATTCCATCGCGAGATCACTCGTTTCAAGGGATTGGTTTCGCTTTTCGGAGTCAAAACTTCTTTTTCAAACACCCATTCATAGAGGACAGGAAGGAGCAGCAGCGTCAGGAGAGTGGATGTCACAAGGCCGCCAATGACGACGGTAGCTAAAGGGCGCTGTACCTCAGATCCCGCTGATGTCGAGAAGGCCATTGGGATGAAGCCGAAACTTGCCACGCAGGCGGTCATGAGCACCGGACGCAATCTTCGCCTTGCGCCTTCTAATACATGCTGAGTGGTCCCTATTCCGCGATGGAACTCAAGGACATTCAGGAATGGCAGATCAAGCGCCAACTCCGCACCGTGCCGGGTGTCAGTGAAATTAACAACTGGGGCGGCGAGGTTAAGCAATATCAGATCATCGTTGACCCTGCGGTGTTGAACCAGTATGGGCTGACGCTGCGCGATGTGTCGAAACGCGTATCGGACAACAACGAAAATTTCGGCGGCGGCTTCATCGAGCACAGCCAAGAGCAGTACACGCTTCGAGGGGAAGGGCGCGCCCAGAGCATTGACGACCTGAAGAACATCGTCATGCTTTCCAGCAAAGGAACGCCCGTGACGCTGGGGCAGGTCGCGCAGGTGCACAAGTCCGAAAAGACGGGGATCTGGGCTGTTCATTCTAAAGCAGAAAAGTTTGGAGGCGCGGGTGGTCATCGGAACTGGCGCATTGACTGCAGTTGCACTGTTGCGCACGCTGCCAACCCGGGGAGGTACGTTGAATAAGATGGGTGAAATGCCACGCGCTGCGATGGCGATTTGTATCGGAGTTTAAAATGCTGGCAGCGAATTCTCCGGCGAGGCAAGTGGCGTGTAGGTGGCCATTAGCACTGTACCCATTTTTGTACCCATCCTCATTCACAATGAGTGATAATTGGGCACATACGTATAGCAATTCCCTAGAAGGAGGAAGCTGATAAGTTATTGAAAGATAGAGAGCTATAGCAACAGGTAGTGGCAGGAGACAAGGCGAATTCCAGAGCTGTTAACCGAAGGGTTGTAGGTTCGAGTCCTACCTCAGGAGCCAATCAAATGAACAACTTAGGGAAGTAAAGAGTCGGTAGAAACCAGGAAATGGGTCCACTGTACCCATTTTTGTACCCACACTCCTTCAAAACGGGTGCTGTACCCATAGCAGCCGAGCCCAGTTGCCGCTCCCCACCGTAGCCGGTTTGAATCCCAATTCCCACGATCGCTTT
>JAABUJ010001715.1_pt1 | contig 30335 bp, 18 predicted proteins | sample 5559131 | NCBI WGS metagenome assembly JAABUJ01 (sample SAMN10711875, study PRJNA513366) | rock metagenome | isolation source: Antarctica rocks | place: Antarctica: Victoria Land, Mt New Zealand nord | collected 2016-01-07
AAAAGACGTTTCAGCAAGGGCTTTTCGTGGGACATGGACATAGCAATAGTTTTGACAGGATGATAGCGCTAGAGCCCTTTAGGCGTAGTGCCTCCGGGCGGAATAAATTACCTACCTAATCAATAAACATAGTTATGCTTTCAGTATCTAGGCAAATAGTCATTTTCTGCTTGGCATCATGTCAAAATAGAGTTGCTTTAACAGCAGTATATTCATGAACTGATGATTGTGAGATGATGACAACATTCTGAAGAGTGTACTTAATGTAATTGGCTTGCTGAGTAGCCACCTTAATGATACTGAAATGGGTGTCAACTTCATGTCAATTAAGAGTGTGATTTCAAAGGTTTTTGCTTGTTTCTAGAGGCATTTCACATGAACAACATGAATAGAGTGAATCACCATATCAAGTAGGCTGCACAGAGTTGTTGAAGAAGATATCAGTGTGACATGAAGGTTTAGAGATGTTGACATGATGTGGAAACTTGTTTTTAATGTTGTTATTGGCAGACAATGCATCATTTAGCTCATATACTCTGTATGGCTCATTCATTTTGATGAAATAGACAGAGTAAGATGGCAGTAAGGCTTCATTTTAACATTTAAATTGTGATTTGTTTCATCAATCATTCAAATACTCAGAGCAATGAAGCTGTCAGTCATTACTAATAAAATCATATAACAATGTATGATTCAGTTGTTGCACTCTGTAGCCTCAATTATTTGTTTCATAGCCTTAATTATTCATTTCATAGCCTTGATTCACAGTGTTTTCAGAGACATTATTTGACAAGTAGTTGAAGCAATGAGACTGTCAGTCATTATCAGCAAAATTGTATGATAATGATTAACTTTAAGGTTGCAATTCATAGCCTTGCTGTTCATATCAATATAAAGACTGACTAAACAGATATTTTTACATGTCTTTGCATTTCTTTAGCTGTTTGATAAAGCTAGTCATCATTGTGTCATATCTGAGCTGCAGAATGTCATGCTGAAGTTCAGAATTGAGCTTGTTTCAGACTAATGATAGCTGATTTAACATGAGTAAGTCAGTGTTTCTTCTGTTTTGAATCATTGCTTGCACATAAGCTGTAAGACTATTGTGATCATTTTGTAAGTCATCAAAAATAAATCATAAAGCAAGTAAGACATCTAAGATGGCTTGCTCTGACTGCTTAAATCAAGTCATTAGAATTTGTACTCAGTTTTGAATGCTGAGATCTTCATGTAAACTGTTCTGTTGTAGATCTGACAGTTCAGCAACATATTACTGTTGAGTAAAGTTACAAAGACAAATGTAAAGACTAATATGAATAAGGTGTGTGCTCTTAATCATGACAGCAATCTTTGCTTAACTCAGAAAGAGATGCACATCACAGTAATATACATTCTTTTTTAGCTGAATGAAATTGCTCTTTTTATATGCATCATTGAGGTGTAAATCAAAATAGTCAATGTTCTTTGATTAAAAGACTAGTGATGGCATAGCAGCAGAAGGCAGCAAGAATTCTTAATAATAATTATGTTTAAGCTTTTCTCTCTTTCTATTGCTGATGCACTTATTGCTCATTTCTTTCATATTATAGTCACTGTTATAATCATTATTTCATCTCAGCTCAAAAGCAGATCATCTTGTATCAGGCTTGAATGTAGATCTTTTTGTTGAGATAGATGTAAGAGCTGAAAGATGTAAATATGATAGACTAATTGTTGTTGACTTCTCAGCTTAATGAGATCAATCAGATGATTTTGAAGAGCTGATGAATCATTGTGACTGTGATCTTGATTTAAAACAGCAAAGCAAAGTAATTAGAGTTTCTTGCATGTCACTCATCAGCTTATTTATCATACAAGTCTGTCATTTCAAGACATCTAGACAGACAGATTTGCTAGATGACTGTTTGACTTCAGAAAAGAAAGATGACAAGACTTGTACAGTTAAAAGACTTTCTTTTATGTCTTCTAGATTGAGAGACTTATTTTGGGCAAAAGAGCCAGATAAATAAGCTGAAGATATAGCTTTGTACTGGTATGAAAGTAGAATAAGATAGTAGTGTTTAGCTTGTTGAACTACAATGACTTGAATGAATGTAGAGTAAAGAGATAGAGTAGTGAAAAGATAATTAAATAGATAGATAAATCAATGTGTCACTGATGTTTTGATGAGGCTGGGAAAGGCAGTGAGGTATTGAGGTGAGATGAAAGTGAGGTGAAAGCAAAGAACAAAGAGATTATTAAATATAAAGATTTAATGCTGAGTCTTTAAATTGATGCTATCATATTGTTATGGTCTTCTAAGTCTAATGGCTAAAAGCTATAACTCTAATGGTAAATCTATGATATGAGTAAAAGATGAGTGAATGTAAGAGCTACAATGACTACTTAAATAGTAGCTAAGTAACTCACTAAGGCACATAGCTGAGTTCATGTGACTAAATGACTAAGTAAGCTATTCACCTAATAGGCAAAGGTGACGGCAGCAAGATAAGCTGTGGTCAGGTAATAATCCTGACATAAGTATATTGATAGAGCAGAACAATCTTTATATTTGTTAAAAGTAAGCACCACACTTTTAGTCACAGCTATCATGAGTTATATATCTAACACTCTCTCTAACTCACAATCAGCCAGCATGCTCACACATTGCTTACTTAGCTTCTCATGAATGAAAAGAATGTGCACACAACATAATTTAAACTCATAACCTTAAGCTTATGCAGATAAGGCAGTCAACACATATTTAATATCATTACATCAACCTGAGCTCATAACCTGTCAAAGAGTGGCATCATGCTTTTAGCTACAGCTATTGTGAGTTATATATCTAACAATATTAAGTAATATAATTATTAATATGATGTGTCTGTGTCTCATACAACTGAATAGACTTTGCAACATGCAATTAAGTAGACTTTGTGATGTGTGACTGAGTAGACTTTGTAATGTGTGATTAAATAGACTTTGTAATGTGCAACTAAGTAGACTTTGTAATGTATAACTGAGTAGACTTTGCAACATGCAATTAAGTAGACTTTGCAACATGCAATTAAGTAGACTTTGCAACATGCAATTGAATAAACTTTATAATGTATGATCAAGATATTTATACAGAAGTCAGTGAGATGTTTTGTTGTGTAAAATAATTAGTAAAATAAACATAAAATCAGACTAACATATTTAATGATGATGTTGCAGACTTATAAATATGTTATACTTTAATTATATTTTAAAAAAAAGTTTCTGTTCTATATTGATGTTCAAGTCTAGGTCTGTAAGCTATATATTTAAGATAGTGTTAATAAAGTATAAAGTGATGCTCTTGAGAACAGACAATTCATAAATGCATTGTTGATTAATTTTTTAATAGACTGACAGATTAAGAATTAAATTTAATAATAAGTTGTTATTAATGATTCTTTGTTAATGAATTTTGTTGATGATTAAAAAGATATATTTTGTAACTTAATATAAGTAGATAAAGACTTAAATAAAGCATATCTTGAAGTTTCTGACTTAGATATAGTCATTAATGTTGAAACAGTTGAATACTCAGCAACAATTTATTTTAATAATACAATCTTTATGTATCAGTCTTTAAGTCATTCAGATCTTAATCTTTAAAATCTTAATATATAAATTAGTATAAATTACAAAACTTCTTCATTTTAATCTTTAGAGTTCATAATTCATCACATTGTCAATATTATAATTATGCTTCATAGCATTGCATAGATGTCAAAAAAAAGAATGCTGTATTGATATTTGTTGTAGATTTGTTTTAGACTGAATGTTATAATAATTAAAGTAACTATTGAGTTAAATTGACTCAGCAATCTTATTGACTTAACTTATACTTAGTTTAGATCAAATTAAAAATCTTAATTTATTAAGTTAAGTTAAAGTTAAAGATCTGACTCTGGCTTGATCTGTAAGTCAAGTTAAGTTATGTATATATTATGTATAAGTTAACATTCTTAAATAACTTTTATACACAATTGTGAAATTTGTCTCTACATATATAAAGAAAATGATGAAGCAATATAATAAAGTATTGAGAAGTGTGATGCTCTATTTACTTTCTTGACTTCTTTAGTCTTAGTGTAAGAAGCTAACAGAGTCTTCTTCTGTCTTAGATGACAGAGCTTCTGTCATCAATCTAATTATATTTAAGTTGACTGCAGTCAACATTGATGCATTAAATTCACTAAATAGACAGATAGCACAAGTACTCATTATTCTTTTAATAGATTATGAGCTCAAATTAGCAAAAGACTTCTTAAAGAAAGTGCAGACTGATCTAATGCACATAACTCTTAATATGCTGCTCATTGAAGCAAAACAAGTAGACAGCTCTTAATACACTGCTTATTGAAGCAAAACAAGCACACAGCTCTTGATATGCTGCTTATCAGAGCAAAATAAGTAGATAGTTCTTAATATATTATTCATTGAAGCAAAACAAGATGAGCACAACAAGCACAATGATTCAGCAGCTTAATATAAGTTAAACATTGATAAATAAGCATTCTCTACATTGTTGTAAGCAGACAATACATATACATATCTCTTCTGTTATTACATTCATCTTTACAACACACTCTTTTATCTTCAATTCTTATACTGTGTATCAATCATCACTATGAATCAAGAGCACAACTCATCATTCTTTACAAAGTAACATTTAATTTCTGTTCTTACTTAAGAGAACTGTGAGAAATGATTTGTTTATATAAAGAGATAACTGACTGACAAGAATCTTTAATATATAATAAAAACTCTTATTTAAGTCTTTACAGATAACATACTCATCAGCAATGTTTTCTTTTTCTTTTCATTAAGCAGTCTCAATTTTAAGAATCAGCAAATCAACAGCAAAGCTCTGTTCTGAATTACAGTCTGCATCAGTGCTGATGATGAGAATTATTTTATAAATAAAATTACAATAAGAAAAGCTTAAAATGCTTTTTTCTTAAAGTATAAGAAGAAACTGCAGACAACTGAGAAACAATATTTGATGAAGTTTGTTGAATATAAGATGTCATCAAACATGACTGTTAATGAGACATAAACTTAACTTAACAATTTTAACAGAAAGATCACTGCAACACAGTCAAGACTTAAAAACTTCATTATATTTAAATAGCAATTTTAAACACTGCTTTAAGCACTGTCAGCAGAGTATGCTGTCATTTATGATGTCATTGATGCTTAAAATACATTTAACATTAAGATGAGTCTGTAGAAATTTTAGAAGAAGAAGACTTAATTAAAGATGTTTAATAATGCTTTATGAGCTGAGCAGTAAAGATAAAACAAGAATTATTAAGAATGTTAAATCTCATAATATGATTACAGAAGACATTCAAGCTTAAACAGTAATTACTTATTATTATGCAAAACTTTAATCTATTATCTTTATAATAATACTTACTGCAAACAAAACTGTAAATATGTCTCTGTAATTCACAAGATTATACAGTCAGCAAAGTTAGTCAAGACAGTTAAGAAGTAAGTTAAGTTGATTGCAGTCAATTTGCACAGAAATAAAAGAAGAAATTAGATTTATGATGTAAAGATTGTTTCTGAAGAGAAATTCAGTATACAGAAATCTGAAGCTGCAGATGAGTCTAATAAGAAAATTGCTGCTATCTTTAAAAATATTATCAATAAGATTTCTTAATCAGACTGAGTTGCAGACTCTAATATCTTATCTTATATAATTGATAAACTTTAGCTTTTCAGTAACTCTCTGATGTGCATGTAATGATGTATTATCAAAGTTAAAGAGAAAAGATTGTATATTAATTACTATAATATAGTCATTATGCAGAATAAGAATGAAAATTCAGTTCTTTTAAGTTTAACATTTTATGTTCTGAAGCTTGAAGTCAATTTTCTGTCAGAAAAGAAGATGTGTGAAAAGAAACTGCTTAAATATTTTGATTATAAGAATCTTTACATGTAAAATAAGAGTGAAAAGCTCATATTAAAAGCATTTAAGAAAGAAGAAGTCTACATAATTAAATACATCTTAAATAATCTTAATGAATTTGTTCTACTCTCTGTTATGCATGTACAAAGTAAGTCAAAGATCACTTTTTCAGAAATATATAAGAACTCATAGATTCAGACTCTTAAGTTCACTACAGACATACTTAGTGAGAATGTGTAAATGAATAATAATATAATCATGTCACATAATGATAAGATCAAGACATATAGACTTTAACATCATCAGTTTATTCATTTTAATGCAGTTAAGCTTTGTGATCTTTATAAGATCATTACTTTAAGTAAGTCAATTCTTATTATTAAGAACAATATCAATATGTATAAGATCTGTGCTCTGACTAAGTTTGTGAATCAGTGAGAACACAACATAAATAAAAGAAAAGTCAACATTCTTGCTCTGATCTTTATCAATATATGTAAATCTCTGTCTTTGTCATTCACTGAATATCAATACTTTCTGAAAATTGTAGACAATCATTTACAAAAGATATAAACAATATCACTGAAGTAATGAAATAATGCTTTACAGAAACTGCAGAAGTGAGTATTGAAAACTGAACTTCAATTTAATGTAAAGATTCTTGCTGTATAAAGTGACAATGCAACAGAGCTGAGATCTATTCTTAATGAGTGATGTATATCTTTCAGCATTGTGTTACAGTATATAGTGCTTTATATGTTGATTTAAAATGATGTGACTGAAAGAGTAATCAAAATCACTGAGAACTCAGTATATACAATAATTAAAAAGACTGAACTTTTAATAAAGTTCTGAGCAGAGACTGTATAAATTAATGTTTATCTTTGTAATTACACAGCAACTGATCTCTTAATTAATGTCAAACAAGTTACTTCAGAGAAAGTGTTCATTAAGATGAAATTGTTCATTGATTATATATATATATAAGAATGTAAATGCTACTTCTATGTCAACTTAAAGTTTCTGTCTGAGAGCAGACAGAATAAATTCATGAACTGAGAATAAGTAAAAGTATTCATGAGCTATAGTGAAAAAATCACAAAGCAGTATCTGCTTTGAGCATTAAATCTTAAGTAAATCATTAAGAGTTATGCTGTTAAGTTTGTTGAAAATGAGAAAGAAGACAGTGTTGATGTGAAACTTCATAAATAAATATTGAACATTTTTTCAGAATAAAAGTCTGTTAAATAGCTGCATAAGACTGAGATTGTAGCTGCTTCACTAAAACAATTCTTAGAATTTAATATGCAAACTTATGAGTTCAGACTGATGAGTTTTCATTTTGTTGTCACATTATCAGAGAAAGAGATCACAGACAATTCATTGTTAAAATTGACTGCAATTAACTTTAATTACAATGCATTAAAGCTCTTCTTTCATGTCAAGATTTCTGTCAACAAGATCAATCATTTAGATGTGAGTGTCTCAACTCTGAAAGTCAAGACATTTCTGTACATTAAAATATGAAAGAGAAGACAGAAAAACAATAATACTGATTTTAATAAGTTCATAATAAAGATCTTAAGAGTTATGCTGACATTGACTGCATTTACAGTCAATGATGAGAATAATGAGTACTCAGTAAAAATTGACATCTTAACTTTTCTGATATATGTTGAAGCAGTGAGAGACTCAATCTGAAGAAAGATGTAAAAGAACATTATTAATGCAGAGTTAACAGTGTTTGCAGTGAATGACATCTGAGAAGAGACTGTTTCATTAAGAAAGATTAACATTGTGATCAGTAAGTAAGTATTTAAATTTAAGCTGTATATTGATGATTTTCTTGACAAATTAAAGATAAAAATAGTGACAAGAGAATTCTTATAGATGTACAGTATCAACTATAAAGATATCTTTACATTAACTATAAAGTTTAATACTCTCTGTATCTTTTTAATTCTAGTTGCACTCAAAGATCTAAAGTGTCATTAAATAGATATCAACAATGTTTTTATTGAGTCATTTTTAAAGAAAACAATCTACATAACATTATCTCTCAGAGTTACAACTACTTCTAACTGTATATTATACATTCTGTGCAGTTTATATGATCTGAAGCAAGCTATCAGAGATTGATATGAACAATGTGTCACTGAACTTCTTTAATTAAGTTTTTATCAAAGCAGTGTAGACTCATGTCTTCTGATTTACACTGTCAAGAGCATCATGCTACTTCTTTATGTAAATGATATTATTATGATCTCATCAGATCTCTTAAATATTCTTTGATTCAAAAAGTCTCTCAGAAGCTTATTCAAGATCAAGAACTTGAAAAAGACACAGAAAATTCTTGACATTTAAATAATTTGTAACTGCAAGAAAAGGACACTGCACATAAATTAGATACATTGAGTTAATAAGATGCTCAGAGATCTTTATATGTGAAGTGATAAGCATTGACACATTAAGATCTCACTAAATAAATATGACTCTCTTTGCTCAGCTGACTTTAATGATCAGTGCAAAAATCAAAGAAAATGTTAGCAGATCATTAAAAGTCTTATGTATGTTGCAATTTATATGTATTTAGACATCTTCTTTATCTTAAAACAACTAAGTCAGTATCTCAGTGACTCTGCAGAACATTATGAGTATATGCTTAAGAGATTGCTGCAATATGTATGATTAATCATTAATCTTAAGATCATGTATGAACTCAGTGAAAGTCAAGATCTACTTAAATACTTTAACTCTGACTATGCATCAGACAAGTTAGACAGAATATTTATTTTAGATTATGTCTTTCTGTTTAAGAGAGAATCTGTGTCATGAATTAGTCAGAAACAAAAGTCAGTGATAATATTAATTATAAAGACTGAATATATAATCATGTCAATGTGTGCAAAGACTGAAGTCTGACTCACTCAGATACTAAGAAACATGAAGTTAGGCAAGTATCTTAAAGTCAATTTACATTGTGTGAGCATTCAAAAGAATGAAACTTATAGAAAAAACACATTTCTTCAGCTTAAAAGAGACAATCAGGCTGTCTTGACACTGATCAAGAATGCTTATGTACATAAGTGATTAAAGCACATTGATGTCATCTATCATCACATTTAAGATCTGCACAAGAGAAATCAGATTCAGATGAACTTTGTACTTAGTCAAGACATAATAGTTAATGAACTGATCAAGTTCTTATTAAAACAGATGTTTAAGTGCTTTGTGTATTAACTGAGACTTGACAACAGTGAGAGTCAATAGATATGAATGCATTAAGTAAAAATGTTGAGAAGTACAGTGCTCTATTTACTTTCTTAACTTCTTTAATCTTAACATAAAAAGCTAACAGAGTCTTCTTCTGCCTTAGATGACAGAGCTTCTGTCATCAATTTAATCATACTTAAGTTGACTGCAGTCAACATCAACACATTAGATTTACTAGATAGGCAGATAGCACAAGTACTCATTATTCTTTCAATATAAAGCAATAATTATAAATGTTTAAATATATTTTACTTGCTAACTTAAGCTTACATACATATCTGCTTTAACTGATGATCATTATCTTTTATTAAAATATTAATATTTAAGAAAATTAGATCTTACAAAGCAGCTGTCTCATCAGATATCTGTAATAATTTTGTTTAGTCAGAGCTTTAAGAAGCTTTAATCTTATTATATATTTATAGTATTTTTAATAGTTTAAAATCTTTTAATTTTACTTAAAGTTATGTAACACTCTTAAATGTTAATAACTTCACAGTCTTTAATCTAAAGCTTAATATTGATTTCTTATTGCTTTTGTTGAAGTTATATACCTTAATGTTGTGAGTCAATGTTGAATTTTAAGATATTATAATGCAGTTCAGATTGATGTTGCATTTAAAAAATATTAATGTATTAAATTAATTTTCATTATTACTTCTTTTTATTATTCTCATTATCAAATAATTAACTTCATCTTCATCACTCTCATTTCTCTCTAACACTCACTCTGTATCTGTGATACATTTTTATTAAAATTTTTATTAATTAAAGAATCATTAATTATTTTCTCATTCTTAAAATTAACATTAACATCAATAAGATCTCTCTGAACAAGCTGTAACTTATAATACTTAATAAGTATAATATTTTCAATGATAACTGCATTGAGATGATTTCAATAATAGTGACAGACATTATAAATTATATTGAAAAGTTATTTAATCTTAACATTAATCATCAATATTGCAAAAATGTTCTTAACAAACTGTTTTATGACTGACTTAAATACTGTTATGCACTTTTATGCATTTAAGACATTCTTATCTTCAATTAAAGAACTTGTTAATCATGCTATAATCTTAAATATTATATTGTAATTTAACTTTCTCTGTATTCATGTTCACTGAAAGATAGTTACTGCTAAATCTTTAAATGATGTTGATGAGATCTTTAAGTTGATAATTGTGATTGAAGTGATTTTAAGATATTGATAATGATTTTAATAATAAATGTAAAAATCTTTTTTTTAAAGTGTAACATTCTAAACATTTCATGTTGCACTCTATATGAGGTCAGTGTGCAATAGAATGAAGTAATAGATTTGAAATACTTATATGATAAAGTTTAAGCTTAGTAACAGAATTTAAAATTATATTAAGATTGTATAAAGTATTCTTTTTATCTAAAATTTATTCATAATATTGATTAAGTTTATCTCTTATCTTTATTACAGCAGTGAATAGTTCTGCTATTTATTTAAACTTATTTGTATTCTTTAACTTTTATCACTGACTCTCTAAGTGATTGAAAAACTTATTGTAAATAAATTAATTCTTATAAATTAATGACTCACTAATACTTTTTAAAGTCTCTATTTATATCTTAAGACTTAAAAAGATTAATGATATACTGAATGTGTTTTTATTTAAGTAAATCTATTTTAAGAACTTTTATCTTTTAATTTTAATCTTAAATTCATTTGAACAACTCAGTCTTCATAGTGAAAGCATAAATTAATATATTATAAAATAAATTTCATTAAGTCTTTACATTCTATATCATTTTAACAGACTTATGCTTTTGCAGCTTCTTGAATTTAGCAAGTTGCTGAGAAGAAATGTTGATGATAATGATTAAAGTGTAAATTTAGAAGCAATAGATTTAAATAATAAAAATATAAATATAAATATATTAAAACTCATTTTCTGTAAAGTATTTTCAAAAGACACTGTATTCAAACTGATATGATGTAGAATTCTTAAATTAAAAATAAAAATGAACACATCATTTTAAGTACTTACATCTAGAATTTTAAGAAGCTTATTTACAGACAGCTGTATAATATGTATTATATAATTAATTATACATTCTTTATAATTTTAAACAATGTTATATTTCTTTAGAAGCTTACTTAAGTGTTATTGAAGTATATTTCTGTTATAGATATTATTGACAGTGATGATCAGTAATTAATGTGATAATTTTCATTTTTAAAATGTTTTAAAGATATAGACAGTTAAATTCTCATTATTATGATTTTTCTTAAGTTCTTTAAATATCAACAATGTCTCATAATATCTTCAGTCTGAATCAATAAAATATTCAGTAATGCTCATAAATACAAGATTATTAAGATTAATTTAGCAATCTAATGTTGATAAAATCTTCATTTACAATTTTAAGTCATTAAGAATCTTTAATTTAATTATTGTATATCAACTCTTCAGAAGCTTTGTAATCTTAATTTAATTAAGAATATTGATGTTAGAATTCAGCATTTTGATGAGTTACTTAAATTAAGAATTTTTCATTGAGTAAAAGAATATATTAAGAGTCAGTACAGTTCTTAAAAGTTGTGCTTTAAAGATCTGAAAAATATATAACTTAAAGAACCTGTAAAGACTCTTTCTTCATATAATGCAGGCCAAGAACCTGAAAGGCTTGTCTTTCAGAGCTAATAGAGTCATTGATTGAGCTGTGATTGTTGCAGAGCAAGATGTTATGATAATGTTGTGTAGACATTGCTGATGCAGCTTGTGATGTAATCTTAACAGAACAGAGAACTACAATTAAATTAAGTATGAAAATTATTTAATCATTGTGTACTGTGTGCAATACAGATCAAAATCAACATCTATATATGATGAATGTAAAGTCTATACAATGTTAAGAGCATCTCTAAGATAAATGCAGAGTTTTTACTGACTGTCTAAGTAAGTCAGATCATCATCATAAATTTATTAAGCAATCTAAATATGCTTGTTAATTGAACTGAATACACTTATTAAAGAAGAAAGATAGTAAAGACAGATAAAAAGTTTAAAGTGTATTGCATTAATGTCTGTAAGAATCAATTAAAGATCAAATTAAACTAAACAGTTTTATTTAAAACTTCATTACATTTGCTTTGTGCAGAGTCTGCATTTACTATTGACTGAGGCTTGTCAATAGATGAAGAAGAAGATGCATAGATGAAATGAAGAGAGAATATAGATTGCAGTGAAGTGAGAAAATTAAGCAATACTTTAATTAATGAGTAAGAAACATTTGACTGTAGATGCTGACTAAATGTGTAGTTTAAACAACATTTACAAGGCATGATAAGTCTTTACTGAGAGACTGATGAGAATAATGTGAAGCAGTTAATAGCTGTAAGACATAATACATAATGACAGTGAGAAGAGCAAACTTAAGTCATAATCAGACTGTCTATATGATTTAAGAGAATAAAGATATATGTTGATTCATATGTTGAAGAAGTGTACTGCAATGACATTACACTGATGAAGAATATGAGCTTAAGAAGCAAACTATAATTAAAGTGTAGATAAGAATTTTGTGTTGAGTCTGAGTCTTAAATATAAAATTAAATGATAAGTGAAAGTAAGAGTTTTGCAAGTTACATGATAAGAGCATAACAGAGACTCTATAAAGAGATGTTTGATTCTGTGTTGTACTGTAGTGATTAGTCATAGCAATACAATAAGATTGTCACTATAAAAGAACACTTACAGCTGCTCTAGAGCAGAAATTCAATGTTTAATCTCTGAATCTGTACATAAAACACAAGACAATGCAGAGATCTCTTAAGACAGCTGACAATTCAATCTCTACAAGAATTAAATAAATAATCAATACAGTCTGAATAACACTTCAAGTCTCTGTCAGCAAAACATTGAGAAGATGTAGATGCAATACAGTTTTCACAATTAGATCACTGACAATGATGAAGAATCTACAGCAAAGAATAATGACATAAATAAAGAAGTAGAGACAGCTTCAGATACAATTAAGAAGATAGTAAATGAACTTACAGAAAGTACTGATTAAATAAATAAATCTAAAATGAAAATAAAGATAAATCTGCAAGTCAGTAAAGCAAAAAGCAATTACATAAAAGTCAGACTGAGCTCAGTCAGTTTATTAACTTTATAAAAATCTTTATAAGTACAAAGCAATAGTACTGTTTCTGCTCTGCACAGAGATGCTGAGTCTCAATGTCTAATTGATTTTTGTAAAAGTCTCAGAGATTAATAAGTAATATTTATGTAATTGATTAATGCAAACTGTGCAGCATGTGCTTCTTTTTTATCTGAATCACACTGACTTTTATACTCACTACTTTTAGAAAACTGAAATCACAAATCTCTGCAAATGTCATGATATCACTATGCACTCATACTGAACCATAGCTGAACTCCTCACACAATGATTAATAAGCAAAGTACTATATAGACAGCCTTCACATATAAATCTTTTAAGTTCATTAGTTGTTAATCTTCATCAATACAAGACCTTAACATCAGAACTTCATTGAATAGCTGTCATAATGTAGTGTCTCACATTGTTACATATCTTACTCATCAGCCTCTTATAGATAAGAGGCTCATGAATTCACAATTCTAACAACTTTACCTTTTTAAAGGATGACAATTCATTACATTGTGATATGCAGACTAGAAGTCAACAAAATGAAGTAGAGTCATTCTCTGATCATACTGAGACTTAAGTAATTTCTGAAGAATAAGAATCTGCAGAAATTCAGGCTGCTATTTAGGCTGCAGAGAAGAAGAACTGACATTTAGATGAATAGATCTGTTTAACTGAAATTAGACAGATCAATGATGAGAAAAGATGATGATTCATGAAAATTAATTGTGAAACATAAGTGTTTAACATGCATAATGAGATCAACAAACTTCTGAGAGATGAAGATTCTTAAGTCTCATCTGAGAGAAAATTGCATACAGAATCTTCTTATACTCTTATTAGCTCTTTGAATTTAATGAAGTGACATGCATTCAAAGTCATGTATGCACTTTCAGCAAAATGAACACAATGACTGAAGAACTTATTCACATATAATGAGAAGTTCATCTATGAACATACTGAGTTTATATGCAGCACTGTGACAACATTTCACTTGATTTTTAAAAACTTCTTTAATGACTGCAATAAAATCCTCTTTGCCATACAGTTCTTAGCAGAAGAATCTTGAGATGCATAATTTTGTCACATTAATGAGAATGAACTTCTGAATAACAAGTCATGAATATTCTTTTTAGAGTTTCTGCTCAACCTCATTGAGAACTCAGTGAACTGTGAGCTTAGCACAGTACAGAAATACTTAAAAGTCATGTAGAAATTTAATTAATTAATTTAAGCTTTTATGACATATCTTAGCATGCTGAAGAATCAGCTCTCAAGCTACACAGAGAAACAGAGAACAAGTTATTTCTTTATGAAACTTTGACTGAAGATTTGAGTGACTTTAACTAACTATCAAGATTTCTTAAAGACAAGAAAAAGCCTAATAGTTCTGGTCACTAAACTAGAGATTAATCAGCAATCTGTAGATGATTACATAGTTTAGAGTTACATCATCAAGAAAATCTATGAGCATCACTCACATTCTTTTACTTAGACAGCAAAGCCACAGCAGAACAATTGTCTTAATTCTGAAGCTATGAAATTAAGTCATCATGACAACATAGGCAAATCTCATTTTGAAATTGATGTCAAGAAGAATGGCTGCTATAACTGTGAAAGGTTGAGCCATTTTGCAAAGAACTGCAGAAGTTTCTCAAAAAATCTTAATTACATTAAGATTAATGCAGTCAAGACAAAAAAAGACAGAGTCTCATTGACTGTGCTTTAGTGACAAAAATTAGATTAGAAATTATAAAGAAATTCAGCATTGTAAAGAAAGATTAAGTCTGAATTAAATTCAGTTGAGTCTCTGTCAGTGTATTGTTGAACACTGCAGCAAAAATTAATGTGATGTTTCAGTAATATGCTGTTGCTCATTAACTGACACAAGTTGATGCAGAACTCTCAAGATCAGAGCTTCTGAAAAAACAACATGTTTACTGTTATGATACATATTTGATGAAGCATAAACTCATCAACAATTAAGAACAAAAGCAAACTGAAGAGCAGTTATTCTATATCTTAGATAAGAATGAATCTGAACTCATCTTTGATCTCTCAGATCTGAAATGACAATGCATTTATATCAATTGTGGCTTGCACACATAACACTATAAGATAAAACAAATATTCCTAACTATTGATGAGCCTGAAGTGTTTGTCAACAACATTCAAAATCAACTCACTGTTTATGCATTGTTGATGATGCCTAAGTTAGACTCATCAACAACTGCTGTACATGTTGTCAGCAAAATGTCAGCACTATCTCAGCAATACAACAGATATGTGAATGTGTTCTCTGAAGAGAATGTTGACAAGTTATCATCTCATTAAGATCATGATCATATCATAAAGACAGAGAGACATAAATCATTCTATGATTCACTTTACAATCTGTTGAAAACAGAGCTACAAGTGCTTAAAGAATATCTAGATGATGTCTTAGTGAAAAGATAAATACAACATTTTGTCAGCTCTGCAGAAGCATCAGTTCTGTTTGTTTCAAAAAATAAAGAAAGCTTACATTTATGTGTTGACTATAAAGATCTCAACAAGATTACTATCAAGAACTGTCATTCTCTGCTGCTGATTAATGAGACACTTAATCAATTAAGTAAAGTCAAGATGTTCATTAAACTAGATCTTAAGGATGCTTATCACTGCATTAGAATCAAGAAAGATAATGAGTGAAAGACTGCATTTTGCACATGCTATGATCATTTTAAGTACATAATCATGTCATTTAAACTGACTAATGCCTTGACAACTTTTCAAGTCTATATTAACTAAGCATTAACTGAGCTAGTCAATGTCTTTTGTATAATATATCTAAATGATATTCTGATCTATTTCAGTTCTCTAGAAGAACATCAGAGTCATGTAAAACAAATTCTAAAGTGACTTCAACAGTTTAAACTGTATGCAAATTTAAAGAAGTGCACTTTTTATACTACATAGATGAAATTTCTTAAGTTCATCATCTTCACTATTGATGTTTTGATGAATCAATGATGAGTTGAAATCATAAAGAAATGATCAGTATCTAGAAGCTACTGTGAAATACAAATATTTTTAGAGTTTGCAAACTTTTATCATCACTTTATACAGAGCTATTCTAAGATTACTGCTTCTTTAACTGACCTGTTAAAAGGCAGCAAGAATGGCAAGAAGATAGATGTCTTTAAGTGATTATAAATGACAGTGCAAGTGTTTCACAAGCTTCATAATGTCTTTATACAGATATCTATTCTGACACACTTTAACTCAGAGCTAAGAGCTCAGGTTAAAACTGATGTCTTAATAGTTGAATTAGTAAATATCTACTTACAGCTTCAGACAGATGCTCAATGACATTCTGTTGCCTTCTGATTAAGAAAGTTAAATCTGGTCAAAACACACTATGAAACTCATGATCAAGAATTGTTGACAATTGTGAAGGTGTTTAAACACTGATGACACTACCTTGAGGGTAGTCATTACCTCATTGAGATACTCATGAATCACAATAATCTATAAGAATTTATGAATGTGAAATCATTAAATAGAAGACAAGCACACTGAGTTATGAGACTAGCTGCTTATGATTTCATAATTACACATTAATCAGAAAAGATAAATCTCACTAATGCATCATTGAGGTGCTCTGACTACAAAGTCAAGAAGAACATAAACAGATTGCTGTCAACATTGCAATGAAAGCTGATCACACTATTTTAAGAATTAGAATCAAGCATTATTGCTTTAATTAGTTAGATCAACACTTAAAGCTTAGATCTGCAAACTATGCTGACTGTTTTATTAAAAGAATATTGATTAAGCATTCAGACTGAAGGTCATGACTGTTAAGAACAAGTCAATAGAAGATTTAGAAAGTCTTTATTCAGAAATGAATTAAAGAATAATGACTATACATCTAGTTCATCTATATGTGATGTAGCAGAAGAGCTGCTTAACTCTGTTACTGAAACTACTGATTGCAAACAGTTCATTTTATATGTGTTGATTCAGAAAGTGACTGACAACAAAATGATACATAACAAGAAACAATCATTCTTTCTTAAACTTGTTCATCTCTTGCAGAACACTGATGTTCTAACAGTAAAGATGTAATAAGACTTGAAATCACAGAATAACTGCAGCTGTTAAGACATTGATGACAGTTTATGAATGTTTGATTTTACTGAACTACTTCATCACAAAAGCAAGATATACATATTATCTGACAAAGCTGTTAAGAATGAGCTTATAAAGCTGCATCATGACAATGTTCTAGCAGAACATTATGAAGTAGACAGAATGATTAATCTGTTGTTTAGAAAGTATTACTGAATCAACATAACAAATAATGTTTAAGAATATGTTACTTCATGTGCTGTATGCCTAAGAATTCAAGTATTAAGACATTGCTCATATGACAAATTACAGTTGTTGTCACTATCTACTCAATCATGAGAGAAGATAACAATGAATATGATCACTGACTTGCTGTCTAGCAGATAAGAAACTAATGTTTATGACTTCATACTGATAATTGTGAATCATCTCACAAAGATGATTCAATATATTCCTGTCACTAAAAAACTCACTGTGATCAAGTTAGCTGACATATATATTGAACAGATCATATATTGCTATGAAGAACTCAGAAATATTGTCTCAGACTGAGAGTCAATCTTTATTAATACATATTGATCTGAATTCTGTTATTAACTTTAAATGAAGCAAAGACTAAGCACTGTTTTTTACTTACAAACTGATGATTAAACTAAGAGACAGAATTAAACTCTAGAATACTATTTCTGTTGTTACTGTTGTGAAGAACAAGATAACTGAGTGTTCTTTTTGCTTATGACAGAGTTTGTGTATGCAAATGAAAAACATGCAATGATTAGTTAAACACTGTTTAAGACATTAATGAACTATCATTTAAGAATTGCTCAACATGTTGAGAACAACATCTGTAAAGAGAAGGTGTTAGCAGTGAAAGACTGAGCACAACAAATGAAGAAAATTCATGTCACAATGATAAAGTAATGACAAGCTGCTGTGAAAGTGCAAGTCAAGTACTTTGACAAAAATCATGTTCAAAAAAGCTACAATGTCAACAATCTGATGCTATTGTTCATCAAGAACTTGAAGCAATGCAGATTAAGTAAGAAACTGTTGCACAAATTCATTGAGTCTTTTCAAATTGTCAATCTTATTAATAAACAAGCATACTGACTGGCTCTGCCTGTCTACTACAGAATTCATAATGTATTTTATGTCTCATATCTAAAGTTTCATAAATGCTGTCTGAACAATAATTCTTTGTCAGAACTGCCTTTTCTGAATCTCATAAATGATGAGAAGAAATACAAGATTGAAGATATTTTGAGTAAGAAATGAAGAAGAGAACAGTTACAATATGAAGTTAAGTGAATAGAGTATCTGACAGAATATAATGAGTGACTTTGAGTAAAGCATATAAAGAGTGTGAAAGTGTTGCAACAAGAATACAATGCAAGGGCAGAGAAAAAGCAAAAGCATAAATGAGATTTAAGAAATTAAAAACTTTTATTGAAAATATTCTACATAGTATCATCTAGAAGAAGTGAAGTCAAAACACAATTAATACATTAACAAAATGCTATCAAATCAGTTTGTTATCTCTGTATCTGCATTGCTATCAGAAATAAAAGACAAGAACAGTGACTGCTTATCAGTGTTGTAATTGCTGTTAAAGTGATTAAGTCACAGCATTGAGTTATAAAAGCTTTCTGAGATATTGTTACTTAACTAAAGAAAGAGAAGCTCACACTTGAAGTGAAGTAAGCAACATGATGATGACAGCAAAGTGTAAGAAAATTAAGAGAACAAATTATAAAGTGAAAGATGTTTAATATGAATGTCTGCATCACAGTGACTGCTCACTGCTCTTAAATTATAAGCAGTAACAGATCATGAATCTCTGCAGACTTGCAATGACTGCTGTGACACTCTACAACATGAATAATGTAGATGATGACATACTTGATAAATGATGTCTGCATATGATTGAGGTGATGCTGAAGCTGAGACTGATGAACATCATTGACTGTTATGATGATGATATGATTGACAAGTGTGTGCAAGTTGTTAACTCAGCAGTTAAAGAATGTAAGAATCTGTTACTGTTAATGCATCACAAGATGACAAGAAACTTTCTGTTGAACTGAGTTGCACAGCTTTTAAAGCATCTTGCAATAGTTACAATTCTGATTCTCAACAATGTTGTATTGACTGATGTTGTTGCTGATATGTTTTGAATAGTGAAGACAACAGAGAGAATTCAATTTGTTGTTGATGTAACAACTACAATGTGACATTGAGGTGGTGTCAGTATGAGTGAACAAGAGAGTAAAGAAATTGCTGAGAGTACAATGTTGTGAAGTGATGACATCTTTGAGAGCTGAGGTGAAAACAGAATTGAGGTGCAATGTGTGTGATGATGCTACTGCAGAAGAGAAATATAATGTATGATGCAGAGCAGAAAGATGTTCACTGATTGTAATCTTGAGCTCAGTACTCTTCTGAGTGATAGATTTCTAACAGATCAATTATGCTGTGAAAGTGATGTTCTATGAAGTTAGTGACACAGCAATGATCATTAAGTAAGCATTTTCAATCAAGTTCATCAATAATGGCTCATCTACAGCTTGAGAAAGTGATGTGCAAAAAGACAGTATTTTGTCATTGAAAAGATTGAATAAATACAATTGCATCTGCATGCAGCAGCAAGGTCTCTGTTGCTGTCTCTTTTATGCAACAATATTATTCAGAATGTGCATCTTGTTGTTGTTGTGTAGACATTTTGTTGACAGATTCATCTTAAGATACTTATATTTCTTGTGTTCAGTATTCTTCTTCATCATATTCTGTTTCTGCATTTCATTTCAGCAGAGCAAGTATGTCAACAGTGTTACTTATGATATTCATTGTGTTCTTCACTAATATAGCTCTTGCAGACTTAGCCTTCAGAATTAATTCTGACAAGTTTATTAACTCATCAGTGTTCAAGACTGTGTTGATGAATGATGTCTGATGATGAGAGCAACAGAAACTCAAAGATTTATTGTTGTGTTTCTTTATACTTGTATGAGCACATTTCTTAGACTGCAACATTGTTAGAACACATTGATGTCTCAAATGCTATACATACAGAAATCACTGATAATCTCACTGAATTCTTAATGAGAAATGCAGCAGAGAGAATATCTTTCTTATTCTTCTTGATGACTATGATGTCAATGTTGCTATGCTGTCACTATCATGCCATTTACAAGGTGTTACAAGTGAGAAGCACCATTCAAAGCCACAGAGTTGCTATGACTTCAATTTATCAAGATGTTGAAGATGAAATGAATGTAAGTTGCATGTGAGAAAGAGTTTCTTATATATTGTAACTGAACAAAGAGATTACTGATTTAATTAATTCAGAAATAAAGAAAAGTTGATCTTGCTTATGTTTTGCATGTTATTCACTGTCAAATAAAGCTGAATCATCACCTATCTGAATGTGACAAACTTGAAGTATTGTGCAAGATCATCAGCCTAGCTAAAATAGACAACAAGCAAAATACACAAGAATGTTAAGCAAATCATCACTTACACCTTGCTGACTTAACATCAGTGATATGTCAATGTGCTGAAGAATCAGCACATAGAAGGAAAGACAATTGTCATGATATCACTATGCACTTATATTAAATCATAGCTGAATTTCTCACACAATGATTAATAAGCAAAGTACTATATAGACAGTCTTCACATGCAAACCTTTTAAGTTCTTTAGTTGTTAGTCTTCATCAATACAAGACTTTAACATTGGAACTTCATTGAATAGCTGTTGTAATGTAGTGTCTCACATTGCCACATATCTTACTCATCAGCCTCTTATAGATAAGAGACTTGTGAGTTTACAGCAAAGCTCTTTTCACAGCAGTCAGCACTCATTAAGTAACTCAATGACTGATTATAAGCAATCTACTCAGCTATCTCAATCTTGCACAGCAGATCACTCAGAAAAACATCTTAAAATATGAAGATTTTACATATCTAAATGACTGAAAGACAATTCAATAAATTAAGATAGATTTAACAAATTAAGAGAGATTATCTGCTGTTTAGTGAAAGCAAATGTTTAAAAGACAGACACAATACAGACTCATTGATGCACAAGAAAGATAATGACAATTAGTCAGCATTCTGTTAAGATAATGTCTGCAAGATAGAATTAAGGTTTTCTTACTTGAGTTTTTTATTGTAAAGATGCTTTGCCCTCATAGATCTAGATAGAGACTGAATAAGGAGTTAATAGAACAAATAATAATATATAACTTAAAGTAATATAATGATTTGTTGTGATTCTATTCATTAATGTTAAAATAAAGTAATACAATAAAATAATATAATTAAATGACAAATTAAACTGTTTAACTTACTTTATTTTTAAATAAATCAGAAATCATAAAGTTATTATATTCAATCTTGATGCTTCAACATGTCTCTTAATTAAGATATCTTTTCATTGTATTTATATCAGCATCTTTAATAGCAAAATAAGCAAGTCAAAGTATACAATCTTTACAGATTAACTTTAATTCTTTATTTTAAATTTAAGCAACTTCTTTATAGAAACTTCATACTGTTGCTGAGTGATTGCTTTGATTTTATATAATTAATTATTTAAAATTTTCTTTTATTCATTCAGTAATAGCTCATTATTTCTGAAAGTCTGCACTGATTTTATTCTTTTATGTTACATAATTCTTAACACTTAAAAGACAGAGATTAAAGAGAACAGATTTAGCATTATTAAATTAATACTTTAATGATGCATTATTGTTAATTTCATCAAGTTATAATTGACTTAATAAACTGTTCAGTGAGAATGATTATGATGAACTTATAATAAATATAAGATGTCACAATGTTTAAAAGTACTTAATTTGTGAAAATAATTAAAATTAAACTATTTGTAAATATTGTGTAAGCATTCTTTACAGCAGCTTTATATCATTTAATTGTGTTACTTCACATAAACTCATAATCTTAATCTATAAATGAAAAAAATAAATAAGAAACTTAAAAACTGAAAGTTAATCTTGCATTTTATATGAAATTAATGATGCTAGAGCAGCTACTAATATATTAATTAGAATTAGATAAAAAACTGTAAAAAGTTTTTTAATGAATTTATTAAATAAGCTTACATAAGGATCATTTTTTCACATACTTAGAAATAAATAACTTAAATTTTAAGATACACTTTAAAACAATTTCTTCATTATCTTTTACAGTCTTCTTAATCATCTCATTATTAAATTTCTTACTCACTTTCTTATGAATATTAATCTTCTCAATCAGCTTACTTTTAAATCTTTTATTTACTTTCTCATTAATATCAATTTTTTTAATTAATTAACTGTCAGATTTCTCATCAACAACAAAGCTTTCAGTTTCTTAATTAAATAAGTCATCAGCATTTTCTTCATTATTTAACAGCTCAACTTTAATTTAAGAATTCTTAATAATATTTTTGTTCTCAATATCATTTTGCTCAGTCAGTAAAGACATTTTGTATTTAAGTGATCTGTTAGTGATGAAAGTGATAGAATAGAATAATAGAATGAAGTAATAAATTTATATTTTTAATTTTTGTTTTCTATATGTTTTAAATTCATAATCTGATGATGAAATTCAATTATACCATTTTTAAGATTAAAGTCTTCAATATTCATTAACTTCTTAAGTTTATACTTATTAATCAATTTCTTATAATGCTCAATCATTACTTCAAGCTTAAAGATTACATTCTACTTAAGAGAGTCAATAAGAAACAATATATAAATTTAATTATGTTAACATTATCTTTATGCACACTAAAGATCTTAAATACTTATTTTATTCTCTTTTTTGTTATCTTTCTCATTGACAGATTTATTCTTCATTAATATTTCATATATTTCATTAAAATAATCTTAACATTCTTTCTTCTCTTTCACTTTAATTACATAACATTTCTTTACTTCTTAAATTCTCTTAAACTCAACTATAAACTTCTCTATACAACAGTGTGAGTATGTACACAATACAATAAAGTAATAGAATTTCTTATTATTAGTTTCTTTAAAATAGTAATTATTCATAACATTACATTGAGTAACTATTATTATACACACTTTTCTGTCTTCATTCATCTACTTATACTGAGTTAAGCTCTTCAATTTATTGAATACAATCTGTCTCACAATCTGATCTATTACTTCAATATATTTAATTTTCATCTCACTAAAACTTTACATACAAGTCTGTTGAAGCTCTCTAATCTTAATGATCTTTAACAGAGTTAAATACTTACTTATTGCTTTTAATAAAATGTATTTATTTATTAATTTAACTTTATCTCTTCATCTTAATTCTCAGCTATGATGTATAGCTTCTTTGATTAATAAGTGCTCAGAAGATAAAAAGAATGTATTGATAAATTTAATTTTAATATATTTTTTCTTATAAAAGTTAAGAAAAATGAACTTATGCACATTTTGCTTCTTGAAAGATATACTGTACACTGTGAGTAGTTAGTATAGTTCATTATTCTTGAGTTGAGTAATACAAAAGAGTGATATAAATCTTGACATTATGATTTAATAATAAGATAAAAATGTAAAATACAGTATCTTAAGTAAGCAATAAGCTTTTTTAATGTAGCAAGAATAATCTTGTAAATTTGTCAGTTAAGATTCAGCAAAATATAATGTTGCAATATTAATGCTGTAGCATTTTATTACATTATAATATTATAATAAAATGACATTCAATCAAGAAACATACTGGCTGACAGTGTTGTAGATAGATATAATGTGAATGTAAGAAGTTAAAAGAAGAATAAATGAGATTTTATAATTTGTTTATTTTTATTCTTTATGTTATGAGTGAATGTATTGTTATGATGCTAACACTACAATACAGTGAATATGAAGTCTCAATCTTATGTTTATTATAGCAATACATCATAATCTTAATATATCACATTTACATTTCAGATTTCTAACATTTCATCAATCTTACATATTAATTACATTACACATCATTCATTCAATCTTTTAATGTCAGTAAGTATACAATCTCATTTTAATACTTTATTCTATTACTTTAACACTAATCTTTCTACAAAGAATTTAATCATTATGAGATTGAAAAGAAAGAAAGCTGTTAATGATGCTTATTATAGCATTAAGAAACTGTTTACATCTTGTTTAGCTGCTGTAAACAATGAGTAAGAAGATGATGATGAGATAAGTAATGATGATATAGCTAATAATAAGATAAGTAATAATGAGTAAAATGATGATGATGATGCTGAAGAAGAAGACAATAAACAGTAAAGTAAAACAATTTATTATTTCAATTTTAACAACATTATATTAAGTCAGAAAGTAAGCCATTTTCATTGTTTATTTTTATTGCTTAATTGTATCACTCAGAACATACTAACAATTATATGTAATGAAAGTATTAAGAAAGATTCACTACTATTAGAAAAGTACTGATTTCTTTATTTTTAAAATAGTCTTTCAAAGAGTCATTTACTTCTTTATTGTTGAAGAGTTTAATAAAACAGATTTTTCTATTTAGTTAAGTGCTTAAAAGTGTCTATAGAAAGTTCTTAAGATATATTTTGTTGTCTATTTTGAAAGTAAGCTTAATCATTTCAGTATGTTATTGATTAGAATTTAACAATTTTTAGACATGAATTTGACAGCTATTTATGCAAAATATATTACAAGTTAAGCAAAGAACATGATACTTATCACTCATTATATGAGAATCTTTAAGATTTATGTAAATATGCTGAAGAAGAAAGTTCTGTATATGTAGAGAGAAGAGTATCAGTGTATTATATAGATAGATTTTATGAAATTAAATAAATAACTTTATTATAATTATATTACTTCATTATATCACTCTTGCAATCATCTAACTCTAAGACTTACAGTAAGAACTTATGTGCAGAGTAGCTGAAAACTTATGTATAAATTAATTAAAATCAGTTTAGCATAAGTTTTTTTTTCTAACTTAACTTAATCTTAGTCTGATCTTAGCTTTAATGTGAGTCAGACTAGAATTATAAATTCTAACTTACAGATCAGATTAGATTAGAAAATTTGACTTTAATTTGATTTGACAGTTACTTTAATAATAATTATTATTGTTAATGTAATTCAGAACAAATTCAGTCTAAGATATTGTTATATAATGATGACTTGAATTCTTAAGTAAATCTAACTGTAATCTTTCTTCAGAAAAGTCATCTTTAAATTATTTATATTTATGTATAAATAACAACTCTTTTATAAGTGCTGAACACTCTATAAATAATGTTCAGAGTTTCTTACTTAATTTTGAGTAGTTATAAGTTTAGACTCTCATTAATTCAAGATGTAGAGATTGCTTTAATACATTTTTAATAAATATATATTTTATCAAATTTAAAAATAACATAATATCTATGATTACTCTAAATGTTTTAGTTTAGAAGAACTCTGATCAGTTTTATAATTATATTTAAGATAAATCTTATTTATATTTAATTTTTTAGCAAAAAGATTGTCATTCATAATTGTTGTATATTCTTAAGCAACTTCAGTCAGATAAAGTTCAGCATATATGTTGAGTAAAGTTATTAATTTTTTATATTTATTTTAATATCTTTTTAAAGAGACTTGCAGTAATCTTTCTTGTTTTATCTCATTTTTAAATGTTAATTTTCATACTTATTTCAGTTCTTACTTAATTACAGTTTCAGCCTCATCTTTTGAGTCAGTTTAAGCAGATGCTTCTATGTCATTAATTTAAGAATATTTTCAGAAATCTTTTACTTAAGATGTGCACTGCATCAGTTGTTAATAACAAATTTATGAGTCAATAAGATTTATATATAAATGATATAAATAACTAAATTTCTAACTGTTTATCATTGCATTACATCTTGCTATTATTGTGAAGACTTTGATCACAGCTTATATAAAGACAATATAATTTTTATTAGTATTTATGATTTTTCATAAGTATAATAGCTAAAATTAGTTAAGCTTTATTTGACAATGTAAAATAAATAATAATAAAATGTTGACTCAGTCTATCTTAAATAGTAATCATAATTAAATATAAAAGACTTAACTCTGTATCTTTAGTTAACTTAATAGATAATGAAACTGCTGAAAGACTTTTAAATGGACAGTAGCTTTAATCTTAATTAAAATGAAAGAGAAGAGCAAATTATAAATTATTCAATTTAAGTTTTGTCATTTAAAGTGAGATACATCATAAATGCAAATTTGTATAAAATTAAAAGTAAATGTCAAATAATACATTAATGATTTGTCTAATCTTATTTTACAGTTCTTAAAGAACTTAATGTGTCTTATTCTTAAAAGATTATAATTGTTATACTCTTAATTCTAAACAATGTTTCAATAATATTGTTCATATTAAATAACATTGTATTTAAAATCATCTCTGAAAGACTCTGAACAAAAACAGATTCAGTAGTTAAACTTTGCTGTATATTAAAGAAAATTTAAGTTGTTAATTTGTTGAGATATATTTCTTAAGAAAGTCATAATAAAGATACAGATAAAGATTATTTATTTATTAATTTTTATTGTATAGTTTCTATCAAGACACTGTATAGAATGTAAGAAGACTGCAATGATGTTCTTTATATTGACTTTATGAGAATTAAGTGTAAATATGAAGATATTTAATATCTTTTAATGTTTGTATATAGAAGAATAATAGAAATTCAATAAAATGTCTTTAATGTACAGTATATATTTTTATGTACACTAAAATCATCAATAAACAGTAAAAAAAATTTAAATTACAAGTCTGATGTTCAATAAAAGTCTTTTCAATATAGACTTATTCATAATGAGTTATCTCAAGTTCTTTATGTGTCAGATGCATTTTCTAAATAGAATGAGCAGTTTTATTATTTGTATTGATGACTCATTATATATAAGTGTTAATTAAAAAATTTATAATTGTTTTTTTCTTTTAAGTACACTCAATTCATATATATCTCAAGATGATTAAGAATGTTGCTAAATAACATTTTAAGAATGATGTCTTTAATTAAATAAAGCTTATAAATATTCTTAACATACTTTATATTATATAAAGCTTTTTACAAAAGTCTCTTTAACACAATATCAATATCAGAATCTTAAGTTACAGACTGTAAATTGATATAAACTGCTTCTTAAAAACAGATTATTGTACAATGATTACATTTAATAAAAATAATATAATTTTTACTAAAATCTTCTACTTTCTTAAAGAAGACAATGTCTTTAAATATAAGCAGTCTTTCTTTCTGACTATATATTATATCTTTTAAAATCAATTATATAAATAATTTTCAGACTGATGAATGCCAGAGTTTTATGAGATTGTTATAATATTTTTTTATTTTAAAATGCATTTTTTCAATGAACTTATGTGCTGAAAGAATTGAGACAATTAGACTTATTGAATCATATTAATATTATTATGTTAATCTTTTAACAGATATACATTTCTTATTCTTAATTAATAGAAAAGTCTGCTTCTTAATTATTATCAATATAAATTTTCTCATCAGCAAAAATAATAATAAATATAATCACACTGCTTATTTCAATATATTAAGCTTCTTAAAAGATAAATTTTCTGCATTAATAAACACATTATTTTCAGTTTAATTATTTAACAAGAAGTCTCTACTCAGCAATTAAATCTTTTATAATTGTATATAGTTTTGTCTTAAAATCTTAGACTTTTTGTATTATAGTTTAAGTGTAAGTAATGTTTTATTTATTTATTTATTTATTTATTCTTCATACATCGCATGCAGCCTATAAGGCTATGGTGGTTGAAAACAGAAAATAGCACATAAAACTCTCAACATAAGAAATTCACATGCTGATGTGCTTTTTGATCACTTCTTTGCAGTCAGGCTGTTTCCTTAATTGTTAATTAACTTTTCTTTAACTTTTCTTTCAATTTAGTCAATCTCTTTCTTCACCTTCTCTCCTAACAACCACTTTCTGATTCCTACTCTTATTTCTTTCAGAAAGTGTAAAACAGCTTGAATTTCTTCTTTTAAGATAAAAAGAATCCTGATTTCTAGTAATAGATCTTTTAGTTTTCTTCTTAAAGCTAGTTGTTCATTTTTAAAATGATGACAAGTAGTTAAAAAATGTTCTGATGTCTGTCTTTAACAACATGACAGATGACATTTATCAGAATCATAACACATTTCTCTGTTACTCAGGCAACCCTCTCTGTCGGGTTACCTCACTGTCACTTATTTTGTGATGTTGAAACAGCTAGAATTATTGAAATATTCACATCACTAGACTAATTACATGAAAACTGAATAGTTCATGATCATTTTCTTTCAAATCAGCTTCACAAATTCAACTTTACTTCTTAATACATGATATCTAGCTGATTTAGTAGTCAATTTCTTCACTCTATTCTCTTCTTTCTGCATCATGACTCTATCCTCATTGACTGTGAGAACTCAGACATCTTCAACAGTCTTTTATGACTGCTTCTTTCATTGCTGCTGCTGTTTCTCAAGAAATTTCTGATTAATCTGTTGTAAAACTGCTCTATCTGTCACAGCTGTTAAAGCTGTGTCCTTTAGATCTAAGATATATAAATGTAATAATGAAGTCATATCAGCAAGAATCTCATTCACAAACTGATTGATTTGAATTGCTGTATGAGATGTGATAATGATGTTGATCTGAACATCATTGAAATTTGTAAGAAATGCAAAGAGAGAAGTTGTTGACTGAGAAAGATTTGAAGTAATAACAGAAGAATTATACAGAATAAGTTCAGCAGCTTGTTATGCACTAAAAACATTTCTAGTTGTGATAGCTGTTGATCTGACCTTCTGATAATATTGCAGAAAGTTCATCTTACTGATGTTGACAGCATTATAATGAGAGTGCTTATGCATCAGTTTCTTATAGATCTTAATTAATGAGCTGAAGACTTCAACACTCAGTGACTGTAACAAATGAGTTGAATAAGAAGAAAGACACAAAGCAATGATGCTGTGATCACAGCAGTACTGAATAAAGTCACTAGATACATAACTTTTATAATCATTCAGTATTAAGAGTTGATGAGTTTCTTTAATTTGTGCTTTAATGTATAGATCAAAGATCTTTAATCATTAAAGCTTTAGTTCATTAATGATTCAATCATTTTCACTGATTAATAAAACAGTCTTATCATTCTTAATAGAGTCTAATCAGATCTGCTGTATATTCTTGTTCTTAAAGATGAAGTAGAAAAAAGAACATTGTTATTGAAACATATATACTTAATAAGAAACACTCAGTTCTAATTATCAGCTTGAACACTAAAAGCTTGTCTTTCTGTGTGTTGTATTAAGACTTTAAAGCTATCAACAATGCTTATAGTAAATTTCTTTTCATTCATGTTGTATATTTTTGACTTCAAGATATCATGCTGAATTTAAGTGAAGTTGTATAGATCAAATCATTTCTGAATGAATTTGATATTTTCAGTGTTCTTTTGATTCTGATTAAGATTGCAACTATATTGAGTCTTAAATTCTGAATGTCAACACAAAAAACTTAAATATCAGTTGTGTTCTAGAGATTTCTGATCATTCTTAGTCTTCATAAACTGTTTAGTCATGAATTTCAGCTGAGTAATTCATGAAGATCACTTTCAGACTGTCATAGTATCAATTCATTAAATCAGAGCATTCTTCTCATGTACTGACAGTCACTATTAAGTAATGTAAAAGATCTTTGCTGATTGTCTTTCTTTTCATTGAGCTTGTAGAATAGATTGAGATAGATCATAGATTTAAGTGATTTTGCAAAGAAAGACTGATGAATTACTATTTAAATCTGCTAGA
>JAABUJ010001717.1_pt1 | contig 30316 bp, 48 predicted proteins | sample 5559131 | NCBI WGS metagenome assembly JAABUJ01 (sample SAMN10711875, study PRJNA513366) | rock metagenome | isolation source: Antarctica rocks | place: Antarctica: Victoria Land, Mt New Zealand nord | collected 2016-01-07
CGATACGGCGCTGCAGCCCTATTTCAACAGATTGGAGGGAGCCCTTGACCGCTGGATCGACCAGGCCAAACTTGCCGCCTAAACTTGACGCAATCGCACGATATGTCCCTGTTCAAGACATCTAGTGTAGCGCGGAGTGCGCATCCCCTTTGTCATAAACCTTACATATTGGCCGCTACGTGATAACACTATTGTCATACTATGGGCACGCACCGTCATTGATAGGGCACGGGGCGCATGGTAAGCTAGGAGAGCAACGGTCGTGGTGGAGATAAAAGGGGCGTCTCCATCGCGGCCTTACGTCTTTATAGGCCACCGGCCGCTTCCATCCTCCACACGAGGCGTTGATGAACATCACACACGCCCTCTCCGCCCCGCGCGTCAGGGCAAGCTTTCCCGGTGCTCGGCCTCCTGCCAACGCTGACACCGCGCACGCCATCTGTCTTCTTCAGCGCGCGCATGGTAATCGGCCGATAACATCAATAGGCTGAAGTACGGGACGCGTGCGAGGAGACGGTCGATAACGTACCAGTAACCAGAAGTCCCATCGCGTCGAATGATAAAGCGTGCGACCGGAACCATCCTACCGACCGCCAAGGATGAGCCGTAGCCACCACGGCATCTGTCGCCTGGCTCGCCGCAGCTCATCGGCCTCCCGCTCGGCGACCTCGACCCGCCGGCGCAGTTCGTCGATCAGCACGTCTTGCCGACAAGGACGTGCTTGATACTGCGCTTCCAGTCGATCACCAATCGCGAGCGCCAGGGCCGGCAGGATCGTGTCATCTTTCTTTGTGAGGCGGCGCACCATAGGGGCGCTCTAGGTCCCGCGCCTCCTCTTCACGCAGGCGCGCTCTTTCATCGGCCTCCGTCGGGACTGTGGAGCGCCTCAACCAGTCCGCCTCGCGGGTGCCAGCGCTTGGACGGTCGGGGGTGAATCGGAGAGCGCGATAGAACAAACGGCGCAGCCATAGACGCATGATGGTCCTCCCTCTTACAGCATACGCCGAACCATGGAGGGGCGCACCTCTGAGACGCGCGGCCGCCGCTATTCAGGAGCGCAACCACGGCAGCACGCGCACCCGTAGAGAGGCGATAGGACGCGCGGGACGCGGCGCGTGAGGCTCAGGGGCCACCGGAGCAGCAGACGCTCCAGTAGGCGGTTGTGTAGCCCCAGAGGACGGCGCGGTGATAGGCTAGAGGGCGCGGGCGGTCTACGGTTTCTGGGAAAGCTCCCGTAGGCCGTTCGCACAGCCTCACCTGCGCCAGGGCAGCGTATCACGCGACATTGGGTGGGCCGTCACGCCACTCGGCCTCGATCCATTCTGCACATTGTCGTCGCCATTCCGCCTCATGGTCACGGGCCAAGTTCGTAGCCGCCGCCTGGGTGAGCCGGGTAAGAAGTGCATAGCTGCGCAAGCGGTCGAACACGGCCCAGGTGCGCGTCTGGGCTTCCTGGTAGATTCCGAAACGCGGGCGCGGAGTCATGAGCCGTCCTCACCTTTGGCCGCCAAGTAGCAACCGTAGCCACCACGGCAACGCCCGCCGTGCCCGCCGTAGTTCCTCGGCCTCCCGCTCGGCGACCTCAGCGCGGTGGCGCTCACGGCCTAACTCTTCGCGCACGACCCCTAACTCGCGCTGTGTCCGGTCGAGGTGGTCGACCAACGGGGCAACAAGCTGCTCCACGATGGCCTGCACGGCGGCAGACTGGACAAACGTGTCTGCTAGGCTTGCCTGGCTTGCCCCGCGTGCTAGGCTTGCCTGGCTGTCTAGCGTGCCAGCCTGTCCAGTGTTGCCAGCGTTACCAGCGTTACCAGCGTTGCCAGCGTTGCCAGCGTTGCCGGTGTCACTGTCGAGGGCATCACGCCGGCCCATCCACTCATCGAGCGCAGCCAGGCTGATACGGTACTCAGACCCCCGCGGTCCTTTCACGCGCCACGAGGGCAGATAGCCGACGTCACTGGCCCGTGCTTTCAAGGCCCGCCTGATTGTGCGATCGGAGACCCCCGCGTGCGCGGCGGCTTCATCAACAGCCAGGCCGGCGTCGGTAGACACGCTGGCGCCAGCGTGTCCAGTGTCTAGGTTGTCCATCATCGCCGCCAGTGTACCACGCCCATGGACGCACGAGGGCGCGCATGGTGGCCGGTAGCCATAACCGCCTACAGGCCCTCGTCAATGCCGACCAGGCGCAGCGGCCGACAGGTGTTGCAAACGGGATCGGTCGTCAGCCTACCCAGCGCGCCCGTGGGTGTGTGTCTGGTCAGGCGCGAGAAGAATTCGCCCGGTGCGATAGCCCTGGCACACTGGACACACACGAACGCGACAACCGCGCGGTAGGCGGTCGTCACCACGCCATCGTCTAGCGTCGCGCGCCCGACGCGGTGACTCTTCGTCTCGCTATGTTTCTCCTTCGCCATGTACCCTCCTACGGCGATTGTAGCACCCCTACCCGCGAAGAAGGGCCAGCACGACCGGTCGTGCTGGCCCTCGGATGGTCGTTGGTCGATGGTCGTTAGTCGTCGATGCTGATACCAGCCTCCAGGCGGCGACGCGACCGCCACTCAGAATCGTAGAAAACCTTGGCGAGATGGGCGAGGGCCTCCGCGTCCAGGCGCATCTCGTTGTAGCCATGGCAGGCGTCGATGGGCTCCTCCTGGCTCTCATAGCCGAACAGGCAGATATCGTGAGCGGCGATGGCGCGCTGGAGGACGGTGATGAGATGAAGGCCGTCCCCGAAGTCGAGAACGATATCCCCGTTCCGGTCGAGCTCGACGAGCGCCTCATCATAAGCGCGACGGCGCTCCGCCATGTACGCCTCGGCGGCATCGGCGGTAGAGGCATCGGCGGCGGGCGTCGTCGTCGTCGTGGTGGACTCGGTGTGTGGTGTATTGTCGGTCATGGTGAGCTAGCTCCTTTAGCAATGTCGTTGTGATGTACGAGTCGTGAGTCGATCAAGCAAGGCGATCAGCCGGGTCTCCTGGGCCGGCGTACTGCATGGGGCGGTGGCCTGCACGCGTCCATCGAACGTCAGGAACGCGCGGCCGTCATAAAGATAGAGATACCAATCGGTGTGCAGCGATGTCGAGGGCGCCGATGGGGCTATCTGACGGGTCTCAGTGACCATGGTGTAGGCTCCTCGTGGCGGCTGTCCGCGCGTTCCAGCGGTCCGCGAATGTGTTCCAGGCGGCGCACTCGTCGATTGCGGACTGGTTACAGGGAAGCCAGCGCCCGTCGCCGACATAGGCATAACAGGGTTGGTCGGCGGTGGGGACCGGGCCGTCTGGAAACATGTTTTCAGACGGCCGTGTCGTCGTGGCTGTTGATGTATTCATGGCTACGCGGCCTGGCGCATTGCAGAGTAGTTAGCCGCGGCGACCAGGCGCTCGAGATCGCCCACACGACGCAGCAACACGGCCCGCTCGTCGCTTTGCTCATGGGCATCGGCAAGCGCCCGGTAGGCATGGGCGAGGAGTTGCGCGGCCGCGTCGGCCTGCGCGTCGAGGGTGGTGATAGCGGGCGGGGCGGTCATGACCGGCCTCTTGATGCCCGAGGGAGCGCCCGCGCTCATCGGCACGGCGGCCGCTCCGGCGGCCGCTCCGGCGGCCTGGTCGTACCAGGCCGTCATCGCGGGCTCGAGCGCTTGCACGAGGGCGACGTGGCGGCATGTGCCCCTGTACGTGAAGCCGGGGCAGGTGCAGGAGCTGGCCGTCACAGGATGGCCCGTACCAGGCTTGCTGCTGGATTCGACTAAATAGCGGCCAGGGCCGAGGCGACGGACGCGGGGCTTAAAGGTTGTGGCGGGCGTGGTGCGTGTGGCCGTAGACTGTGAACTGGGTGCGGTCTGCATTTCCTGTCCTCCGTACCTACCGCCGCCTCGGGTCTCTTACACCCAAGGCGGCATCTTTGTTTGTGCGGTTTATTCCCCGCACCTTTATATTATCATACCTTGCAAGATAACGCAAATACGGATACAATAACAATAGGTAAGAACGTATAGTAAGGGAAGGACGGTGATCGTGTGGTAACGGAACAGAGAATGCCAGCAAACGAAGGCCTTGAACAGAACTTCACCATTCGGATAGCGCAAGCGATGCGCGAACGGATTGATAGCCTGGCCGCGCAGGAGAAACGAAGTGCGGGTTACATCGCGCGCCTCGCTCTTGAGCGTGGCTTAGACGCGCTTGAAGATGCGTCGAAGCGCGGGGAACGGCTATAACCCGTATGGCCGAGCAAGACGACTTCATTGACGATCGCAGCGCCCATAGGCCAGACGGGTCCGCCACCGGCAACGTCTTTCCGTGCGCGACCTGCGGCGAGCGGCCGCCACGACCGGGCCGGCTGCGCTGCCAGGAATGCCTCGACGCCGAATGGCTACGGCTGCGCGCTAAAGACCCCGCGTGGTACGAACGCCACAAGGATTATGACCAGCACGGATAGGGAGGAAAGGAGATGGCGCGCAAGAGTCACCGTGTAGGACCCGCAACTGATGACGCCGGCGCACGAACCATGGCATACCGCGCGTGTGTGCCCTTTGTGTGCGCGGTATGCCACGGCCCTATCCTGCCCGATCAGCTATTTTCGCGCCGTGCTACGTTCGTCACCTGGGGTGCGGTGGGCACAGGAACGACGCCGCCGATCTGCGTGACCTGTCGGCCCTTGCGTCTGGAAGAGACGACCGACGCGCCAGCACCGACGTATGGGGGGGCATCATGAGGGGTAAGTGGGAGCGCAAGAGCGACACGTTGTGGACATACCGCCTCGCGGGGGCCCCACGACCTTATGGCTATGTCGTGCAGTACAAGGACACGGGACGCTCCGACGCGGACTGGGACGCGACGGTGACGGCCACACGCCTCGACGACGACAAGACCATTACGGAGCGTGTGACGTTCGATGAGGCCAAGATGGCGATGGAGCAGTACGCCCAGCAACACGGCGACGACGTCTGGAGGGCATAGATAGGGTCACCTGTTCATGAGTAAGGCACCCGTGATCCACCTAGTCGTGGCCGTGCAGGAAGACAGACAGGGCATCGAACGCACGGCGGCCTTTAGACATAAGGCATATTGGGTGATATCCTCATCTCAATCACACGGAATATCATTCGCGGGCTGTAGCTCGACATAATACGCACTACTGGACGCGCTGGGCAAGGCCCGGAGGAAGGGGAAGGGATGGCCACGACAGACATGAGCATGGCTGTCTATACGGGCACGGCGCTGGCACGCGCCACGGCGTGGGCATCGCTGCCGGAGGATGAACTCCGCCGGAGGGCAACCGAAGCGGCGATGCTCCACGACGCCGCGGTGTTGTGGGACCTGACCGAGGCGCGGCTAACCCTCAACGGCGCCGCCGGCGTCAACATCTCTCCGCGCACGCTGGCGACCTACCGCTCGGCGATCACGCGCCTCGTGACCCAGGACGGACGTGAGTGGAACTTGCTCAAGCCGCGGCGCACGGTCTCCAACGTTTGGATCAGGGAGATGGAGACGCACGGCCTTAAGCCAGCGACCGTACGGGTGTATCTCGCCGCGGCCCGTGCCCTCTACATCGCGCTGCGCTGGAGCGGGGCCACGGCCGCCGACCCGTTTAAGGACAGCAAGCCAGGCCGGGACCCCATCGCGCGCGAGGAGAAGCGCCAGCCCTACACCGACGACCAGGCCGCGCAACTCCTCCGCGTCGCGTTCACTTACCATGAGCGGCTGCTGGTGCTGCTGTGCGGGCACGCCGGCCTGCGCGCCTCCGAGGCCGTCGCCCTCAAATGGTCCGATATCGACCCGGCGAGCGGACGGCTCGTGGTCGCCTCGGGCAAGGGCCGGAAGAAACGGACGGTCCCCCTGTCGCGCACGTTGCGCCACGAGCTCGCGCTAGAGCAGACGCACCCCTACGGCGATTGGGTGTTACCGTATCGCGATCGACGCAGCGCCTGGTACCACGTCAAGGAGATGGCCACGCGCGCCGAGGTCCCCGCCCTGGGCGTCCATGCGCTCCGGCACACCGCCGGCACCAGGATGATGCGCCAAACGGGCTCGCTGGAGATCACCGCGCGCCTGCTCGGCCACAGCCAGATTGAGACCACGCGCATCTACGCCAAGTTTGCCGACGACACGCTCGATGAGGCGGTGAGCGGATGGTGATGCGGTACGCACCTATTATGAGCAGTAGGCGGCACGAAGGGCGATAACGCGGACGCGTAGGCGTGTCAACCGCTGAATAGCGCGGACGATTTTAGGATTGGCATCCAGTAGGCAAGCAAGTGTCTACGGCCGATGGGCATAGGATGGCACGTAGTATGTTGAAACGAAACCACCTTTTTCTGAGTGTCTTAGAATTCCGCACCACCGCATCGCGCGATGAGTTTGTTGTTTCATGTCCCAAGTGCCCCGGTTTCACGCTAGCACCGGAATTCAAAAAAGATGTCGGGATCATTGACGGCAAGCGAACCACTGTCTACTACATCGAATGCCAACGCTGCCGTATGAGGCTGTGTTTTCCAAGTGCAGGAGTAGCCGCACCGACGCCCGTAGAATTTACTGGATATGTCAGGGAACATATCGGAACTGCAGTCATCAATGCGCGCAAAGAGCGTGATCGCCGCGTTCGACAGTTTGAAAACAGCTATGATACCCGCACGCAAGACGAGAAGTACCGCGTAAAAAGAGCTATTACACGGCGTGTGAAGGAATGGGCTGCGGCCAACAACATTCAGGGGGTACACTTGCAGTTTCTACAGCAGAGTGCGCTTAGCCTCATGCAGTATGGTGGGAACGATAACCCGGACATGGTAGAACCGGAGCTGCGTACAATTGAAGATGTGAGGCGCGAACTCGACAAACGCCTTCCACATCTCACGTTGACGTCCTTGACTATGCGCATGATTCTGGAAAGACACGATGCAACGCAGCATGCATTGAGAATGCTCACGCGAGACAGTGGACAACAGCCTATACATAAACACGACGATATACTAGACTAGTAACTAGAACTTTACCAGCGCAGAGTGAAACGCACTCGATCCATGACTAACCGATCTGTGTGGGAATAGGCTATTCGGGGCCTCTAGTACATTGCCCACCCTACTCAAGCCCGTAGGAGAGGTGTACTCTTTTCACAGGCTGTTTTGTGCTTTTCAGGACTCTACCATCTCAACCGCCGCAGTTTATACTACGGCGGTTTTTTGTTGCCCTACGTCCACCCATGGGACATCGGGAGGTACATGCTATGCAAACCAAAACGAAAATGGGCCGCCCTCTGAGCAGCTCCGAGCGCCTCAACCACCTGTTGCAGGTCAACATTAGCGAACGCGCACGCAAGCAACTTGAGGCCGAAGCGGAAGCCGCCGGGTTCAAGTCTTTAAGCGCCTATATTAGAGAGGTCAAACTAGCCGAGGCGTCAATCGCCCGCTCGGCCTGACCGCCAGCCCACCACCACCACCCACACCGCCGCCCATTTGGTCGGCGGTTTTTTGTTATCCACATTTGTGTGGATAAGACATCGAGCAGCACTCTAAATGCTGTACACTGTAGATGACCGAGCACATGGGCTATGGTCGCGCAAACCCTAACCAGGGGGCTACAGTGGACGAATTAAAAACAGCAGGTCGCCCGTCGAAGACAGGCAAAGACAAGCGAGAGCACCGCGTCGCTGTCTATCTAAACAGTGACGAGGCGGCGCTACTAGCGCAAGACGCGGCGGCGAGCGGGCACACCCTTGCGGTGCGGCTACGCCTGCGCGCGCTTGAGTCGATACGCCGGAGCAGCGCCCTCACCGACATCGCTTAAAAAAGAAGCGGTGTCGCCGGGTCCGCTGCCATACGATCCCGACGACACCTGCCATAGGACGATAGAGGACCAAACATGAATAGTCGAGCTACCGCTTTATATATTTTACCACAGGTGGCTGCGGGCGGTGTATTGTGACCGCAATGCCTCATGAAACACCCCAGCGGCCCCAGGCGCTGCATGTCATTCCTGGCAACATTCCCCGCGAAATGAGGATCTTCGACCGCTGGCTCGTGTGGAAATACGAGTTAACCGAAGACGGCAAGTGGACGAAGGTTCCATACAACGCACGTACGGGGAGGAAAGCATCCTCGACCAACCCCGCAACGTGGGCAAGCTTCACCGACGTGATCGCGGCCTATCGCTCAGAAAAGTACGACGGGATCGGCTTCGTACCTGGGCCTGACATCGGCATCGTCGGCGTAGACATCGACCATTGCCTTGATGGCAACGGCGGCATCACCTCGACGGCCGCCAAGAAAATCGCTGCCACATTCAACTCGTACACGGAGATGAGTCCTGGCGGTAACGGTCTACGCGTCTTCACGCGCGGACGTGTGGAGATGGGCGAGCGCAAAGGCGGTCAGCGGCGCGATGGCGTTGAGGTGTATCCCCGCGGGCAATACTTAACCTGCACAGGGCACCGCATTGAGGGGTACGCCGAGACAGTCGTCGATGCCCCTGACGGCGCGCTACAGAGCCTATGGGATAGCCTTAACCCTCCCAAGCATGACAAGGAGACCCCTCAATCAGGAGCGCGGCACAAGGCAGAGGACGCGCCTGCGGATGACCTCGCGCTGATCGAGATGGCGCGGAACGCCTCCAACGGACACAAGTTTAGCCGGCTATGGTCCGGCGACACATCGGACGCTGGTGGTGATGATAGCGTCGCTGACCTGGCGCTCTGCGCGATCCTGGCCTTCTGGACACAACGAGATGGTGCGCGCATAGATCGGCTGTTCCGTCTGTCCAGTCTCATGCGGAATAAGTGGGACGAAAGACGCGGGGCCGGCACGTATGGGTCTGCAACCATCGAGAAGGCCGTAGCCAACTGTAGCGATGTCTACAAGCCGCGCTTGAGGGTGGTGCGTAGCAACTCCGAAGAAGACGGCGCTGATCACGTTCCACCGACAAGCACTGAGGCTATCCACTTTACCGATATGTGGAATGCTCAACGCTTCGTCGCCGAGCATGGCAGCGACATCAGGTGGTGTAAATCGCTGGGTGGCTGGCTCGTATGGGACGGCGGCCGCTGGATTGCTGACGACACCTATGGTGTCATGAGACACGCCAAGCTCACGACGCGTGCAATGCTGGCCGAGGCCGCGAAGACACCGACTGATGAGCGTATGAAGGCTCTAGCCTCGCACGCGCTCAAGAGTCAATCAGAATCGCGCCTCAACGCCATGATCAACCTCGCCAAGTCCGAGCCCGGTATCGCCACTGTCCCCGAGGCCTTCGACGCCGATCCGTGGCTCATCAACGTCCACAACGGAACCATTGACCTACGCACGGGCGCGTGTCGCCCACACCGGCGCGAGGATCTCCTCACCAAGACCGCGCCCGTTGACTACGACGCGCACGCGACGTGCCCCACCTTCTTGACGTTCCTTCACGACATCATGAAAGGGCGCGCCGAGCTCGTCAACTTCCTCCAGCACGCCATAGGCTACACCCTCGTTGGCACCACACGCGAACAGGTCATGCTTATCCTGCACGGTGGAGGAGCTAACGGCAAGTCAACCCTTATCGAAACACTAATGGGGATGCTCGGCGACTACGCCCGGTCAATGCCCTCAGACGCCTTGATGGTCAAGCGGGGCGACGACGGACCCAAGAACGAAATCGCGCGGCTGCGCGGTGTGCGCCTGGCCGCCGCGGTCGAAAGCGACGAGGGCCGGCGGTTTAGTGAAGCGTTCGTTAAACAGATCACGGGGACGGATACAGTCACCGTCCGCCATCTCTATAACGATTTCTTCGACATGCGGCCCGAGTTCACCGTGTGGCTTTCCACCAACCATAAACCGCAGATTAAGAACACCGATCACGGTATCTGGCGCCGCATACGCCTCGTACCCTTCGACGTCACCTTTAAGGAGCGAAGCGCGACCGATGGTGATAGCGTTCTCTGCAAAGATGAGCAAATGCCGGAGCGACTACGCCAGGAGCTGCCCGGCATCCTCAACTGGGTGATCGAAGGTTGCCTGGCCTGGCAGCGTGACGGCCTACCAGTCCCCGAGCCCGTGAAACAAGCGACCGAGGGGTATCGCGCTGAAATGGACCTTGTCGCAGCGTGGATTGCCGATTCCTGCGTCGAGATGCCTACAGCCGAATGGAAAGCTATTGATCTGCATAAGAGCTACGCGACCTGGTGTGAAGAGAACGGTGAACGCTCTATGAGCGCGCGCGCGCTTGGGTTGCGCCTCGGCGAACGTGGCCTAACACCAAAGCGTGGTAGCAAAGGCGTTCGCATGTGGTGCGGTATCGGTGTTAGAGCAGATACCGCGCAACCACGGGAGGCGGGTGAGATCTAGCCGGTCGGGTGACGCATAGGTGACACATTGACGCCTAGGTGACGCAAGGTGACGCTGATTCCAGCAAAGTATTTTAGAAACCTTCTTCGTGAGGCTACTTATAGGGAAATTGCGTCACCTTGCGTCACACGTCACCCATCATTCACCCGTGTTTATCTGATGGGATAGGTGAAGAAAATGTCTGCATCCGCATTGGTAGAAACGCTTCGCGCGCGTGGTGTGAACCTGTCAGCGCAAGCCGGTAAGCTGGTGTACGACGCACCGGCTGGCGTCCTGACTGACGCCGATCGCACCGCGTTGCGTGAGCACAAGGCCGCGCTGCTGGCGCTGCTTGCGCCCTCTCCGCTGGCAAGCGCGCCGCCCGTGGCCACCGCACCGGAGCGGCCAGGCGCGCCCAAAGAGTGTTTCTCGCACGAACAGGAGCCAGAGGCCTGTCGGCGGTGTGGCGGCCGCGCCTGGCGGCTCCGCGAGACACCGCAGAGCGCCGGCGGCTGGCTCTGGATCTGTGCGGCGTGCGCCGATCACTTCGGCGATACCAAGATCGGCCCGTATGTTGCGCCGCCGGTCGATGGTGACGACCTGATCGGCGAGGCGATCACGCTAGCGCCGGCGGCGGCTGTCCTGGTGAGCGGTGATGATGGCGACTACATCGTGGGGCCAGCAACGCCACCGGCCCCCTTGATTGAAACGTGTGTCTGGTGCGGAACATGGACGCCGCTGGGCGTCTGTTGCGCTGCCTGCAAGCAGCCGCTCCCCACTCCACTACACAGAACAAGTAGGACTCTTGTCGAGGAGTTGCCTTATTCTGATCACGCCGCAACGGCGTAGGAGGTGTCCCCATGGCGCTCGGACGATCGAGAGTACGCGTGGATATCCAAGAGGATGACAACTATCTGCTGGTGAGCTGGCGCGTGTTCGGTGGCGACGACTTCACGTATGTCAAAGCCTCATTCAGGCAACATTTCCCGAAATCGAGCGGCGCGGAATGGCTGCCCGATTCCAAGGCGTGGGTGCTTCCTATCTGGCAACGAGCGACGCTGCGCTCCTGGTGCGCCCGCCTGTTTGAGCCCGACGCCGTGGCCTGGCGTGATTATGACGCGTCGCACGAGCAGCAGCGCCAGTCCTACCAGCGCCAGGACACGCCACGGACGCCGCGCACGAGCCCGTTGAGCGACGCCTACGGGATGTTGCATCGCCGGCCGGACGCGCCGCTGTGGGCCGCTGAGGCCGTGTACAGGGCCGCTGCGAAGATCGCCCACCCGGACGCCGGTGGCGATCACGACCAGGCCGTCGCGCTCAATGCGGCCATCGACGTTATCCGAACGTGCGCGGCGCGCTCGGGCGCGGCCTAACCGCGTCACACATAAGCGCTGTAACCTCCAGCGCCCACCGTTCAGGTAATTTTACCTGAACGGTCTAAAGGCCAGGCTCGCGTCACGCCTAAGCGCTGTCCCGCCACAGTGTGGCCGTGCCATATGCCACACGGCCATCTATGCCACAGTTGCACATATACACTTATGGTAAATTGTGGATAACCTTCATTAGGTTATGTGGGCTTGCCTGTATACTACAGGGGTAGGGGTTCGTGCATCTTGTAAGGAGTTGATCCGTGATGAGTCAGCCAGAAACGCCACAAATCCTAACAGTTGCCCAGGCGGCGACGGCCTTGCAGATGTCTTACGACGCCACACTGCGCTTGATACGAAACGGGCAGTTGCCTGCCGCCCGCCTGGGGCGCGGCTATCGCCTGCGACCCGAGGCGCTGACCGAGGCGATCCGGCGCCGTGAGATGGCGACGACGGCGGCGACATGATGGAGGGGCGCGTACATGCGCCCCTTCGACGTTTTTGAGGACTGATGGATGGCTGACTTCACATGGATTACTGATCGATTGGCGACGGGCGGGGGTGTCGAGACTGAGGCCGACGTCGCAGCCGTGGTGGAGGCGGGCATCGACACGTTGATCGATTGCCGCGCCGAGTTCATGCCACACGCGGCGCGGTTTAAGGCGTCCCTCGCGGCGACGCATCCTCAGATCGCGTATTACAATGTTCCAACCCTTGACGATGGGGAGCCGAAGGTGCCGTTATGGTTCGAGGCAGGCATGAGGCTGGCCCTCGCGGCGCTGGAGCGTCCCGAGGGGCGTGTCCTGGTCTATTGCCAGTCTGGCATCAACCGCGGGCCGTCGATGGCGTACGCGATTCTGCGCGCCCTGGGCATCGCAGGTGACGAGGCCGTGGGCCTGCTGAGTGACCGGCGTCCGGTCGTCGGTCTACGCTATCGCGCGGATGCGGACACGGCGATCACCTGGCTAGGGTATGGGTTGCTATCCTCCCCAACGGGCGCGCGTCCTGTGTCGCCGACGGTGACGCACGGGTGGCACTTCGCCGCGGTGGCGGGGGCGGCCCCTGTGGGCGTGACGGAGTACTGGGACGGGCGGCTTATCCCTAACCGGCTCGGCTTGCATGGCAGTGAACGTGCGTTAGACGCCCTCACCTACATGCCGACCGCACCAGCGCGGACGGATGTGCTTGTCCGGTGGTGCGCCTTTAGTGGCGATCTCGCCACGGGTGATCGCGAGTTCGTATCCAGCGAGCGGACGCCCCTGTGGTCCTCTGATGCGACGCTGGTGTTGCGCAACTTCGCGGTGTGGTGCTACGACGATCTCCGGTGTCAGGCCTGGGATATGACAGCCTCACAGGCGGCGCGGCAGGCGGCCATTTGTGCCTTGTGGAAGACCGAGGCATGGTCGCTAGACGCCGATCCTGTGCGCGCCGTCGTGGGCGCATCGCTCACCGCGCTCGGGGGACCGGGCAAGTTCCTTGCGGGAGACCGTGCGACGGTCATGGCGCGGCGGCGGTATAGCCTGCATCTGGAGAGCTTGTTAGAGAAACTTTCTCCCGGCCACGAGCACGAGGCCGAAGAGTTGAGGGCCGCCAAGGAAGCCGAGGACGCCAGGAAGGCTGAGGACGCTCGAGAGATTAAGGAGGGCGTCGCGGCCCTTTTCGGCGCGGCCCTGCGGGGCAGATGAGCGCCCTCATGCGACGCGCGGCCCTCGTGCTGGCGACGGCCGTCCTCCTGATCGCCGCCTCTGGCGCAGGGCTCACGCCGTGGTGGCAGGGACGCCAGGGCCCGCATACGCGCGTCGTCGAGAGGGTGGCGCTTACGTTACAGGTAGTACGTTAGTTCTAGAGTGGTTGCGGCCTGAATAGTTGGCAATAGTTATGCAAAGTTGTGAGATGAGCGAATGAAGATACAGTGTCGCGCGACGACGAAACAAGGGCGACCGTGCCCAGGCGCGGCGCGCGCGTCTGGCTTCTGTTTCGCCCATGACCCGGACCTACAGCAGACGCGCAGGGACGCCTACGCGACGGGTGGCCGCAACAAGGCCACGCCGACGCGCCTGGGCAAACTCATGCCGGCCAGCCTCAAGCCGGTCTTGCAGAAGCTCATGGACGGTCTTGACGAGGTGCACGAGGGCACGCTCGACCCTCGGCAAGCCTCGGCCATGGCGTCGCTTGCGGGCGCGATCGGCCGGCTGTACGAGGTCGCCGAACTCGAAGAGCGGCTATTACGATTGGAGGCAGGGCAGAATGAGCACGTTGGATAAGCGTCTGGAGGTCCTGGAGCGGCGTGGTGGCGGGGGGACAAGCCAGTGTGTCCTATTTCCCTCCCTCGACGAGGATGCCCCGCCATCGCCCCCGCTGTGCCCTCATGGCCGGCCGTGGTCGATCAAGGTGGTGTACGATGACCTAACCGACGCCGAACTCATGACTTACCGCGAGGACCTCAGCGTGCGCCTGCGTCGTCAGGGCGTCGATGTGCCGCCCATGCCGGACGTGACGGCGATGAGTGATGATGAGCTCGCCACCTATCGGGCGACGCTGGACGCACAGAGGCACGCCAGGAGGGAGACTGGACATGACCACGTTGGCTAACAGGATTGGCCGCCTTGAGGCGGTGATGACGGTGCAGCCTGATGGCGAGATACTGACGCCGATACAGCAAGACGAACTCCGGGCGCGGATCGCCACGGTGGGGGAAGCGCTGGGTGAGGATCTTATACCAGCCATCGTACGTGCGCAGGCAGCGCACGGAACGCAGGCGCACGCCGAGGCCCTCAAGACATGGACCGCCCGCGAGCTTCTGCTCTATGAGGTCGTCATCGGGGGGACACGCGATTGCGATGACCATTTCTTTACACGCGCGTTCACGGATGAGGAGCGGGCGCGCCTGGCGGTCATTAGTGCGGGATGGGGGGATATATGGGCAAGCTAACGATACGTTTGGGCCGCCTTGAACAGCGCATCGTGGCAACTCGGGCGACAAGCGATGCCGAGGGAATTGAGGCACGGCAGTCCCTGCGGTTACGATTGGACCACCTGGCCGTCGAACAGGAACCGGGGCCGCTCGACACGGCGCTGACCGGCGAGATCCGCGCGGCGCTCAATGGGTGGTTCACGACGAACGGCTACCCTGACCTCGCGGGTCATAGGAGGGCGTATGGCGCTGTTGCGCGGTAGACTCGACCGCCTGGAGCGCGCGCACCCGCAGCGGGGCCTCCCCCACTCGAGCGACGGCGACGGCGCACTGACTGTGCAGCGCGTGCAGGACGGCACGCGTGTTGAGGACTTGACCGATCAGGCGCTCCTCACAATGCTTGAGTACTGCAATGAGTGTGACCTGCAATACGGGGCTGCCGGTGGAGTTATTGTTGAGTAAAGAGTACGCCGGGGACGTTTCCTGAATACATGACGGAGGCTGCAGCACATGGACGACCTGAGTGGAAGCGGGGAGACAGACGATAGAGCGGCAATGCTCAGGGCACAGGAGATGGTGCGCGAGATGATCGAGAGCGGGCGCACGCGGCTCACGAAGCAGGTGTCCACGGCCCTCACGATCATCGACCAACCCGACTACCCGACGGGGGTAGCTAGCCATCTCCACGCCATGATCGCCGAGATCGCGACGACGATCCGTCACCAGTATCTGATGGAGAGCGGGAAGACGTCGGTCGGGCGATCGACACTGCTGACGCGGGTGAGCGCGGATGAGCGGCGCGTGTTGGAGGCTGCCTATGCGCGCCAACAGGCAAAGGCAACGAAAAAAGGGCGCGGCCGCACAGCAATGTAGGGCTTTTGAGGCACGACTGTAACAACTCCAGAGATACCTACTCTTCGTTAGGTCGTGTAGCCAGATAGGCTCCAGAAAAAAGGTCAACCGGCGTGCGCAGTGTGTAGGAACGACCCAACCTCTACTCCCGTTACACTAACCCTGATCGAATAGCAAGGGCCGGACGTGGAGCAAGGGCCGGACGTGGAGCAAGGGCTCTATACCTCGGTCATTATTTGACACCATGAACGACGTGGTTGTATGATTTCCAATGCTTGAAGATACTTGCGTGTTATCTATAAAAGTGCTTTGGGCGCGTATCGTGCTGATATTTGTTGTTCGTGCATAAGTCGAAGGATTAGTCTGTTGTTGCCGTTTCAGCTTATCGATACCAACATCGTTATGGTGCTGAATCAACCTCCGCTAGACATGTCTAATCCGCTCGAGCTTTTCCAAACTGAGGACTTTGAGAATATATTCCGGCCAGGGATTAGCTATTCGCAAGGGCTTATCCTCGATCAACAAAGAGGTCCTGCTACAACTCACCAATTTGAAAGCATGGTGAGTCAGAAGATTGTAACGATCAGCAATTTTCGGCTAGAGGTGCATGACCGGTCAGGGCAGGGGGATGGAATTGGGCAGAGCGACCTGCCTACCTTGGCGTTGAAAACGGCAAGTGTCCTTGGCATTCACACGATTCAAGCATTAGGCGTTAACTATGAATTGCAGTTCAGGACAGAGGGATCTGCGGCGGCGGCTTTAGCGGCAAAAGCCTTAGCTCCTGTCGATAGCTTTGTGCCGGAAGGGACTCGTGTACGCGGAGGTTCCGCACGTTTCTATTTTGGTGCAGACAATGGATCCCTCTACACCCTGTCTATTGAACCGCGGCAGCAGGACTTAACGACTAACGTTATCTGGATAGCCGCTAACTACAATACCACCATGAGCGAGATCCCAGACATTGAGGAGCTTAGGGCGATTCACGGCCGGGGCTATGACGCTATTAAGACCTTTATCGAGTACCTCTTTGGTTGAATGGATAGTGGCGATGCAAGGGAAGAAATTGTTTCCGATCGTTGTTGCGGGCAGCATAGCGCTCGGCCTGAATCCTTCGCTAACGGTGGCTTCGGGAACTAGCGATCAAATGGATTCTAGGCGCTTTCAGCAGTTTAGATCTATCCACGATGTAGAGCGCTTCATGAGTGGCGAGTCCATCGAAATGGATATGGTTCCAGTTATTGGCACACACGGAGTGCTAAATCAACCAGCGCCGTGGGGGGAGCAAGGTATGCACGATGCATCGAGCGTTTACCCCGTTAACGCACCCTTGGATGAGGCCACAGACAACTACGATACTACTATTGAGCGTGTGCGTGGTCTAACTCAGCTTGAGGACGAAGAGGATGCGCCGTCGGCAGGTGCCCTTTCATTGGCCATAGAATTTCTTGCCCAAGCCAGAACATCACTCTATACGCAGTTCCCCAAGGGAGCCACGGCTGTCCGCGAAGATGGAGGCGTTGACGTGTATTGGAAACGGCCAGGACGTATCGTCCAACTCGCGGTTCCTGCACGGCAGGAACGCCCACTTTCTGTGTATCATCGCAGTGGGGATGAACACGGGACCGATACCGTCGTTAGCCCTGAAATCTTGGCCCATTGGCTAGAGTGGTTCGCTCGTGCATGAGCGACACGCCGGCTGACACGGACACTATTCCCGAGCCAATACCCTGCAGCGAGGTCCTTTACCGACTCCTGACAAAAGCATCCTGGCTTTCTCAAGATGGAGACGTAGCTCTCGCGGCCTTTTATCGACGCGACGTTGATGACAACATTTCTGTGTTTAAATCATCGACATGTTCTCTCGAAGAGGCACAGACAAAAATGCGTGGGGTGAAGGCGATCGTTACGTTACATGCAGGTCGCGTCCGTGATATAGGACTGTACGTCGTTGCTGATTTGGACGATCCCCAACATGCGGAGATTTTAGGTATTCCTCTTGAAGAGGATGATAGTGCTAGTGCCAACTACTATGCAGACTTACTTGCCGAGCAAGCGAGAATTGCGTGGAGGAGATAGCGTTGAGTCGCATCTCCTGCAATGAGCACAGATTGCGGCCCCGTATCCCCGACCATATGATAAACAGGGCGCCGTACCGACGGAGGTCCTGCGCGGACATGACGATAGACAGTGACTATATCAACCTGACGCAGGCCAGCAAACTGGCCGGCCTGAAGGATTACAGTTCCCTCTATCGGGCGGCACGAACTGGCCGCCTCAAGACAGTGACGATGGCGGCGGGACCACGGACGGTACGCCGAACGACGCGGGCATGGCTACGTGAGTACCTGGATAGCCAGCGGCGCGAGACATAGCGTAGGGACACGCCAAGAGGTCACGCCCTAGCGTTGAGCGTGTAGACAGCCCCGTGACCAATCCCAAACTGGTTGAGAAGGCCACCATCAACCAACTCCTCCAGCGTGTCCCGTATCAACGTTCCGTCGAAGCCTAGCCCGATAGCTATGGTGATTTGATCGGCAGTGGCCCCGCGTGGTTCCTCGGTTGCGATGACAGCGAGGATCTCCTCCGTCGTCGTCTCGTCGGCGCGCGATCCGCCGGCGGCCCGCGTCGGGTTGGGATAGTCAGGATAGTCGGGGTAGTCGGACATGGAACTGGTTGCCTTTCGTCTATAGTCTATAGGAACTGCTGATGTCTCAGCGGCTTGATGACTCACATTCCGCTTACGTGAGCGGGTTCACGTCCCCAGGGCATCGTCCGCGCTCTGCTCATCCTTATCGTCCAAGGCTGTAGCCAGCGCGGCAACGATCGGCACCGCCCACTGCTTCCCCTCCACAGGCAGGGCACGTAGCTGTCCGAATACTTGCCGCAGCCGCAAATCATCGAGTTCGACATGTCCTGGCGTATCCGGGGACCACACCTCGGCCAGGTCTAGCAACTCCGAGGGGCTGGTTTCCAGGGCGATGCACAACTAGACGAGCGTGCCCAGGCGCGGCTCCGTCGTGACCCCGGTGACCATACGGTAGAAGGTGGCACGATTTTGCTCCATCTCCAACCGCGTGGCGACCTGAGCGGTCGTTAGGTCGTGTGCTTGCATCGTCTGTTTAATGGCGTGTGCGAGAGACATGAGACCCTCCCCTCGTTTATCCTGGTCAGCCCTTCGCACGTCGGATAATAGCCACGACCACGGGTGTCAGGAGAATGGTCGCGAGGACGACACCGGCAACGTATACCACAGCATCCCCCTTGCTACACTCCAGCGCTAGCTCGTCGTCGCCGTCTGTGCCGCTCTCTTTCCCGCTTGGATGCCCGTCGTGGTCGCCGAGGTCGCATAGACCGTGATTCCGGCGAACTCCGGTTGGACGGTCGGGTAGCCCTCGATCAGCAGTTTATCGGCCGGGTCCGCGGCGAGGGCCTCGGCGACCTTGCGCCACTGCTTCATCCCCACGAGCACCATGTAGTCGGTCTGGGGTGACGGCGGCGCTGGTACGCCCTTGGGGAGCGACGGCGCTTTCTCTGAGCGCATCGCCACGAGCGCGACGTCGCCGCGCTCCACGACCTTGCCGGGCTTCCCAATCACGGTGAGCTTCACTGTTGTTGCCTCCCCTGCCTCACTCATCGCCTCTGTCGCGGCCACACCGAACGTCGTCCAGTCGAAGGGTACTGTCACTGTACCCGTGCCCGTCTGATCCGTCCGTGTTCCTTTGTTCTGCGTCGTCGGCTGTGGTCGGAAGATCCTATACCACTCTTTGTGTTCGATATTCGCGCGCGTCAGGTGGAAGAAGACACCCCCAGGAGTGCGTCGCCGGCTCTCATTGGGCAGCATCAAGCCACCGGCCGCTTCGATCTCCAGCGTTTGAGCGACGAGAGAGCGGGTGCGTTCCTCGCCGAGCACGCGCACGGTCCGCCTAATCTGCCGGCTCGGCTCCTCCTCGGTCTCGCCGAGCTGCGCGGCGATCTCGTCCACGATGGCCTGTAGAGCGGTCGGTGATGAGACAGGCTCATGTGTGGCGGGTGTGGTCATAGTAGGCTCCCTTCTCTCCCCTAAGGGTAGCTGATGGCGTCTAGGTCAATGGCCCGCTTCATCATATTCCGTAGGCGGCTCGGGAACATCAACCCCCCGATGCGTCAGGCCATCGCGTACAAGTTGACGGAGCATACTCGATAGACTACGATCCTCGCGTTGGGCCAGGTTGAGGATGAGGGGAAGCCACGAGTTAGGGAAGTAGACTGACCGCCAGGTGAAGTCTTCCCTCTTCTTGCGTGGCAACAGTATTCCTCCACTCGTATGTTCTTCACCCATTCTGGCACATCTCCCCTAGCTACCGCTTATTTTTGTTAGTTTATCACGATAATTGCTATACTATCGCTAACCCACCGCACTAGCGCGACGTTGAGGGCGAGGGACAAGCACAGGCACAGGAAGGAGAACGCGATTAGAGCGGAGGAAAAGAGCAGGACAAGGGGCCGCGACTGATGAAACAGCCCGGCCCGGTGGAAGACGCAGGCAGCCACAACCGTCCAATTGAGGCACCCGTTCGCTTCACGTTCAACTTTACCATAAATAAAGCAATGTGGCACGGGGGCAGACAGCAAGATAGAGGGGCACGACATGGAGCACATACACATCGCATCGGCTATCGTTGACGCAGCGGCTTTCGGGGCCGCTGCGTCTAAAGCGCTGGGGTACGTTCATGCGATGAGCCCAGCGCTCATCGCGCTCATCATCATGAGCGCCGCCTGCGCGCTGGTGTTCAACCGCGGCCACAAAGCCGACATCCTGTAAACACGTTTTTAACAAGGAGACATGACCGTCATGAACAATTTCATCGTTGCATCGGCGTTCGGGGACGCGGCAACCAAGGCTATCGGCTACATCAAGGAGATCTCGCCCGCGCTGATCGCTATTATCATCGTGAGCGCAGCCTGCGCCATGGTGTTCTCGAAGGGCCATAAGGCCGAGATCCTGGGATCGGCGTTCCTGGCCATTGTCCTGATCGCCAGCTTCGCGGCCATTGGCGCGGGGATTTAGATGGCGCACAAGACCGCACGCTCCTTAAATGACAACCTGCGGGTGGGGCGGCTCACGCTGCCCCAGTGGGGCGCTATCGTCGTCGGTGGCGTGGTGGTGTGGATGGACGCCATCCTCGCCGCCGGCGTCCACAACCCGAATCTGCACCTGATGGTGATTTGCCTGCCCGCGGTGCTCGTGGTCGCGCCGATTCTGGCGCTCTTCCGTGGCAACGTGGAGCGCTACCCGAGCCAAGCCCTGCGCTACGCCGCGCGGCAGGCCCGCACCCACACGTCTACCGCTACCCGGTACGCGACCGTCTACACACAGGAAGGGGTACGCTATGCGCGCGTCCAAGCCACACGTCGTCAGCGTTGACCTGGAGGGGCACATTGCCGGCGCCGATGGTGTCACACGCGCCCTCCTGCGCGTGCCCGGTCTTGCGCTTGATGCGCTCTCGCCGTCCGACCAGGAACGACATGCCGCGCTGTGCGGCGCGCTCGTGGCGTCCCTCCCCCGCAAGGCCCGCTTCACGGTCGTTATCGAGAATCGCCCGGCCGATGTCGCCGCGCTCGTCGCGGGACTGCGGGCACAATGCGCGCCAGAGCCATACACGCCGCAGCTCGGGGAACTGGGCGACCGCCTGCTGGCGTGGTGGGCGCGCCGTCTATCCGGCCACGAGGCGGGCGCGCGTCACGTCGCGGACCTCACCTACTGGCTTCTCCTTGACCCCTATCCCGCGCAAGAGGGCTACCCCGACCAGTCACCCGCGGAGCGCCTCACACAGGCGGTCCGGGCCGTCACGCGGCAACTGGTGGCCATGGGCATCCCCCCGCTCGTGGCGTCACACGCGGACGCCCAGGCGTTCCTCGACCGGCACACCTGGCGGGCGGGCCGCGAGGAGGTCAACGCCTACCGCGTGATCGACCCCGCGACCGGGCGCGACCGCTGGTACCGCACCCTCTTCTTGGTCGCTCCCCCAGCGTACACCGAACCGGGCTGGCTGCGTGCGCTCGTGGCGGGCGATTGTCCCGCCACGGTCGTTGTCCATGTACGCGGGCTCAGTCGGTCGTGGGAACGGCGCCGGCAGGGCTGGCGACTGCGCGTGATGGAGGGCACGCGCGCGAGCGGGACCGATGTCGCGACAAACATCGCGGCGACCGATGCCATCGACCAGGCGACGGCGCTGCATACGCAGGGCTACGGCATCGTCAAGGTCGGGTGCTATATTCGGCTGGAGGGCGACAGCCGCGCGCAGCTCGACGCCCGCGTGGGCCGCGTCCTGCTGGCCATGCGCGATACGATGATCGCCGATCCGGGGTTTGGCACGGCGCATCAAGAACCCTTGTACCGCGCCACGCTACCCGGCTATGGCGACCCGGCGCGCTCCACGTACCGCTGGGATAGTGTGACCGCCGGCCACGCCTGGCCGTTCCTGGCCTTCAATCCAGGGACGCGCTCCATGGGCGTGCCGCTGGGTACAACCGACGCGGCCGGCGACCTCGTGACGCTGGCCCTCGACGACCCGGACATGTTTAACAGGATCGGCGTCGCGCTGGGCCGCGTGGGTACCGGTAAGACCAGCCTGCTGCAGAAGATCGCGCTGTGGTTCTTGTTGCGCGGCGACATGGCGACGGTTGTGAGCAGCGTTGACAGTTTCGGGGCGTTTTGCGACATCTCGGGCGGCGCCCGCGCGTTGTTAGGGGGCGCGGCGTCCGCCACGATCAACGTCTTCGACGGCCCGCGCGAGAGCGACGAGGACCGCGCCGAACGGGTGCGCTTCGTGACGGCCGCGCTCGACCTGCTGCTGGGGGGTCTGGCCGGCCTGGAAGCGCCCTTCATCGACGAGGCGGTACGGGCGGTCTACGGCACGACTGCGGGGGACGCCCGTGCGACGCCACCGGTCATGCGCGACCTGTACGCCTGCCTGCTGGGCCAGGCGGCGACGCCGGGCATGGACACCGACGACCGCAAGGTGTGGCGGGGGCTGGCGTGGAAGTTACGGCCGTTCGTCTTGGACGGCCAACACGCGCGCCTGGTCGATGGGCAGACCACCGTCCCCCTCGACGCGCCCCTGCTCGCGTTCAATACCGCGCCGCTCGATGAGCACGCCGCGCTGCGTAACTACGCGTACTTCTCGGTGTTCACGATCGTCGATCAGCGGCGCGCCCTGGCGCGCGCCAGAAGCACGCAGGCGGGGCGCGCGAGCGCGGACCACCTGACGGGCCTTGATGAGGCGTGGGGCCTGCTCACGTCGCCTCAAGCCCGCGCGTACATCAATCGTGACGCCCGTAAAGCGCGCCACGGCGGAAACTGTGTCCTATTCGCGTCGCAGCAAATCAAGGATCTCGTCGGCAACGTCGACGCGGAAACGTTCTTCACCCAGGCGTCCTATAAAGCGCTCTTTTCCGTGGAAGACAACGGCCAGCAAACCGAAGGGAATCCCCGGCTGTGGTTAGAACGTATGCTCCAACTCACGCCCGAGGAGGTGGACCAAGCGCAACGTATGAGCGGCGTCAAAGGCGAGTACATGCCGATGTTCCTGACGCGGCGCGACCGCAAGAGTCCACGCGACCTGCACGGCGTCGTGCGTGTGGAGCTGACGCCCGATGAGGCGCTCCTGTTCGCGAGTGATGTAGACGACATCACGGCGCGGGACTGGTGGACCGCACAGGCTGGCGGGGACGTGTGGGCAGGTATTAAGATGGCCGTCGATAGCGCGACCGGGATGGAGGCGACCGCATGAAAGCCGTACTTGTGACCCTGGCGCTTGTGGCCGCGCTCCTACCCGTGCTCGTCATGGCGGCGCCACCGCCGACACATACACCGACGGCGATGCCGGTCCCGACGCAAACGGCGCGCGTCGTGGTCGTGATCGCCACGGCGCAGCCAAGCCCCTCGCCCACGCCCAGCCCGTCGCCCACGCCGGCGGCGACCATCGGCGGGGCGGTCTCGTCAGACTCGACCTGTACGACCGGGCTCGCTATTCCGCTGCCACTGGGTAACGGCGTGTGTATCGACATCTGGGGTGTCCTTCAGCGGGGCTTTTCGTCGGCGTGGAACGGCCTGGTCACGATCCTGGCGACACAGATAAAGAACCTGACCGACGCCATTATGAGCCCCTTGACGCACACCGACAACCCCACGTCGAACGCGGGACTCGTGGCCGTCAAGGACACCCTGAGCACGGATGCGGGCGACGCGTTCGCGGTCGTGTTTGGAATTGCCGTGCTCTGGACCATGAAACCGGCGTGGTTCGGCAACGTCGCCGAAGGGATCGCGCTGCTGTGGCGCTCCGGGCTCGTGCTGGCCGCGCTCGCGGCCTACGATACCCTCGTCAACGTCTGGCTCGGCGCGGTCAACGGCCTTAGCAGTGACATCGGAACGAGCACGATGCACGACATGGGACATTCCGGTATCGCCCTGCTCCTGGCTCCCGTTCTTCTCATCATCGTGGGGATCGAGCGCGCCGTCACGCTCCACGTCTTCGCGTTCATGTACGAGATAGGCCCGCTGGCGATCATCCTCTTCGCCTGGCCGCCGTCGGCAGACATTGCCCGCGCTTGGTTGCGCGCGTTCGCTTATCTCTCGCTGTTAGGACCGGCCTACGCGTTGATGTTGAGTGTGATCGTGTCGCTGGAAGGACAGGGGAATGGGCGTGCGGGCGGCATCATCGGTACGGTGTTGTGGAACGACATCATGCTCGTCGGGGGGCTGCTCGTGTTGGCGCTGGTGCCGGGCATCGTGGCGGCGCTGCTTTCCGCTGTGTCGCACGCGGGCGCGGGTGGTGTAGAGAAAGTCATAGGGATCGCGAAGTTCGCGGCGTTGTAACACACCGTAAAGCAAGGGGAGGATAGGGACATGAACGATCTAATCTGGTACGCCATTGGGCGCAAAAAGGAGCGCAAAATACACGAGCGCGCGCTGGCCGTGGAGCGCTACACCATCGAGCAGGGCTTGCGGGCACAGTACGGTCTGCCGCCGCTCCCGGCGCCACAGCACCCCGGCCAGAGAGCGATAGCGCCTGGACGCCCCTGGGTGACAGCGCGCGGACTGCGGCGCGTGCTGCTTGCCGTGGTCCTCCTGGCCGTGCTCCTTGTGGCGCTCTTCGCCGTCTATGCCATCGGCTACGGCGTGCAGCATCACCTCATCTATCCACTGCCAAGCCGGTAAGTTATGTCGAGCACAGGCCCCCGCTCGACCGACGCGGGGGCCTTTTTCGGGGCTGCGAAATCCTGTAGTTTCCCCCGATCGGGACGCGTGCAATCCGTGAGCCGGATAAAGGGGGTGCCTCCTGGTAAGCATCCATCCACCACCGTCCAAGCCATACCAACCCGACCCAGTGGAGGCCGCCAGACACACACATACGCCGCTACGCGACGACAGAGAGGAGGCGCACGAGCATGACGATAGACGACGCGGACATCGAGGCGATGCCCCCGACGCTCATCAAGAGCCACTACCAAAAGCAGAATGCGCGGGCGGTCGATCGGCTCTGCAGCGCCGTGTACTACATGCAGAACCGTGAGCGAGGGGGCGATGAGGAGCCGGGGCCACGCCAACTCTTCGGGGCACGGGGGGACGTGACAAACAAGCAGGCGCGCCTGATGCTGCGGGAACGGCGCGACCGTAGCGTCCTGTACCATCGGGAGATTATGAGCCCGAGCCCCGCCCACGGCCTACAGACGCAACAGGAGTTGGAGGCGTGGACACGGGAAGTAGTCGGGACCCTGAGCAACTACCTGGGTCTCGATCTCAGTTGGTGTGCCGCCGTGCATCGCAACACCGCGCATCCCCATTGCCACGTCCTCATTAGCGGCGCGGGCATCCGGCGCAGCGACGGCAAGCAGATAGGCGTGCGGCTCAAGAGACAACACCTTGACCTGATGCGCCAGGCCGGGATCGCCGCCGGCGTGCGCCTGTCGCTCCCGCGAGAGGCGGCGCGCACGGCGGACCGCCAGCGCGACATGGCCGCGCTCGTGGCCAGGGCCAAAGCCAGAGAACAAGCACCACCAGCGGCACAACCCGTTAGCAGCGAGGAGAAGGCACATGAAGGGGTTTTTCATCGGTTGTTTGGTCGTGGCCGTTAGCGTCGTCGCCGCCGTGCTGGCGCGGCCCCTGTTCATCACAGCGTGGTACACGGCGTACGTGGCCGCGGCCTGGCCAGCGCAGGCAGCCGTCGGCGTCTACGAGACGCTGCAACGCGGCCACTGGCTGACGACGACACAACAAAAGGGCTGGCACATCATCGGGTGGGGGCGCTGGATGCTGCCCGCCTGGCGCGCGCACAATTACCGCGCGCTGCACGCGGCGACGCGGCACGCCCTCCTGGTGCGGTGGGGCATGCTGGCCGAGGGCGGCCTGGTCCTGCTCATCGTGGTCATCCCGCTGCTGCGCAAGCTGTGGGGACCGCTGTGGTTCGTCATCGGCCGGGCCGGCCAGCTACAGCCGAGCACGGCCCACGGCGCGGCGTGCTGGGGCAACCAACGAGACGCACGGCGCTGGCGTCCTCGACGTGGCGCCGGGTCGGTGGTGCTCGGCCGCGTCATCGGCATGCGGCGCGTGATCGCGCTCCCCGATGCCCTGACCTACGTCCACGCGTTGATCGTCGGCCGCTCGGGCTCCGGCAAATCGACGCTGATCATTGGTATCCTGCTGCGCGAGGTCACGCGACGCGTGCCGCGTTCGATCGTCGCGATCGATCCGAAGGGGGAACTCTACGAGCGCACCAGCCTGGCGCTCTCCAGGACACACCGGGTGCTCAGGCTCAACTTCTACGACCCGACCGGCTGCGGCTGGAACCCCCTGGCGCACATCGGCGCGGACCCGGAGCGGGCGCTGGATTTTGCCCGGACCTGGGTGGCGAACACGCGGCGGCAGGACGCCTCGGAGGGCGGCTTTTGGGATGATACGGTCCTGCTGCTGATCCAGGCGTGCGCGCTGCACCTGAACGCCGTCAACAAGCCGGGGACGCTCTCGCAGCTCGCGCACTACATTTCGCGCACGGACGTCAACGCGCTGCACCGCGAGCTGCGGGCGAGCCCCGACCCGCACGCCCGCGACGCGGCGGACGGCTTCCTGCGGCACTTGAAGGCCGACCCCACGCTGGCCGAGAAGGTGCTGACCGGGTTGCCGCTGCGCTTCATGGGCTTGAAGGGCGAGGCGATCCAGGCCGTGACCGACCACGACGACCTCGACTTCGTGGGCATGGGCCGCACGGACACGCGCCCGGTCGCGCACTTCGTGCAGCTCACACCGGGGCGCGAGGACACCCTGCGACCGTTCACGGCGGCGCTGTTCGGCCAAATGTGGGACGCGCAAGTCATGTTCGCCAACACCTGCCCGGACAAGGCGTTGCCCCGGCCGATCCTCAACATCATCGACGAGGCGGGGACCATTGGCGCCATCGCTGGGTTGTTGCACGCGCTCAACCGCAATCGCTCGGCGCGGATCGGCCTGCTGCTCGCCTTCCAGAGCCCGACGCAGATGGCCGACCTGTACGGCCCGGACGCGCCCGTCGCTTTCGAGGACGGCTGCCATACGCTGCTGTTCTTCGCGGGCGCGGGCGCGAGCACGGCGCAATGGATGAGCGACACACTGGGACAGCGCACGGTGGTCAGCGCGAGCGCGGGCGCATCCCGCGAACGGGAGCGTGTCTTCACGCAGGGTGGCACAAAGGGCAAGAGCGAGGTGGGCGCGCCGCTGATCGGAGCCGACGAGCTGCGCGCGTTACCCAAGGGCACGCTCATCGTGAGCGCCGCCAACGAACGGCCGTTCATGGTCCGCGTGATCCGGTGGGACCGCACACGCCTGCGCCGGCGCGCGGGCTGTCTCACGCCACCGGCGCCCATCGCGGCGACCGCGTCCCCCGAGTCCGCGACGCCAGGCCCTTTATTTTCCCAGTAGCCTACGGTCGCAGGCAAAGGAAAAGCGTATCGGCCGCCTCACGCACCAGCGCGGGGCGGCTTTTTCGCGCTCGGGAGGCAAGCGACCCTCTGCCATTCTTGTCGTGCGTCTACTCGTTTCTCAGGCGGTACCCGCCCTGCGAAACACCCGCCCTATCGTATCAGCGCCATGAGCGCGACCGCCGACTGCTTGGAAAAAAGAACGAACGGACGGCGTACGGGGCGCGTGACAGCCGTCACGCACGTACTATCTAGTAATCAGATAGTACGTGCGTGACGAGCGGAAGGGGCGACCAGGCGACATTACGCGCCCAGGCGTACCGCCAGCGCAAGGCGAGCTATATATGGGGGTAGTGCGTTGAACGCACCACCCCCGCCGGGCCGCCGATTTCGTAGAAGTACGAACGGCAACGAGCAATCACGGTATAGTGACTGCGTGCGGGTGCCCTATGCTGTGCACCTGATGGGACGTCGCATACGGGGGGATCGTGCCCGACCGGCCGGGATGCCTGACGGTCTCAGCCCTGGCGTTCGTTCCCGCGCGACCACGATCGTCCCGCAACCCGAGGCGGTCGAGGCACCGCAGCGAGCGACAGCTGCCGGGACGTATGGTGGGGTAGGATGGTTGGCAGGGATAGGGGCGGCCTCTCGGCGGACTTCTGGACGTTCTGGACCGGCCAGACGCTCTCCAACCTGGGCAGCTCGTTCAGCATGTTCGCGCTGCCGTTGCTGGTCTACCAACTCACGCACTCGGCCGTGAGCCTGGCCATCACAAGCGCCTCTGAATTCCTGCCCTACCTGCTCTTCGGCCTGGTCATTGGGGCGTGGCTCGACCGCGTCGACCGCAAGCGGCTGATGATCGCGACCGATCTGGCCCGCGCGCTGGTCATCGCCGCGATCCCGGCGCTCTACCTCACCGGCCACCTCTCGGTGTGGTGGATCTACGGGCTGGGCTTCATCTTCTCGACGCTGGGCATTTGCTTCGACGCCGGCCAGTTCGCCGCCATCCCCAGCTTGGTCCGTCCGGACGACCTGGTGACGGCCAACGGGCGCATCGAGGCCAGCTACGCGGCGGCGACCGTCGTCGGGCCGCTGCTGGCTGCCCCGCTGGTGACGGTGCTGCCCCTGCCCACGGTCCTGCTGATCGACGCGCTCTCCTTCCTGGTCTCGGCACTCACGCTGGCCTCGATCCACAGGGGGTTCAACGTGGCCCAGAGGCGCGAGCCAACCAGCCTGCGGCGCGACATCGCCGACGGGCTGCGCTACGTGCTCGGCCACCCGGTCCTGCGCAACATCTCGGCCATGATGGCGCTGGTCAATTTCTTCGGCAGCACGGCCAACTTCCAGCTCGTGCTGTTCGCCAAGCGGCAGCTGGGGGCGACAAACGCGCAGGTGGCCCTGCTCTATGCGGCCGGGAGCGTCGGCGTGGTCGTGCTCGGGCTCGTGGCCGGGCGGCTGCGCAAACGCTTCCCCTTCAGTCGCGTGGCGCTGACCGCCTTGATGCTGGACGGGCTGCTGATCGTGCTCTTGTCCTTCACGCGCGTCTACTGGGTCGCCGTGCCGATCTGGGCGCTGGCCTCGGGCGTGGGCATCCTGTTCAACATCAACACGGGCAGCCTGCGCCAGGCCATCGTGCCGAGCCACCTGCTGGGCCGCGTCATGAGCATCGCTGGCGTGCTGGCGTGGTCGGCCATCCCGCTCGGCACGCTGCTCGGCGGGGTGGCCATCGAGCGCACGGCCAACGTGGCGCTGGTGTACGGGGTCGTCGGCGCGGCCACGTTCCTCATCCCGGTGGCCTTCTCGTTTACGGCGCTCGGGCACGCGGAGCGGTATCTGCCCTAAACCCCGAAGGCCTCGTCGCTAACCACTTGCTACTGGGAAAGAAGATCGCGTCCGGCCCTTTATTTTTCCCAGTAGTGGACCCTGCGGCCATGAAAATCGCGCCGGTGATGCGAGCGAGGGCGGCTATTTTTAGGGGAGCCGGCCGTGCCCACGAGGCGCTACACTGGGGCCAGAGCCGGGGATGCGGGGGCATTTGGGGCAAATGTGGACTCACTCTACATTTTGCCCGGTCGGCCCTGGCGGCCTCCCCGCAAAATGGTTCGTTCGATGGCGCGAAGGAGATTCACCCCCCTGTCCAGCACCTCCCTCTGCAATCTGTGAGCCCGCGCCCACAGGCACTACCGCCTACATCGGCGCGAGAGACGCCCCACACGGCGCGCCGTCGTCGCGCCGTCGAGGAGTGTACCTAGTGGGCGTACTGGGTGCGGCTGATGGTCTGCTGAGATAGCTTGTGGCGACGATAGGTCAGGGGAACACCCGCCTTCTGCGGTACGCTACAAGCGCGGACGGTCGGCGGTGTGTTGTGTTGCCACCGTGGGCCGTCCGCCTGTTTGCGCGCTCCCAACGCGTCAGGGCATGTTGTCCCGGTGTTCAGCTTGCTGCCAGATGCTGCACTGCGCGCGCCACGTCGCCTCGTGGTTGTGCGCGATGAACTTTGCCACTGAGGCGGTATTGCCCGCGCTGACGGTGTGGCCGCGCAGGTCATCGAACACGACCCATACTTTCGAGAAGCGACGGGGACGGGCGACGAAACGAGGACGCGGTATCATGGTCCGTTCTCATTGCCGGTGCCAATGACCGGGTGACAGTGTGTCGCCGGCGCGTCCCGCCTCAGTGGCTCGTTGAGAGCGCACGGTGGAAGGGAAGAGGTCAGCCCCTCCCCCGGATGTTATCAATAGGGCCGCATCCGGGGGGACAGCGGCAAAGCCTGGTGGTCCCAGGTCGTGCAGGGGGGCGTCACGCCCGCACCAACGAAGGCCGACCGGCCCGCTTATCTCTAGCGAGGCTCTGCCTCAGACCGACGAGATGTACGGGGTGAGAGCGTACACGTCAGCGTCAAAGCCTCTAGTTGCAGGAACGAGAGGAGTCGGGTATACCGAACTCCATATAGGACCGTCA
>JAABUJ010001719.1_pt1 | contig 30306 bp, 17 predicted proteins | sample 5559131 | NCBI WGS metagenome assembly JAABUJ01 (sample SAMN10711875, study PRJNA513366) | rock metagenome | isolation source: Antarctica rocks | place: Antarctica: Victoria Land, Mt New Zealand nord | collected 2016-01-07
GTCTCGAAGGCTCCGACGGCTTCGTTACCTCCACCGCCGCTCCGATAGCTTCCGGCTGGAGCGATCAAACTTGGCCGGGTGGGACTTGCACCCACTGGGAAGCCGTGCCTTATCACGGCGCACATTCGATTATCCTTTTATCTACATCATCGAGCCCGGCCATCTCCTCTTCTCCGAGGACGAGGTCGTCGGGCTCCGCCGCTACCTGCTCAACGGCGGCTTCCTGATGGTCGACGACTTCTGGGGCGACGACGAGTACGCCAACTTTCACCGCGAGATCCGCCGGGTCTTCCCCGATCGCGAGCCGGCCGAGCTGCCGCTGGACCACCCGGTCTTCCAGTGCGTCTATCGCCTCAAGGAGCGCCCCCAGGTCCCCAGCATCGGCGTCGCCCAGTACGGCCGGGCCCAGGGAATCACCTGGGAGTACCGCGACGGGAGCCCCACCAGCATCGTGCATTACCAGGGGATCTCCGACGACAAGGGCCGGCTGATGGTCATCATCTGCCACAACACCGACCTCGGCGACGGCTGGGAGCGCGAGGGGGAGGACCCCTGGTACTTCAAGGAATTCTCCGAAAAGAAAGCCTACCCGATGGGCATCAACATCGTCACCTATGCCATGACCCATTGATGTTCATACCTCGGGCCCTAGCTAGGCCCGCCCGGGGCTTTTCGAAGGAGCGACCGTGACCGGAGACGCCGAGGCTTACGAGGGCGAGCGCCAGGCCGTCCAGAGGATCTTCGAGAGCCGCGGCCGGATCGAGCGCGAGCTGGGCAAGGTGATCGTCGGCCAGCGCGAGGCGACCCACCAGATCCTGATCGGCCTGTTTGCCGGGGGCCACTGCCTGATCACCGGGGCCCCGGGGCTGGCCAAGACGCTCCTGGTCCGCTCGATCGCGCGGGTGTTCCACCTCAAGTTCCAGCGGATCCAGTTCACGCCCGACCTGATGCCCGCGGACATCACGGGGACCGAGATCCTCGAAGAGACCGCCGAGGGCCGCCGCCGGATGCAGTTCGTCAAGGGGCCGATCTTCGCCAACGTGATCCTCGCCGACGAGATCAACCGGACCCCGCCCAAGACCCAGGCGGCGCTGCTGGAGGCGATGCAGGAGCACCAGGTCACCGCCGCCGGGGTCCGCTACCCGCTCGAGGAGCCGTTCTTCGTCCTGGCCACGCAGAACCCGATCGAGATGGAGGGGACGTATCCTCTCCCCGAGGCCCAGCTCGACCGGTTCCTCTTCAACGTGGTCGTCGACTACCTGCCCGAGGACGACGAGGTCGCCGTGGTCAGCCGGACCACCTCGCGCCAGCCCGAGCCGATCGAGCCGCTCTTTGACGCCGCCGACGTCCTGGCCTTCCACGAGGTCGTCCGCAAGGTCCCGATCGCCGAGGACCTGGTCCGCCACGCCGTCCGGCTGGCCGCCGCCACCCGCCCCGGCCCCAAGGCCCCCGACTTCATCAACGAATGGGTGAGCTGGGGCGCCGGCCTCCGCGCCGCTCAGTCACTGGTGATCGGGGCCAAGGCCCGGGCCCTCCTGGCCGGCCGGTTCCACGCCGCCCCCGAGGACGTCCGGGCTCTGGTCCACCCCACGCTCCGCCACCGGGTCCTCCTCGGCTACCGCGCCGAGGCCGACGGCGTGACCGTCGACGCCGTGATCGATCGCTTGCTCGAACACATGAAGGGGCCGCTCCGCTGATGCCCGGACCCGATCGCACCCCCACCGCCACCTCGGTTTCGGCCTCGGCCATCGACCCCCGGGCCCTGATGCGCATCAAGAGCCTCCAGATCCGGGCGCGGGTGGCGGTCGAGGGGTTCGTCAAGGGGATCCACCGGAGCCCCTATCACGGCTTCTCCGTCGAGTTCAGCGAGTATCGCGAATACACCCCCGGCGACGACACCCGGTACCTCGACTGGAAGCTGTTCGCCCGCTCGGACCGCTACCACGTCAAGCGGTTCGAGGACGAGACGAACCTCCGCTGCCACCTGGTCGTCGACTCCAGCCGGTCGATGGGCTACGGCTCGGGCCTTTACACCAAGGGGGATTATGCCCGGACCGCCGCCGCCACGATCGCCTACTTCCTCTCCCGCCAGCGCGACGCCGTCGGCCTGATCACCTTCGACGACCGGATCACCGACTATCTCCCCCCTCGCCACCGGCCCGGCCACCTCCGCCGGCTGATGGGAATCCTCGAACGCGAGCCCTCCGGCAAGGCCACCGACCTGGCCAAACCCCTCGAAGAGATCGCCGCCACGGTTCGGAAGCGCGGCCTGATCGTCCTGATCTCCGACCTGCTGGTCCCGCTCGACAGCCTCCGGACCCGGCTGGGCTACCTCCGCTCGCGCGGGCATGACGTGGTGGTCCTCCGGGTCCTCGACCCGGCCGAGGTCGACTTCCCGTTCACGAACCCGGCGATGTTCCGCGACTCCGAATCCGGGCGCGCGATGGACGTCGACCCGGCCGCCGCCCGCGCCGGGTACGTCCGCCGGTTCTCGGCCCACGCGGCCGAGATCGCTCGGGCCTGCGCTGACCAGGGGATCGAGCTGGTCTCGCTGGCCACCGACCGGCCGCTGGAGCTGGTCCTGTTCGACCTCCTCAAGGCCCGGATCCGGCGGGGTCGGTTCTCGGGCCGCCGGAGCCAGGCGGGGCAGGGGGGGGCTCGATGAGCTTCCTGACGCCGTTCTACATCCTGGGAGCCCTGGCGATCGCCGGGCCGATCGTCTTCCACCTGATCCGCCGGACCCCGCGCGGCGAGGTCCGGTTCAGCTCGCTGATGTTCCTCACGGCCACGCCGCCAAGGCTGACCCGCCGGACTCGGCTGGACAACCTCCCGCTCCTGCTGCTCCGGGCCGCCGCCCTGGCCTTGCTCGCCCTGGCCTTCGCCCGGCCGTTCCTCCGCGAGGCCGCCAGCCTGAACCTCGGCGACCCCCAGCGCCGCCGAGTCGTCCTGTTGATCGACACCAGCGCCAGCATGCGTCGGGGCGACCTCTGGGCCCGGGCGAAGGCGCTGGCCGACCGCGCGATCGCCGACTCCCGGCCGGGCGACGAGCTGGCCGTCCTCGCCTTCGACTCGTCGACCCGGACCCTGATGGGCTTCGCCGAGTCGGCCACCCTCGAACCGGCCAGGCGCCGGGCCGTGGCCCGCGCCGGGCTCGGACGCCTGGAGCCGTCCTGGGGCTCGTCGGACCTCGGCCAGGCGCTGGTCGACGCCGTGGGGGCGATCGAGGATGCGGCCGAGCCTGGCGCGAAGTCGGGCCGGATCCCGCGCCGGGTGGTCCTGGTCGGCGACCTCCAGCAGGGGAGCCGGCTCGACGCCCTGGGCGACTTCGAATGGCCCGCCGAGGTCGAGCTGGACCTCAAGCCCGTGACCGCCGAGGCCCCCAACGCCGGCCCGCAATGGCTGGCCGACGCCGAGCCGACCTCGGCCGAGCCCGACCAGCCCCTCCGGGTCCGCGTGACCAACGACTCGGGCGCGAAGGTCGAGGCGTTCACGCTGGCCTGGCTCGACGCCGAGGGGAATGACCTCGGCCCGGCCGTCCCCGCCTACGTCCCGCCGGGCGAGAGCCGGGTCGTCAAGGTCCCCCGAGCCGCCGACCGCCACGCCCTCCGGCTCCGGGGCGACGCCCAGCGGTTCGACAACACCCTCTACCGGGCCGCCACGCCCCGGGCAACGGCGTCGGTCCTCTTCGTCGGGAACGACGCGCCGGACGACCCCAACGGCCTGCTCTATTACCTCCAGCGGGTCTTCGAGGACTCGCCCAGCCGGACCGTCCGGGTCGCCTCGAAGGGCCCGGCCGAGGCGATCCACCCCGAGGCCGACCGGTCGCTCCGGGTGGTCGTCCTCGCCGCCGAGACCTCGCCCGAGAACGCCGCCCGGTGGAAGACCTACGCCCGGGCGGGCGGGACGGTTCTGGTGATCCCGGCCCCGACCGCCGGATCGGCCACCCTCGGGACCCTGGCGGATGTGGCACCGCCCCCGATCGAGGAATCGCCCGACCGCCGCGACGCGATGCTCGGCGAGATCGACTTCGGACACCCGCTGTTCGCCCCCCTGGCCGGGGCCCAGTTCAACGACTTCACCAAGGTCCGCTTCTGGAAGCACCGGCGGCTCGGGCCCGCCGCGCTCGGCGAGGCCCGGGTCGTCGCCCGCTTCGAGGGGGGCGACCCCGCCGTGATCGAGAAGGCCGTCGGCCAGGGGCGACTGGTCGTCTTCGCCAGCGGCTGGGCCCCGCTCGACAGCCAGCTCGCCCGGTCGACGAAGTTCCTGCCGATGATGGCCTCGCTCCTCGAAGGCCGCGAGCCGCCGCCGGTCGACTCGTCGAGCCACAAGGTCGGCGACAAGGTCCCGCTCCCGGCCGATCGAGCCAAGCTCACCGTCCGGAAGCCCGAGGGCAAGCTCGTCGCCGTCGATCCGGGGGCGACCTCGTTCGCCGACACCGACCGGCCGGGCGTCTACACCATCGAAGGGCCAGGCGAGCCCCGGGCCTTCGCGGTGAACCTCGACCCGGCCGAGAGCCGGACGCCGCCGCTGGCCCCCGAGACGTTCGAGCAACTCGGCTGCAAGCTGGCCCGGACCTCGCCCGGGGCGGTCGACCGCGACCTCCTCCGGCAGATGCGGAACGCGGAACTCGAAGGCCGCCAGAAACTCTGGCGCGGCCTGATCCTGGCGGTGATCGGCATCCTGATCCTGGAAACCTTCTGGGCGGGCCGACTCGGCCGGCCCCGGGCGGAGGCGCTGGCGTCATGAACACGGAACTTCGAGGCGCGTTGGAACGGGTGGCCGACCGCTATCGGGGCGTCCGGCTCTGGGGCAGCGTGGCCCTCTGCTGGCTCGGCCTGGCGCTGGTGGGCTTCGGCCAAGCCGCCTCTCTGGCCGCCGCCCGGCCCGAGGATGGCTGGATCCCCGTCCCGATCGCCCTCTCGGGTCTGCTCACCGCTGGCGGGGCGTGGTTCGGGATCGCCGCCTGGGCCCGCCGGTCGGCCCGCGACCACCGCTGGGTCGCCCGCCGGATCGAGGCCCGATATCCCGACCTGGGGACCGGACTATTGGCCGCGATCGAGGAGACCGCCGCGCCCGACCGCCGGCCGGGCTACCTCCAGGACGCCGTCGTCCGCGAGGCCCTCCGACACCGCCGGGGCCACGACTGGGAGGCCGTGGTCCCCGCCTGGAAGCTCGTCGGATCCAGGCTGGCCGCCGCCGCCTCGCTGGCGCTCCTGGTCGCCTCGACCGTCGCGCTGGGGGGCCACGTCCGGTCGAAGATTCTCGGCGATCCGCCGCCCGTCCTGGTGGCCGCCAGCGCGGCCGAGGTCCGGGTCGAACCCGGGAACGCCTCGATCGAGAAGGGGACCTCGCTCCTGGTCGTCGCCCGGTTCCTCGGCGCCGTCCCGGCCGACGCCCGGCTCGCCGTGATCGGCTCGGCCACCCTCCCGATGGCCCGGAGCCTGGAAGACCCCACCTTCGCCGGCCGGGTCGAGTCGGTCGCCGCCGACCTCGCCTACCGCGTCGAGTTCGGCGGCGGGAGCACCGAGACCTTCCGCGTGACCGTCTTCGAGTACCCCGAGGTCCGCCGGACCGACGCCAGACTGGTCTTCCCCGCCTACACCGCGATCGAGCCCAAGGTCGTCGAGGACATCCGCCACGTCACCGCCGTCGAGGGGACCGAGCTGACCCTGACCTGCCGGCTCAACAAGGAGGTCGCCGAGGCCGCCCTCGTCGACGAGCAGAGCCAGGCCACCACGCTCGTCCCCGCGAAGAACGAAGCCAACGCCCACGCCGCGACCTTCACCCTGGCCGACTCGCACCGCTACAAGGTCAAGCTGGTCGACCGGGAGGGGAGGTCCAGCAAGGTCCCCGCCGAGGTCGCCGTCCACGTCACCCGGAACCGCCCGGCGGCCGTGACGATGACCCGACCGGGCCGCGACACCCGGGTCTCGCCCGTCGAGGAGCTGACCCTCCAGGCCAAGCTTGAGGACGACTTCGGCGTCGTCCGCCACGGCCTGAGCTACACCCTGGCCGGCAAGGAGCCGACCGAGGTCCCCCTGGCCATCCCCAGGCCCGGGACCAAGGCGGTCCAGGCCGAGCACGTCCTCGCCTTCGAGGCGCTGAAGGCCCGGCCGGATCAACTGGCGACGTACTTCTTCTGGGCCGAGGACGTTGGCCCCGACGGCAAGCCCCGGCGGTCCTCCGGCGACATGTTCTTCGCCGAGGTCCGCCACTTCGAGGAGATTTTCCGCCAGGGCGAGCCGCCCCCCTCGAGCTCCTCGGAGCAGCCGCCCGGTGGCCTCGCCCAGCAGGCCGAGAAGCTGGCGGAGCTCCAGAAGCAGGTCATCAACGCGACCTGGACCTTGATCCGCCGCGAAACCTCCGCCCATCCCACCGCCGCCTTCGCCGCCGACGCCAGAGCCGTCCGGGAGGCCCAGCACTCGGCGATCGAGCAGGCCGAGCCGCTCGCCGCGAAGCTCCAGGACCCGGCATCGAAAGCGGATCTGGCCCGCGCGATCGGGGCCATGAAGGATGCCGAGAATCGGCTGGCCGAGGCCGCCGGCAAGCCCTCGATCGCGAGCCTCGCGCCGGCCCTGGCCTCCGAGCAGGCCGCGTACCAGGCCCTGCTCAAGCTCCGGGCTCGCGAGTTCGAGGTCTCCCGCCGGAACCCGCGCCAGCCCCAGGGCGGCGGCCAGTCCGGCGGGGCCTCACAGGAGCAGCTCGACCAGCTCCAGCTCTCGGACGAGGAGAACCGCTACGAGCAGCAGACCACCGCCAAGGCCGCGACCCAGAAGGAGCAGGCCGGGCACGAGACCCGCCAGGTCCTCAACCGGCTCGGCGAGCTGGCCCGCCGCCAGGCCGACCTCAACGACCGGCTCAAGGAGTTGCAGTCAGCCCTCGAAGCCGCCAAGGAACCCAAAGCCCGCGAGGAGATCGACCGCCAGCTCAAGCGGCTCCGCGACCAGCAGCAACAGATTCTCCGCGACGCCGACGACCTCCGCGAGCGGATGGAGCGCGAGGAGAACCGCGACCGGATGGCCGAGTCCCGCCAGCAGCTCGAACGGAGCCGCGAGCACGTCCGCCAGGCGTCCGAGGCCCTCGAAAAAGGCCAGGTCCCCCGGGCCGTCACCGAAGGCGCCCGGGCCGGCCGCGAGCTGAACGACCTCCGCGACGACCTCCGGAAGAAGTCGTCCGACCGCTTCTCCGAGGAGATGACCGAGATCCGCGACCAGGCCCGCCGCCTGGACCAGACGCAGGGCGAACTGACCCGGCAGCTCGAAAACCGCGACCGCCAGCCCTCCAAGCCCACCCTCCGCGACGACGGCCCGAAGGACCTGGTCAAGCAGGGGCTGGAGGATCAATCCAAACAGATAGATTCTTTGATGGACCGGATCCGCCAGACCGTCCAGGACGCCGAGGAGACCGAGCCCCTGCTGGCCAAGGGCCTCTTCGAGACCGTCCGGAAGGCCGCCGAGCAGGCCATCCCCGGAGCCCTGAAGCAGGCCGAGCGGCTCGCCGACGCCGGGAGCAACCCCGAGGCCGCCCGATCCTCCCGCCAGGCCGGCCAGGGGATCGAGCAGATCCGTCAAGGCGTCGAGAAGGCGGCCCAGGGCGTCCTCGGCGACGAGACCGCCGCCCTCAAGCGGGCCCAGGGCGAGCTGGACGACCTCGCCAACCAGGTCAACCGCGAGATCGCCCGCGCCGGCGGCCCCGAGCCCACCGGGAGAGAATCCCAGGGACAACAGTCTCGCCCCGGTGATCCCGATGGCGCGGATCCGCAAAAGCCGGGTGGCGGGGGTTCACTGGCGAACCCCGGTCCGGATGGCGAGGACCGACCCGCCGGGGTCCGAGGACGGACCCCTGCCACCCCGACCGGGCAGGACCAGCAGGGCCAGCAACCCGGGCAGAGGCAGCAGGGCCAGCAACCCGGGCGGGGGCAGCAAGAAGGAGCCCCGGGAGATCAGCAGGGACAGCAGCCCGGGCAAGGCAAACAGCCGGGCCAGCAACCCGGGCAAGGCAACCAGCCCGGAGAGCAACCGGGTCCGGGGCAGCAAGGCGGGCAACCTGGCCAGCAACCCGGGCAAGGCAATCCGCCGGGTCAGCAACCCGGTCCGCAGGGCGGCGGACAGGGCCAGGGTCAGCAGGGCGGGCAGGACAACCAGCCGGGCCAGGACCCGGGAGAGCCCGGCCAGCAGCCCGGCGTCCGAGGGAACCGCCCGGGCCAGCAGCCAGGCGGCGGGGGCGGGCCGGGGGGCCGGATGACCGGGCTCGACCGGATGCTCGAAGGGTTGAACGGCGGGGGCGTCGGGCCGGGCGGGCCGATCACCGGCGAGGGGTTCCGCCAGTGGTCCGACCGGATGCGCGACGTGGAGGACCTGCTCCAGGACCCCCAGCTCCGCTCCGACGCCGCCCGGATCCGCGACCGGGTCCGCGGGGCCCGCGAGGAGTTCAAGCGGCACTCGGTGGCGCCCGCCCCCCAGCGGCTCAAGGCCCTGGTCGCCGACCCGATCCGCGAGCTGCGCGACCGCGTGGCCGAGGAGGTCCGCCGTCGCGAGTCGCCCGACTCGCTCGTCCCGATCGACCGCGACCCGGTCCCCCCGCAATACGCCGAGGGCGTCCGGCGCTACTACGAACGACTCGGGAGCGGCCGATGACCCCGACCGGCCTGGTCTGGGGAGCCCCCCAGTGGACCCTCGGGGCCCTCGTCCTGCTGGGGACCGTCGCCGCCTCGCTCCTCTGGAGCTACGCCCGGGCCCCCGTCCGCCCGTCGATCAAGCTCGCCGGGGCCTTGCTCAAGGGCCTCGGCCTGGCGATCCTGATCCTCAGCCTCCTCGAACCCCTCCTGACCGGCAGCCGACCCCGGCGCGGGGCCAACGCCTTCGCCGTCCTGGCCGACACCAGCCGGAGCCTCACCATCCGCGACGACGGGGCCCCCGGGACCCGAGGCGACTGGATCCGCGACCGGCTCAAGAACGAGACCCCCTGGCGAACCCGGCTCGGCCAGGACTTCGACCTCCGGAGCTACGCCTTCGACTCCCACCTCCGCGCGGTCGAGGGCTTCGAGGGCCTCGCCTTCGACGGCCCCGGCTCCTCGATCGGGGGCTCGCTCGGGGCCCTGGCGCGGCGGTTCCGCGGACTCCCGCTCGCCGGCGTCCTGATGTTCACCGACGGCAACCGGACCGACCTCGGGGCGATCGACTTCGCGCGGCTCCCGCCCATTTATCCGGTCTTGCCCCCCCGCCGGGGGGTGGCGCGGGACGTGGGTCTCGGCGAGGTCTCGGTGAGCCAGACCAACTTCGAGTCCGCCCCCGTCGTGGTCCGGGCCGAGGTCCGCGCCGTCGGCTTCGCCGGCCAGTCGATCGTCGCGGTGGTCCTGGACGAAGCCGGCCACGAGGTCGGCCGCCAGGAGGCCACGGCCGGGCCCGACGGCCAGCCCCTCGGCTTCCGCTTCCAGTTCCGCCCCGCCAGGAAGGGGGTCCACTTCTTCAACGTCCGGGCCTTCGCCGCCTCGGCCGAGTCGCCCGACAAGAGGGTCGACGAAGCCTCGACCGGCGAGCAGACCACGGCCAACAACGCCCGGCTCGTCGTGGTCGATCAGGGGGCCGGGCCGTACCGGGTCCTCTACGTCGGCGGCCGGCCCAACTGGGAGTTCAAGTTCCTCCGCCGGGCGCTGGGGGAGGACGAGCAGGTCGAGCTGGTCGGGCTCCTCCGGATCGCCCGACGGCAGCCGAAGTTCGACTTCCAGGCATCGGGGGGCCGGACGGCCTCGCCGCTCTTCGACGGCTTCGAGAACGCCGACGCCGACTCGGGCGAGCGGGCTGACCAGCCGGTCCTGATCCGCCTGGGGACCGTCGACGAGTCCGAGCTGCGCGACGGCTTCCCCAAGGCCGCCGACGAGCTTTACCGCTACCACGCGATCATCCTGGACGACGTCGAGGCCGCCTTCTTCTCCCAGGATCAACTGGCCCTGATCCGGGGTTTCGTGAGCCGACGGGGCGGGGGCCTCCTGATGCTCGGCGGGCCCGACTCGTTCGCCGAGGGGAAGTACGACCGGACCCCGGTCGGCGAGGTTCTCCCGGTCTACCTCAACCGCCCGGGGCCGGCACCGTCGGACCCGGTTGACGGCGATTATCGGCTGGTCCTGACCCGCGAGGGCTGGCTCCAGCCCTGGGTCCGGACCCGGAAGACCGAGGACGAGGAGCGCCAGCGGCTGGCCTCGATGTCCTCGTTCCGGACCCTCAGCGCCGTCGGCGCGCTCAAGCCTGGGGCGTCGGTCCTCTCCGAGGTTCGCGGACCTGGCGGCGACCTCGCCCCAGCCCTGGTGGCCCAGCCCTTCGGCAAGGGGCGGGCCGCCGCCCTGATGATCGGCGACCTCTGGCGCTGGGGCCTGAAACGCAAGGACCCGGCCGAGAGCGACCTCGATCGCTCCTGGCGGCAGACGGTCCGCTGGCTCGTCGGCGACGTCCCCGGCCGGGTCGAGATGTCGGTCCGCCCCCGGCTCGGAGCCGCCGGCCCCGCTGTCGAGGTCGTCGCCCGGGTCCGCGACGCCGAGTACCGCCCGCTCGACAACGCCAGGGTCGCCCTCAAGATCAGCCGACCCGGCGGGGGCGGGGACCTGACCCTCGACGCCCCGCCCGACGGCCGGGAGGCCGGGACCTACGCCGCGACCTACGTCCCCCGCCTCCCCGGGGCCTACCGCCTGACCGCCACCGCCTCCGCCCCCGACGGGTCCGCCGTCGGGACCCGCGAGGCCGGATACGCCGCCCAGCCCGCCGCCGACGAGTTCGCCCGCCTCGAACCCGACCGCGAATTCCTCCAGACCCTCGCCGCCCGGACCGGCGGCGAGGTCATCGACGGCGACCAGCTCGAAGCCTTCGTCGCCGGCCTCGCCGCCCGCGGAGCCCCGATCACCGAGCCCTGGACCTCGCCCCTCTGGCACAACCCCCTCTACTTCCTGGCCGCCATCGCCTGCCTCGCCGCCGAGTGGGGCCTCCGACGCGTCAACGGCCTGGCTTGACGTTCGGGGTTGCCGGCGGTCCCTACGCCCCCTCTTCACCCTCCCCCACGATGGGGGAGGGAGCCAGATGAAGAGGGGGAGGGCACATCATCCATCGGCTCCGGCCCCTTCCGGCCCCCTCCCCACGAGGCCACCCCATGCCCACCCTGCTCGCCACCCTCCTGAGCCTCGCGACCCTTGGCGCCGACGACCGGCCGACCGTCCTCTTGGTCCTCGGCGCCCCGGGCTCGCCCGAGTACGAAACCGACTTCCGCCGCTGGGCCGACCTCTGGGAAGCGGCCGCCGCCCGGGCCGGGGCCGAGTCGATCCGGATCGGTGGAGGCAAGGACGAGCCCCCCGCCGACCGTGACCGGCTCCGGTCGGCCCTGTCCGAACGGGCAACCGGCGGCGGCCCGCTCTGGCTGGTCCTGATCGGTCACGGCTCGTTCGACGGCCGCCAGGCCAAGTTCAACCTCCGGGGGCCGGACGTGACCGACGCCGATCTGGCCGGGTGGCTGGCCCCGATCCGGCGGCCGGTCGCGGTCCTGGACTGCTCGTCGTCCAGCGGACCCTTCCTGACCAGGCTCTCGGGCGAGAACCGGGTGATCGTGGCCGCCACCCGGAGCGGGGCCGAATCGAACTTCGCCCGGTTCGGCCAGCACCTCGCCGAGTCAATCGGCGACCCCCGGGCCGACCTCGATAAGGACGGCCAGGTCTCGCTTCTGGAAGCCTACATCGCCGCCGCCGGCCGGACCGAGGAGTTCTACAAATCGAAGTCCCGCCTGGCCACCGAGCACGCCCTGCTCGACGACAACGGCGACAAGCTCGGAACCCCCGCCGACTGGTTCCGGGGCGTCCGGGCGACCCGGCGGGCCAAGGATGGCGCCGCGGCCGACGGACTCCGGGCCCACCAGTGGCACCTCGTCCCCAGCGACCGCGAGCGAGCCATCCCCTCCGAGTCCCGCCGCGACCGCGTCCGGATCGAGCTGGCCGTGGCTGCCCTCCGCGACCAGAAGAGCAAGCTCGCCGAGGACGAGTATTACGCCCAGCTCGAACCCCTGATGGTCGAGCTCGCCCGGCTTTACGCCGGCCAGGGCCAGGGCCGGGTCCGGAAGGACTCCCTCCGGTAGTCCGGGGCCGGATCCGCGATTTTTCCGGGGAAGTATGCTAAGCGGACCCCTCGGGACACGATCCTTATGGGGAGACCCCGAGCAAAAGCACCCCGAGCCGGAGCCGTCCCCATGCCCGCCATCAGCGAAGCCCGCCAGATCGCCGCCCGGATCAACGGGGCCAAGAGCCGGGGGCCCACCAGCCCCGAAGGCCGGGACCGATCCCGCCGGAACTCGACCAGGCACGGCATGGCCGGCGCCGGCGTCGTGGTCCCGCTCGACGACTCGGCCGAGGTCGAGCGCCGATCCAGGGCGATGCAAGCCGAGATGGCGCCCCGGACCGAGATGGGTCGTTTCCTCGTCGACCGCCTGGCCGAGTTGACCGTCCGGGTCGAGCGCTGCTCGAAGCAGGAGCGGGCCGCCACGAAGCGCCTGGCCGATCACGCCGAGGCCGCCTTCGACGAGGCCCGGCTCGCCGAGGTCGACGAACTCATGTCGTACATCGCCAGGGAACCCGCCACCCACGTCCGGAAGCTCCGCGCGATGCCCGAGGGGGTCGACCACCTGATCGCCGCCTTCCTGGAACTCCGCGACGAGCTGGACCATCCCGGCGGCGGCCGGTGGGACTGGACCTACGGGGTCCGGCTGGCCGACCTGACCTCCTCGCGGTATGTGGACGTCCCCGTCACCCGGGTCCGGGCGCTGAGCGAGGCGATCAACGGGGAGTTCAAGTACCTCCTGGCCGGCGAGAGGGAGGGGTTGCCGGATCCCGATCGCCGGGCCTGGGCGCGGGACCGGATGGCCGAGCTGATCGACGCCGAGATCGAGTCGCTGCTCGGGCACCGCGAGACGCTCGACCTGGAAGCCATCGAGTCCGACCGGGCGACGGCGGCGGACCGGGCCTTGTTCGACGCTTCCAAGGAGGCGACGCTGGCCCGACGCTACGAAGCGGCGGCCGAGCGCGGCGTCTACAAGGCGCTGGCCGAATTCCGCCGGGTCGAGGCCGAGGCGGCCGAGTCCGAGGTTGTGGTCGAGGTGGCCGAGCCGGGAAAAGCCGACGAGCCCTTGGGTTCGTCCGGCGCTGGGGGGTCCGGGGCGTCCCCGATCCTCCCGCCGGCCGCCCCGCCGGTCCCGGTCCCGCACACCGGGAGGGTCGAGCGGTGCAACGAGGGGCCGCAATCGGTCGGTCCGGCCCGTCGCGGGTTCGCCTGAGCCGAGCCCGCCGCCGAAATCACCCTGGACGCGCCATCCCGCCCACCGGCCCGGCCGGTGGTGGGGGACGGCACGCCCGGAGCCCGGACCTCGTCACCTCGGGGCGGGGGCGAAGGGGGACGACGTCGGCGGGGTCGGGGGGACGGTCCCGGGGGGCATGGGTGATGCGGGTGCCGGGGTGGGGGCGGTTCCCGGGGCGATCCCGGCGTCGGCCTCGGCGGCCTGGAGGAGGCCCTGGATCATGCTGGGGACCCCCAGGGCGAGCATCAGGTCGGCCTGGGCCTGGGTCGCGGCCCAGAGGGCGTCGAGCTGCGCGGTTTCGAGCTGGATCAGGCGTTGGCGGGCCTGCTGGACCCGGGTCAGCTCGGTCTGGCCGGCCTCGAAGAGGCGTTCCAGGCTGGCGACCTCGCCGCCCAGCTCCTGGGTCAGGCCGGAGGAGTCGTTGACCAGTCGGGTTGCCCCGTTCCACTTGGCCACGGAGGCCCGGACCTGCGAGACGGCCCGCTGCTGGGCCTGCTGGTAGACGACCACGGCCCGCCGCTGCTCGGCCTCGCGCTGGCGGACCAGAGCCTTGCCGTTGTTGAGGATCGGCAACGTCGGGACCAGGTTGAAGCCGATATACTGGATCCCCGCCTCGTCCTGGACGTACTGGGGCCCGAAGATCGTCGTGGGAATCCGGTCTCCCTGGGCCAGCCGGACGGCCGAGGCGGCGCCCTCGATGGCGGCCTGGGCGGCGTGGAGGTCGGGCCGGCACGACAGCGCGGCCTGGACCATCGCTTGCTCGTCGATCGGCGGAATGTTGCCGGGCAGGGCGAATTCCCCCAGCGGCTCGGACTCGGCGGCCGACTCGGGGATCCCGATCTGGTTCCGGAGGTCGGTCAGGGCGGTGACGTAATCTTGCCGGGCCGCCTTGGCAAGCTGGCGGGTCGCCCGGGCCTCGACCTTGGCCAGGGCCACGTCGGCCGGCTGGGCCTGGTTCGCCCCGAGCCGGCGCTCCAGGGTCTTCAAGAGGTTGTCGTTGAAGTCGGCGAGCTGCTCGGCCACCCTCAGCCGCTCGCGGCGATAGGCGGACGTCTGGAAGAAGCGGTAAGTCTGGACCAGGGCCGTCAGCTCGGCCTGGACGACCTGCCACTGGACCTGCTTGTAAGCGGCCTTGGCGATCCCGTGGCGGTGGGTGGTCTGGTGCCCGAACTCGATCGGCTGGCGGATCGCCACCAGGAGATAGCCCTGCCCGTTGTGGTAGAAGCCCCCGGACCGGCCCCCGCCCCCGGCCCCCGACCCATTGCCGGTGGCGCCGGTCCCGTTGCCGGCGGAGCCGTTGCCAAACGTATTCTGCGGGATCAGGGTGATCGGCCGGTAGTCGATGAAGACCGTCGGGTTGAGCGCGACGGGGAACCGGCGGGCGACCTCGACGGCCTCGGCCGAGGCCCCGGCGGGGTTCCCCTGGCGGAGCGCGACGAGGTCGGGGTTGCTGGTCAGGGCCCCGGTCAGGGCCTGCTGGAGCGAGATCGACTGGCCGGGCGTGGAGGCCGTCGAGTCGGTCCCCGGGCCGATCGGCATGCCGAGGTCGGCCGGGGTCGCCTGGGTCCGCCGGATCGGGGCGTCGGCGACCGGGTCCGCCGAGGGATCCCGCCCCGTCGGGATCGACCGGAGCGGGCCCGACATCGGGGCCGGGGCGGGCGTCGCCGCGGCCGGCACGCTCGCCGGGGATTGGACCGGGGCCTGAGTGGTCCGGGGCGGGCTGGCGGGGACTTCGGGAGCCGCCGGCTTCCGGAACCGGCCGAGGATCCCGCGAGGCGCCGGGCCGGCGGGCTGGCCGGTCGCCGAGGGCGGCCGGGGGACGTCGTCGGCGAGGGCCTCCGGTCCGACGCAGAGCGCGAAGACCGGCGCGAGCAAGGCAAGGGTCGGTCGCATGGGGCACGCATCCTGCATTCGAGGGGAGAGTCGGTCGCGTCCTCGGCCTCGATCGGCCAAGCCCGGCGACCCCCGCGTCCTTCGCGGAGCCTCCGGCCGGGGGATGGTCGCCCTTCTTGAGGGCCGAAAGGTCCGGGCCCTCGGGAACATCCCCTGACGTCCCTGTCCGTTTTCGGATATTTTGGTTATCGAGTGGCCGGTCCCGGATCTTGTCCCTTGAGGGGAAGATAGTGAAAACCGTCAAGATGGGTCGTGTCGTGACGCCCCTCGCGGCGCTCCTGGCGGCGGGGCTGGCCGGCTGCTCGACCAGGCCGGCCGCCCCGGCGGCCAAGCCGGCGAGCCCGTCCTCGGTGGCCAAGCTGCCGGGCGAGGGGGATCTGGTCGTGGTCACGCTCAAGCCCGAGGCCGAGGGGCGGCTCAAGATCGTCACCGCGGCCATCGAGCGGCGGGCGGCCCCCCGGGCACTGACCATGGGCGGCGACGTGGTCGTCCCGCCGGGCAAGTCGTCGATCGTCTCGGCCCCCCAGACCGGGACGCTGACCTCGGCCGAGGCCGGCGTCGCGCCGAGCCCCGGCCTGGCGGTCAAGAAGGGGCAGGCGATCTTCACGCTCCTGCCGATCCTCTCGGCCGACCGGGCGCTGATGACGCCAGTGGAGCGGGCCAACTTCGCCGTCGCCCGGGCCGACGCCGAGGGACTCCTCGACGTCGCCAAGCCCCGGTTCGAGAACGCCAAGGCGATCCTGGAACGGACCGAGAAGCTGGCCCAGAACCGCGACGTCCCCCCCTCGGCCCTGGTCGACGCCCGGAACGCCTACGACTCGGCCAAGGCCACCCTGGACGCCGCCGAGAAGCGGATGGCGGTCTTCCGGAAGGCGATGGGCGACGGCGCCGAGGACGCCGGCAAGCTCGCCCCGCTGCCGCTCCGGGCCCCCGCCGACGGCGTCCTGATCAACGTCCCGGTGCAGGTCGGCCAGCAGGTCCCCGCCGGGAGCGTCCTCTTCGAGGTCGCCAACCTCGACCCGATGTACGTCCGGGTCCCGGTCTTCGTCGGCGAGGAGGAGACCATCGCCGTCGACCGCGACGCCGCCATCGGCGGGCTGGCCGACGCCCCGGGCCGCCCCACCAAGGCCGCCCGACCGGTCCGGACCACCCCCTCGGCCAACCCGCTGGCCACCACCGTCGACCTCTACTACGAGGTCGAGAACCACGACGGCAAGCTCCGCCCCGGCCAGCGGGTCGGCGTGACCCTCCCGCTCAAGGGCGAGGCCGAGTCGCTGGTCGTCCCCTACGCCGCGGTCCTCTACGACCACAACGGCGGCGGATGGGTCTACGAGAGCCTGGGCAAGCACGCCTTCGCCCGCCGCCGGGTCGTCGTCGACCACGTCGTCGGCCCCGAGGCCGTGCTCGCCCTCGGCCCCAAGCCCGGGACCAAGGTCGTCACCGACGGCGCGGCCGAGCTCTTCGGCACCGAGTTCGCCGGGTCCAAGTGAGCGCCGGCGAGTCGGGGAGAGCGGGAGGATCACGGCATCTTCGGGTTCTTCCAGGAGCACCGCGTCGGGCGGCTCGCCGAGGACGACCGGGCCGAGCGGCTCGGCTGAAAGGGCGGCCTTCCCAATCCGCTCCCGGATTCGACGGAGGAGCGGAAAGTGTGCTACGGGCAGGACCCGGAACGCGATATGACTATCGAGGTCGGGAGGCGGTGAGCGATGCTGGGGAGCCATCCTCGGATTCCGGCTCGGGGTTGTTAGGGGCCCGTCCTCCGACTCCGGAGGATCGGCCGCCCCCGGCCGGACCGGGGTTCGCAAGCGAACCCCTGCCACCCCGACGGCGGAGGCGGGCGGGCCGTGGCGGGCCGCATGGCCGGAAGTTCACACTCCTGGACGGGATGATCTTGATCGGTGGCGCGTCGGTCATGTTCGCCATGTTTCGCGTCCGGATAGAGCCCGGAGATTTCGACCTCGAACACCGGGCCCGCTCGTCCCATGGTCTCGCCGGGGCGATCTTGATGATCTCGTCGTTCCTGATGCTGACCCTCAGATCGCGACAACCGAGGGCCCCGATCCGGCGCCTCGTATTGCAGCCGGGCACTTCGGCCTGCTTCGTCGTCACGGTCGCCGCACTGTATGACAAGGTCGAGTTCGATATGGGTCAGATGCTCGCGGTGGAAGCTTTGTGGCGGGTCCGATCGGCCTCCGACTGGATCTATTTCCTGACTTCCGAGCCTTCCTACAAGTTAGCTTGCATCGTCCCTGTTACATGGATCCTCCTCGCCCTGGGCCGGCGCCAGCGTCCCGAACCGGGCTGGATCGACCGATCCGGCCGTCTCCTGGGCTGGGGCTGGATCGCCTGGGGCATCTCGGGGACGTTTTTGCAATGAGTCGGCTTAGGAGACCATCCCCGCCAAATCGGTGGGCCATGTCGGGTCCGCTATTGCGGACCGATACTCCGCATGTCCATTCACGGTCCGCAATAGCGGACCCTACGAATTACTGTCTCCAGCCCACATCAAGGGCCCGGTAGGCTGACGTCCGGCCGAACATCGAGGAAGCTTCATGAACTGGCTCGTGACCACGTCGCTCCGCCTCCGGGTGCTCGTCCTGGCGGCTTCGATCGTGCTGATGATCTACGGCGTCCGCGCCGCGCAGGACGCCCCGCTGGACGTCTTCCCGGAGTTCGCCCCGCCGCTGGTCGAGGTCCAGACCGAGGCGCCGGGGCTGTCGACCGAGGAGGTCGAGAGCCTGGTGAGCGTCCCGCTGGAAAGCGCGCTGAACGGGACCTCGAACCTCAAGACGCTCCGGTCGAAGTCGGTCCTGGGGCTCTCCTCGGTCGTCCTGATCTTCCAGGAGGGCACCAACCTGATGACCGCCCGGCAGCTCGTCAACGAGCGGCTGACGATCGCGGCGTCGAGGCTCCCGGCGGTCGCCCGGCCGCCGGTGATCCTCTCGCCGCTGTCGAGCCTGAGCCGGGTGATGAAGATCGGGGTGACGTCGAAGACCCTCAGCCAGATGGACCTCTCGGAGCTGGCCAAGTGGACGATCCGGCCCAAGCTGATGTCGGTCCCGGGCGTGGCCAACGTGGCGATCTGGGGCCAGCGTGACCGCCAGTTCCAGGTCCTCATCGACCCCGAGCGGCTCCGCTCGGTGGGGGTGACGCTGGACGTGGTGAACAAGGCCCTCACCGACGCGGTGATGGTCGCCGGCGGCGGGTTCGTCGACACCCCGAATCAGCGGATCGCCGTCCGGCACCGCTCGTCGGTGGAGACGACCAGCGACCTCCGGAACACCGTGGTCGCCTTCCGGAACGGCGCCCCGCTCCGGCTCGGCGAGCTGGCCGAGGTCCGGATCGGCAACCCGCCGCCGATCGGCGACGCGATCATCGACGACGTGCCCGGCCTGCTCCTGATCGTCGAGAAGCAGCCGCAGGGCAACTCGCTGGACGTGACCCGGAACGTCGAGAAGGCCCTGGGCCTGCTCGACCTGGGCAAGAAGGGGGTCAAGGTCGACCCCACGATCTTCCGACCGGCTACCTTCATCGAGCGCTCCATCGACAACCTCGGCCACGCCATGCTCGTCGGCTGCGGCCTGGTGATCGTGATCCTGGTCGCCTTCCTCTACGACTGGCGGACGGCGCTGATCTCCCTGACGGCGATCCCGCTCTCGCTGGTGGCCGCCGGGGTGGTCCTCCGGGCGATGGGGACGACCATCAACACGATGGTCCTGGCCGGCCTGGTGATCGCCATGGGCGAGGTCGTCGACGACGCGATCATCGACGTCGAGAACATCGTCCGCCGGCTCCGCCAGAACCGGGCCGAGGGGGGGCGCAGGTCGGCCTTCGAGGTGATCCTGGCGGCCTCGATGGAGGTCCGGAGCGCGGTGGTCTACGCCACCCTGATCGTGATCCTGGTCTTCATCCCCGTCCTGTTCCTGGAGGGGCTGACCGGGTCGTTCTTCCGGCCGCTGGCGATGGCGTATATCCTGGCAATCCTGGCCTCTCTGCTGGTGGCCCTGACGGTGACGCCGGCGCTCTCGCTGATGCTTTTGCCCGGCTCGGTCGACCGCCACCGGGTCTCGCCGCTGGTCCGGGCGCTCCAGGCGATCTACCGGGCGGTCCTGCCGGGGCTGGTCCACCGGCCCTATGCGGCCGTGGCGGTCTTGCTGGCCGCCTTCGCCGCCAGCGGCTGGGCGCTCCTCGGGCTGGGCGAGGAGCTATTGCCCAACTTCAAGGAGACCGACTTCTTGATGCACTTCGTCGAGAAGCCGGGGACCTCGCTGGAAGCGATGCGGCGGATCACCGCCGACGCCAGCAAGGAACTCCGGGCGATCCCGGGCGTGAACAACTTCGGCTCGCACATCGGCCGGGCCGAGGTCGCCGACGAGGTGGTCGGGCCGAACTTCACCGAACTCTGGATCAGCATCGACGAGAAGGCCCCCTACAAGGAGACCGTCGCCAAGGTCGAGGACGCCATCAACGGTTACCCTGGCCTGACCCGCGACGTGCTGACCTACCTCCGCGAGCGAATCAAGGAGGTGCTCACCGGTGCCGGGGCGACGATCGTGGTCCGGCTCTACGGCCCCGACGTGGCCGAACTCCGCTCCAAGGCGCAGGAGGTCTACGACGCGGTCCACGACATCCCCGGCGTGGCCAACCTGAAGGTCGAGCAGCAGGTCCTGGTCCCGCAGCTGGAGGTCCGGCTCCGGCCCGACGCGGCGGCCCGGCTCGGGCTGACCCCCGGCGACGTCCGGCGGGCGGCGACCACGCTGGTCAAGGGCGCCAAGGTCGGCGAACTGTACGACCAGTCGAAGATTTTCGACGTCTTCCTCTGGGGCGTGGAGAAGGTCCGCGACGACCCCAACGCCCTCCGGAACCTGCCGATCGAGACCCCCGCCGGCGCCTTCGTCCGGCTCGGCGACGTGGCCGACGTGGCGATGGTCCCCGCCCCCAACGTGATCACGCATGAGAACGCCATGCGGAAGATCGACATCCAGTGCAACGTCACCGCCGGGGCCGACCTCGGCCAGGTCGCCCGGGCGCTTCAGGAGAAGGTCAAGGCGGTCCCGATGGGCCGCGAATACTTCCCCGAGTTCCTCGGCGAGTACGCCACCCGCGAGACCGCCCGCCAGCGGCTCTTGATGCTGGCCGGCCTCTCGCTCCTGGGCGTCCTGCTGGTGATCCACTCCGACTTCCGGACGGCCCGGCTGACGGCCCTGGTCTTCCTCACCTTGCCCTTCGCCCTGATCGGCGGGGTCTTCGGCGCGGTCCTGGGCGGGGGCGTCCTGTCGCTGGGCTCGCTGGTCGGCTTCGTGACCGTGCTCGGAATCGCCGCCCGGAACGGGATCATGCTGGTCAGCCACTACCGCCACCTGGAGGAGGAGGAGGGCCAGCCCTTCGGCCCCGAACTGGTGATCCGGGGCTCGATCGAGCGGCTGGCGCCGATCCTGATGACCGCCCTGGCCACCGGCCTGGCCCTGGTCCCGCTCGCCGTGGGAGGCGACAAGCCCGGCCAGGAGATCGAGCACCCGATGGCCGTGGTGATCCTGGGCGGCCTGGTCACCTCGACCGTCCTCAACCTGTTCCTGATGCCCTCGCTTTACCTCGCCTTCGGCCACGGCCGGCGGACGACCACCGCCGAGGGGCACGCTTGAATCCAGAGTCGACGCCCGTTTGCCGTAAACCTCGAAAGCTTCATGACTTGCAGCCCCGAAGAGGCGACTGGCAATCGCCCTTCCGGGGCTCCGAGCATAGGATTTCCCATGCTGACGTCCATGGGACGATCGAACGACGAGCTCGTTGATCGACCCCTCACCGGGAGATTCACGCCGGTCGCGGGGTGGACCGGCGGGCTACCTCGTCCGCTGGAACGGCCGGGGGATGATCTTGTTGAACATTCGCTGCATGGGCCGAGGCTGCTGCTGCTGGGGCTGGGCGGGTTTCTGCCTGGGCGCGTTGGCGGGGGCCGGATTGTTCCGGGCGGGGGGAGCCGCGGCGGGCTGGGAGGCGGTCGCGGGGGGCCGGTTGGGGGCCGGGGTCGAGGCGGGGAGCCGGCCCGGGATGGCCTGGAGGGCGGTCGCGCGGTCGGTCCGGAATTCGATCCGAGCCCGGGCGTCGGCGAGGAACCCGGTGGCCCGGGCGTTCTTGGGGTCGAGGCGGAGGGTCTCGTCGAAGTCGGCGATCGACCCGGCGTAGTCGCCCGATCGGTAGCGGGCCAGGCCCCTCCGGAGGCGGGCGTCGGCGTCCTTGGGATTGAGCTGGATCGCCCGGTCGAAGTCGACGATGGCCTTGGCGAAGAGCCCGAGGTCGTGGTGGGCCTGACCCCGGGCAATGTAGGCCAGGGAGTCGCCGGACCGGCGGCGGATCGCCTCGTCGTAGTCGGCCAGAGCCCCGTCGGGGTGGCCCGAGCGGTGGCGGGCGACAGCCCGGGGGAGGTAACTCGCGGCATGGCTGGGGTCGAGCCGGATGGATTCGTCGAACTCGGCGACGGCCCGGGCGAAGGATTCGCGGATCATGAGGTCCCGGCCCCGGGCGAAGGCCGCCTCGGCGGGGCTCGGGCCGATGTTCCGGAACGGGCTGGAGGTCGTGGGCGGCTCGTTGAAGGCCACCGTCCTCGGGGTCGGGTCGGGCGGATGGGCGGCCGGCCCTTCGGGTCCGCTCGCGGATCTCACGACCGGCGCGGCCGGGTTCCGACCGCGAGCCTCTTTTCCGCGATCTCCGCCGATCGGGCCGGGGTTCACTTGCGGTCCGGCCTGATCCGGTGTCGACCTCCCGGCGGGATCCCGTGGCGCGGTCGGCTCCTGATGGCCCGATCGGGGCGGGATGGGGGGCAACTCCCGGATCCTCGGGGGGAGGGGGGAGAGGGCTCCGAGGCCGGCGACCTCCAGCTCGATAGGGCCTTCCAGCGCCAGGTCGGGGCGGACGGCCGGGGCCGGGGAGTGGGCCGTGACCGGGGCCGGGGCCGGGCGGATCGTCGCCGCGGCGGGCGTGAGGTCCGCCTCGGGCGACGGGATCGGAGCGGGCCGGATTTCTTCGGCGGCCGGTGCAGGGGCTGGTTCGGGCTCGACCGGCTTGAGGCTCGCCCGGCTCACGATCGGGATGGCCGGCGGGATGGCCGGCGGGGGGACCGGCTCGGGCTCGACCGGCTTGAGGCTCGCCTGGCTCACGATCGGGGCGAACGGCGGGGAGGCCGGCGGGGGGGCCAGCTCGGGCTCGACCGGCTTGAGGCTCGCCTGGCTCACGATCGGAGCGGGCGGCAGAGGCGTCGGCGGGGGCGACTCCTCCGGGGAGGTCGAGTCGGATTCTCCCAGCCCGGCGGCCGAACCGATCCCACCGGCGACGACCAGACCGGGCTCAGGGGGCCGGGGTCCGGCGTCGACCAGGGCGGGCTCGGGGAGCCCGGCACCGGGGGCGTCCGGGCCATGTTGGAGGTGAATCGGGGCCTGGAGGCCGACGGCCGCCAGGGCGATCACGGTCGCCGCCGCGGCGGCCCATTGCCGGATCCGGGCCGACCGACGCGAGGGAGCGGGCGGGGCTTCGGCTTCAGCCTTGATGACAGGCGGCTCGGGCTCGACCGCAGGAAGTTCGGGCTCGATCGCAAGGGCCTTGGGCTCGATCGCGGGGAGTTCGGGCTCGATCGCAAGGGCCTTCTTGGGCTCAATCGCGGGGAGTTCGGGCTCGATCGCAAGGGCCTTCTTGGGCCCGATCGCGGGGAGTTCGGGCTCGGAGGCGGGGAGGATCCGGGTCACCACCTGGTCGGCCGAGGCGGGGGCGGCCGGGTGCTCCGGGAAGCCGGTGGGCGAGGCCAGGCCGTCGTCCCGGTCGTCGGTCGAGTCGAAGTCCCGCCAGCCGGTGCCGGTCTGAGGGCCGAACAGGGGGTCGAAGCCGGTGGGCAGGGCGGAGATGGCCCCGGTGGACGAGCGCTGCTCCCGGGGGATGTCGACCGGGCTATCGGGTTCGATCAGGGAGTCGGGAACCTCGCCCGAGGGGATCGCCCGGAGGGCGTTGACGAACGCCCGGCAGTCGGGCCAGCGGTCGCCGGGAACCTTGGCCAGGGCCCGCTCGACGATCGGCCGCTCGGGCTCGGGGAGGGCGTCGAGGTCGGGCTTGCCGAAGAGGTGCCCGGCGGTCACCGACGCGGCGGTCCCCTCGAAGGGAAGCCGACCACAGCGGAGCTGGCAGTAGGTTGCCGCCAGGCCGTACTGGTCGGACTGGCGGGTCGTCTCGCCCCGGAAGAACTCGGGTGCGGCGTAGGAGAAGGTCCAGATCCCGGTGTGGCCGGAGACCTCGCCCTCCATCGCCCGGGCCATCCCGAGGTCGGCCACCTTGGCCCCGCCGCCGAAGAGGAGGATGTTGGACGGCTTGATGTCGCGGTGTTGGACGCCGATCCGGGTCCGGCCGTCGAAGGAGTGGCGGTACTCGTTGAGGTGGCCGATCCCGGCGGCGACCTCGGCCAGGTAGCCCAGCAGCTCGGCGCGGGGGATCCCACTGAGCCCCTCGTCGGCGGCCTCGATGTAGCGTTCCCAGAGCGACCGGTCGGCCAGTTCCATGCCGATGATCAGGGTGTCGTCGACCTGCCACGACCCGAAGTTGGCCAGGAGGTTGGGGTGATGAATCCCCCGGACGAACTCCAGGGCCCGGAGCTCGGCGGCCCGGGCCCGGCTGGAGAGGCGGACGAACTTGAGGGCGACCAGGAACCCGCCGGAGGCTTCGGCCTCCCAGACCTCGCCGAATCCGCCCCGGCCCCGGCGACGGACCAGGCGGAACCCGGGGATGGGCTCGTCGCCCGGGTTCAAGGCGATGGTTTTCAGGTCGGCTAAGCTCGGTTGCATCGGTCACCTCGGGACAAGCAGCGAACCTCCGCAAGCTCCGCGGAGTCGGTTGCCTCGGCCGTCGAGGCGTCAGGCTGGAGGGGGACAGGTCCGGGGGATCGGGCGTCATGTCCGTCCCGGGAGGGGCGGTCGCGACTTCCCCGCATTATGTCACGGCCTTCGACGTTTTGACAATACGCCGCCACCGCCCGAGGTGTTCACAATCAACGGGCGACGGCCCCTCCGGATGCAACTGACGTGCCGGGATCGGAGGTCGGGCCGCCGGGAACCGGCTGGGCGGAGCGGGCCAGGCTCGACCCGGGGAACGGGAGCGGCGTCATCCGGCCCCGGGGCATGGCACCCAGGTCGGTCCCCGTGGTGGTCGGGGTGATCTGCCCTCGATCCCGGGCGCACCCCGGGGCCAGGAGCGCCAATGACAGGATGACCCCAGCCTTGCGCCGGGGCTCCGGGGGGTCGATCGGCGACATGGGGGGCCTCTGGGCGGATCAGGGGGATGGTCAGCGGACGACCGAGCCGGTGGGAGCCTTGGCCGATGCGGTGGGGAGGCTGGCGGTGTCCCCGGTCGCCCAGGGGTAGCCGAGGGGGGCGGAGGCCGTCCTGGTGGATTCCTCGCCGGCGGCCCTGGCGGGGATCACGCCCCCCGACCCGTCGGTGACGGTCCGGCTCCGGTCCGAGGCGCAGGCGGGGAAGGCCAGGGCGGCCAGGGCCCCGAGGGCGACGGCCCGGCTCCGGGCGGTCCTGAGGCGATCGCGGGTCATGGCAAGGTCCATCCTGGGAAGGGTTTTGAGGCTGCTACCGGTCTTATCGGTCCCAACGCTCGCCCGACTTGAACGCCGCTCAGGCCAGGTCGAGGGCGGCCCGGACCAGCGGCTCGTCGATCGACCGGTCGAGGCGGAAGCCGAGCTTCGCGCAGATCCGCTGCATCTCGCGGTTATCGGGGAGGATCTCGGCGGTCACCCGGGCGATCGACTCGTCGCGGGCGATGGCCAGGAGGCGGGCCAGCAGCTCCGAGCCGATCCCCTGGGCCTGGTGCTGGTCGCCGATCAGGAGGGCGAATTCGGCCTCGGCGGTCCCCTTGATCTTGCTGAGCCGGCCGACCCCGAGGATCGCGTGGGTCCCGGCCCAGGGCTCCTTGTGGTCCACGACCAGGGCCAGCTCGCGGTCGTAGTCGTTGCAGCAGATCCGGGTGAGCCGGTCGTGGGCGACTCGGCTGCTGAGCTTCATGGCGTGGAAGTAGCGGAGCGAGACCGAGCGTTCGGAGAGGGTCTCGTGGAACCGGACCAGGAGCGGCTCGTCCTCGGCCCGGATCGGCCGGATCACGACCGGGGTGCCGACCTTGGTGATCCAGGGGGCGACGTACCGGGTTGGATAGGGCCGGATGGCGGGGCGGGGGAGCTTGGCGTCGGGGATCCCGGCGTCGTGGAGTAGCACCCGGGCGTCCAGCGCGATCAGGCCCTCGGGCGAGGCCAGGAGCGGGTTGATCTCGACCTCCTTGATCCTCGGCCGCTCGACGACCATCCGGCTGAACCGGACCAGGAGCTGCTCCAGGGCGTCGAGGTCGACGGGCCTCCGCCCCCGGTCGCCCCGGAGGGCCTGGTGGATCCGGGTCCGCTCCATCAGGCGACGGGCCAGGGTGGTGGTCAAGGGCGGGAGGGCCAGCGACCGGTCGCGGTAGACCTCGACGAGCCGGCCGCCGGAGCCGAAGAGCAGGACCGGGCCGAACTGGGGGTCGACGCTGGACCCGACGATCAGCTCGAAGCCGTCCAGCGCGACCATCGGCTGGACGGTCACGCCGAGCATCGCCTCGGGGCGGGCCATCTCGCCGACGGCCGCCGCGATGTTCCGGTAGGCATCGCGAACGGCCCGGGCGTCGCCCAGGTGGAGCCGGACGCCGCCGACCTCGGACTTGTGGGTGATCGTCCGCGAGTAGAGCTTGACGACCACGGGGTAGCCGATCGCCTCGGCGGCCTCGACGGCCTGCTTCTCGTCCAGGGCCACGCGGGTCTCGACCGTCGGGAGGCCGTGGGCGGCCAGAAGCTGCTTGGACTCGGCCTCGTCCAGCAGCGTCCGAGCCTCGGCGAGGGCGGGCCCCAGGATCGCGTCGCCCCGGGCGCGGGCCTCGGCCTCGTCGTCGGACTCGGGCGGGAGCGTGGGGGTCTCGTGGAGGGCCCGGAGGTTCTCGGCGTGCCCGGCCATGGCGGCGAAGACGCGGGCCGCCGTGTCCGGGTAAGCAAAGGTCGGGATCCCCGCCCGGTCCAGAATCGCCTGGCCGGCGGCGACCTCGGCCCCCCCCATCCAGGAGGCCAGGACCGGCTTCCCCTCAACCTTCGCGAACGATTGTAAAGCCTCGGCGGTCCCGGTCGGGTCGGTCAGGTCCTGGGGGGTCAGGATCACCAGGAGGCCGTCGGAGCCGGGATCTTTGGCGACCACTTCCAGGGCCCGGGCGAAGCGGTCGGGGTCGGCGTCGCCCAGGACGTCGACCGGGTTCCCCCGGCTCCAGTCCGTCGGGAGGAAGCCGTCGAGGGCCGCCATCGAGTCGGCCGAAAGTTCGGCGAGCCGGCCGTCATTGCCGATCAGGGCGTCGACGGCCAGGACGCCGGGGCCGCCGGCGTTGGTGACGATCGCCAGCCTCGGCCCCTTCGCCCGGGGCTGCTTGGCCAGAACCTCGGCGAGGTCGAAGACGTCGGCGATCGTGTGAGCCCGGAGGACCCCCCCGCGCTGGAAGGCGGCGTCGAGAACCTCGTCGGAGCCCGAAAGCGAACCGGTATGCGAGGCGGCGGCCCGGGCGGCGTCGTCGGTCCGGCCGGCCTTGATGACGATGATCGGCTTGGTCAGCGCGACCTCGCGGGCCGCCGAGAGGAACGCCCGTGCGTCGCCGATGGTCTCCATGTAGATCACGATCGAGCGGGTCCGGGGGTCGTCGCCGAGGTAGTCGATCAGGTCGCCCCAGCCGACTTCGAGCATCGAGCCGACCGAGACGAACGCGCTGAAGCCGACGTGCGTCTTCAGGCTCCAGTCGAGGACGGCCGAGGCCAGTGCCCCGCTCTGGCTGAGGAACCCGACGTTGCCCGGGGTCGCCATCGCCCGGGCGAAGCTGGCGTTGAGCCCACCGGACGGCCGGATCACCCCCAGCGAGTTCGGCCCGATCAGCCGGACCCGCCCCCGTCGGGCTTGTTCCAGGACCTGAAATTCCAGCTCGATCCCCGCCGGCCCGGTCTCCTTGAACCCCGCCGAGAGGACGATCGCCCCCCGGACCCCGGCCTCGGCGCATTCCCCGATCAGCCCCGGGACGGTGGCCGCCGGGGTCGCGATCACGGCCAGGTCGACCGTCTCGGGCACATCCTTGATGGTTTGATACGTCTTGATCCCCAGCACATCCGGCCGGTTCGGGTTGACCGGGTAGACCGTCCCGCCGAACGGGCTGCCGACCAGGTTCCGGAGGACCGCCCGGCCCACGCTCCCCGCCCTGTCGGTCGCGCCGACGACCGCGACGCTCCGCGGCTCGAAGATCGCGTCGAGCGGCCTGCGGCCCGATCGGTAGAGGTCGCTGCCGGGCTCGGGCGTGGTCGCGGGTGTGGTCATGGCGGTGACACCTGGTGCTCGGGTGGTTGCGGCAGGTCAGGCCGATCGCCCGCGGCTCCGCTTCTGCTCGACCCGGATCCGCCGGGCCAGGTGGTACCAGTCCGAGGCCGGGGTGGAGGCCAGGCAGGCCAGCGAGGCCAGCGCGGTCAGGGCCATGATCGCCGGCGGGCCGGCGGTGGCGAAGAAGATGTTGGACTCGATCCGGTTCCGCTCATCGACGAACCCGTAGAGGAACCGGGCGCAGACCGCCAGCCAGATCAGGCAGCCCAGGAGCCCCGACCACCGCCCCCATCGGCGGCCGGTCAGGATCGCCCAGGCGACCGCCAGGATCACGAACGCCACGCCGACGCCGGTCCCCAGGACCACGGCGATCTCGGCCGGGTAGCCCAGGATCCGCCGGGCCTCGGCCGAGAGGGCGCAGAGCTGCGCGGTCCAGAACAGGCCGAAGACGGCGATCATGGCGAACTCGAAGGAGATCGCGATGATGGCCTTGGGACGCTCGGCGTCGATCTCGCGCTCGTCGAGCTTGAACCGGTAGGGCGGGGCGGCGACCGGCCGGCCTCCGAGGACGTTGTCGAGGTCGGCCGCGAATGCTTCGGCCGACTGGTAGCGCTCGTCGGGGTCCTTGGCAGCGGCCTTGTGGACCACGGCCATCAGCGCCGGCGAGACCGACCGGTTCAGGCCCGAGACCGGCGGGAGGGCCTTGGTGACGACTTGCCGGAGGACCCCCTCGCGGGTCGGGGCGTCGACGGCCCGGCCCAGCGTGAGGAATTCGTAGAGGACCAGGCCGAGGCTGTAGATGTCGGTCCGGTGGTCGATCTCCAGCCGGCCGGTGACCTGCTCGGGGCTCATATAAGTGGGAGTACCGACGATCTGGCCGGTCCGGGTGACCGTGGCGTCCTCGAAGTACCGGGCGACCCCGAAGTCGATCAGCCGGACCCGCCCGGAGCGGTCCAGCAGCAAATTCTCCGGCTTGACGTCGCGGTGGACGACCCCGCGCTCGTGGGCATGGGCCAGCGCCAGGGCGGCGTCGCGGGCGATCTCGACGGCCCGACGGACGTGCTCGGCCGAGGTCGTCCGGGGCACCGGGCCGTCGGCGGGGGGCTTCGCGGCCCCGGGCTCGGGCGGTCTCAGGGTGACCGTCGTGGCGTCGAACCGGACCACCGGCGGCACGGCCTCGGCCGAGGCCAGCCCCTCCAGGGCCGAGGCGATCGTCCGCTTCGGGTCGTGATCCATCGCGTCGATCACCCGGCGGAGCGAGGCCCCGTCGACGAACTCCATGGCCATGTAGCAGAGCGATTGGTCCTGGCCGACGAAGTGGACCCCGGCGATGTTGGGGTGGTCCAGCCGGGCCACGGCCTGCGCCTCGCGGCGGAACCGGGCGATGTCCTCGGGGCGGTTCAGCGCGTCGCCCAGGACCTTCAGCGCGACCACCCGGTCGAGCGAGACCTGGCGGGCCTGGTAGACCACGCCCATCCCGCCGGAGCCGAGCCGCCGCTCGATCCGGAAGTCGCCGAGGCGGACATCCGCCCCCAGCGCCCCCGGGCGGCACCGGACCTCGGTCGAAGCCTGGGGATCCGGGCCGTCCTCGTCCATCGACCCGCGACCTCCCCCGGCACCGCCCGAAGCCGACCCGACGCCCCGCCGACCGTCTCCCATGATAGCCAACCCGGCCCGCCTCGCAAGCACCGCCCCAGAAAGGGGACATCCAACTTTTCCGTTGACCGGGCCGCGTTCGCCCCTTATCTTCGCCCGGCATGCCACGGACCGCCCGCGCCTCGCAGGCCAACTACTGCTACCACGTCCTGAACCGGGGCAACGCCCGGGCCGAGGTCTTCCACGCGCCGGGCGACTACGCGGCCTTCCTCGAAGCCATCGGCGACGCCTGCGCCCGCCGCCCGATGCGCGTGCTGGCCTACTGTTTGATGCCCAACCACTTCCACCTGGTGCTCTGGCCCCCGGGCGATGGCGACCTCAGCCGGTGGATGGCCTGGCTGATGAACGCCCACGTCCGCCGCTACCAGAGCCACCACGGCTCGGTCGGCCACGTCTGGCAGGGCCGCTTCAAGGCGTTCCCGATCCAGGAGGACGACCACCTCCGGACCGTGCTCCGTTACGTCGAGCGCAACCCGCTCCGGGCCAGGCTGGTCGGCCGCGCCCAGGACTGGAAATGGTCGAGCCTGAAACCCGCGACCCGGCCGGACCCTCCCCCCTGGCTTGACCCCGGCCCGGCACCCCGTGGGGCGGCTTGGACCGCGGAGGTCAACGCCATCGCGACCTCGGACGAGGGACTCGACCGGCTCCGCCGTAGCGTCAATCGGGGCACGCCCTTCGGTGAGGGAAACTGGACGAGCCGGACGGCCGAATCGCTCGGCTTGCAGTCCTCGATGCGGGCCCGGGGACGGCCCAAGAAAGAGCAGGGAACGGCTTAAAGTTGGATGTCCCCTTTTTTGTCCTTCTCACAAGAAAAAAGCACTATCCTTGGCTCGCTCAGCAGCTTAGATCAGACTCGGGTCGTCATTATTGACGGAGAGCTTTGATAGAGAGAATTTATGAGAAATAGTTTTGTAGAGTCGAGGAGTGACGCGGTGGCTGATGCTCCGTTTTCACTCCCCGCTCATCGAACCGGACGGGCGGTTTTCCCGCATCCGGCTCTCGGACAAGAGCTCATGCCTTCGCCCACGGAAAGCTC
>JAABUJ010001721.1_pt1 | contig 30295 bp, 33 predicted proteins | sample 5559131 | NCBI WGS metagenome assembly JAABUJ01 (sample SAMN10711875, study PRJNA513366) | rock metagenome | isolation source: Antarctica rocks | place: Antarctica: Victoria Land, Mt New Zealand nord | collected 2016-01-07
GCAAGGCCCACATCATCAGTCAGCAACCATCACTGCATGCAATGCTCGTGCCTGCCAGATCCGTGCGGAGGGCGGCTGTGTTCACGAAGTAGCCAATGAGGCCCTCCAGCTCTGGCTGCGACCGGTTCGCCATGGGTGTGCCCACGACGATGTCGACAGAGCGGCTGTAGCGCCCTAAAAGCACCTGCACACACAAGTGCTCTCAGCTTTCCTTGTCCATCAAACGGTGTAAGGCACAGGTGCAGGTTCCTGCACATACCAATGCATCTGCATTTGACAAAGCAAAACGCTGTATTACCAGCTGGATGATGGCGACTCGGTGCCAGGAATGTATCTGCAAGTGTGACTTGCCATCGCATGTTCTGAACACATAAAACTTCACCGACCAGAGTGCAACAGCCGGACACTTCTCAGGAACACTTTGCTTTTCAGTATAACGACGCACGGGAGCCGCGCGCCTGCCAGGCCGCGAGCACAAGCGTGAACATCGTCGCTCCCGCCGCCGCGGCCAGGTCCCGCAGGCGCTGGCTGACGTCCGCTGGCATGCGCAGCGGCGCATAGCCGGACGCGCCGCCCCTCACCGCCGGCCGCGGCAGGTCGGTGGGCAGCTCCAGCAGCGGCGGCGCGCCCGCCAGCTGCCGCGTCCAGTAGCCCAGCTGCGCCTGCAGCAGCTCGCCCTCCAAGCGCGCGGCCTGCCAGACCGCGAAGTCCGCGTACTGGATGGGCAGCCGCGGCAGCTCGCACGCCCGCCCTGCCAGCGCGGCATTGTACAGCGTGCCCAGCTCCGCGTGGAAGACGCCCATGCTCCATCCGTCGCTGCCCGACGCTTTCGTTTGCTTTCAGTGCGCTGCCCAACAACAAAATTGCTTTGTGCACAGCATACCACTGGCGCATGCATATTGCAGGAAAGGCATGCCAGGCAGCGCACCTGATGACGTGGTGCATGGCGAACAGCAGCGCGTGGTCGTCGGGCGCGATCTCGACCAGCACCATGCGCAGCGGCACCTCCTCCATCAGCCGGAAGGGCCGGTTGGCCTCCCGGTCGATCAGCTCGTGCGCTGCGCGCTCGCCGCCCTGGCCGCGCACGCTGTGCCGCTGCAGCGCGGGCAGCGCGCGCGGGTCTTCGGCCGGCAGCACGGACTGCAGCAGCCGCCCGTCGCGCTGCAGCAGCCGCGTGCGCAGGATCTCGTGCCGGGTCGCCAGGGCGCGCAGCGCGGCCTCCAGCGCGCCCGCATCCAGCGCCCCGTGCAGGCGCAGGGCCTCCGACATGTGATAGGCGGAGCTATCGGGGTCCATGTTGTGCAGCGCAACCATCTGCGCCTGGTTGGCCGAGCAGGGCACGCCGGCCCGCCGCTGCTCTGAGCTGTAGGGCGCCGCTGGGATGGCCGTCACGACATCGTCGCCGGGTGCGGTGCTGCTCAGAAATGCCGCGAGGCCAGCAATGGTCGGGGTCCTGAACAGCTGCGCCGAGGCGATGTCGGAGCCCGTCGCCTGGCGCACCTTTGCCATGACCATTCCCACCTGTGGAAACACCCGCCCGTAAATTCGATGATGTTTGATGCCTGGGTGGGCACCAGACCGACAGCTTGCACGAAAGAGCTAGCGGCGCAGACGCGCGCCTGCAGCGAGTTGCCTCCCACGGCAAAGAAGTCGGCCTGCGTGCTGATGCGCTCCCGGCCCAGCACTCGCTGCCACACGGCCTGCAGCTTGGCCTCCAGCTCGTTGACCGGCGACACGTACTCCTCCGCCACAGCCACGCCCCACTCTGGCTGCGGCAGCGCGCTGCGGCTGATCTTGCCGTTGGGCAGCCGCGGCATGGCATCCAGCGGCACGACGACCGACGGCACCATGTGCGCCGGCAGCCGGGCGCCCACGGCCGCCAGCACAGCGGCGGGGTCGACGGCAGCAGGCGTCACATATGCGACCAGGCGCTGGGTGCCAGCCGGGTCCTTCAGCACCAGGACCACCACCAGCTCCACGCCGGGCACGTCCGCGAGCGCGTGCTCGATCTCGCCCAGCTCCACGCGGAAACCGCGCAGCTTGACCTGCATGCCAGCGGACAGCCTTGGTTGATGGCTGCATGAGCGCTTCAGGTATTTTGCGGGCGCGAGACACCTGTGCGTAGACCATGTGCATCTATACAGCGCTGCGACAGGCAGACGCCTGTCGTACCTGCTGGTCCAGGCGGCCCAGAAACTCCAGGTTGCCGTCCGGCAGCCAGCGCGCCAGGTCGCCTGGAGCGGGCGCACAGCGCTGAGCGTCAAGACGGAGGTGCGGCTGCCCAAGCCTGCTTTGCAGCTTCAGCCATCTGGTCCTGTTCGCGGCATAAGCTCACCGGTGCGGTACATGCGCTTGTGGTGCGGGTCGCCGCGCGCGAACGGGTTGGCGACGAATTTCTCGGCGGTCAGGTCCGGCCGCTTGATGTAGCCGCGCGCCACCTGGATGCCGCTGACCATCAGCTCGCCCGGCACGCCCACCGGCAGCAGCTGCAGGTGCTCGTCCAGCACGTAGCAGCGCAGGTTGGCCAGCGGGCCCCCGATCGGCATGCTCGCGCCGCCCTTGAAGTCCCGCGTGTCATAGCCTGCACGCCACGCACGTGCCAGCCTGTCAGGGCCGAGGCGCCGGCAGCTGCATGCCAGGCATGGGACTGGCCAGCGCGGCCACACCTGTTGACCCCACAGTCACCTCCGTGGGACCGTAGTCGTTGTACAGGCGCGCGTGCGGCAGCGTCGTCCTGAACAGCTTCACCAGCGGCAGGTGCAGCGCCTCGCCGCCGCAGACAACCAATCTCATAGATGCGCACTCCCTGAACTCCGGTTCCTGCATATTGCGGTGCCAGCATTTGCAAGACAATGCAAACGGTGCAAGAGCAGCCCACTGCAGCTCGGGGGCATGGGGCGCACGCGAAGCAGGGCTTCCAGCAGGGACGGCACGAGGATGCAGGCCGCCACGTCGTGCTTCTTGCACATGCGCGCCATGTGCTGCGTGTCCTTCTCGCTGCCCGGCGGCACGATGACCAGGCTGCCTCCGCCGACAAAGATGCTGAATATCTCCTGCGCAGAGCACCCACACTGTGATCTGCCTGCATTATTAAGCGCACTCTGAAGATGTATGTGCGTCGCCACCGCGAAGCACCCAGCACGCCGCAGTGGCCGGACGCACCGCTATGGACTGGTCGAAGCTGGTAGAGGCCTTCTGCAGCACGGCGCTCTCGCCCAAGCACATGCGCCTGGACCCCGCTGCATGCTCAGCTCACCATGCGAGCACAGGGTGATGGCTCATGCCGCGTCAGCCGATTGACCCCGCAGGCTGACATGCCTTCACCAGCAGACGCAGACGGTCTGCGCACCTGTGGATGAAGTGCATGAAGTTCACGGTGCCGTCGTGCTGCAGCACGGCGCCCTTGGGGCGGCCCGTGCTGCCAGACGTGAAGATGATGTAGCACATGTTGCTGGCTGCGGCTCGCGGGCCCGGCGGCGTCGATGGCTGCTTTGCAAGCGCGTCGCGCTCCTCGTCAACCTGCGCATCCTCCCGCCACTGCCTTTGCAACAGCGAGCGTGCACCCTGAAACGTCACACACAGAGCGAGCAGGGGGGCGCACCAAGAGCACTTGCACCTCGCGGCCGATGTTGCGGCCCCCGAACACCTCCCTGCGGCTCAACAGCACGGGCGCCTGCGCACCAAGCAACCACGCTGAGCGCTGTGCCATGCGTGAAGGAGCGTCATTTGGACCCGGGATGAGTGGCCGCGCCTCCGAGTCCTCGAGGATCATCGTCAGGCGGTCCGCTGGGTAGGCGGGGTCCATGGGCACGTAGGCGCCGCCCGCCTTGAGCACGCCGAGCAGCGCCACAACCAGGTCCAGCGAGCGCGGCAGCAGCACGCCCACTGGCACCTCAGGCCCCACGCCCAGGGCTATGAGGCGATGTGCGAGCTGGTTGGCATGTGTGTCCAGCTCAGCGTAGCTCATGGTCGTCTCCTGCACAGTTCGCACCAAGGTAGTCATGCATACTTGCCTGCATGATGCCTGGTCACTTGCTTTGCTGTGTCGAGCAGCAGGTCATGCAGTGCTACACGCCAGCCACAGCGCGGCCACGCACCCCGTAGACCAGAGCCGGCGCGTCCGGCCGGGTGGCAGCCCACTGCTCGAAAGCGCCATGCATGGTTTGCTCTGTATGCATCAGCTGCGAGGGTGCCATGTCAGTGGCGTTGAACGTGTGTTCGACAGTGTCGCGCTCTGCCGCGCTCAGTATGTTGAGGCGCAGGATCGATGCGTCTGGGTCAGCCACAACGCTCTCCAGAAGAGCCTGCACCCATGCAGCTGGGCGTCAGGACATGGGCATTGTGTAGTTGAAGCATTCAGCGAGTTATGTGTGATCAACGCGCTCCCCAGCATTGGTTGCAGGACAGGATATCAAGGTGCAAAACACCACATGTGTCATAACACCAGATGCTATCACACAGGATGTGATGCAGTTAGCAGCGCACTGAGCGGCTGGTTGCACATCTGCGCCCTCTCAGAGAGTTACGTGGCGCCCAAACGGTGCCGCCCTACCTGGAGATGCTTGACCATGCGCAGCGCTGTCTCATGCGAGAAGAGGTCCGAGCAGTACGTCAGAGTCCCGGACAGCTCGTCCCTCATTTCAGCCAGGGTCAGGACTACGTCGACTTGCGCGCCAGGGCTTTCCAGCTGCATAACCCCGCCGCAAACAGTCAGCAAAAGCATACATGTACGCACATGCAGTGCCTCTCGTTGAAGCACATTCGCTAGACGCTAGCGCTCTATCAGCTCTATAATCTATAACATCGGCATAAACTACACTGCGCTTTGGCAGGGCTGTTTGCAATGCCTGGGGCAGGGGCCCTCACCTGCATGGCCATGTGCCATCCAGGCAAGGCAGCTGGAAGAAGGCAGCATCCTGCAGTACGCACATGTTCTGGAAGACAGGGTTGTAGGCAGAGCTGCGCGGCACGCGCGCATCCTGCACCACGGTCAAATAGGGCACGTCTGCGTTGGCTAGTGCGCCGCGCACGACTGCTTTCGTGCGGGTCAGCACTTCGCGGAAGCTGGGCGAGCCTGCATGCACATAGCATGTTAGCACCAATGCAGGGGGAGCCTGGAGTCACTGTGCAACACTGCCTGCACGCCTGCTCTAGGCAAAATAAGGAAGCAGGTCATTGCTGCTGCCTTGATTCTAAAGGCAGAAATGACACCGCCAAGGTGATACGCCCCTGGAACAACCATTAAGCAACCATCATCAACTTGTCGACCAGCATGACTTCTGACAGAGAGCTTGGCGTCTGCACAAGCAAACGCACAATTTCAAGTATGACATGCTTGCCTGCCAGGTCCGTGCGAAGCGCCATGCTATTTACAAAGTACCCATACAGGCCCTCCAGCTCACGCCTGTTGCGATTGGCAAAAGCTGTGCCCGACACCACGTCCTCGGTGCGGCTGTACCGGCTGAGCAGCACCTGCGGCACAGCACGCACCCGGATTGGACTGTGGAGACAAGCAAAGGAAGACATGCCTGCACTGAAGGCAGCCTGGTATACACAGACACCTGCCAGAGGGCCCGCTACCTGCCAGACAGCCAGGAGCGCCATGAAGGTGGTAGCGCCGCAGCTGGCGGCCAGAGCGCGCAGGCCCTTGGCCAGCGCGGCCGGCACCGCCACAGGCACAGACGCTCCCCGGCCGCTGAAGACGGCGGGCCGCGAGAAGTCCGTGGGCAGCTCGAGCAGCGGCGGCGCGTCGGCGAGCTGCTGGCGCCAGTAGGCCCGCTGGGCGTTGAGCTCGCTGCTGCCGATGCGCGCGCGCTGCCAGGCGCTGTAGTCTGCGTACTGGATGGGCAGCGCTGGCAGCTCCGCCGCAGGGCCTCCCCGGCGCAGCGCGTTATACACGGCTGCCAGCTCGCGGTACAGCACGCCCATGCTCCACCCGTCGCTGCACCACCCGCCACGGCACTCAGTGCTGCATGGCTCAAAAGGACGCTGGAAGCATGCTGCCAATGTAAAGATGCTTGCGGACCAGCACATGTCAGCATCGCGCCCCTCCGCAATGTCGAGCAACAGCGACGATGCAGGCACCGTGGGCCGCGGATGGGTCACCTGATTGCATGGTGCGCGCTCAGCAGCAGCACCCGCGCCTCCCCGGCGGCCAGCAGGTAGATGCGCAGCGGCACGCCCCCGCCGATCAAGGCGTACGGCTGCGCTATCAGCCGCGCAAGCTCCGCCTGGAGCGCGCGCTGGTCTGCATCCAGCCCCGCAGGCAGGCTGCAGCGCTGCAGCCTGACTGTGGCGCGCGGGTCACCTGCAGGAAGCACAGCCTGCAGCACAGTGCCGTCCCGCTCGACAAAGTGCGTGCGAAGCGAGGCGTGGCGGCGGGCTAGCGCAGCCAGTGCAGCTTCCAGCACAGCCTCATTGACATCCCCATGCAGCGACATCGCGTCGTGGACATTGTATGCGACGCTGTCAGGCTGCATCCTGTGCAGCGCAATCATCTGCTCCTGGCTCAGGGAGCAGGGCACGCCCGTTGCCAGCTGGTCGGCTGTGTACCCAGCAAGCGGTATGGCAGCCAAGCCGCCCTTGCTGGCAGCAAAGCGCGCCAAGGCTTCTCCCAGGCCGGCGATGGTCGGCGTGCTGAAGAGCTGGGCGGTGGGCACATCGACGTCCAGGAGTGCACGCACGCCGCTCATCACCATGTTTGCCTGTTCGACTTCTGCACACTGTCAGGAGCCTGGTGGTTCATTATGGGCAGACTCATGCTTGCGGCGGCATGCCCGCTGCAGGAGGAGGAAAGCACGAGTCAGGCAGCGCATGCCTGCAGCGAGTTGCCGCCGATGGAGAAGAAGTCGGCCTGCGCGCTGACGCGCCCCCGGCCCAGCACCTCCTGCCACACCGCCTGCAGCTTAGCTTCCACGTCGGTGCTCGGGGCCACGTAATTCTCCGGCGCTTCCGCGCCCCACTCCGGCGCTGGCAGCGTCTTCCGGCTGACCTTGCCGTTCGGCAGCCGTGGCATAGCGTGGAGCGGCATGATGATGGACGGCACCATGTGCGCTGGCAGCCGCGCCCTGACAGCTGTTCTGAGAGCGGCCGGGTCAGCGGCAGCAGGCGTCACATACGCTACCAGCTGCTGCGCGCCGGCGGGGTCCTTGAGCACCAGGACCACCACCAGCTCCACGCCGGGCGCCTCTGCGAGCGCATGCTCGACCTCGTCCAGCTCCACCCGGAAGCCGCGCAGCTTGACCTGCACAGTGGCATGCCAAAAGCTTGCGCCTCAGACTGCATGCTCGCGCAACCTGAGACAGTGGCTGCTCAGCAAGTGCGGTCTGAAAAGCTGCCTTTGCCAGGACAAGCATACGTGGCCTGTGTCTCTGCATGGCGAGCGGCAGATGCAATGGGCAATTTGAGGGGGCACCTGGTTGTCCAGGCGGCCCAGGAACTCCAAGTTGCCATCTGGCAGCCAGCGCACGAGGTCGCCTGGCGCGGAGGCACAGCCCTCGGCCGCGGATCACTGGGGGGGCTGTGTAAGCCACAAAAAAAGAGCTATGCAGGCGATCCTGCTAGTAGCGTAAGCTCACCGGTGCGGTACATGCGGCTGTGGTGCAGGTCGCCGCGCGCGAATGGGTTGGCGACGAATTTCTCGGCGGTCAGGTCCGGCCGCTTGATGTAGCCGCGCGCTACCTGGATGCCGCTGACCATCAGCTCGCCCGGCACGCCCACCGGCAGCAGCTGGAGGTACTCGTCCAGCACGTAGCAGCGCAGGTTGGCCAGCGGCACCCCGATGGGTATGCTCGCGCCGCCCTTGAAGTCCCGCGTGTCATAGCCTGCATGGCAATGCAGGATGCGCACTCAGTAGCTGCAACGCATGCGTCAATTGATGGGCCGCAGGGACAGGCCAGGCTGGGCCCACCCGTGGACCCAACGGTGACCTCAGTGGGGCCATAGTCATTGTGAAGCTGCGCGTGCGGAAGCGATGTCCTGAACAGCTTCATCAGTGGCAGGCGCAATGCCTCGCCTCCGACCACGACGGTGCGCAATGCTGTGCACGCACTGAAGTCGGGTTCCTGCGCACCGCCGCAGCCACATGCAGTGCCCTGCCTGGCAGCGTGCAGCAACACAAGCAAATATACTCAGCCTCATGGGGCGCACGCGGAGCAACGCCTCCAGCAGCGACGGTACCATCGCGATGCTCGTCACGCCATGCCTTTTGCACAGGCGCGCCATGTGCTGGGTGTCTTTCTCGCCGCCCGGCGGCACAATGATCAGCCTGCCTCCGCCAGCAAATACGCCGAAGATCTCCTGCAGAGAGCAGCCCATGTTCTCGCACACAGCAGAAGCGGCGCAGGCCTGCTTTCCTGCACGCGGCCGCGCATGCGGCGCTGCATGGAGGTGCAATGGGACGCACCGCAATGGACTGGTCGAAGCTGGGTGATGCCTTCTGCAGCACGACACCCTCGCCCCAGCCCATGCGCCTGGCGCGCACACCCGCGCCAAGCTCAGCGACCTGCCCGGCCCCGCCATAGACTGCGCGTCCAGCTCAGCGAGCCTGCCACGCAGACTCATGCGGGTCCCGCCTGGCCAGCCACCCGCGCATGCGCGCACCGGTGGATGAAGTGCATGAAGTTCACGGAGCCGTCGTGCTGCAGCACGGCGCCCTTGGGCCGACCCGTGCTGCCAGAGGTGAAGATGATGTAGCACATGTTGCGTGCGTCGGCGCGCCGGCCTGGCAACGCGGACGGCTGCGCTGCAAGCGCGTCTCGATCCTCATCGATCTGCGCGCACGCCAGCGCCTCTCTGCTCTGCTGAGCGCCCACTGCTGCCCCGCATCTGCCCCTCTGCTGCATGCTGGCGCTTCTCAATGGAACGGGGCGCGCCATGACCACTCGCGCCTCGGTCTTCAAATCGCGCGCGGCAACCACCTCCCTCCGGCTCAGCAGCACAGGTGCCTGCGCGCGGACGCGACTTTGCTCGACACCGGGCCGCGCATGCGACCGTCAACGAGAGGGCGCCGCCCTCGCCCGCGCACCTCCGAGTCCTCGATGATCATCGCCAGGCGGTCCGCGGGATAGCTGGGGTCCATGGGCACGTAGGCGCCGCCGGCCTTGAGCACGCCGAGCAGCGCCACGACCAGGTCCAGCGAGCGCGGCATCATGACGCCGACCGGAACCTCGCGGCCCACGCCCAGGCCGATGAGGCGGTGCGCGAGCTGGTTGGCGCGCGCGTCCAGCTCGGCGTAGCTCATCTCCGTCTCCTGCACCGCGGCGTTTCAGCTTGCGTACAACATGCTTTGCTGGCCATGCTGACCATAGCTGCTATCCAGGCGTTAGACAGGTGCATAGAACCTTGCGTGCTGGGCCAGCGCGCCTCAGATATGAGCGCAGGCGCATGCGGCTGCACGGCAGCCCAGTGCTCAAACGCGCCATGCACGGTCTGCTCTGCGTGCATCAGCTGCGATGGTGCCACGTCCGTGGCGTTGAAGCGGCACAGCAGCGTCTCCACCTCATCCTCGGCGAGGATCGCAATCTTGTCCATGGAGCCATCGGGCGCGGCCGTTGCGCCCCCGAGGAGCGCCTGCACACCCGCTCTGCAGGGTCAGCCCCCGCCTCCGCCTGCAGCCGTGACGCGCAGCCGCCCAAGCAGCCGCGCACGCCCTGCCGCGCACCCCAACCCCAAGGCAGGCGGGCGGCTGACAGGGCGCAATGCATGCGCATGGTGACGCTGTGCGCGATGGATCTTCTCCAGTTGCATCCACCAAAGCGCTGCTCACGCAGCGTGCAGCGTGCCAAGAAGTGCGCGGCCATGCGCCGCGCAGACGCCTCGGAGAAGGCGGCGCTGTGCTGCAGGCGGAGGTCGATGGCGCCCTCGCTGCCGGCCGCCAGGTCGAGCGCCAGGTCCAGGCGCGCGGCCCCGGCGTCCGCCTGGCAGGCGGCAGACCACAGCGCTGCATGAGTGGCCCTGCCGAGCTTAAGAGCGTGCACAATTCAAGCTCTATCATGCCTCAGCTCGATCCGCACTACGCAAGAGTCCAAGGCTGCCAATCTTATGGTGTCACGGGTTCACGCCTGCACGTCTGCAGCAGCTCATATAGGACAGGACAAATTGGAAGGAAGCAGCTCATACGCCGCATTAGGGTCGCGTGGCCGCACCCCCAATGCCTCAGCAGCCAGCTGCATCAGCGTCGGGCTGTCATGGCCGGCGCCACGCAACGCCACGGCAGTTTGGTATATGGGAAATGTTTGCGCACGCTCGTCCACACCCAGCGCCCTTGCAAGGGCAGGCAGCGGCGCCCTGCCGGCTGCCCGTGCATCTGCCGCTGCTGCCTCCACGGCGCGCAGCAGCTGCCTGAAGGACTGTCCTCCTGCACATGATGTGCCATCCCTTTCACACGCTCACAAAAGCGTGTGCATGCTGAGGCGGCATGCGCTGCATCAGGCATACTGTGGAAGATAGCTGCCTCACAGCATGCAAGCTCTGCGCATGTACACTGCATGATACATCCTCCTTGGTGGCGCATGAACAGGAGAAGCGCTGCAGTTCCCGTACCAGGCACATCTGTGCGTATGGGGACAAGGCTTGCACTGCCGCCGTTGACGTAGCTTGTGCCCTCGCGACTGCAGCCGGCAAGTAAAGCGCCAGTGACGAGCTCATCAGCGCGCGTGTACCGCCGCATCAATGCCTGCCATGCTGCGAGGAGTGCGTTGAACAGCGATGAACCCTCGGCCTCTGCAGCGCGACCAACGTCCGCAACCAGTGCCCCAGGCATTTGCATGCTGATGGTTCCGATCGGACTGCCAGGCACCGCGGGCCGCGGCAGGTCGAGCAGCAGTTGGAGCAGAAGCGGCGCATCCTGCAGTCGCTGCCGCCAGCGTGACACTGCCGCGTCAGCGTCACTTCCGCCGTTGTCGCACGCCGGCAGCAGCTCGCGCCGCGCCTGCGGACAGGTCAGCACAGGCTCACCAGGCTGGTACACCACACCTTCCGCCTTGTTTGTAACAGCCTACACATCCACTGCACAGGCTATCCGCTGGCTTGTATGTTGCCTGGACAGGCAGACTGAGCTGCACTCTACCTCTGAAAGTAACGTAAAAATAACAGCCAAAGTGTCCAGCATGCAGCCAAGCAGACACTTGCGCAGGGCCAGTAACAGTGCTGCAGCACTGCTATTGCTGCGGTAGCAGTACACGCAAGCCAACCCACACTCAGACACAATGTGACCAAAGCTGAGGTAGGAGGCATTTGCAACGCATGGTCAGTGCGTTGGTTGCGATGATACCAACACGCTGTGTACAATACTGAGTTGACGGATGCGTGCTGCTCGTGCAGGACTCCGTGCCGGCACGCTGTGCATGGTTTGCAGAGCAGTGCAGCAAAAGATCAAGCATTGGCTGCTCCTCAGGCACATGTGCGAGCAAGCTCAAGTGCGCACCTCGCTCTTGCGTTGTCCCATGTAAACTGAGCAGAAGCGCCTCACGGTACCTCAAGCATCTGTGCTGTCTGCAAGGAGCAAGCCGCGCGCTGCAGCTTGAAGTCTACTCTCATAAACCTAAGCATCGTGCGTGTGGCGCAACGCTGGGGTCGGTGCCTGATCCCGACAGAAGCTAAGTACTGCTGTGCTCTACCTGGACAGCGCTCCAGGTAGAGCTAGCTGCATGCTAGACCCGCGCAGGGTTTCTGCTCTTGGGGACTGAGCTAGACAAGTCTGTATTGATTAACTAGAAGGCGCGTGTCGACAGGCTTAAACGGGAAGGGCATCCTTGGTGTGCAAAAGGCGATGCGAGCTTCTCCCGCGTGCCAACATGAGTGGCCCTGCAGCAGGGGCGCATGGCCGCGCAGCACGCTGCCCGCCCCGGCATGCCATATGCGCAAGCTGACGTTGCACCCCAGGTGTGGCCCGTGCTTGACCTGCTTCGCCAGGTAACAAGTGCGCTTGCACCGCAAGCACGGAGCACTGCGAGTGGAGACGCTGCCCGACGTTTGCGCTTTGGGCAGCACAGGCGCCGCTCGTGGACGCAGAGGCCGAGTGCGTTCACGTGCCTGCATGCGCACCTGCGCACACCACCAGCCGCGTGCCTTGGCGGGGCAGAGCTCGCAAACTTCTCCTGGCGCTCGCCGGACAAGCAGTGGGTAGTGAGGCCAATACGGTGCGCAGCGCCCCGCCTGCAGTGCGCTGCAGGAGCTCGCCCGCTGCCTGCGCACTGACAGCAGCTGCGCAGGCCGGCGGAGGTCGCAGCGGTGGCAGCCATCCAGGCGCAGGCGTTCCACAGGCCAAACGCGTTTGCGCCTCTAGACGCCCTGATTTACTACGCATTCCAGGCGCGCTTGCTCAGAACAGAGGGCCGGCGCCACGCAGCCTGGCGCCGGGCAAGGCAGGTCACTTGAACTGCTGTGTCGTGTATGTTGCTCAGAGGTGCCAGCGGGCGCACGGGCTGTTATTGCGGGACCCCACGGCAGGGGTGTGCTTGGTGGTGCGCTCCTTATGGTGGCCGCTTGTTTGCTCCCGGGGGCTTTTGCGGCGCACTCAAGAGTGGTGCACTCACGAGCGCTGCCAGTGGTTGTGAGAGCTGCACCCGCCTCTGCCATGCCGCAGCAAGCCAAGCTGTGGGGCGCGCAGGGCGAGGTGCTGGCCGGGCTGCAACAGAAGCTAAAGTACTCCGAGCGCGAGCGCACGTTCTGCTGCCTGGTCGCAGAGTGCGCTGCGCGGCCAGGCGCGCTGGCGGGCGTCGTGGAGGTGTCCCTCCAGGGCGAAGCGGTGCGCCGCGCCCGGCCTGCGCCGAGCCGCAGCGGCTGCCTGCGGGCTGGTGCTGTTGCACGCATGTGCAAATGCAGGGCCAACACATGGAAACCCTTGTTGCAGGCTGGAGATGAAGTTGACATTGCGGCGGCGAATGACAGCGACGCGCAAGCAGTGCAGCGGCGTGGGAGGCGCAGAGCTAGGGGCGGCTGCCTGGGTGCAGTCCTCCTGTTGAGACGTGAGGGCCTGCGGGGCGCGAGCCCTGGCCGCTGGCCCCGGGCTGCTGCGCTCCGAGGCGCGCTCCCGAGCCCGCCGCGGCGCCGGCGCGCAGGAGGAGGTGGGCGCGCTGCGCGCGCGCGGCCTGCAGGATGACAGCTACGCGTACGTGGCCTGCATGGCTGTCGCGCGGCGCGAGCGGCGGCGCGGCGCGGCGTCGGCGCTGCTGGCGGCCGCGGAGCGCGTGGCCGGCAAGTGGGCGCAGAATTGGGTGCTGCTGCATGTGTACTGCAACAACTTCCCCGCCCAGCGCCTGTACCACCGCAACCGGTGCGCAGCCGCGCCGAGAATGTATCAGAGTATGATTGTACATTCGATCCATGTGGTGATTGGTGATTCTCGCAGTTGCTTGGCCCAGCCCCCTGGCGCTGCCATCGGCAGCCTGCTGCGCGTCCGCCAATTCGCGCTCAGGGTGTGGTCGGCCCAGGGCAGGCCGGGGTCGCTCTCTGCGGGCTGCGGCCCTGCATGCGCACGGCGGGACAAATTGCAAAGCCGCTGCTGCTGTGCGCAGGTATGTCGACCTGCAAACCGACCCGGAGCGGCGCCTGCTCGGGGGCAAGCGGCGCGTGCTGATGGCGAAGGGCGCCAGCATGTTCATGGCGTCATCACCATTCTCGTCAATAAGTACCAACCTGCTGCAGCGCTTGCAGGAGCTGCCCGCACGGTGAGCAGCCTGCATGCCTGCGTCAACGAGATTGCTGACGGAGCCCATCGGCTTCCTGTATGTGTCCCATTTGCTCAGCTGCATGGGATGTTGTGCATTATCTGCGCCTCTGGCATCTGCCTGGTCGGCATAGCGCAGCATTTGCATAATTGTGCACCGCTTCAGAACGGCACATGCATGTAGGTAGACAGTGAGAGTGCCGGGAGGGCTCATTGTGTGAGAAGGCTGCACCTGCCTGTTTTAGTGCAGGCAGTACACACCGTGCGATGAGGTCACCACCCTTTCTGCTTGTGCCGCCGGCTGCCTTGCCATCTCGCTTTTACCATGGGCCGTCCTGTCCACGTTCTGGTGTGTGACCAAGTCTGGGGAGCATGCTGCGTCTAATGCCCTCATTAGCAACAGTAATGCACTCGAGTGCTCTTACTCTTCCATGAGCTCCTCCAGGAGCTGTTGCGGCCAAGCCCACATTTTCGCTGTCCAGCACTTTAATGAAACAATACGCCTGCCCTGGCGCCACACCTGTGCACATCACGCGCCGCGGTCGTATGCGGCGCGGCGGCGTGGGTCACGCAGCGTGGTGTAGGCTTCATTGATCTGCTGGAACCTGCGAGAGGCCGCCGCTTTGGCTGCCTCGTCGCCCTGCACATGGTCCGGGTGCGCCTGCAGCGCCTTGCCGCGGAAGGCCGCCTGCGCTCCGCCAGGGCAGTCACACGGGTGCAGCCTCAGTGGGCGGCATGCCGATGCAGACATGCGAGTGGCCTTGCTAGTACCACACTCCCCACTGCGGTCGACACATCCTCTGCACACTCACACTCGCAGGCGCTGTTTAACTTCTACCGGGCGACTTTCTACGGCCGCTCTCACCCTCCTACAACTGCTTCCTTCTTCCGCTTGACAGGCATGCAGCTGATGGCAAGGCCGCCAAGCCCTGACAGCCTGGTCAGGGTGCGGGGCTGGCCGGCGCGCTGCGGCGGCGCGCCTGTATCTCCGACGTCGAGCAGCCCGGGTCCACGCCCAGCACGCCGTAGTAGCCGCGCGCGTCGCGCCCGGACGCGCCCGGCGCGCCAAAGCCCCCAAAGCCCCAGCCGCCGCCCCACTCGTCATCCTCCAGGCGCCGCCGCCGCGGCCGGCCATACGCGCCCACAAATTCCGCGTCCCAGCTGCCCGCCGCATTGGCGGCCTCGTCTCTGCGGCGCGCGGGGACGGCGCGCACTTTATGCCGCAAGCGTGCACACATACGCGCGGGCCAGCACCGTGCCCCCGGTCTGCTGCAGCTGCCTGCATGCCTTGGCTGCCCTTTCATATACTGCACGCTCCTGTCCTGCTCCACGACACCGGAGCAGGCACCTATGCAGTGCAGCGCCGAGCTGTGAGCAGGTGGAGGCATGCAAGCGCCCGCCTTTGAGACTGCCCACACACGCCAGGCCCGCACGCATGCGACAGGCATGGGCAAAGGCGCGCCGCTGGCGCTGCATGCGCTGCCAGTACGTGGCGACGTCGCCGCGCAGCTTCGGCAGCCAGTGCGCGAAGCTGCCCGCCAGCACCATCGGCAGCGCCACGCACCAGCCCAGCGCCGCCCAGGAGGCCAGGCCGCCCAGTGCACCGGTGGCCGCGACCGCCGCCGCGCCCAGCGCGCCCGCCGCCAGCGCCACCTTGCTCTCGTCGTACACGCGCACGCCGACCGCCGCCCCGCTCACGCCTGCGCCCGCTGGCAGGGCGTCCTGCCATCCGCTCCCCTGGACATACATGCATACCATGGACACGTCGAACGCGCGTGCTTGGGCGCTGCGCGCGGCCCCAGGCTGCCCCAGCTCGTAGCGCGCTGCTGATGCCACATAGGGATGGAAGGCCGCCGCGAAGGCGCTTGAATGGAGAGGTTGGAGGCACTGCCGGCCGCATCCGCACGCAGGCCAAGTACAACACGCGGGGACGGCCGCGCGCGTGACTGGCGCACCCGACACAAACGTGCGCAGCTTGGCGCCAAAGTGCGTGGAGCGGAAGACATAGGCCGGGACGTACACGGGCGCGGCTTCCACGCGCACCGCGCGCACGCTGAGCCCCAGGCGCCCAACGCGGTCCGCGCGCGTGGCACGCATCGCCAGCGCCTCCGCCGCGCGCGTCTCCTCTGCCTCCATGAACACGGCGGCTGCCCTGCGGGTAGGGTAGGGTAGCCTACGGCCGTCACGCCCCCCCACGCAGGCACGGCGCCAACGAGGACGCCCAGCCTCTCGGGCGCTGGCGCATGGCGAGCGCAGCAGGGGCACAGGCACGCCTGCGGCTGTTGTGGGCGCTGGACGGGAGCCTGGAGGGCTGTGCTGAGAGGGACGGGCAGGGCCGCAGCGCCACAAGAGCAGCGCGCGCATGCAGCCACAGGGACAGCCCCAAACGAGACAGGCAGCGTGAGCGCGCGCAGCAGCTCACAAGCGACCCCCCCGCGCACTTGAGTGCGACGGCCGGCTTCATCTCAAACGGCCCGACGCGCCGCGTGGCGCCGTCGGCGGGCGAGGCGAGCACGTCCGGCGTCATCGGGCCCGCCTCTGCCACCGCCGCCCCGGGCCGCAGCTGGTGCATCTGGCCGCGCGGGTACTTGTACGCGCCATACACCTGCTCGCAGGTCCCTCACAGAGTAAACTCAGCTCTGCCTGCGGCACGCGGCGCACTTTCCCCCATCCTGCTGTCTGCTCCGCACCCGGTGACGTCACTGCAAGAGCGCTGGTGGCTCACAAAGCAGCGCCCATGCACCAGCCTTCCCGGACAGCAGATTCGGCAGGTGTGTCAGTCGAGGCGGGCGGCTGCGTGACTCGGACAGCGGGGGCGGGGCGGCCGGGGTGCGCGCCTGCATGCCGGGCTCCTCGCCCGCGTACGTGCGCTGCCAGTCGCCGGTCACGGGCAGCCGGCGCCAGGTGGTCACGATGCGCTGCTCCATGCGCTTGGTCGCCGCATTGTACGTCGGCTGCCAGGAGTCATACCTGCGCGGCGCGCCCCCTCGCTCGCAGCCAGGCCATGGTGTGCTCCGCCAGCCAGCTGCTTGGTCCACCATGCTAGCACGCCAGCCAGCCGGCACACGAGAGCGTGTGTCAACGTCCTGTGCAGGCTTGGGCACTGTGTACAGGTGCAGGCGGAGGGGCGCGCCCGCAGTCCGCCCAGCGCAGCTCCACGGCCACTTGCGCGGAGGTCACCCAGAACGGCAGGTACGACTCCTTCACCTTGTCTGCGAGGGGGCCCGGCGGTCGGCGTGCTGACGAGCGGGCAGTCCGCGCAGGGGCGAGGCCAGAGGGCGGCGCACCCGGCGACGGGCTCACGAGCAGCAGGTTGGCGCTGTGGTGCTGGAGGAATGCCTGCGCGGCCTGGTCTCGGCCGACCTGCGCCCCTGCGGCACCTGCATCAGGCCGGTGCGGGTCAGGCCGGGCTCTGGAACGCTCTTCAGTGCACTAGGCCTCCTGGCACAGAGGTGGGGAGCGCTGGCGCCCACCCTGAAGGGCACAGCTCTGAGCGCCTCCTTTGGAGGCCCCTCTGCGCCGGACGCAAACGTCCTACATGCTTGTTCGCCATATGCGCTTGCTGCTCTGAGTATGCCGTCATACGTGCAGCCGCGGAGCGCCTTGCGTAGGGACAGCACGCACAGCATTGCTGCCCAACCTGTCAGGCCAACGAGCGTGGTGCATGAGCACTCACTCGTTCATCAGTGCACACGCTGGAGTGCTAAGAGAAGCTGTCACTTCAGTTGTAACGAGCTGCGAGTCACCACTGCAGCCTATTGAGCTCTGCAAGTTGGGCAGCTACCCCCCAGATTGTTGGGCATGAAGTCTGGCAATGCAAGGCAACTACCCAGGTGCCAAAAATTGCTCTCCTGCCTAACCCCAGCTCGCTGATGTACGATGCAAACCATCACTCCCCAGTGCGCATAGCATCTCGAGATCCTGAGCTTGCATACATACATGACCCCCGCTTGTGTGCTCATCTATGGCTGCTCGCAGCAGCGCAGAGCTCCAACCTAGCGCGGAGGGCGGTGCGTGCGCACCAGCAGGCAGCTCCGCGCACGACAAGGCGTGTGCAAGGGCAGGAAGCACTGCAGGCAGCGGCCGAGCAGTGGAGGACCACAGGTGGGTACCGGGCAGCCCAACATGGTGTAGCACTGCCATGTTTTTGGGCTGCGGGCTCCGGCGCAGGCTTGCAAGCTAGCTGTCGTCACCCTTGCTGGCCAACCGCTGGCTCACAAGGTTGTTTGCCTGGTTTGTTGCCGAGGTGGATAGCACAGTCCAACATCGGGGTGCTGCCAAGCAGCTGGCCTGCCCGAGCGGCCGGCCTGGCTGAGGCCTGTCGGGACACCCGCGCAAACCAGGTTCTGTGAGCTGTACGACAGCCTGTGGGCGAGGCTCAACGTGGCGAGCGCGACCGGCGCCATGCTGCAGTGCCCCGGCGGCGCCACGGCGGGCGTGCCCTCGGCCGCCCTGGTCAGCCTGCAGGGCGACGTGCTCAGCATGACCGCCGACCTGCAGGTGCGGCCTGTCAGAGCCGCACCTGGAACGCTAACCCGCTGTGCAGTGGGTCGGAGCAGCCGGGGCGCCAGGATGCCAGCGCGACCGGCAGCGGCGCGCTGGTGCTGTGGCTGACGAGCGGCCTGTGCTTGCAGAGGCTGGGCACCGCGCACACCGTGGCGTCCGCCCAGGCCAACGAGCTGCGCGGGGCGGTGGAGGCGCGCCTGCGCAGCAGCGAGCTGTCGCTCGAGCAGGCGCGCCCTCAGGACGCCCTCCTCCTGCATGCACCGCCGCGCACCATGCCTGCCACTGGGCGACACGCCTGAGGCACTGCGTAAGCTCGTCCAGAGACCTGTCAGGTCTGACATGCGCCGTGCGGACGCGTCAGCGCTGCCCCCGCCCCTTTCAATGCAAGCGAGAATGACCGCACCAGCGCTTTGAGCCGCGCTGACTAGCACTGACAAGCAACCCATGCGGCTCAACCACCGAGGCCCCGGCGCCCGCCGCCGTGCAGGCGAAGGCTGCGGGCGCACGGCTGGCGGCGCAGCTGCAGGCGGTGAGCGCGCTGGCGGGCCTGCTGCTCGCGCTGCTGGCCGCGCTGGAGCTGCCGCGCGCGCTGGCGCTGGCGGCCGTGTGCGCCGCGGCCGCGCTGCCCGCTGCGGTAGCGCTGCGGCGCTGGGCGGCGCCGGCAGCGGCCGCACTGCGCGCGCCGCTGGAGGCCGCGGCGGCGCGCCTGCGGCCCGAGGCGGGCGCGCTCGCGAGGCACATGTTGCAGGCGCGGCGGTCCCTGCAAGCGCAGGGCCTGCAGCTGCATGCCAGCTGCCGCTTGTCCCCGCAGCATGCGCGTGCATGCATGGGCAGGCGCCGCCTGGCAGATTCGCTGTGACGTGCAGGCAGGGCGCGGCGGTGTGGGCTCTGCGCTCTCTTGCTCACCAGGCCTGCCACAACAGCGCTAGGATCCGCTGATGCGCGTGCACAGGCTGCTGCGCCCGCCCCACTGCCGCCGCGCCGCGCGCCACCGGACGGCGCCTGCAGCGCGCTCCCCATCGAGCACGTCCGCCCGGCAGCGCTCGGCGGCTGTGCGGCTGCAGACGCGAATCTAAACGTGCATGCCTCCGGGGAAATGCGTCGCGACCTTGAGCCGCCTCCTCCGCCGCCCGCTCCAGAGGTGCCTTTGGATCTCCTCATTACCAGGAATTCGCGGGCTGACACCTGCGTGCCTGAGCGTGATAATAATACATGCGCCTGCTGGGCGCTGACCCCTGCGTGTTCACAACCTGGGCTACCTGCGGCCGCTGGCAGCCCGGCTCATATGCACATGATACAGCGCAACCCACTACAGGTGCCATCAGGCCACATGCATGTGTGTGAATACGCGTGAGCACGGTTGCGGCCGGCCCGCCAGGAAGCCGCGAGGTGCTCAAGGACGGAGCGTGTCATGCGCGCGGACACCTTGCGTGCGATCTGCTGTCTCTGGTCCACGCCTGGCAGGAACACGCGGCGCGCGCCTCACGCACCTGACCCCGCGCCTGCCACCAGGGGCCGCCCAGCGTGGCGGAGGTCCAGAGCGGGCCGGACGCGCCGCTGCTGCTGCGCGCGGCGCCGCTGCCGGACCAGCGCATAGCCAGCGCGGGGCCGCTCGCCGTCAACACCGGCCAGTGCGCGCCCTGCTTGCGCCCTGCTGTATGGCTGCCGGCACTGCGGAGCCGGGCCGCGTCGTTGCGGCGCCCGCCTGGCCTTTGCCTAGAGACAAGCGCTTACGTGCAGCGGCCGAGCGCAGTCTGGTGCCGCAAAGCGCGCCTGGCGCTCTGCGGCAGCGCTTGGTGAGTGCAAGCGCGTGCGGGCGCGGCGCGCGGCGCAGGCGCATCGAGTTCGAGACGGATATGTTTGTCGGCTGCGTGGTCATTTGGGTGGCCGGCCTGCCGAGCGCGCCGCCGGGTCTGTTCAAGGGCCAGCGGCGCCGTACGTCCATCGCCGTGCAGGCACCCTCCCGCGCTCCGCCCGCCCCTCCGCTTCACCAGATATTTGCAGAACATAAGTAATGATGGTTGTCTGCTTGTATAGTTGTAACTCAAACATCCGGCAAAATCGCGGGTGCTTGCCTACGAGCCGGGGCGCGCGGCGTGTGAAGAGCGCCATGGAGCACAGCTGCGAGCGGTTGGCATGCGCCGCGCGCGCCTGGGCGCAGGCCAGCGCAGCATGCCCTGCACGCCGCTGCGCACGCTGACCCGCGCGGCGCGCCGGCAGGGCCGCTTCAAGCAGCGGCTGCCCGTGGCCGACGTGCTGACCGGGCAGCGATTCGAGCGCGGCGTGCGGGATCTGCCCGCGCGCTGGCTGGTCGAGGCCGTGCTCATCAAGGCGCGCGCCGCCCGCGCCTATGTATGGCATGCCTTAGTCCTGCGCCCGAGCTGTGTGTGCTCGAAGTTAGACCCGTGCATTGCAATGTGATCCGTGCAGCCCAGAGAGTTGCCGGCGCGCGTGTGAGGCGAGCGCGCTCCGTGTGTGGCTGCTTCGCACGCCGATTGTGTGCTTGCGCCGCGCGCCGCAGATGGCGCAGCGCATCAGCCCCTCGCTGGAGATCGGGCCGCTGGACGCGCCATCCTGCCTGGTGCCCGTCCTGGCAATGGCACAGGCGCGCCGGCCTGCCTCTCATCCACGCGCGCACAGGGAGCCGGTCGGACGGCCGGGAACATGCCCACCTCTTGGTGATGTCTGTTGTGTGCTTAAGTTGTGTACCACACACAGCATCTGTGCACCGCGGCACCGGCGCTCTTGCCTGTTCGCGCCACCTGTGGCCTACCCTGCTCAACATGCAGTTATCGCTGCTGCTTGACAGTGCTGCTTCTTTTGGTTTACGGCAAGGGTGTCCCCTGGATGTGTGCAGTGGCCGCGCTGGTGCCCCTTAATTTATTATGAACGGCGTGGCTCGCGGCGCAGGCCGTGCACGTGGCTGCGCCCGGGCAGGAGCCGGACCCCGCCGGCCCGCCCTTGGAGGACATGCGCCGCTGGGACCCCGCGCTCGCTGACAAGCATGGTGCGACCCTGCCTCCGCCGCTCCTGGCCAGCACCGAATGCCGGCACATCAGGTGTGGGTTCCTGCTCCTGGAAACCGTCCAAGCCGGCGCGTCGGACGCGCGTGGCGCGCGCGCTGTCTGGGCAGGCAGGTGTGCGCGTGCAGCCTTGAGGCGGCGACCCGGTCTCTGGTGGAGGCCGGAGCGGTCCGGGTGAGCGCTGCTGAGCGGCGCGCTCCGCGCAGGCGCGCCCCTGGCGAGCTCCCGCCGCAAGCGGCGCTTCTGGGCGGCGCAGAACCGCGCCGGGCGCTGCTTCGACACGGACAGCGTCTGGACCTTCCACCTGTGGCAGCACGTCGTGGTGCGGGCCGCCGCCACCTCGACGGCGGCCGCCGCGCGGCGCGCCGCCGCATGCGCAGCCGCCCTGCTCAACATTCTCTGCTTTCAATGCTATCCGCTCCATAAATTCTTTAGAACCTTAAATTTCAGTTTATCATCAGATGATCTTCATTTATTACGGGCGCCACACGCGCGGCCATGGGCTGAGCCGAGCGTCGGCGCGGCTGGCCCGGCTCCCATGAGGCGCGGCCGCGCGGGCTGATGCGCGCGTTTGCGCGCAGGACATGTCCACGTACGAGCTGGACCTGCTGCGCCGCTGGCCGCTCGCGCGGCACCTGGACGGCCAGCCGCTGCAGTTCATGTTCGCGGACAGGTGCGGCGCCCTGTCCGCGCCCATTGGCTGGAGCGCGCGCGCCCGCGCCGCGCGGCGCACCTGGGGCCGCAGCCTGGTTCGCCCGCTGACGGCCCGCGGCCTGCTGACGGCGGCCCGCGGCGCGCAGGAGGTCCGGCCGCCTGCTGTTCGGCTTCCACGCGTGGCACCTGGCGCTGCTGGGCACCGCCCCAGCGCGGCGCTGACGACGACGCGGCGAGGGGCGGCATTTGCCGCTGTCCTAGATAGGCGTATGTGTAGTCGGAGGCCTTGTACCCAGGTGCCGCTTCCTGGTGTGTTTGGGCGTGATGACGCCCGGAGGCTGTATCGGGTCTCTGGAGAGTATAGAAGTTGACGCAACTCCCAACGCATTCGCATCGTGAGAGGACCTGCGATGGCGCCGGCCCACATGCACTCAACGCCGTGATACCAGGTCTTGCATGGCGTGTGTTAGACAACGCTCAGAAGTGTGCTCATTGGCTGGCAAGCAGTTGCCCGACCCCCGGTTGCGTACTTTTGCAACATGCTGTGGGTCTGCTTGCCTGCAGCACGTGGTTGGGACATTGATACTCGATAGGAGCTTGCATGCCACACACTGTCCCATGCACTGCTGGCAAAATTGAGGCCTGGTAGGCATGCCAGGCGCATGGCATGCATGGCAGGAATCTGGGAGGGAAAAAAGGGGCTATTATGGCCAGATAGCCTGAGCATCGCATGCAGCACTCCAGCCTTGCATGTATCATGTCAGGACAGCACTCCACATGTTTCAACAGGCCCAATGTAGGCCCGCAAAGACTACATGCACGCATCCAGCTGCGTGTATGCACTAAGACCATATTCGGCGTTGTCATGCTATCAACAGCCAAACTCGCCTGCAAGGAGGTTGTGCAGCACTGGCAGTCATACGAGGAGCTAGCGTGGTGTGTTCTGTTCTGATACCCGTGTTGTCATACACATCAGTACTGAAGGGTTCGACAGTACTATGTAGGGTCCAGGTCGAGATGACAAACTGCAGCGTCCGCGCCCATCGCTTGCGAGCTGCAGCCGCAGCAAAACACGCAGTGCGTTGCGGAAGCATCGCAGGCATGACGGCAGCCAGCTGGGGGCCGTTGCCCGGCCTCACCCTCGCTTGCATGCTCGTGGCTATCGCGCACGCACACAGCTGTGGGCCGCTTCCCGGCCTGAGATCGCTGAGCATCGACCTGGACGACGGCGGGCGGCTGGTGCTCGGAGCCGACTGCTCGTTCAGCGTATTTCACAGCAGGCAAGGGTCCCCATCCAATCTTCAGGGCTGCCCGCCAAGCACGCGGCCTGCATGCCGCCGCTGGGGGCAGCGGGATGGCCTGGACTTGACTGCACCGCCTGCGCACGCCGCCGGCGGCACCGCGCGCCGCCCCACCGCACCGGGCCTCCTCGTAGGGCTTGGTTGCAGGGATAGCGCCAGGCCTGTGCGCGCTGGCCGCCCAGACGTGCTGCCCGTGCCGCCCGTGTTTGCGATACAGGGCGGGCAAAGCGACTGCGCCAATTCCGCTGCTGTGCTGCCCCGCGCGCCTGCTGCGGTCTTGTCTGGCTCGAGTGTGCGGCCTTGGCTGCAGCAGGGATGCTGGGTTTGCGAGCTGCCAGCGTGTGTTCCTGCAGGAGTGCAGTGTGCTTGGGTTCGCACCCGAAACTGCTGCCGCACGCGTGTGATCGCCGCCCCACCTCACGTCCTCACTCACCTCACAGCGTGCTTGGGGCGTGCAGGGGGCAGCACTGGCCGGCGGGCGCAGAGTGGCGGGCCGCACGTGCCGGGCAGGCGGGCGACCTCAGGTGCGGTTGGGACCGTCATCCTCGGCGCTTGGGTGGGCAGTCTGTTGCATGCCAACCTGCGTGCAGCCGGAACTGCGCCAAAGCACGCGCCTGCTGCGCCTCGCAGGGACGGCTTTCCGGTCGTGGCCACCGTGACAGCAGTCGGCGCGGAGGTGCGCACCGCAGCCGCTGCGCCCTTGTCACGCCGCCCGCGCCGCCGGCCTGGCACCGCCGCAGTGCCTGCCTCCCGCTCTGCTGACTCCTGCTGTGTGCCCTCTGGCGTCTGTGCCGCCGGTGTGGCACGGCCGCAGTGCCCGCCTCCCGCTCTGCTGACCCCTGCTGTGCGCCCTCTGCCGCGAGCAGGGCGGAGCGGAGGTGGTGACGCTGCGGGCGGGCGTCGCCTGGGCCGACATCGGCGCTCTGTATGTCTGGTGCGCCCTGCAGCCTGCGCGCGCTGCCAGCGCGCCCCGGCACCTGCACGCTGCACGCCCCCAAGACAAGGAGCTAGTGCAGAAAGGGAGCTGCCGCAGACCTGTGTGCAGGCCGTTGGTCGTCCGCGCAGCTGCCTGAGTGCCGGGCGCGCGCGCGCAGGGACCCCGCAACACAGAGGAGCCTGGCGCGCGCGGAGCTGCCGCCGCGGGCCGTGGCGCAGGGCGCGCGCGCCGGCGCGGCGCAGCGGCGGCGCCTGCAGCAGCCGCCGGCCGGCGCCGGCGCGGACGCGCGCCCGGCGCGCACGGCCTCGACCTACAGCCGCGGCCTGCCCGCGGTGGGCGGCACCACCGACAGCGCCGAGAGCGTGGTGGATGCGCTGGTCGCGGCCGCGTTTGGGACGCCGGTCTCGACGCCGCCGTCGGCGCCGGCCGCCACGCCGCCGCCGACGCCGGCCGGCGGCGCCGCCGTGCCGCCGGTGTACCTGCCGGCCAACTGGTTCACCGGCGGCGCCGATGTGCCGGCGGCGGCGCCGACCCAGGCGCCTGCGGCGGCGCCGGCCGCCACGCCCGTGCAGGCGGCGGCGGCGCTCGCGCCCGCGCAAGCGGCGCCCGCTCCGGCACCTGCAGCAGAGGTGCCCGCGGCTGCACCTGCACAGGTGGCGGCGGCGCCCGTGCCCACGCCCGCGCCGGCGGCTCCCGCTCCGGCGCTGGCGGCTCCTGCTCCGGCGCCCGCGGCGGACGTGCCTGCGGCCGCACCCGCACAGGCGGCGACGGCGCCGGCTGCGGGGGCGCCTGTGTCGGCGCAGAGCGTGCCGGCCGCGCCGCCGCTGGAGGCGCCTGTTCAGGCCCAGGTGGTCGGCGCTGCCGTGCCGGCTGCGCCGGGGCCGCCGGTGCCAGCGCCCGAGGCAGCGCCCGCAGGCAGCGCCAGCGCCCCGGGCAGCCCGACGCCCGCGCCTGCGCTCGCTGCGGCGCCCACGGAGCCGCCGGCGGCCGCGCCGGCCGCGCCCGCAGGCGCGTCGGCCGCCGTTGCGCCGGCGGCGTCGAGCGCGGCGGCGCCCGCGCCGGCCGCAGCGCTCGCCGCGCTGGGCCCAACCGCGCTGCCGCGCGGCGCGGACGCCGCGCTGGCGGCGGCCGGCGCCTCCGACCTGGCTGCTGCGGCGGTGCGTTCGCTCTACGCCGGACCCGCCGCAGACTCGACGCCCAACGCGACCGCCGCGGTGCCCGACCCGGGCGCCGGCTTCCACGCGTTCACCGCCGCGCCGAACGCCGCGGCCGCGTCGGGCGGCCGCCGGCGCCTGCTGCAGGACCTGTTCGCGGACGTGGACGGCTCGCGCGGCGCCGGCAGCACGGCGGCCGCGGCGTCGGCCCCGGCGCGGCTCGCGCGCCCGCCGCCCGCGCCGATCGAGACGGCGGCGCCGGATGCGGGCCGCCAGCCCGCGCCCTTCACGCAGAGCGGCGACCCGGTGGCCAACCTGGTGCTGTCGCCGGCCGTGCGCGCGCAGCTGGGCCTGCCCGGCCTGCCGCCAGCGCCGGCCGCGGCGCCCTACCCCTGGTGGACGCAGCGCATCAACCGCGACCTGGGCCTCTTCCCGGCGCCGCCGCCCGCCGCGGCGGCGACGCCGCCGGCCGCCGCGCGGTCCGCGCCGCCCGCGCGGGCGCCCGCGCGCGCGGCGCCCGCGGCTGCGCCCAGCAGCGCGGCCACAGAGGCGGCGGTCGCCGCGGCCGTGGCCACGGCGCCGTCCAGCGTCACGGAAGCAGCGGCGGCCGCGGCGGCGGCCGCGGCGGCGAGCGCCACGCCCGCGCCCGCGCCCGTGCGCGCCCAGGCAGCCCCCGCGCTGGCGCGGGCGGCCCCGCCTGTGCCCGCGCGGGCGCCTGCGACGGCGCCCAGCACTGCGGCGCCGCGCGCGCCGGCGGCCGCGCCGGTCGGCGTAGCGTTGGCGCCGGCGCCGGCGCCTGTTCAGCCCGCGCGCGTTCCAAGCCCGGCCGTGGCGGCCAGCAGCGTGCCTGCGCCCGCGCCGAGCAAGACAGCGCTGGAGGCGGCGCTGGAGGCAGCGGTCTCCGCGGCCGCAGCTCAGGCACCGTCCAGCGTCACGGAAGCGGCGGCGGCGGCGGCGGCGGCAGCGGCGGCGAGCTCCGCGCCGGCGCGAGCGCCCGCTCAGGCGGCGCCCGCGCCCGCGCCTGGGCTGGCGGCGGCGCTCGCGCCAGCTCCGGCGCCAGTTGTGGCGCTCAGCACTGCCGCGCCGCGAGCGCCGGCGGCCGCGCCGACTGCCGCACGGGCGGCGCCTGCGCCGGCGCCGCTCCTGGCTGCGCCCATGCCGAACCCGGTCGTCTCGGCCAGCAGTGTGCCAGTGCCGCCTGCAGCTGCGCCGATAGCCGCGCCGGCTCCCAGCAGCACAACGACAGAGGCGGCAGTCGCAGCAGCCGTAGCCACGGCCCCGTCCGCCGCCACAGAAGCGGCGGCGGCCGCGGCGGCGGCCGCAGCGGCGAGCTCCGCGCCCGCGCATGCGCCTGCTCAGGCTCCCGCGCCCGGGGCGGCGGCTGTGCTCGCGCCGGCTCCTGCGCCTGCAATGGTGCCCAACGCCGCCGCGTCGCGGGCGCCGGCTGTCGCACCGGCTGCTGCAGTGGCGGCGCCTGCGCTGGCGCCCGTTTCGGCTGCGCGCGCCCCCAGCCCGGCTGCGGCGGCCGGCAGCGTGCTCGTGCTGCCGCGACAGGCACCGGCGCCCGCGCCCGCGCCCAGCAGCACAGCGACAGAGGCGGCCGTCGCCGCAGCCGCGGCCATGGCCCCGGCCAGCGCGTCAGCGGCGGCAGCGGCCGCCGCTGCGGCAGCAGGCGCAGTTGCGAGCGCGGCGAGCGCCGTGCCCGCGCCCGCGCCAGCGGCAGCGGCCGCGCCCATGTCAGCCCCGGCGGCTGTGCTGGGACCCAGCGCCGCCGCGCTGCGGGGGCCAGCGCTCGCACCGGCTGCTGCAGTGGTGGCATTGGCGCCGGGCCCCTCCCTGGCTGCGCCTGCGCCAAGCCCGGCCGCTGCAGCCAGCAGCATGCCGCCGCAGATCGCGCGAGCGCCCGCGCCCAGCAGCACAGCGACAGAGGCGGCGGTCGCCGCAGCCGCGGCCATGGCCCCGGCCAGCGCGTCAGCGGCGGCAGCAGCCGCCGCTGCGGCAGCAGGCGCAGTTGCGAGCGCGGCAAGCGCCGCGCCCGCGCCCGCGCCGGCGGCAGCGGCCGCGCCCGTGTCAGCCCCGGCGGCTGTGCTGGGACCCAGCGCCGCCGCGGTGCAGGCGCCAGCGCTCGCACCGGCTGCTGCAGTGGTGGCATCGGCGCCGGGCCCCTCCCTGACTGCGCCTGCGCCAAGCCCGGCCGCTGCAGCCAGCAGCATGCCGGCGCCGCCGCAGATCGCGCCAGCGCCCGCGCCCAGCAGCACTGCGACGGAGGCGGCGGTCGCCGCAGCCGCGGCCATGGCCCCGTCCAGCGCTGCAGGAGCGGCGGCGGCCGCGGCTGCAGCCGCGGGGGCCGCCGCGCCCGCCCCCGCGCCTGCTCAGGCAGCGGCCGCGCCTGTGCCGCCCGCGACGGCGCCCAGCGCCGCAGCGCCACAGAGCCTGGCGGCCGCGCCGGCCGCTGCGGCGGCGGCAGCAGCGCCGGCGCCGCTTCTGGCTGCGCCCGCACCCGCCCCGGCTGACGCCGCCGGCCGCGCGGCGGTGCCGCCGGAGGCGCTGCCGGCGCCTGCGCCGGCGCCGGCCGCCGCGCAGCAGGCGCCGGCGCCCGCTCCCAGCGTGGCAGCCGCGCCGTCGCCGGCCGCCACGCCCGCGCCTGCGCCCGCCGCAGCGCCGGCCGCGCCAGCGCCCGTCGCAGGAGCGGCTGCGGCGCCCGCCAGCGGGCAGGCGCCAGCGCCGGCGCCGTCGCCGGGCGCGATCGGGATGCAGCTGGCGCTGACGGGGCGCCCCGCGACCAGCGCGCTCTCGCCGGCGGACCTGGCCGCCGTGCAGGCGGCGGTCGCCTCGCTGCTGCCCCACACCTGTGCGCCCGTGCCCCGCCCTGCTGCCTGCTTCTGCCCTGCCTGGCTGCCGGGCCACAGCCTGCTGGCCTGCGCGGTCGCTGCATGCGAGGACGCGTCCTGCGAGAACGCCCCGACCGCAAGCTGTCGCCCTGGTCAGGGGGTGCAAGCCATGCTGCTCTGCATGTGTGACACATGTGTGTGCCAATATCAAACCCTACGACCGCCTGACGCCGTGAGGCCGCCGGCGCGGCGCAGCCGCGAGCCAGGTAGCAGTGCGCCAGGTCGCCACGGCCGGCCGGCGGCTGCTGGCCGACGCGCCCATCCTGCTGGACGTGCAGATCACGCCCGCGGCTGGCACGGTGCGGCCGCCGCGATGCACGCGCGACAGCCCGCTCAGCTTGATGGATGTGGCGCATGCGTGGCTGTCGTCGAGGGCGAGGCGTGTCCCTGTGGGCATGCGCCACGCCGTAGCCTGTGTGGGCTGAGCATGACACTGGGGACATACGCATGACACTTGGGGCACAGTCTGAGATGCAAAGCAGAAGCAGACATGCGCCACGCGGGGGGGCGGGTCCAAGGGCGTGAGGCGCGCGCGCAGGCGCCTCAGGTGGCCGCGGCGGCACAGGACCTGCAGCAGCAGCAGCCGGCCAGCCTGTCGTCCGCGCTAAACAACCATGGTGGGTGACGCTCTGAGCCCACACCAGAATAATGGTGTTTGATGACTGTGCAGCTCAAATTTGGCTGACTTGCAGTGCTTGGCAACTGACGTTTGAAGAGCATGCACGCATCATGCATGCATGCTAAGCATCTGGCTGCATGTAGCGCACGGCCGTCAGGCTCCAGCGCGGCGCAGCAGGAGCGGGCGCGCCACAGGTGTGCAACTCTGTGCCGGGCCGCGAGCCGCGCTGCGCTGCGGTGCGCAGGCCTTGACGTGACCCAGGCGCGCGTGGTGTCGGTCGGCACGGCGCCCCCCGCAGCGCCCGCGGCCACGCCCGCCGCGACGCCCGCGCCCACGCCTGCCACGCCGCCGCCGCCGACAGCGCCGCCCGTGGCTGCTGTGAGCGCGCCCGCGCCCGCGCCAGCGGCCGGCCTCGCGCCCGCGGTGCAGGCACCCGCGCCCGCGCCCGCCGCGGCTGCTACCGTGCTGGCCGCGCCCGCGCCGGCGCCTGTGTCGGCGGCTGCGGCGGCGCCCGCGTCCGCGCAAGCGTCTGTCCTGGCTCCCGCAGCGCCTGCGCCGGCGCCTGTGCGGCCGTCCGCGCAGGCGCTGGCGCCCGCTGTGCCAGCGCCAGCGCCCGCTCTTGCCCTGGCCTCGGCGCCCGCCCCGGCGCCTGCGCGAGCGGCAGCGGCCGCGCCCGCGCCCGCAGCCGCCGCGCGGGCCCCTGCGGCTCTCCAGGCGCCTGCGCAGGCGCCCGCGCCCGCTCTGGCACTGGCCTTGGCGCCTGCGCCTGCTGTCGCCCTGGCCTCGGCGCCGGCCCCCGCTGCGGCGCGGGCGGCGCCCCCGCAGGCTGCGTCCGCGCCTGCGCCGGCTGCTGCCGCCTCTGTGCTGGCCCCGGCGCCCGCGCCCGCCGCTGCGCCGCTGCCGCAGCCCGGCCCCGACGGGTGCAGCCTGGTGGGCATGCGCATCGTGTGCGTGCCGACGCCCGCGCCGCTCCCCGCCGCAGCGCCAGCGCTCGCCCCGGCGGCCGACGCCGGCGCCGCCGCGCCGATGCCCGCCCAGTCGCCGCCGGGCGTGCAGCCGGGGCTCGACGGCTGCACGGTGGTCGGCCGCGCAATAATGTGCCCCATCGCAGGCCCCGCGCCCGCGCCCATGCAGGGCCCGGCGCCCGCGCCCGCGCCCGCGCTCGCGCCAGCGCCCTCAGAGGCGGACATCCAGGCCGCGGTGGCCGCTGCAGCGGGCCCGGCCGAGTCCCCGGCCGCCGACTTCCTGAGCGAGGTGGCTGCGGCGGTCGCGGCCGCGCCCGCGCCGCCGCCGCTGCCAGCGTCCGCGCCCGCGGCCGTGCCGGCGTCGGCGCTGGAGGCGGCGATGCGCGCGATGGAGGCAGGCGCGGCGTCGCGCGCGCCGGTGGCGCCTGCGCCGGCGCCAGAGCCGTCGACCGCCGACCTGATGGCGGCGGCGGTCGCGGCAGCGCAGGCGCCCGGAGTGGACGATGCGCTGGCAGAGGCGGCGGCCGCCATTGCCGCCGCGCCGCTGCCCGCGGCGCCGGCGCCGGCGCCTGCACG
>JAABUJ010001724.1_pt1 | contig 30262 bp, 19 predicted proteins | sample 5559131 | NCBI WGS metagenome assembly JAABUJ01 (sample SAMN10711875, study PRJNA513366) | rock metagenome | isolation source: Antarctica rocks | place: Antarctica: Victoria Land, Mt New Zealand nord | collected 2016-01-07
CCATGAGCTACTGGCTGTTCCTGTTTGGCGGCATTTTGCTCTACTTCAGCGTGGTCGAAGGCACCATGCCGGCCGTTGGCTGGTTCTCGTACGCCAACTACTGGGAGCGCCCCTACACGCTCGACGCGGGTCCAGTCTTCTGGGCGGTGAGCGTGGCCATTCTGGGCGCCGGATCGATTGCCACTGCCCTGAACCTGATTGTGACCGTGGTCTCACTGCGCTGCCCCGGCATGTCGCTCAACAAGATGCCGCTCTTTGTCTGGATGGTGCTGGTCAATGCCTTCCTGCTGATCTGGGCCATGCCGTTCCTCACGGCGGATTCGATCCTCCTCCTGTTTGACCGCTTTGTGGGCACCCACTTTTTCCAGCCGCTGCAGGGCGGAAACGTGGTGCTGTGGGAGCACATCTTCTGGGGCTTTGGCCATCCGGAGGTGTACATCATGATCTTGCCGGCCTTTGGCATGGCGTCGGAAATCATCCCGGTCTTCTCACGGAAGCCTATCTTCGGCTATACCTTTGTCGCCTTTTCCGGGGTCGCCATTGGGTTCATCAGCTTTATCGTGTGGGCCCACCACATGTTCACGGTCGGTCTCACCACCAGCGAACAGGCCTTCTTTGCCGCCACCAGCATGATTATCGGTGTGCCGACCGGCGTGAAGATCCTGAACTGGCTAGCCACCATGTGGGGTGGGCACATCCAGTGGAAGACGCCGATGCTCTTCATGGCGGCGTTTATTCTGCAGTTCACCATCGGCGGCATCAGCGGCATCATGTTCTCCGTGGTTCCGCTGGACTATGCGAGTTCGGACACCTACTTTGTGGTCGCGCACTTCCACTATGTGCTGTTCGGCGGCACGGTCTTCCTGGTGCTCGGCGCCACCTACTACTGGTTCCCCAAGATGGTGGGGAGGCTGCTGTCCGAGAAACTCGGCAAGTGGAACTTCTGGCTCACGGTGTTGGGCTTCAACCTCACCTTCTTCCCCCAGCACTTCCTGGTCGCCATGCCCCGGCGGGTCTACACCTACACTAATACCGACTGGGCCTTCCTCAACGGCCTCTCGTCAGTCGGCGCGGTCATTATCGCGATCTCGGTGATGGTGCTGCTGTACAACATCGTAACCAGCATGAAAAAGGGGGAGATCGCGGGGCCGAACCCCTGGAATGCCTGGACGCTGGAGTGGGCCACGCCTTCTCCGCCGCCCGCTTACAACTTCGAGGAAATCCCCACGGTGCGAAGCCGCCGGCCATTGTGGGATCTGGCGCACCCCGAGGCGCCGGACTGGCGGTATGAGCGGCATGAGTCGGCGGACGGAGCCAAGTACAACTCGGTGGACCGCCCCACCATCAGCACCGGCGGTGTTCGGGGCGGCGGTTCGGCCGCGACCACCATGACTGCCCCGGCCGGTGTCATCAGTCCGCCCACGCCGGCCGGGAGGCGCGATGTCGCGGCCAAACCCAAGCTCACCTTCACCCCGGCGCGGATGCTGATGCTGTTCTTCATCAGCTCGGAATCCATCTTCTTCATCTCGCTGATCGTGATGTATTCGGTGTACTCGTTCAAGTTCTCGTCCAGTCAGCTGGATATCCCGCGCACCTTCCTGTTCAGCATCGCGCTCTTTGCCAGCTCGGGAACCATGGTGTACGGGGAGAAGTTCTTGAGCAAGGGAAACAAGCGGGCGTTTACCGCGCTCCTGATTACCACCATCGTGCTGGGCGCGACGTTCCTGATCGGGCAGGTGACGGAATACGCCAAACTGTACTCGGAAAACGTCACGATTCACAGCCCAGGCGAGTTCGGGACCTCCTTCTTTACGCTGACCGGATTCCACGGGTTCCACGTCCTGGTCGGTCTGATTGCGCTCACCAGTATTCTGTTGCTCTCGCGCGACTGGAAACCGGGCCATGAGACGCCGGTGAAAAGCGTCGGCTATTACTGGCACTTCGTGGACGGAGTGTGGGTCTTTATCTTTTCCATCGTTTACCTTCGGACCCTGTTCTAGACCGAATGGGGCAGTACGCCAAGGAGTAAGAGGATGCAGACAGAAGGCGGAAGCCACCCGGTAACGGCTGGGGCCGAGCGGCAGACGGAGCCGGCTCCCGGCGCGGAGCACAGCCCCGGAAGCGAACACTTACCCGCGGCGTCGATCTGGCCACTGGTTACGGCGGCCGGCATAGCACTGGGCGGCATGGGTTTGGTCACAGTTGGGCCGGTTTCGTTTCTCGGCCTGTTCATCATGGTTACGGGAATCGTCAACTGGATTCAGGAATTACGGCATGAGCCTCAGCATCACTAGAAAATTAATGAACCGAGAGGCCTTTATGGTTCTCTTTATGGGGGCGGTCGGCGGTTTGGCCAGCTTGGCGGTCGGTATTCCGATCATCGGCTACGCGCTCGCGCCCTTGATCCAGAAGGAACCTAACCTCTGGCGTGATGTGGGAGCCGTCGAGTCCTTCAAGATAGGTACGACCACGCACGTTACGTTCGAGTACAACCAGGGCGAGCCGCAGCAGTGGGCGGGGTCGACGCAGAACACCGCAGCCTGGCTGCGGCGCAATTCCGCCCAACAGTTCACGGTGTTTTCGGTCTTTTGCACCCACCTTGGCTGCCCGGTGTATTGGTTGCCGACTCCCCGCATCTTCCTGTGCCCCTGTCATGGCAGCGTGTTCAACGGCGATGGGACGGTAGCCGGTGGGCCGGCGCCACTGCCGCTGGCCCACTATGAGTGGCGCATTCGAAATGGGCGCCTCGAGATCAAAACTCAAGCTCAACCGCTGGTAACGTAGGAGAACGGCGTGAACGCACTTATCAGGTTTGGCGAGGGGACCTACCGCTGGCTCGACGAGCGTCTCGGCCTGGCTATGGTCTTCAAGGCCACCGCGGGGCACGCTATCCCTCGTAGTGTCAACTGGTGGTACGTCTTTGGCAGCGCCGTGCTCACCGCCTTCATGTTCCAGGTGGTCACCGGCATTTTTCTGGCCTTCACCTATGTGCCGTCGCCGGATCACGCCTATGCCAGTCTCGACTACATCTCGAATCATCAGTTCCTGGGCAACATTCTGCGCGGGCTCCACTGGTGGGGCGCATCGGCCATGGTGCTGCTGATCTTCATCCACATGACCGCCCACTTTCTGACCGGATCGTATAAGTTTCCGCGCGAGCTGCACTGGCTGACCGGCGCGGTGCTGCTGATCCTCACCTTTACCATGGCCTTTACCGGACAGCTGCTGCGCTGGAACCAGGACGCCTACTGGGCTATCTCGGTCGGCGCCGAGCAGGCCTCGCGCACGCCGATTATCGGCATCTGGGTCGGGCAGCTCTTGCTGGCCGGGCCGGCGATCAGTGGACAAACGCTGACGCGTATCTACGCCATCCATATCTGGCTGGTTCCGGCCGGCATCTTCACCTTCATCGGGGTCCATCTCTACCTGGTGATTTACAAGGGCATTTCGGAGTGGCCGATTCCGGGCAAGCCGGTCGATCCAAAGACGTACTGGGCGGAGTACCAGGAGATTCTGCACACGGACAGCGAGCCGTTTTTCCCAGGTGGGATGTGGAAGGATGCGGCGTTCGTGCTGCTGGTCGGTATCATCGTGGTAGTGCTTGCCGTCTTTCTGGGCGGCGGGGCGTTGGGGCCCAAGGCCGATCCAACAACACCGGCCAATCCCAAGCCGGACTGGTACCTCATTTGGTACTTCGCGGTCCTGGCGCTAGTTCCTCCGGCCAGCACGCCGTACGTCATCATTCTGGCCCCAGCCATTGGGTTCGGCATCCTGTTTCTCTTTCCCCTGGCCAATAAAGGAGAGAGACACTACTCGCGGCGGCCCTGGGCGGTGGCCACCGTCTTGATCGCGGCCTTCTCGACCCTGGTCCTCATCTTCCTGGGGTACCAGGAGCCGTGGAAGCCGAATCTGGGCGTGGACGGCAAGACCGTGCCGTCCCTGTCCGCCCTCTCCTACCAGCATTTGCCGGCTACGGCGCAACAGGGCGCCCGGCTCATGCATGCGGAAGCGTGCCTGGCCTGCCATCAGATCGGCAACGTCGGCGGGCTGCGCGGGCCAGACCTGACCTATGTGGCAAACCGGTACGACCGGGGCCAATTGATCTGGCGCATTGCGCGCGGCGGGGGCGGTATGCCGCAGTTCGGCAACGTCATCACGCCCAAAGAGATGAACGAGCTGGTGAGCTACCTGGAGACGCGCACCGAGAAGGGGACTGGGCCGGTCCAGGCAGCACAGGGCTCCGGCGCTCCCTAATCCCTCGACTATTCCTCGATCACGAAGGTGAGTTCAGCCATTAGCAGAATCGCGGAGCCCTCCGCCGAGAGCATGCAAGTGCTCGAGGCGCGTGCTCCCGGAAACCTCTCGGGTGTTTTCCGGGCATACTTGAATCTCATGAAGCCGCACGTCACCACCTTGTTGGTGGCAGTGACGGCGCTTACCATGGTGATGGCGGCGCGCGGCATGCCCTCACCACTCCTGATGGTCGCCACCCTCCTGGGCGGTCTGCTATCCGCCGGCAGCGCAAATGCCATCAACTGCTACCTCGACCGCGACATCGACCAGTTGATGGGCCGCACCATGCGACGCGCAGTCCCGGCCGGCAAAGTATCGGCGCAGCATGCTCTGGTCTTTGGGGTGGTCCTGGCGGTCCTATCCTTTACCGAAATGGTTCTGTTTGTGAACCTGCTGGCTGCGTCGCTGGCCTTGAGCGGAATCCTGTTTTACGTGTTCATCTACACGGTCCTTTTGAAGCGCACCACGCCCCAAAACATCGTGATCGGCGGCGCGGCGGGCGCCGTGCCGGCTCTGGTGGGCTGGGCCGCGGTGACCAACACAATCGGGCTCCCGGCGTTCCTCCTCTTCCTGGTGATCTTCTTCTGGACCCCGCCGCACTTTTGGGCGCTGGCACTGCTGATTCAGCGCGACTACGAGCGGGCGGGCATCCCGATGCTGCCCGTGGTGGTAGGGGAAGATGAGACGCGACGACAGATTTTCCTGTACACGCTCCTGCTGATCGTGGTGACTGTCTTGCTGTTTGTCAGTGGCACGATGGGATATCTGTACCTGGCGGCGGCGCTCGGCCTGGGCGGGTATATGGCGTATCTGGCCTATCGACTGTTGCGCGGAGACTCCAAGCACTGGGCCAATCGCCTGTTCTGGTTCTCGAACTCATACTTGGCCCTGCTGTTTGCCATCATGGCGGTGGATCGGGTCATTGGCTAGGTTCTAGACCGAGGCGGAGGCGCGGCATGAACTGGCGAAACCAGCGCAAGCTGACCCGTGCCTTCATCGTGGGCATCACGGTGCTGACCATCGCCCTGGCCATCGCTCTCGGCCATCGCTCCAGCAGCGCGAATCATCGGGCTACGCCCAGACCGGTGGTGCCCACGCAACAAACAATCTGCGCCACGGTGGGGCCATCGACGCCGGCGCCGTGCTGACGACATCGCCGGAGCGGAGGCCTCCCCACACGGTCCCGTGGACGTCATCGTGTCCACCTATGAGCGCCTGGAAGTGAGGGTGCGTCCGAGGTGCAGACCGGTTTCGCATGCGCGACTTCCGTGTCTAAAACAACCAAGGGGGACCCCCCTTGCACATTTACATGTAGCTGCATATAATGGCGTAGAGGTGCTCCATGGCGGACTATTCCGGCCCACTTCCCCCCGGCGCCGAGCGGCGAGAGTTTCTTGAGCAGCAGCCGACGTACTGGCTTAAGCGCTGCTACCAATCGTTGCGCCGGACGGTTGAGCAGGAATTGCGTCAATATGGCTTGACACTCTCACAGCGAGATGTGTTGCTCACGCTTTACGAGGACGGCCCCCTGGATCAGGGGGCGCTCTGTGACCGCATGGGGCTAGAACAGAGTTCGGTGTCGCGCCTGGTGGATGGCCTGTCGCGCCGCCACTTGGTCGAGCTGTGCCCCGCTGAGTTCGACCGTCGGGTGCGCATCGCTGTCATTAGTTCACGGGGGGAGCAATTGCTGCTGCAAACTCCCGGCTCATCCAGCCTGGGAGGCTCGGTCATGACGGCCGGCCTTTCCGCTGAAGAACGGACTCAATTGGTGTGCCTCTTACGGCGGTGCACCGCGAATTTAACCACCCCACAGCCGCCACGCGAGTAACCACGGCGCCACGGCGCCGTTGAGCGTTAGGAGAGAGAACATGGCCGATGCACCACACATCCCGGTAGAAACAGCAACCTTGACCAGCCGGCAGGGGACAGTCACCTATTACCCTCTTGCCGCGTTGGCGCGGGACGCGGGTATCAATCTGGACCGCATGCCAATGACGGTCAAGATTCTGCTGGAAAACGTGCTGCGACTCAGCGCGCAAGGGGCAGCCAAACCGGAGGATGTCCTCAAACTGGCTCGGTGGACGCCCGGCTCGCAGGTTCGTGGTGAATTCCCCTTTATACCCGCCCGCGTGCTCCTGCAGGACTTTACGGGCGTGCCGGCGGTGGTGGATCTGGCCGCCATGCGAGCCGCCATCGACCGGTTGGGCGGTGATCCACAGAAGATTAATCCCCTCTCTCCGGCCGACCTGGTTATCGACCACTCGGTCCAGGTCGACATGTTTGGCACCACGCTGGCCTTTGGGCGTAACGTGGAGCTGGAATACGAACGAAACCGCGAACGATACATGCTGCTGCGCTGGGCCCAGCAAGCGTTTGACCAGTTCAGTGTGGTGCCGCCGGGCACCGGCATTTGCCACCAGGTGAACCTCGAATACCTGGCCAAGGTCGTATTCACGCGACAGATACACGGCTCCGTGGTGGCGATGCCGGACACCCTGGTGGGTACCGATTCGCACACGACCATGGTGAATGGCCTGGGCGTGTTGGGCTGGGGCGTGGGCGGCATCGAGGCCGAAGCGGCGCTGCTGGGACAGCACATGTTCCTGTTGATGCCTACCGTGATCGGCGTCCACTTCGATGGACGCTTGCGGGAGGGAACCACTGCCACCGACCTGGTGTTGACGGTGACCCAAATGCTGCGTAAACACGGAGTCGTGGGCAAGTTTGTCGAATATTGCGGCGCCGGCCTCAGCCAGTTGAGCGTGGCGGATCGCGCCACCCTGGCCAACATGTCGCCCGAGTATGGAGCAACGGCCGGCCTCTTCCCGGTAGACGCTGAAACGCTCACCTACCTGCGTATGACCAACCGGAACGCCGCGCACCTCGATTTGGTGGAGCGCTACACCAAAGAGCAGGGCCTCTTCCGAACCGATGACACGCCGGTCCCTGATTTCTCGGAGTTGCTGGAACTCGACCTCGACACCATCGAGCCCAGCGTGGCTGGACCGCGACGCCCGCAGGATCGCGTCTCGTTGCCCGGAGTGCGCGAAAACTTCCGGTCGGCATACCCGCAAGCATTTAGCGCCGGCGCATCGAACGGCAGTGGCGACAGTTCCGGCGGCGCTGCCGTCGCGGTCGCCCCGCCGCGCACGGCGGTGGAGATCGAGCTGGGCAATCAGCGCACCGAGGTCGATCACGGATCGGTGGTCATTGCCGCCATCACCAGCTGCACCAATACCTCCAATCCATCGGTGATGGTGGGGGCCGGCCTGCTGGCCAAAAAAGCCGTGGAGCGGGGATTGAGCATCGCTCCTTCGGTAAAAACCAGCATGGCGCCCGGTTCCCGCGTCGTCACCGATTATCTGGAGAAGGCAGGGCTGCTGCCCTATCTCGAAGCGCTTCGCTTCCATGTGGTGGGCTACGGTTGCACGACCTGTATCGGCAATAGTGGACCGCTGGCCGAACCGGTTTCGGAAGCGGTGCAGAAGAACGACCTGGTGGTGGTTTCCGTGCTGAGTGGTAATCGCAATTTCGAGGGGCGCATCCATCCCGAGGTACGCGCCAGCTATCTGGCCTCACCTCCGCTGGTGGTGGCCTATGCGCTGGCCGGCACCGTCGATATCAACCTCAACACCGATCCGCTCGGCATGGACCCCGATGGACAGCCGGTCTACCTCTATGAGGTCTGGCCGACGCCGGAGGAGATCAAGGAAGCGGTGACCAACGCGGTCAAACCCGAATTGTTTGCGCATCAATATGCTCAGGTCTTCAGCGGAGACGACGCCTGGCGATTGTTGCCGGTGCCGGAGGGCAATCTGTATCAGTGGGACCCAAACTCAACGTACGTTCGCGAGCCTCCATTCTTCCAGGACCTAGCCCCCGAACCGATCCCCCCGACGGACATCAGCGGCGCCCGCGTGCTGGTCAAAGTAGGCGACTCGGTTACCACTGACCACATCTCACCGGCCGGATCGATTCCCTGGGACAGCCCGGCAGCACGCTACCTGAACGAGCACGGCGTGGAGCGGCGCGACTTCAACAGCTACGGCGCTCGCCGGGGCAACCACGAAGTGATGACGCGAGGTACGTTTGGCAATATTCGGCTCCGTAACGAGTTAACGCCGAGCCGGGAGGGCGATTGGACGGTGCACTTCCCGGACGGCGAAGAGATGCGTATTTTCGACGCTTCTGAGCGATACCGCGCCGATGGTGTGCCCCTGCTGATACTGGCCGGGAAGGAATACGGCTCGGGCAGCTCGCGCGACTGGGCGGCCAAAGGGCCGATGCTGCTGGGTGTTAAAGCGGTCATCGCTGAAAGTTACGAGCGTATACACCGGAGCAATCTGGTGGCCATGGGCGTCCTGCCCCTGCAATTCGTCTCCGGCCAAACACGCGAGACACTGGCGCTAGACGGCAGCGAGCTGTATCACATCGCCGGTGTACACGGCGCCCTGCGACCGGGTCAGTGCGTAACGGTACGGGTGCAACGCGCGAACGGCGAGGAACGCACGTTCGAGGCGATGGTGCGAATTGACAGCGCGGTGGAGGTTGAGTATTACCGCCATGGCGGCGTGCTGCAGATGGTGCTGCGGCGTCTGAATCAGGCGTGAGCGAGTGAGTTGGCCTTGCCGTCGATTACTGGATGGTGGCTGCTAGTTCGGCGCCGCCGTTGACTGCCGTGCTGGCATCGACATTGCCGTCCTGATCCAGGTTGGCGAAGATCCGCACGCTGATCGAGCTTTGACCGGCAGTTACCTGAGCGGGTAGCAAATGGTACGAGATATCGCAGGTCGCATGGACCCCCAGAGGGCCAAAATCCCAGGCGGGGCTTGCACCGTTCAACCACGGTACGGCGACCGCGGTGTGTCCGCACCCAGTGACTTGTCGGACAGTCCAGCTATCTCCCAGACCGTCGATGACGAGCACCAGGCGTGGCAGCGCATCGGCCGCGTTGACCACATGAAGCTGTATGGCGACAGGAGAACTCACTGTTTCCAGCGGTGGCATGCTCCCGGTCATGGACACGCTATACGTTTTGGGCTGCGCGCTGCGCTGCCTGGCGCCACCCTGACCAAGGCAGCTCGACAGCGCCACGCTTCCAAGGGCAATAGCTCCTAGCCAGAGTAGTGTGGCAGGTGAGCGGCGCGCCCTCGTGGCGGGCATCTGATACCCCCTTCTCCTCTGCACACGCTCTCCTTTTCGTCGTTCGTCGCCACATGGACCACTATAGCCTGGTCCTGGAGCCCCCGCTGCTACTGTGATGACCGCAATGGTCGGTTAATGGTAATGGTGAGCGCAACCAGCGCCGAGCTCTGGTTGCGGTCGGTCACCAGCACCTGCACCTCCACCTGCGAGGCGCCTGGTTCCCGTGCCACCATCACGGCACATGCAGCATTGCCGGTCGCATCCGTTTTGGTCATGCACGATACTGCTCCACCTGAAAAGAAAAACGTGACATCGACACTGGCGCCGGCTACAGGTTGTTGATCTACTGTGGCGCGCACCTGTATGGTGGCGAGTGCTCCCGGTGCATACGAGGCTGCGCTCGGCATGGCCGTTACCACCAGGCCGGTCGAGGTTGGGATCATGGTAGGCGCGGGCGTTGCGGTGACTGTCGGAGGGACGGTGGGTATCGGCGTAGCCGTTGGCGTGGCCGTTGACGTGGCGGGCAGTGCTGTGACCGTTGGAGTGCTGGGGCTGGTAGGCAAGGCTGTTGCGGTGGGCGTCGGGGTCGCAGTTACCGTTGCCGTAGCGGTTGCCGTCGGTGAGGGAACGGCGGTAGCGGTAGGCGTCGGGGTGGCATGCACCGCTCGGCTCTCCTTGCGGGCCAATGAAACCAGATGGGATGCCTGCTTGCTCAAATCGTGGCGCAGCGGTCCTTCGATCACCGCCGGCGCCGTACCACGATACTCGAGGTAGACCTCGACCTCGACCTCGTGATACACAAAGAACAGAAAGATCAAGGTCTGATGTGCGTCGCTGCTCTCGAAGCGGCGTGCACCCAGGTGTGCGACGCGGGAGTGGACCGTCTTGATCTTCACATCGTGCATCGCTTGCCGTGCCTGCCGGCCGGTGCGAAACAGATTGATGGCGTAGGCGAATACCACCCGGTGAGTCGCGCCGGTGCCGCCGCGTCCCGTTTTAAACCTCCACACCGCCGCCTGGATCCAGCCGGCTCCGTCGACCCGATGAAGCTGCTCGAAGCTGGAGCGATGAACTGGGCCAAAGTACAGATCGCTTTGCTGATCCGTGGCGGGCAGCGCCGTGATGCGAGCGCTCCGCGGATAATTGGAGCGGGCCAGCGCAAGGGAGAGCGCCGCGGACGAGGGCAGAGGCGCCGCGATGAGCACCAGCGATGCCGCGCCGAGCGCTAGAACAAAACGGCGAATATGTCCCTCCCCCACCGTGCCTGTCATAGTACGCTGTTCGTACCGGGGCGCGCTATTATTTGGGCAGCCCAGATGGAACAGGCCGTTAGAGGGCCAAAAACGCTGCTTAGCGCACCGTAAGGTGACGGTAGGCGATGGTGCGCTTGCCCCCGAAGAGGGCGGTGATGTGGACCGACGTATAGCCGCGCGGACCGCGCACGACCCAGTTGTGGCGCCACATGCCTTTGGGGCCGGTCTTGCCGCGGGCCTGGTAGCTGCCGCCGTGGCCGGCGTAGGCCACCTGAACCTGCAGGCACGCGCCGGGATGGGTCACGATCAGCAGATGCTCGGTACTGCCGCCGGACAGGGTTTTGGGGGTTAAACGTGTTCGAATTACCAGCCGGGGCGTCGATCCGGCGGACGGGGTACACACGTGAGGTGTCACGCCGGGAGTGGCGCTCGGTGTGCTCGTCGTCGTCGGCGCGGCAGTATCCGTCGCGGTCGGACTGGGCGTGAGCGTCGCGGTTGCGAGCGGCGTCGGTGTGATGGTGGGTGTTACGGTTGGAGTTAACGTGGGCACTACGGTCGTAGTAGCCGTGGGCATCGGCGACGCGGTGCTGGTTGCCCGAGGGGTTCCGCTGACGGTAGCAGTGCTGGTTGGTGACGCGGTGCTGGTTGCCGGAGGGGTTCCGGTGACGGTAGCGGTGGGAACGTCAGTGGGAGGTACCGCTGTTCCGGTCGGAGTGAGGGTCGCGGTGTTGCCGGGGCTCGCGGTGCCGGCCGGCGCCGCGTGCGGTTGGGCCAGGCAGACATCCGGCACCTGTTGCAAACCGTCGGCCGCGGCGGTCGGGTTGTAGCTGGCAGTTTCAGTTTTGGTGTCACCCAGGTCAGTCGCAACAGAAATATTCAAGGCATCGCCCGCGACGGGATGGAGGAGTTTGCCCGAGGCGTCGGTCGCCTGACCAACCACGATAAACCACCCGCCAGTGGGGGAGGAGGTCACGGCCAGTGGCAGTGACTGGGTACTGCCGCGGGTCACGGTGACCGTCACCAGTGCGCCCAGAGCCGGCTGCGTGCAGTCGGGCAAATAGTGTACGGCGCCGATCACCGTGTCGGCCGAGAGAACGCCGTTCGACTCGGGCAAGGTCGTGACGCGATAGCACTGACCACCGTTGTCATCGATGGTCTGGCTGTTGCCCACCTGATCCACCAGTTTGTAGTAGTACGTCGTGGATGCGGTGATGGGTGTGGTGCCGTTGCTGGCATCGGTGAGGTGCACATACCCGTTGCTGTCGATCTCGACGCCGGTTGAAATCGTTGACGCGCACGAGGCGCCGTAGATGATACTGCCGGTCAAGGACTGATCGGTCGTCCACTCCACACCAAAGTCGTGCGCCGCGACGTTGACCGCCAGGGGAGCCGAGTTGGTCGAGGCCAGGGCGTGGTGTGCCGGCATGAGTACGGCTGCCAGGCCGAGCAGGACAGCGCAGAGAAGCGCCCAACGATGCATTACCGCACCAACACTGGTTTCACTGGACTATTCCCCTCAGACTGGAGCGATTTCCACGCGAGGCACTCAAACGGTATTCCGCGCTGAATCATGCCCATATGCAGCGCTAGTCTTCCAGGGTACTCTCCTGAGAGGGTAAATGTCCAGACTCATGGCGAGCCATGGCTACCCTACACCACTGCGCAGGCACTGCGTCGCCTGCGGGGATGGTGCTGCGCGTTGTATAGCGTTTCCGCGTCCACCTCCGCCCCCTTCATGGCGGAACTGACCTTCGCCTAACAGTTTAACTGAGCGCGATACAGTGCACTGGAGCCCGCGAGCATCTGTCGGATACGTGAAGGAGGGACACGCCATCGCGTGTCCCTCTGAGCGGCTATTCGACTGCGGAGCAGACAGATTTAGGGGCACTGACCGCTTGGCGGACAACTCTGCTGGTTGCTGCAGCAAATCTGGCCAGCCGTGCACGGCTGGCCAGAAGGAACACAGCTGTTCACGGCCCAGGCGGTAGGAGCTGTAACCGCCGTTATGACGGGTACCGCCGCTGCCACCACACCAACTCGCTTTAGCAGTTGACGGCGCGTCAGTCCGGAGCCACTCTCTGCCGGTACGGCGCTCTCTTCGAGTAGATGATCTTTGCTGAGCTGATCAAGCGCGTACCACACGACCTGCTCATCGACCTCGAACCCGAGAGACACGGTAACCAATGCGGTAACTTCACCCACGGTCCTTTCGCCGTTGCACGACTTCCAGACTGTAGCTGCCGTTTGGTTTAGACAGAGAGCAGTATCGCGCTCCAGGTCGTACACCAGAACTTCGTTGTCGATTTCACGAACTACCAATTGGCTCTCACGCGCCTGGGGACCTCGCGCACCTATCCGTCGATTCATGCCTGCCTCCGCTCAAATATCAGAGTCTTCACACAACTCACTCTAATTCTACGCTGGGTTGAGTCTACCACGATTCGGAATCGTTGTCACGTTCTATTCTGCTTGATGTCCAGAAATTCGTCAAGTAATTCGTTGCTCTCCCCCCTGACACCCTTGAGCGTCGTCGCCCGTACGGCCACTTTCTCTAAAACGCCAAGCACCTGTTCCGGCTGTCGTCGGGCTGATACCGCGTTGGCCAGCAACTCCAACACCGCCTCGCCAGAGGTGAGCCGGTGCGGCTGCCACCGCGCTCCAGCTTGGTAGGAACAGGCGAGAATAAACTCCACCAGTAGTGGCTTTTTGCCTGGCCGACCGCCCAACTCCTCGACCGAAAAATCCTGCTGTTCATAGCGTCCCTCCTGACGAATTGAAAGAGGCTTCATATACGGATGCACATAGCCGTTCCTATCGAGTACCGCATACTCATCGGAGTAATACCGGGCGCCCCGCTTGATTAATTCCGCAACCAACGTGGTCTTGCCGGCCAGGCTACGTCCAAGCACCATGATTGCCGTGCTCCCCCACCCGACAACTCCAGCGTGAACGAACACATGATGAGGCGCGTGTTCGGCCATGAACAGCCGGCTGTGTACCTCCAGCATCTCCCGTACTTGACCTCCATTGCAATCGCCGTGCAGTCGTTCACCGTCGCTCCAGAGGCTGTATCGACGCCCCGCATCTGTCGCCACGCCACCCTCGTTCAGTGTCACGGTGTAACTCCGGTCCACCTGGCGACTGGGCCACGGCGTTGATCCAGGGGGCAAACGCTCTCTCAGATCTTCTAACACCGTGGGATCCTCACTCTCCATCCGAACACGGACACCATAGGCCATAAAGGCAAGAGCGGCGATGGAATCGCTGGACTGACTCGACGCTGTAAAAGAGGTAGACAAAGACCTATTCTCCGACAAGTTTACCGGATCTTCATCGTTGGATCACCGAGCATAACCCAGGTCTGGCGCACATCCGGATCGGTAGTCGCTTCACTTGCTTTGACTGCCATGTCTCCCAGCGTCATCGGCGGTCCAGTGAAAAGCAGCCGATAGAACTCCTTGTTCATCGCCGCTTGCGGCTCCGGTACGGTCTCGCCGGTAGAACTCCACACAGCCACTGCTCCGCCATGTGGCGCCTCAAGCAGAGCCTCGGCCAGGCTCTTTGCATAGGAGTGCGGATCGATGAAGTAGCCATTGAGACAGGTCATCATAATGAACATGGGCAGGTGGCTACCATTGTTCAGCGTGGCCGCATCCTGGCTTGTCAGCACGTTCGAGTCCCACACCTCAACGGAGCCGTGCCCGACGTAGTTTACCAACAGGGGCCCACGGTTGATACCCGCGATAATCTGGCTCTTTACAGCCTCCCTCGATCCATCGTTACGATTGATGTTTTGCACCGTGAGCGAAGAGGAGAGCAAACCAGCCAGATTGTGCGTTGCGTCTGCGAAGCTGAAGCTATCGCTTTGATGCGCTGCTCCCGCCACCAATAAGGCGCTGCGCGTCTCGGCGGACGGTGTGTACGACACAATCTTGGCGATTACGGTCCTGGCCTCGTCGACCGTTCGCACTGGCAGCCGGCCGATGTCCATGGCCGGCAGGTGGTTGCCGGTGAAGTCGACGTACCACTCATCGGACGCAGTCTCCGTGTACGCGGTGTCTATCAACCTGGCTGGAACCAGATCCGTTGGTCCCAGACCTGTATAGTTTCGGGGATCGAAGCTGCCCGCTCCCATGAGCAGTACGTAATGCGGCGCTTTTTTCCAGTGGGTCTGCGCGTACCTCAGGAAGTCTTTGATCGCCTGTGGGTCGTGGATGCCATAACTGAACTCGTTGAACACGCTGTCCACATCGACGACCGATACGGCCATGCCCTGGCTCTGCCGCAGTTTGACTAGCGGCTGCACAGCGGGTATGAAATCGTGATACGCGATAATGACGTAGTCAGCGCTATTCGTGCTGCTGTTGAGTCGTGAAGGGACGCTGCGCTCGACCGTGTCTCCCTGCTCGCCCTGTCCGAACGCCAGCAAGGTGCGGGTACCGGTCTGATGTGGTCCCCCCGGCATCACCGAAACCGTATACCCTGAGCCATCGCGCCTGACGGTGGGGACCAAAAACGGCGTCGCGTGCGGTTTCGTGATGTCCAGAACCCGCACTCTGGACGTGGTGAATCCGCCAATGATGACCGCCCGGCCCGCGGGGCTCTGAAATCGGAGGTGATTGGCGTCCGCCCGCCCCAGATGGGGATACGTCAGCCGGACATAATCGAAAAAAAGATAACTATAGTCGCTCGTTGTTGCTGCTGGGGCCAGTGTCACCAGGTTTTGACCTTCATGTACGAGGTTCGCGGGAACCTGGAGAGCCTGATCGGCGTGATCGCGATCGCTAAAACTAACGGTGCCGACCAACGTTCCATTCAGGAAGACCTGAATTGCATGAGGACCCAAGCTGGCGCCCTGGATGCCGACGGCGAGCCGGAGGGCGGTATGCTCGGCCGTGTCCAGATTCTGAACATTGAGCGTCTCTGTGAGGGGTTCCTTGAAAAGCCCCTGTCCCACAAAGTCCTGAGTGGCACTCACCGGATACCCAAAGAAGTTCTTTCGCTCCGCAGTCTCAACCGTGTAGGGAAAGCTGGGAAGCGGTCTCGCCGCAGTTACTGAAGGACGGCGCATGGTCTGGATCCGCCGACCTGCCTGCCGGCCAGCTATAAGGTAATAGACATTGGTATCCGTTTCGTCCGTATTCAGGCCCACCCCATAAAAGCCGATGGAGTACCAGGGCCGGTCAAATCGGTTGCCCTGCGCAATGACGGTCATTGGCTGTTGCTTACCGCCCACCCAGAGTTGCAGCTTGTGCGGGTCGGCTGACGGATTGAGACCAGCTTGGGTCAACTCCCCCTGTTCGATGCGATACCAGCCACGATGCCGTACCAAAATCTTGGTCGCCGGCTGGCCGGCGATGTTCCACTGGACGAGGAGGCGACGTGATGCGGGCGGAGCGGTGTGGCCGCCCGAGTCAGCTGCGGGCGGTATCGACTGCCCTGCCACAGCCATCGGTACCGCGGCGGGCAGGACGGCAAGCAGGATGAATAGAATCAAACGTGTGCGCATGAGTGGTAATACCTCGGGCAACCGATACCCTGTCTACTATCAGGAACGTGCTCCATCAGTTTGACAGAAATAGCTGTCGGGGGCAATGCCCGGCAGCCCTTGCCGCTCGCTGTGGGCCGGGGAGTACTCCTTTTAATTCATCCCTTCGGGCCATTGTGCAGAAGGTTCCTCATGCTTTATAACCTTAGATAGCCGCATTGGGCTTGTCACTGACGACGTGTGCGAAGGTCATAGGGGGAAGCACAGACGGGTACTTGCTCCGGGGGCGCCAACGCGGGGCGCGAACATCATCAATTTTCAGAGACCAATCAATAAGGAAGATACGGTATGCGAGCTTCTCGGTTAGTTTTTCTCTTCAGTCTCATTTTCGCCGGCATGCTGAGCTATGTAAGGCCGCCCGCCGCGCAGGCAGCGACCACGACGCTAAATCCGGTGAAGATTGGGATCACCCAGGAGGGCATCTTTCAGATCAGCGCCGCCGACTTGGCCGCGGCGCACTTTGATTTAACCAATGCCCCGGTAAACCAACTCCAACTCACTGATAACGGTCAGCCGGTTCCCATCTACGTTTCGTCGGCTGGACCGAACTTCGGTGGCACAGTGAATAATGGAACCTCCACATCCCCGGCGGACTACATCGAGTTCTATGCTCATCCTGTGAACAACACGTATACCAGCACGAATTTCTACGTCCTGTCGGATAACGCGACGACGCCCATGCGTGCGAGCAACTCCGCCGTCACCAGCCCAAACCAGCCGACTACCACCGGCAGCCAGGTCTATCACGACTTGACCCGCGACCCCTACAGCTACAACTCGTTGCTGACAGCGGGAGGATCGTACACAGTCAGCACGGCATGGCCAAGCGACGGCGATGGCCATTGGGACGAAATTCTCACCTCGACCTGCAACTTCACGACGCCATACACCTGCAATCGACCAACGCAAACCAAGAGCATGACTTTTTCTATCCCAAACGCGGCCTCCACGACGACCAATGACTGCACACTGACGGAGCTTGTGTATGGCGCAAGTTCTACCGGCTCCGGCCCCTACACTCACCATGTCGACGCCACCCTGACCGATGGTAGCGGTACGGCGCACTCCCTGGCGCTAACAAACGGCACATGGACGAGTACCCAAGCGACGGGAACCGCATCTATCGGGGTTTTCCCGACGCCGAATACTATCTCGGCCAGTTTCCCCTGTAGCTATGTGGCTGGTGGCGGGGCCAGGACGCTGGCTATGACCCAGACCCTGCAGTCCGGCTCGGATAACGACATTATTTACTACATGGGATATCAGATCGCATATCCGGAAGCCCTGACGCTGCAGAGCGGCCAGCTCCTGTGGAACACGCCCACCGCCTCGCCCGCCGGCACGGATGGCTATACGGTCTCGGGTGTAGCGGCGAACCAGCCGGTTAGCATCTGGGCCACGAACGGTTCGGCCGCTACCCGCTACGCCGCGAGTTCCTCCACAGGCAGTGTGTCGTTCAAGGACAGCCTCACTCCTGGCGCCGTTTATGCCGCGACCACCGCGCCCTTCACGGTTGGGTCCACGCCGAGCGCGATCTCGCTCCAAGCGCTCGATACCACCGACCTGACTTTTGGGACCGGTACCGGGACCTCCACCGCGGCTCAGTATCTGGTGATCGCATATCCAGGCTTTCTTGACGGCTCGGGCCCCAACTATTGCGCTTCAGCATCCTCGCAAACGCTCTGTCAGCTCACCGCTTTTCACAGCGGTCTGGCATCCAAGATCGTGAGCATCAATACGATCTACGACCAATTCAGCAATGGACAGGTCAATCCCGAGGCGATCCGGTCCTACGTCACCTACGCGCAGAGTCATCTGGGCACACAGTACGTGGTCTTAGCCGGTGGCGACACGCAGGACTACCACAATTACGCGAATTGCCACGCTGCCACCTCCGTCGCCGTCGCTACTTGCACGAACTATCCATTCAATAAAACCGGACTGAGTGCTATACCGTTTCTCTACGACGATTCGCGCTTCACCGGCGCGTCGCCCACCGACAATCTGTACGCTGTTCCTACCGGCGCCGCCAATCCGACGCCAAATGTAGCGATTGGCCGGCTGCCCGCCTTTACCCGCGGTCAGTTGCTAACCATGGTCAATAAGTCGATACAGGTCATGGGCCAGATGACGACCAACGGGTCCGCCGGCCACGCGGCGTTTGGCGCTGACTATCCGGAGAGCAACAATGCGAACGAGTTGATCGACTTTCACACTGGGAGCGACGGGATGGCGGCCAAGGTTCCGTTCTGCCCTGGCGGGTGTGCGACGTACTACCGAAACGGGGACTCGAACGACGGTCAAGTTAGGACGAACTTCCTTCAGGCATTCAATACCGGACAGTCGATCATCAACTACAGCGGTCACGGTAGTTTCTCCCAGTGGGGACACAATGGACCGATCGGGCTGTTCAACGTAAACGATGTCCCGAATCTGACGAACACGGGGAAACCTTCCTATGTCTTCCAGTGGGGTTGCGAGGTCTCCAACTTTGTCGATCCCTACGCGAACGACATCGATCTAGCACTCCTGAATGCCACGAGTAATGGTCAGTCAACGGGTGCGGCACTTACCATCGGATCGACCGGCCAGGATCTCCCCGATCCTCAGGCTTACCTGTCAGGGGGCTTGCCGTACCCCGCCACGACTGGGCAAAAGCCGTATTTCTTTGGCTACCTGGCAACGGGCACGAGCATCGGTGTCTCACTGATGCGCGCCAAGGACGCTTTGCTCGCCGACTACGGCTCCGGTCAAGACAACCTGGATGTCGTGAACTCGTATACGATCCTAGGTGATCCCGCCCTGACGCTGCCGAACAGCAAGCCCACCGTCGCCCACGTCAGCCGCTTCCAGGCTGCCGCTTCGCACCGCGGTGTGACCCTCCGCTGGAAAGCCGTTACGGGCCAGCAGATCGCCGGCTACCGCCTGCAGCGCCACACCGCGACCAACCACTATGCCACCATCAGCCGGCTGCTGACCGTCAACCACTACGTCGATCCGCAGGGACGCAGCGGTGACCAGTACCGATTGCAGGTCGTTGGCCGCAACGGTGAGGTACTCAGCACGATCCTCACGCGAGCGCGCTAGAACCTCCTACCCGCTCAAGTAGCACGGAAGCGCCGGGCATTTGCCCGGCGCTTCCGCATTTTTTATGGATTGGATTCGCCTCTTATCGCACCGTAAGCAGTTGGCCCGCACTTCGGCCAAACACCTCCGGGAAGAAGGTCTCCGAGACGTGAGTGGGCGCGGCCTGGAAGCGGCCGGGGGTGGTGGAGGCGGCCAGGTAGGTGTAGGTGTAGGTCCCCGACGGCAGGTAACTGGCGTACAACGACACCCGGTCGTCGCGCAGATCAGCGTGATCCAGGAACCAGGTCAGATCGTGCCTGGTCTGGTAGGACTGCCATGGCGCCTGTTTCACCAGGCCGTGTTGCGAGGTGTTGAGCGAGTCGTCGATTGGTTCCAGCCCAGCGGGAAGCGGATCTTGCAGATTGACGTACTCGAGGGTCTGGCTGGTGCTCACGGTGAGCCGCACCTGCACCGGCGTGCCAACCGGCACGGCCTGCAGCGCATGTCCCTGGAGATCGGCGTACTGGCGGGACACAGAGACTCCCTCACTGCGGGGGGCGATCGCCGACGCCCACAAAAAGTAGTGAAGCCGTGCCAGGTAATAGAGGGGACCGGGCCCCAGCGTGCCTTGCCGTGCTTGACGGACGATGTCCAGGGCGGTAGCAGCGACATGGCGCAGGCGCACGACCGGTACCCGCGTTCGGGAGACCGTGGTCTGTGAGCCTGGTAGGTACCGACCGGCCAGCTTCTGGTGTCCATCGACCGCGACGCGATAGGAGTAATCGGCATGCCCTTCACCCGTGGCACGGGCGTAGGCCGCGAGCGCCGCGATGGCCTGCGCCGAGTCGCGCGGACAGTCCCATCCGGCGCCGTCTCGAGCCAGCATCAGCCAGCGAGCAGCGGGCGCCACGAAGGCGTCGCGCGGGTTCAGTGCCAGCATGGCGGCCAGCACCTCGGCGGTGCTTTCCTGGGCCGGATGGAAAAACGAGAAATCGCCGCCACCCTCCCAATGGGCGCCGGTGGCGTTGACCATGGCCTGGCTGTCGAGCACCGAGAGCACTGTTTGGGCGTCGCGCCGATCGCCCCCCACCGCCAGCGCCCAGCCAAGATCGGCCAGATCGGCCGGCGCCAGGTGCGTGCGATGGATGGAATCGTGGTAGAGCGAGGCGCCCTCCTCGTTCGCTGGATGGCCGGTGTGCGCCAGTACCAGCAGGAGATGGGCGCGTTCGGCGGCCGGCGCCTGAGCTAGCTGTAGACGCAGATAGGCGCGACCACGCTGGAGCGCGCCGCCGTCTCTCGCCGCACGCCCTCGCGGCCCGGCGGCGCTCAGCGCCTGAATCACGTCCGCGCTGATCAGCGGGTCGCTCTCATCATAGGGACCGTTGAACCAGGGCCAGCCGCCATCTCCCAACTGATGGTCTTCCAGCTTGCCGATATCGGCCGCGATCTGCAGCGGCAGGTGGGCACGGGTCCGCGACGCCAGGCCGGCAATGGCGGCGGGAACGGTAAGCAAGGAGGCGCCGGCCAGCACGCGATTGGCAATGTCGTCGTTCGAGTCCCAACGGGTCGGCTTGAACTGCCCGTAGGCCTGGCCCATGCCGGCCGTGAGCGAGGCTGAAATCTGCACCGTGAGCGCACCCGGCCGGCGAACCGCGTCCCGCGGCACCACCACCATCTGGCGCGTTGCGCCGTACACCTGTCCCGCCGTGGCCACCGTCTCGTCGGTCAGTGGCTGGTGGATGGGTAACGACACCTGCACGGCGTCGCCCTGCACCGCGCTGGAGCCGGGCACGGCGCGAAAGGTCAGCCGTGCCCCGCTGCCGCCGGGTACGCTGGCCGGCCACAGCACCAGGCGCTCGCCATGCGCCGGTACCGTCACCTGTCGCGCGGACGCCTGGCCGACCGTCAAGGCCGTGGCGCGGACCGACACGGAGGCAGTGATGGGCCGACCTAGATTGTTGTTCAGGATGGCGCCCACCTGCAAGCGGTCGCCCTGCAGCAAAAAACGAGGCGTAACCGGGCGCAGCAGCAGATCCTTGCTGGCCAGGGTGTGGAGCTGGGCCTGCCCCACGGACTGATCGAGCGATATGGCGCGCGCGTCCAGTCGCCAGGTGGTGGCGTTGTCGGGCAGCCGTAGCCGCAGCGTGCCATGGCCGGCCGCGTCGGTGACCAGTGCGGCGACCCAGTGCGCGGTGTCGGCAAAATGCGAGCGAACGGTTACGGCCGGTGGCCCGCCCCCGCCTGGCTTCGCTCCGAAAACCGACGTCGGAACAGGCCGGCGTGCGGCGCCCTGAGCACAATTGCCGCAGCCGCCGCCGCCTGCCGTGACAGCGCGGGGGCCGTCGCCAACGCGGAACGGCTGAACCTGGAAGTTCGGGCTGGCCGTCAGGTGGTCGACCGACAGCACGCCGTCGGAGGCCGTGGAGACCTGCAGCGACCGGGCGCCATAGAGCGCCTGCAGGATATCGGCGTTCGACTCGTCCTGCAGGGCCAGCACGGCGGTGTCGACCAGCGCGAGAGAGAGCTGCACGGACACCGGCTTGCCTCGCGCGTCGGTGGTCGATACGCGATAGGTGATGGGATCGCCCGGATGGTGTGTCTGGCCGGTCTGGATCAGATGGACGGTCACGGTGCGCGGGTCCACCCGGACCGGCAGGTTGGCGACGCCGTATCGCCAATCGGGCGGTGAGCCGTTTCGCCAGCCCCGATAGACCGTCACCGTGACGAAGATGTTGGGCAGATCGTCGAGTGTGATGGGTACATCGACGGTGGCCGAGTTCGAAGCTAGGTGCAGCACACGATGCCAGCGAATGGTGCCGCGCTCCAGCGTGACCAGTGCGGTGGCGTGGTCGAAGGGCGCTTGAACCAGGATGTGTGCCGTGTCCCCTACCCGGTAGGTGGGCCTATCGGCCGTGAGTGGGATCACCGTGTTGCTGGCTGGCCCCCAGTCGCTGAATCCCACCGCGCTAGCATCGATGGTGATGGAATTGGCGGTCCGATTCCCCGCCGCGTCCTTGCCTGTGATGGTGATCCGGAACTCACCGCCCTTGGTTGGGGCGAACACCAGCGACGTCTTGCCCTGAGCATCGGTGATGAGGGTCCGCGTGGAGACCAGCGTGTCGTGGGGCACCGACTGCAACACGGCGCTGCCACCCTGCTGCTTCAACACGCTGGTGTAGGTCCGCTGGTCGATGGAAGCGGTGAGCGTCTGCCCGGCCAGGGGCCTCGCGTCCGGCGCCACCGCCGCCACCTCAATGGTCGCCTTCTGGCCCACCGGGACCACATGCTGGTCGGCGGTGAGCCCGATGGCGACGCCGGATTTGGAGGCCGGCACGGTGACCCGCCCGCTGACCGATTGGTGGTTGAGGTCGGTGGTGGTAGCCTCAACGGTGATGGTCTGATCGAGCGCAAACCTGGCCAGGTCGACCGGTATCTGCAGCTTCAGATTGCCACGGCTATCCGTCCGGTCGGCGCCATGCGCCACCGGCACACCGTACTGGCTCTGCGCCTGATTGTTGTTCGCGGGGTTCATATTTTGCTGAAAGTAGCTATCCCAATCGAAGAAAGAATAGGCATCCCATCCGGTAAATTGCGGAATGCGAGGCTGGGCGTACGCCGTCCACGAGACGTTCTGGCGCACCACGGGAGCGCCAAATACGTACCGGACGTTCACCGTGGTGGCGATTCGCTCTCCCTGCACGTAGCGCGGTCGGTTGGTGGTGACGGTGCTCAGGAACTCCGGCTTGCGGTACTCCGCCACCAGAAAACTGCCGGACACACCAGCCAGGTTGGGAATGGACACCTGCATAGAGTACGGCCCGGTGGGCGCATGCGGGGGCAGCAGCAGACTGCCGTGGATCGACCCAAACCGGTCGAGCGAAACCTTCGTGGTGAGCAGCGAGCGGTAGCGGCTGTCGCGCACGGAGACCTGCGCAGTTTGCGCGCCATACGAGGAGTAGACGGCGTCTTGGTCTCGCCACAGCACGGCGCGGAAGTAGACCCGCTGGCCGGGCCGGTAGATCGGCCGGTCGGTATAGAGGTAGGTGCCATTGGGCGAGGGACTCGGTTGAAAGAGACCTGGCGGAGGAGACTGATTCGGCAGGTTCGGCTGCCAGAAGGTCTGAGCCAGGCTGTAGTACTGACGATTGGAGAGTACCGCGCTGTTATATCCCGGGTTTGGCACCGGCTTGAAGAGGTGCAGCCCGTGCGCATCGGTATTGCCCCGCGCCACGGTATCTCCCTGATAGTCGACCAGCCGAACTGGGGCGCCGGCCAGCGGGGCGCCGGTCTGGGCCGAGGTGACCCAGACCAGGGTGCCGTTGCCATCGCTCTTCAGGGTGATCGAGGCGTTGGTCACGGCGACGATCTCGGAGGACTGGGGAGGTTGGCCGTCCCGCGGAACCAGCCCGGCGATGTTCCTGCCCTCGGCCCCCAGCCAATACAACCCTGACGCTAGTGGGGAGCCATCGGACTGTGTCAGATGCACGGTTCGGTTGCTGACCCGGTTCAGAGGGTGGGGCACGCCGGCGGACCAGTGACGGATGGTGGTCCCGGCGGGCGGAGTGAGGGTCTGGCTGTACCCCATCTGCGCCAGTGCACGCAGTGTGGTGCGGACCAGCGTGTACTCGACCCGTGGAACGTTGACGAACTGGATCGGCGCGGAAATCACCTTCCCGGCGCTGGTGGTGATGGCGCTGCCGGCGCCGGGCGAACCGTAGAGGGCCACCGAAGCCGTGAGCGGAGCCACGGTAAAGCGCAGGGGATGAGCCCCGATCAGTGGGCGGCCGAAGCGGTCGTGGACGCCGGCGCTGAGCGCCACCCGATACGCCGTGGAGGGCTGAAAATCCCCGGCCACGTTGTAATTAAAATCCCGGCTCTGATCCGGTCCCCACAGGAAGGTGGACAGATGCGAGACGGGCGGATTGATGGAGAGGTGGCGGTTGAGCGAGGTCTGGTCCATCGGTGTGTTGAAGTGGAAGACAACGTTGCGACCGGCCGCCGGATCATCCTGGGAGGGGTCGGTATACAACAGACGCGCCAGCGGAGCCACCTGGAAGCTCCAGTGCACGCGCTTGCCCAGTGTGGCCTGGCCGTTAGCGGACCGGGCGTTTCCCGTCACCGACGCGACATACCACGTGCCGGCCGGCAGGAAGGCGGAAGGCTGAAAGAGCAGTGTGTTTCCGTGCCAGCGGATCGTGCCCGGTACCGCCTTTCCCGCTGTCGTGACCGAGAAGCCACGCGAGGTCGAGCGCCGGTCCATGGACTGATTGAAGCTGACCGTGATGGGGGCACGCGGATCGACGAAGCGGTCATACTTGGCCGGCGTCTCACCCACTACCTCCGGCGTCACGGTCCGAAACGACCAGCGTAGGTCGTGGCCCAGCGGCTCTCCCCAGGCATCCCGTGCCGTCCCGCGCAGCACTATGACGTAGCGGCTGGACTGTGCCAGCTGCTGCTGAGGATGAAACACCCAGGTCGAGGTGCCCAACCAGCCGCCGTAGCCGGCCGTTCGCGGCCGGATGCTGACGCTCCACCCCGCCGGATCGCGACTGGGCTGAGTCAATCCGGCCAGGGCCACCATGGGGTGGCTAAAGGTAATGGCGATCAGCCCATTGAGCGGCACTCCGACGGTACCGTTTCCCGGCGTCACGTCCTGCACCCGCAGCGGATCGCCGGTGGTGAAGGCCAGGGAGAACGGTCGTGGCATCGGTTGCCCCTGTGCGTCGTGCGCCTCCTGCCCGATCGACAGGTGATAGTACGTCCCGGCACGGAACGGACGGCTCGGTTGGAAAAACGCCGACATGCCGCGCCAGGCGAAGTGGCCGGCCACGGCCGGCGTCAGCCGCCAGGCCCGCTCCACCGACCCCTGGTCCATCGCCCGATTGAAGTAGATCACCAGCGCGCCAGCGGTCGGCGCCGCCCGCGTCATCCCCGGGCTCCACCCCAGAACTTCCGGCGCCGCCAATCCAGCGGCGGGCGCCGCGTGTGCCGTCAATCCAGCAGCGGGAGCCGCGCGAGGCGCCAGCTCAGCTGCCGAACTCAACGCCACGGATAGGATAACGAGACAGGTCACTGACCATCGGGGCCACTCCATCGCTCTCTCCCTACACGGTATGTATTCTTGCTCATATAACGGAAGAACGTGAGGATCGTAACAGGTTGGGCGAGCCGACGCCAGCGTCCGCCTTGAGCGAGTGGGGTTCGTCCTTCTTGAGGTGCCATCGGTACGCGGCACATTTCGCTGCCGCAACTGCTATCGCAAAGCGTTCAAGGGGGCTAGCGAAAAGAGCCGATACAATGGGGACGCTGGTGATCAGTCGCGAGATGGCCAGCGGTTGGCACTGGAGGCACAAGCGCAATTCGCCGGCATGTGGGGGGGCGCGTGGCCAAGAAGGACAGGCGCTCTTATGCGGACAAGAAGGGTAAGCGCCATTCTTCGGTATTCCCCTCCGATGACGCGCTGGAAGACTTCATTGCGCTTCTTCTCGAAAAGTTAACTCAACGACCGGGATGGACTGAGAAATACGCTGAGCAGGTCACGGATGAAGTCGTTGACGAGGCCATTTCCCTCTGCTCACCGGCGCGCGTTAGAGATGACTGGCTGCTCATCATCAAACCCGACGGGGACGGATATCGCTTTCTCGACATACCCACTGCACTCGCTCGTGGATTACGTTTGGCTGTTCCAAATGGTTTCTCGTTCCAGTCGTCCGATCAACCGATTCCATTGCTTGAACTTACCCAGCGCGCTGGGACGTTCGTGGCCAGCAATGACCAAGCGCAGTACGGTAAGCGGCCCCCGGATGGAGCCATTGACGAGTACCTTTTCATCGTCACGTCGGCGCATGCTGGAGATAACTGGCTGCTAATGATCAAACCCGACGGCGATGGATATCGCGTCTTCGACGCGACTTCTGGATTCGCTCGTCGGTCGCGTGTGGTTGTTTTGGGGCCCTGGAGGTCGCCCGAGTCCGAACCATCGATTTCATTGCTCGACTTTGCTCAACGTGGAGGGAAGCTCGTTGGTCACAACGATACAGTGCAGGCGGTGGTCGGGGAACAATTGAAAAAGATCAAGAACACCATGCGAGGCAACCGGCCCGGGGCAGAGTCTGGAATGATGGCTATCCGATGGCTGGCGGCAGAGGTTTGGCCGCGTATCCAACAAATAGCGCAGCAAGAGGCACAAGGTAAGGATTGATCGCGACCGTAGGCTCCAGTAACTGCTCCCCAAGCGCGATGGTTCTATCCGGGCTCAGGAAGCCGGACTCACGATTAACACTCTGATTGCAGCGCGGCAAGAGCAGGTCCAGGGCGGCATTGGGCCAGCACCGGCCGGCCAGGTTCGACCGTCTTACCGCTCCAACGCTACTCCGGCCAGCTCAGTCCTCGGCAGCTGAACGATTCAGCGACGTACTGGTACCCTACACGGCCCGTTCCTCAACCATGTAGGCCCGTATGCGATCTACCTCCTCCTGCGAAAGGAGCGTTATCGCCGGCCGATCCCAGTGCATAGGCGCCTCCGTGATCCCGCCGGCTACGAGGCACTGAGACGCGAAGAACGCCAGGACGAAGCCGATATTCCCCGGTAGCCATCCCAAGAGATTCGGCTCTCCGTCGTGCCAGGCAAACCAGAACGCCATCACCACGATCCAGATAACTGTGGTGAACCCTGCTCGCAGAACGCCGTGCTGCCGTGCATCTAATCTTCCCGCCCAGCGCGGGAGTCGGATCAGGCTCAACTGACACCCGCGCACGAACAGCCACTGGACGATCGCGATGCCGACCGAGACCGCACAGATCCCCAGGATGAACAGCCGGGCATCAAGAAACACGGGGACTGTATTAGCGATATAGACCGCGATTCCGCCGAAGTCGCTCACTTTCATGGCCACAAGGAAGAGGAGGAGGAGCTTGATCCTGGCATGACCAGGAAGCAGTACGAGAACAATGGCTACTCCAAGGGTGCAGAAGGCGACAAGGATCCGCGCCAGCAGGGCATTGGGCACGAATGACGTGTGGTGCGGTTCCCACGACAGGTTGAGCCAGAGCAGTCCCACCAGCACTTCGTAGAGCACCACGAGTGCCGCGGTACGGCGGCCGGCCATTGATCTCAACCAGATCATCAGGACGCCAGAACAGCGGTGAGGGAGAAGAAAAGTGGGCTGCGGTATCTCATCAGAAGCTCCCTCACGTAAGGCTGCCCCGCCAGACACGGATTGCGCAAGCGTCTATCAGCCGATTGCTGTATTTCCCGATGCCCTGCAGCAGGTGAAAACGAACGTCCGATAATTGCTATTATCGGACGTTCGCCGGTGGGTGGAAAAGTGCGTCATCGATGGATCCAACCCCATGAGTAAGAACGTCTTCTCGACCACGATGGCCGTCTCAAGTCTAATGTTGGGGCTCATCGTCCTGCTTCATCTGACGGCACACATCTCGTCCGTGCCAGAATCCATGCTGGGCGGTGCGATCTTGTGCATCGCGGTCGCCGTGATCGTCCTGTACTACCGGTCCAGGGGGAGCTGACGAGGCATCTCGCCGAGTGGCTTACCGTACCGTGGAAACTTTCGCGTTACTGGCCTCGTTCTCGGCTCCTCCCCGGTCTGCCACTGACAGCGTACCTACGCGTAGCCCCCATTGAATCACCTTCCAACCTCGTGGTGACTGCATGGATGAAGCACCTTCGAGAGTTGGCTCTTGCTGCTGCTCCCGCCTGGAAGGAGAAAGCTGAGATATCCAAGCAGTCGGCGTGAACCGTTGCGGATAATGTACCGATTCGGCACATGAGGGTCGACAGCCATGGAAAGATCGACTGAGTGACCTGCACTTAACTTGACGGGTGCAACGAGATCGACGCCACTCTCGACAACAGTGTGCCCGGTGTCGTTGCGGAGGGTCACATGAGCGAAGTTACAGGGGTCCGTTGGATCGATGCCGCAAATCATATCCTGGCCGGTCGCCTGCAACAGGATGACCAGCGCGAGGCTTAACCCAAAAGCTAGCGCCAGATAGGCTCCGCATCCAATACCCATCAGCTTGAGCGCTGTGACCTCCATCTGTCTCACGACAACACATACGTCGTCAGTTGGTCAGAGGTTGCATGCCGGTTCGACGTTGGCCACTGGACCGGATTCCTTCTTCTACGTTATACAGGGTGATACTGTTGGTGAAGTCAAAGGGGTGCCAGCAATGGTGGGGGCGGGTCGACGATCAGCGGCGTGGAAGCATTTGTCGCAACGGGCCTAGCCGACGACCATCTTGAGGTAGTGGTACACCCACGCTGTGGCGGTGTGATCGTCCTGCCACTCCGCAAGCGTCCACCACATGTAGCGCAGGCCGATGTACCGCGCCGCGACACGGAAGCGCGCCCCGAACTCGGCGGCGGGGATCTCGTCGCCGAGGGTGGCCCGCGCGGCCCGATAGGATTCGGCGAGGTCGCGGGTGTGCAGACGGTGCGGCAGGTCCAGATAGAAGGAGCCATAGAGGGCCGCCTGCCAATCGATGAAGTAGGGCATACCGTCGTGCAACAGGAGGTTGCTCGGGTTGATGTCGCCATGAATGAGCGTGCGCCCCGCGTGGTCGTGATCAAGGGTGTCTATCTCGCCCGGGATGCGCGCGGCGGCGTCCTCCACGGCGGCGATGTATGGGGCGAATTGCCGCGCGAAGGCGGGGTCGGCCAGTGCCTGGGACCAGGCGGGTTTCCAGTAGGTCTCCATGATAGCGTCGGCGATGTAGGCGTGGTCGGCGCGGGGCACCCAGGCGAGGTCGTCGGCGCGTCCGCGGTTGGCGTGATGGATGAGGGCCAGGCCGTGCGCCTCCTCCCGGATCGCCTCCGGCGTGATCGGGTCCAGGACGGTCGGCCGATGCGCGTCGCCCAGGTCCTGCAGGCAGACGAGGGCGGGCCCGTCCGTCGTCAAGTCAGCGCTATGGCTGAACGGGACGTTGGGCTGGCCCTGCGCGGCAAGGCGCGCCAGCACGCGCCTCTCGACCAGCCCGGCCTCTTTCGTCACGAGCGATAGCTCCCCGGGTGCGAACGACGGCGGGTCGATCTCCACGCGGTAGCGGCGGACCGTCGCCCCCGACAAGCCGGCCTCGATGGGCCGCGGCTCGATGGAGGCGACGTGCGCGACCGGCGAAAGGTAGGCGCTGACTGTCTCCTGGAGGAGTCGCGGGAGAGCGGCCCACTCCTGATCACCGGTTGCGTCCACGTCTCGCTCCTCCTGACTATGCTCTCGGCGGCGCATACCCCGCACCGATACGGTATCATGCTGCCGGAGGGCGTGACGATGAGCGAGCTGAAACCCTGCGTGGTGTGCGGTGCGGATGTGGGCAACGATCCGAACGGCGCCATGCACGTTTCACCGAACGCCCAGGAGAATGAGCGGGTCACATACTTCTGTGCCGAGCACAATCCGAATCCACCGACGGCAGAGCAGCTGGCAGACCGCGAGCGGCAGGAACTGGAGGCCGGTGCCGCGGCGCTGCGCGCCGAAGAAGGACTGATCCGGCAGCTCATCGATCTGGACCATCCGGTCACACCCGTCGATCGGTCGAACACTGGCACGATTCTCTTGCGGATGCAGCAGCAGTTGATCGCACTCCACAATCAAATACAAGAGATGCAGGGCAAGCCGATCATCCCTCAGGTTCCCCCCATAGGTAAGCAAGCACCGATTCCGGACGGAGGGGAGACGCCGGCCGGCGAGCCAGATCCTCCACGTCCAATGTATCGTGTCATCGTCGATCATCTATGGACGCCAACCCCAGACGAGCAGATCTATCACGGCACCGATGTGCGGTTTGGGGAGGTGCTGGAGGCCGTACAGTACGCGGGAGGGACCTTTATGGGCGGATCGCCCGGCGAGCAGCAATCACGCATCATGTTCCATGCCCCCACGGACGATGTGGTCGACAGGGTACGCGAGCGCCTAGACATCCCCACGCGTCATCGCGT
>JAABUJ010001725.1_pt1 | contig 30259 bp, 22 predicted proteins | sample 5559131 | NCBI WGS metagenome assembly JAABUJ01 (sample SAMN10711875, study PRJNA513366) | rock metagenome | isolation source: Antarctica rocks | place: Antarctica: Victoria Land, Mt New Zealand nord | collected 2016-01-07
GGATGGTCCGGGTGCTTGGCGCCGTTGTAGAGCAGTTCGCGGTGGTAATTGGAGACGTGCTGGGCGATGGGCGCCATGGCACTTTCACCGGCGCCCACCGAGATACGGCCCAACCGGTACTCGAACAGCTCGTCGAGTTCGCGGCCCTCGGCAACGGTATCCGGTCGGAGCAGTTGGTTGTCGTCCGTGGTGTAGGAGAACGTGGCGTCCTGGGCCGGGGGCCTCATGGGGCGGGCGCGCTCTTGGGGACCATCGGTGGCGACCACCGACCTATACAAGACTTGGGGAGCATGGGTACTCTGCTCCTGCAACGCGCCCTCGAACTCAATGGGGCCGGCGGCGATGCGGGCTTCGTCGCGCACGAAGCGGCGCGGCGGGATGACGCTGCTGGTGAGATCGTAGCGGAACGAGACCGGCTGCCCGGCGACCAGCGCCACGTCCACATCCTCCAGGTCCTCACCCAGGCGGTTATCGAAGATGGCCCAGCCCTGAAAGAGCGCTTGCCGCTCGAGGCCGGTGGTCTGGCCCACCAGGCGATAGCTGACCCGCCACACCGGGCTGGGGATGGTATAGGAGACTTCGAGCCGCGATGTGTCTGGCGTGAGCCCGATGCGGACAGGGCGATGGCTGATGGAGGCTGGACTGGTATTGAGCAAGCGAACCAGATCGGCTGCCAGGTGCTGGTCGTCCAGCCGGAGATGGGCAATAGTCTGCATGCGCACCTGCTGAAGGGTGGCAGTGTCGGTGAGCAGGACCACTGTGGCGCGGTACTCATGGCCCGGGAAGTCCTGCGTGCCGACGATCCGGCCGGATACCGTGCGCTGGTCGTTCAGGGTAAGGGTGACGGCAACGCCACGCAGGTCACGGAGCAGCTCGAAGAGGTTGTGCCGGTCGCTCAGATTGAACGGAATCTCGCCGCGATCGATGGGCGTGTCGTACTGGATGCCGGTGACCTGGCCACCATCGACGGTCCGAATGGTGAGGCTTTTGAGGGCATCGTCGACCTCCTCGGCGCGGAAGGGGAGGACGAGCTGCCCCCCGTCGACGCTTCCCTGGCGGGTGAAGGCGCCGACGCCGTGTTTGTAGAGCACCAGGTGCGTGAGCGGGAGTGTGTCTGGCATGATGTGCGATCCTCCTCCTCTATTGTGCCCGTGCCGTTATGATAGCGGGCCTGAGAGGTGGAGCGCCGCGCTGCAACGTTCAATGCGGTTTGTGGACCAAGAGGGTTGACTGACGCGGGTTTAGGCCGACGTACGCCCCGGCTCCCGGTAAAGCTCGGCCTGCCTGCCGTGTGCCCCCTTCGGCGGGGTATCCTGGCCGGATGGCACCGTCGTGTCGGCCTGCGGGCCGATCCGCTCACAAGGAGACGGGCTACAGGCTGCTCTCGACCGAGCACGACCGACCGGTAGCCCAACCCTCGCGCCGCCTTCGTCCGGTAGCCCGGTCCCTTGTGGCCGGGACTGGCCCGCAGGCCAGCGCTCAGGGCGGTGCGAGTGGGGAATCCACACCCACGGTGATGCCGGTGCACGGCGGATGTCCGCGTGTGTCCCATGGCGGGGTATCCGCGATTCTCTTACGTCAACCGTATTGGTCTGTGCGAGCTCTATTTAAACGGCACAATCATCCCCGGTGGACATCGGCCAGGTGAGGAGCGGCGCGGATGGAGGGGTTGAATTGGGTGATGGCGGCCAGGATGAGCTGCGGAGCGGTGATGATCAGGACCGTGCTGATGGGGCCGTAGGCTTGCAGGAGGACGCCGGTGAGGGCCAGGGAGATGGGCTGGCTGCCGAAGGCCACCAGCTTGAAGACGCTATTCACGCGGCCCTGCAACTCATCCGGGATGATGGTCAGGCGGTAGCTGAACTGGGTGTTCATGAAGATCGGGATGATGAACCAGCCGACCACATTGGCGATTCCCAGCGCCACGAGGTTGGGGGCCAGGGCATACGGCAGCCAGGTCAGCACCCAGACCCAGGTAGCGCCGATCATCACCTGGCCGAAGCTGAAGCGCCGCTGCAGCCGCACTGTACACAGCGCGCCGGCAATGCTACCGAGGCCGCCGGTGGCAAAGAGCAGGCCGATGGCAAAGCTACCGGCATGGAGTTGCTGGGCCCGCACGATCATGATCAGCGGGTAGCCCATGCTGCAGAGGTTGAGGCCACCCACCAGAATGGCGAGGAAGCGCATCAGCCGGTTGTGCCAGAGCCAGCTCACCCCTTCCTGGATCTCCACCCAGATGCCGCGCGTGGCCACGGTGCGCTCTTCCTGGAATTGGGCGCGGATGAAGATCAACGAGATCACCGAGCAGGTGTATGAGACCGCGTCGACCAGGAACGGCAGGGCGCTGGCCGCCGCATAGAGTGCGCCGCCCAGGGAGGGACCGACCAGGAACGTGGCGGAATCGGTGGTCGAGGTGAACGCGACGGCGCTCGATAGCCGTTCCTTGCCCACCACCTGAGGCAGGCAAGCCGATTCGGCCACGTTGAAGAAGGTGAAGAGCGTTCCCTCCAGCAGCGAGGCCAGGGCCAGCTGCACCAGGCTCAGGTGGCCCAGCGCGATGGCCAGCGGGATGCTGCCCAGGGCCACCGCGCGACCAATATCGGAGTAGATCATCACCTTTTTTCGGTCCCAGCGGTCGACCCAGGCCCCAACCGGCAGCGTCAGGAGGATGTAGGGCAGGGTGCGCAGCCCACTCAGCAGGCCGGTTTCGGCCGGTGAATGGGTAACCGCCAGTAGCAGCAGGGGAAAGGCCAGCATCGAGACCTGGGTACCCACCGAGGACACCACCTGCCCCGACCAGAGCAGCACGAAGTCGTGATTGCGCCAGATGGAGGACGGGTGTCGAGTACCAGCCTCGGCGCCGTCGAGGTGATGTTCTTGCTGGACGGACATGGTTCGTTCATTCCTTATAAAGGCGGTCGATAGAAAGAGGGTCGATTGGTGAGGGATATGGGAGACGATTCCGGTACGCACGGCAACCGGGCAGAGCGACCTGGAGGGTCGTGCCTGGCGCACACACGTCGGGATGCCGTGGGAGAGAAAGAGAGGCGTCCGGCGATGCTAGGGCAAGAGCAACAGCCGCTCGATCAGACCGTCCCATGGAGAGGGAGTTCATTGTACGAGACACTGTTCCCCGTCGTAACTCCCCTCCCCCCGCGAGGGCTTGTGCCCTCTTTAGGCAGGGTGGGAGGGGTTGGGGGAGGGGGGGCGGTGGAGGCATATCGAGTGGCCGAATAGAGCAAAGATTCCGACCTGCCCCGTGCTAGTGCAGCCTTCGCACCGTCCGGCCGTGCATATAGTCCAGCACCACTTGCTGGCCGAGGTGATAGGGGCCGGCCAGGAACATCCGGCCGCGGTTCACCTCGGTCATCTCCTGGGCGAAGGCGACCAGTTGGGGGTCTGGGTCGAGCACAAAGGTGTTGATGGTGATGCCGTCTTTGGCGCAGCGAGCCGCTTCAGTGAGCGCCGCATCGTAGACGATAGCGCCGGGTGGATAGTCGAAATAGATGCGGCCGTTGGGCAGGGTGCAGGAGGTCGGTTCGCCGTCGGTGACGAAGAGAATCTGGCGGTTGCCGCCGCGATGGCGGGAGAGCAGTCGGCGCGCCAGAGAGAGCGCCATCTCGTAGTTGGTGCCCTGCATATAGTCGTTTTCCTGGAGGAGCGGCAGTTGCTCCTGGGTAAGCTCGAAGGCGACCCGCGAGAATCCGACCAGGTAGAGCGCATCGCGGGGGAACTGGCCGCGAATCAGGCTGTCCAGCGCCAGGGCGGTCTTCTTGGCCTCCAGAAACAGCCCGCTCAGGTACATCGAGTGGGACATGTCGAGGCACAGCACGGTGGCGTGCTGGACCGAGCGCTCGGTCTCGAAGATGGCAAAGTCGTCCGGGTGGATGTGTACCGGGGTGCCTTGCCCAGAGCGGCGCACGCCGTTCATCACGGTCGATTTGATGTCCACATGGAAGGGATCGCCGAATTGGTAGGGCCGGCTCTCCTGCGTGATGTCGCCGCCGTATCCCTTGCGGGGCGTGGCGTGGCCACCGGCGCGATCCTGCTTGAGGCTCTTGAAGATCTCGCGCAGTGACGCATCGCCCAGCTTGCGCACGGCCCGAGCGGTGAGCGCCAGACGATCGCCTTCCTGCTTCAGATAGCCGGCATCCAGCAGCGACTGGGCCATGTCGTGGACCGCGCTGATCTGGCCGCCCAGGCGCGGGCCGAAGAGTTCGCCGGGGTTCTGGCCGCCGGCGTTGGCCATGGCGTTAAACGGATCGCCGGACTGCATGGCATTCTCCAGGTCTTCCATGGCCTGGAGGCGGCGCATCATGTCCAGCGACTGGCCGAAGCCGGGCGCATCCTGGCCGCGAAAGGGGAAGCCGCCGCCCTGCGGCGCATAGCCCATGGCGCTGAGATTCTCGCCCAGACGAGCCAGATCGAGCGCTAGCCGATCATCACGCAGTAGCTCTTGCATCATGGCTTCCAGCTCGGCTCGCTGCTCCGGGTCCATGCTGTCCAGTAGGGATTGCATGGCCGAAGCCTGGCGCTGCATATGCTCCAGCAGGTCCTCCAGGGAGTTGATGCCCGGCGGGAAAAAATCGCGATACTGCTCCATGAAGCGGTCGAAGGCGCCGGTGTCGCCGGCCCGTGCCGCCTCGATCATCTCGTTCATGTCGCGCACCATCTGCCGGATGCCATCCATCTGTTCCGGGGTGATGGCGCCGATGCCCTGCTTGAGACCCTGGAAGTACTGCTCCATCAACTGGCGCTGCATGCCGCCCACCAGTTGCTCGAAGGCCTCGCGGGCCTCCGGTGAGAGGAAGTCGTACTCACGCAATTGATGAATGCGTCCCGCGTTGTCACGCGGTAGCTGGTCGAGATAGGACTCTTTGCGCTGGAGCATGCGCTCCAGCATTTCCTTGAACTGGTCGTTGGAGGCGGCATCGCCCGTGCTGCTCGGAGAGGGCTGGCCGGATTGGCCTTGCCCGGATTGACCTTGGGACGACTGGTCGGATTGGCTGCCCTGGGGAGACGGTTGGCCGGATTGGCCGCCCTGGCTTGGTTGGCTTTGGGGAGTCTGGTCGCCCGTGGCCCCCTCTCCCCCCGTCCCCCTCCCCCTCCGGGGGGGAGGGGGGGGCTCTGAAGTTTGAGATTGGGGGGGATTGGATGGCGATGAGCTTGGTGAAGCTTCGCCGGATTGAGATTGGGCTGAATTGGGGGGGGCGTTGTCGCTGGGGGGGCTTTGGTTGTCTGGTTGGCGGCGGTCGAGTTCGGTGCGTTCGGTTTGCAGGATTTCGTCGAGCTGCTGACGGATGGCGTCGATCATGTTGTTTGGGTCGTAGCGCGAGAAGACGTCCTGGCGGTATTCCTGCATCTGCTTTCGGAGCTGCTTCATGCCGTCGAAGCGGCGGCCGTCGGGGAGGCGGAAGCCGCGACGCATCATGTTGCGCAGCGCCCGCTCTGGATCGCCGCCGCGCAGCAGATCATCGGCCATGTTTTCCAGGAGTTCGTCCGGGCTGAAATCGGGGACGTTCTGGCTGCCGTCCCATTGGGAGTACTCGTAGTGGTGGATCGCCATGGGAGGTTCCTCTGCTCGGGCTTGAAGGGGGAAGTGTGTACTTTCAGCGTAGCACCCGGGCGGCGGAGGATCGGAGCGACGCCGATATACTGGGACGTACTTCCCCTCGCTCCAGCCTGGCTCCTCCGCTCGCGTCTTTGTCGCACGGATGTATTCATGGCGGAGCAGGAGTGGCTGACCCGAGGCGTGGAATACTGGCCGATTACCGCTCAAACACTGATGGTTGACGTCAAAGGAGACCCTGTGCCCACTACCAGTTATATGGGCGGCACGGTGCGCCGGCGCGAGGATCCGCGCCTGATCACCGGTTCCGCTACCTATGTCGACGATATTGTGCTCACCAATATGGCGTACATGTCTGTGCTGCGCAGTCCTTACCCACATGCGCGGATCGTGCGCATCGACGCCTCTGAGGCACTGAGCCAGCCCGGTGTGCTGGCGGTGGTGACGGGCGACGACGTCGCCGATCTGGTACCGCCGCAAGAGGGCGAGTCGGACGGCGAATCGGGCGCTCCGGCGCGAGCGCCGCTAGCTGCCGGCAAGGTCACCTATGTGGGCGACCCGGTGCTGGCGCTGGTCGCCACCACCCGGGCCCAGGCGGTGGATGCGCTGGAATTGGTGGTGGTGGAATACGATGAGCTGCCCGGCACGGGTGATCCTGAACTCGCCATGGAGGACGGGGCGCCCCAGCTCCAGGAGTATGCCGAGAACAATATCGACAATCGCCGTCCCTTCAGCAAGGGCGATCCGGCTGGGGCTTTTGCCCAGGCCGACGTGACGGTATCGGTGCGCATGGTGAATCAGCGGCTCTCGCCGAACCCGATGGAGACGCGAGGCGTGGTGGCCCAGTACGAGCGCGGCAGCAAGGAACTGACGGTGTGGAGTTCGACCCAGTGCGCCCACTTCGTGCGCGACGCGATCTGTCTGGCGATGAAGCTGCCACAGACCAAGGTGCGAACCATCGCGCCGGAGGTGGGTGGCGGCTTTGGCTGCAAGATCGGCGCCTATCCGGAGGATGTGCTGGCGGCCTACCTGGCTCGTAAGCTGGAGCGGCCGATCAAGTGGATCGAGGGGCGGACGGAGCACGTGCAGGCCACGGTACACGGTCGGGCTCAGGTCGCCTATCTCGATCTTGCCGCCCGCCAGGACGGACGCATCACCGGCCTGCGCCTGCGGCTGATTGTCGACTCCGGCGCCTATAGCGCCTCCTGGTTGGGCCAGACCACCGCCGGCATGGTCACCGGGTGCTACGACATTCCGAACATCGAGTCCGAGACCCTTACCGTCCTGACCAACAAGACCCCGCTGGGCGCGTATCGCGGGGCCGGTCGGCCCGAGGCGGCGTACTACATCGAGCGGGCCATCGACGTGCTAGCCGACCGGCTGGAGATGGATCCGGCGGAGATCCGGCGTGTGAACTTTATTCCGCCCGAGGCCTTTCCGTACCAACTACCCGACTGGCCGGTGTTCGATAGCGGCGAGTATGCGGCCACGCTGGACGTGGCGTTGGAACGCAGCAACTATCAACAATTGCGGCAGGAACAGGAACAGGCGCGCGCCGAGGGACGGCTGATGGGCATCGGCCTGGCCTCCTACGTCGAGGTGTGTGGCTTTGGCTGGGAGACCTCGACGGTGCGGATGGAAGCGGACGGCACGGTGACCATCTACACCGGCATCTCGCCCCATGGCCAGGGACAGGAGACGACCTTTGCCCAGATGGCGGCCGATGTGCTGGGCGTGCAGCCGGAGCAGGTGAATGTGCTGTATGGCGACACTTCGATGGGGAGTGGCTCGGGCACCATGGGCAGCCGTGGCACGGCAGTGGGCGGACCAGCGGTACACAACGCCTCGCAGGCAGTGCAGGAAAAGATGCGCCAGATCGCGGCGCACCTGATGGAGGCCGCTCCGGAAGACCTGGAGCTGGGTGATGGCGCCTGGAATGTGAAGGGCGTGCCCGATCGCTCCACGTCCATCGAGGACATCGCCCGGGCAGCTTACGGCGGGGAGAACCTGCCGGAGGGCATGGAACCGGGGCTAACCGCGGTACACAACTTCCGGCCGGAGACCTTTACCGCGCCGTTCGGTACCCACGTGGTGGTGGTCGAGGTGGACCGCGAGACGGGCCAGGTGGAGATCCGCAAAATGATGACGGTGGACGATTGCGGCACCCTCATGAGCCCGCAGCTGGTGCAAGGGCAGGTGCATGGCGGTATCGCGCAGGGCATCGCCCAGGCGCTCTTTGAAGAGGTGGTCTACAGCGAGGACGGCCAGCTCCTGACCGGCAACCTGGTCGACTACGGCGTCCCCACGCTGGGCGACCTGCCAATGTATGAGACCTCGCATACCCATACCCCTTCGCTGCGCAACGACCTGGGTATTAAAGGAATCGGCGAGGCCGCGACCATCGGCTCAACCCCCGCCGTGGTCAACGCGGTAATCGACGCGCTCTCCCCCCTGGGCGTGACCCATCTCGACATGCCGCTCACGTCCGGCAAGGTGTGGGCGGCGATACAGGAGGGGGCGTAGGAGTTTGAGGGCGCACCCTCATCCCCGGCCCCAGCTCCACAGGGCTGCCTGCCTTGGTTGGTCGCGGGAATGCCACTACCCACCCATAGAAAACACCGTTGGGCTGGTCGGGCAGGAGCAGACCCAGAGGGTGCCCCCCCTACGTCAGCAGTGTTGGATTAAAGCAGGCATTTCCCATCCGAGACACTGCCCCGGTAGTGGCCGGGTTCCACCCCGGCCAGCCCAACGGCGTCTCAGCGACGACACCCTCACCCCGCGCACGGGCACGATCGTCTCAGCCGGGATGAATCCCATGCCAAACAGCGCCGCCTCCTCCAGCACCCGAAGGCGCCCGGGCGGAGCAGACCCAGCGGGTGCCCCCCCTACGACACCAATGTTGCCTAAAGTCAAGAAAATGTGAACACAGACCTCCGTCGATTGACCTATCAGTGGACCACCATGCTTCAGAACTGTCCGCTCATGAACTCCTGCTGGGGGGAGCTGGTGCGCCAGGATACCGCACCATCTCTCCCTCGACCACTGCGAAGGGGCGCAAGCTGTGGAGGTCCGTCTTGGTGGCGGACATGATGTGCCGCACCTCAATACCTCGTGCCAGCAGAGCGTCGCCGATCAGGGAGCGGTGGCAGCGCCAGGGGACGGCTTCGGCGCACATGATGGCGGTGGGCATGGTGGCGGCCGGCCCCATCAGGTGGGCCAGCGCTTCCTGGAACTCGGGGGTGGTCATGTAATCGGCGTAGCCGCGGAAGCTGTCGTTGCGCCAGGCGGCGTTGGGCGAGTCGGGGAGAGGCTTGCGGAAGCCACCCAGCTCTTTCATATGGAGATAGCCAATACCATGCGCGACCAGCGAGGCGGTGAGCTGCTCCTTCATGTATTGCGGGTTGCGGCGTGAGCCGGGGGCGGTGCGCACATCGATCAGCTGTTCGACGCCATGCTGCCGCAGCAGGGCCAGGAATTGTTCAAAGGGGCGGGTGGAGTGGCCGATGGTGAAGAGTGGCATGAAAGAGTGTTGGCTCTGTGGTTCTAGACCGGCTCCTCTAACTGAGATTCACAGAATCGAGCAGCCAGCCGGATGGCCCTCGTACCAGGTACCAGTTACCGGTGTGAGTGACGTTGCCCGAAGGGAGCATCTCCGTCACTTTGACATAGACCGTGGCATTCCCATCACTCTGGGAGACAAGTTTGGACGATTCTAAGAGTACCTCGCTGTCCCCCGAAAAGTGTCCGTTGATGTTGCTGCTAGGCGGGTAATTGGCCTGCATATTTGAACTCCAGAGACTGGCTGCCTGGTTGTACTTGCGCTGGCCGACCAGGTTGTAGAAGCTGGCTACCGCGTCCGTTGGACTGTCGGAACCGCTGCTGGCAGCCACTGTGCTCGGTGCGATAGAGGCGGTGGGTACCGGCGTGGTGGCGCTAGGCTGTGCGGTTGGCGCCGTGGTGGCCGTGACGGTGGCAGCAATGGTGGGGGTAGCGGATGGTGCAGAGGTGGCAATCGCAGCTGGGACCGGATTGGTCGTCGGTCTGGGACTCGGTTTGACGGCTGGAGTATGGTGGCGAGGACGAGCGGGCGTAGGCAGCGGAGTCGCCGTCTTGGGAGCAATGACTGCCGGCGGGGTGGTATGCTTGCCGGCCGAGGCGCCTCCGCCCTGGTGGAGAACCGCGTAGACTCCGCCGCCGATGAGCAGCAGCAGCGCGATGGGCAACGCGATGAACCAGAGGCCACGCCGTTCGGCGTGCTCGACGCGTTCGGGCGGTGGAATGACGCGCCGGGCACGTTCTCGCGGGCCGGTCAGCGGGGCCTGAACGGTGTTTTGCCTCCCCGGCAATGGATCGGTGGCCCGCTGGTCGGGGGGGACGGGTGCCACTTCATCGCGCTGCGCGCGTGCCCGCTCCAGGGCCTGGCGCATCGCTTCAGCGGTCTGGAATCGCTTCTTGGGGTCCTTCTCCAGCGCCTTGAGTACGACTGCTTCGGTGGCGCGCGAGAGCTCCGGGCGCACCTTGCGGGGCGGGACCGGCTTGTCGTGCACGTGCTGGAGGGCGACATCGACCAGCGAGCGGCCTTCGAAGGGCACGTGGCCGGTGAGCATCTCGTAGAGCACGACACCCAGGCTGTAGATATCGGAGCGACCGTCCAGAACGGCGCGTTGGGCCTGCTCGGGGGAGAGATAGTGAGCCGTGCCGGGCACGATGTTGGTGCGCGTAAGTTCGGTCAGGCCGGCGTCGTGGGCAATCCCGAAGTCGGCAACCTTGGCCCTGCCGTTGGGCGCAATCAAGACATTGTGCGGCTTGACGTCGCGGTGCACCAGACCGCGTTCGTGCGCCACCTCCAGCGCCGAGGCGATCTGCGCGGCGATGCTGAGCGCCTCGTCTTCCGGCAGTGGACCACGTGCCCGCACCATCTCTTTCAGGTTCGGACCCGGCACATACTCCATCACCATGTAGTAATCGGAACGACCGCCGCTTGCATCTGACGTCGTGTGGCCCCAGTCGTACACCGCTACCACGTTGGGATGATTGAGTTGCGCTACTGCCTTGGCTTCACGCCGAAAGCGCTCGACATAGGTCGTGTCGCCGGCGCTTTCCTCGTGCAGAATTTTGACCGCGACATCCCGCCCCAGAAGGCGGTCCTGCGCGACATAGACCTGGGCCATGCCGCCCGCGCCGATGCGGCGAACCAACTGATAGCGGTCGCCGAGTAGTTGTTGCTCCATGATTTCCTAATGGCCCAGAGTGCGAACACCGCCGACACGCTCAATAGCGTTCCCTTGAGCCTAGCCCGTGCCTACAATGGATGCAACTTTTATGCCGTGTGACGTCGCCCCCTTATCCCGCTCGCTGCACGTGGACCAATTCCCAGATGGTGCCGATCAGGCCGGGAAAGGCCGGGACGAAGGTCATGCGATATGGCACTCCTTTATATGCCTGCACGTACACTGCCCGTTGCGGGCCCAAGATCAACTGGCGCCGCGGTCCAGTGCGTTTGGGATTGTAACCTTGGTGATTGAGGGAGGCCGCGTCGATCTCGGCCAGGTACGCGGGGTTGTCTATCCAGGGACTGTGGTTACCGATATCCCCGATGATCATGGTGCGAACCGCGCTGGCGTACGCGAAGCACCACGGCCCCACGACCATGCCGGTGGTATCTCGATGGGTCTCGCCGGCGCACGGGTGGGAGAAGCCATATCCGCTCGACGTCATCAGGGGGCCGATGTCCGCCTCCACCACTGTGCCGGCGTCGGCCACGTAGATCATATCCGCCGCCGACCAGACGTTGCCAAAGCTGTCTCGCTTCCCGTTCCAGGAGAGGACCGCGAGCGACCGATAGCAGCAGAGCCCGGTCCCACCGATGACCGTCATACCAGAGCGAATTTGAACGTAGAGGGAACCGTGCGGGATGGGCGCCCCAATCGCATGCAGCCAGGCATAGGCGAGGTGGATGCCGCGGGCGCGGGTGAGTGGAGCTCCTCGATACCTGTCCCCACGTTGCTCAACCGAACCGGGATTGTAGTAGTGAAACTCGCCTTTCGCACCTTGCGGCCCAGCAAAGAGAGCTGGACCGGTCAGAGCGAGATGTCTGGCGGGCACATTGCCGGGACCGAGCCACGCCGGCTTGATGGCGCGAGGAAACCACGCGGTCCAGCCCCGAGGTATGCCGGCCGGCTGATCGCCGGCAAAGGGATGCGAGGTGATGCCGAGCCGCCGAGCCAGCGATTGGGCTGCCGGTGGTGCCGCACTCGACCCGGCATGGTGAGCAGCGCTAGCCAGGGACGAGGCGACCGCCGCCAAGCTCATCGCTAGCAGGGAGGACACAAGACCTGCGGTGAGAGCGTAGCAAAGCACTCGCGCGCGCTTCATCGTGCACTTCCTCCTGAGAGAGGTAGAAGATCAGCCCACTGTTTCAAGTATAGAGCGAGATGGACACGACAGTGCCCGCCCAAGAATCGCATCCACCTCGACATCAATCTCGACGGTCTGCCGCCTCAAACCCAAGACGGTTGACTTAAGCGGCTCTCAGGCTGATGTACGCCACGGGTTGCCCGTCCGTTCTGGCACCATGGTGTCGGCCTGCGGGCCAGATCCCGCCCAGCTCGTGCCCCGAATGGGGTGCAAGGGGCGGGCTACCTACCGGTATCGACCGATCACGACCTACCGGCAGCCCGACATCCCCCTCCACATGCATCTCCTTGTTATTCTCAGCAGCGGATGGCATCATGGGTCCATGCCGGCACTGCGCTTGCCCGAGTTCGATTACGCCACCGCGGACGCGATCATGATCACGACGTGCGCCCATCCCGGCGCCCAGCCGTTTCGGCATGATGGCATTGCCGCTGCAGCCGTGGAGCAGTTGGGGTGGCTGCGGGAACGGCACGGTGTGCATCTCTTCGTCTACTGCCTGATGCCAGACCACCTGCATCTGTTGCTCCGACTGAGCGTACGGGGGACCTCACTGAGCGCAGCCATCTGGCAGTACAAGAACCTGGCTACCCGCCGCGCCTGGGAGCATGGACACCGGGGCGTCCTGTGGCAACGGCGCTTCCACGATCGCGTGCTCCGGCAGGGCGTATCGGCGCGTGCGGCGGCCATGTATATCGCGGCCAACCCGGTGCGAGCAGGGCTGGTCGATGCCGTAGAGCAGTACCCGTGGACGGGCTTTCCCGATCCAATGTGATCGCCAGCGGTAGCCCACCCCTCGTGCCGTCTCCGTACTGGTAGCCCACCCCTTGTGGGTGGAACCGGGCCGCAGCCCGGCACCCCCGGCTCAGGCGCGTGGGGCATGCCCTCCACCTTCGTGGCGGAGTGGTGTCCATATGGCAAATGGGGCCGTCGTGTCGGCCTGCGGGCCGATCCGCCCAGGACGGGCGGGCTACCCTCCGTTATCGACCAAGTATGACCGGCCGGTAGTCCCACCCGCGTGCTGTCTCGGGCCGGTAGCCCCGCGTGCCGTCTCCGCCCGGTAGCCCGGCCGTCCTGGCCGGACTGGCCCGCAGGCCAGCACATTTGACGGTGTGAGTGGCAATTCAGTCCCCCATATGATGCCGGTGCAAGACGGATGTCCGCATGTGCCGCCCCCTTGGCAGGGTACATGTGCCTCCTGCGGGGATATCCGCGATTCTCTTCAGTCAGCCGTAGTGGTCTCAGATCTGCTCACGTCCCAACCTCCACCTTGATCGACAGGCGGCTGATGCCCGAGGGGCGGTAGACCAGGAACAGCAGACGCCAGTGGCCGCCCATACCGAGGTCGGCCGGGCCACGGTAGACGCCGGGCGCGGTTTCGGCTAGCGACGCGCGACCGGTGCCCATCACCATGTCGAGCATGGTGGTCAGCGCCACCACCGTGCCCTGCTTCACCGGCCGGCCCTGTGCGTCCTGGAGGATGACGGTGACGGTGTTGGGGCCGGCCCGGTCGGGCTGTAAGGTCACCAGCGCGGTCAGGCCATCGCCCCGGGCGGTGTAGGACGAGGGGCCGGCCGGCGCCAGCCCCAGCGGCACCGGGTAATAGAACATCACCGAGCTGGCCATCAGCACGCCGGCGCCCAGCAGCGGATTCAGTCGCAGCCAACCCAGCAGCCGACCCAGCAGCGGATTGCTGCCGGCGTGCTCCGCCTGCGCGCGGCGAATACGTGGCCGCAGGCCATAGACCGTATAGACGCTGGTCAGCATCATCAACCCGATCAGCGCGATCTTGATGGTCAGCGTCCAGCCGTACACGCTGTGGAAGTAGGCATACCAGGAGGGGATGTGGACCTTGCCGTTGAAGCCACCGGAGAGCGTGAAGATGGCGATGCTGAGATAGGCGATGGGCGAGAAGCGGTTGAGCATGGCCAGGAAAGCTTGCGTGTTTCTGCCCGGCTCCCGGCGCAGCTGTAACGCCGGGATGAGCACCACCGCGATATATATCTGGCCGCGCAGCCAGAGCGCGTCGGCCAGCAAATGGGTCCAATCGACCAGCACCGAAGCGGATAGGAGGTGACTGCCGGATAATCCGCCGATATCCACCGAAGCGGCATGGCCGCTGGCCGCCAGGAGATAGAGATAGATCAGCCCCAGCGCGACCAGCACCGGAGCGCCGGAGCGTGACGCCCGCGGCGCACTCGGCGTTGGGCCGGCTACGAACCCCACGGCCGCGACCCGAGGAACGGCGAATCTCAAGGGAACCAGATAGCTGGCCAGCACCAGCAATAGCAGCAGCTGGCGGGCAATCCACAGCTTTCCGTACTGGGCGGAGAACACGTTGGACAGGGTGGACCCGGTGAACGTCGCGCCCCAATCATTGCCGGCCTGGCCATATGCCAGCAGAAGCAGCACGACGAGGCTGGACGCCGCCAACACCAGCACCGAGGCCCGCACCAGGCGGCCCAGCCTCCGGCGTTCGGCCTCTGTCGCCGGCTGTTCCGCCCCCGGCGCGGCACGGGCAAACACCAGGGCGGAGATACTGACGGCGCCGACCCAGACCACCGTGGCCAGTAACTCCAGCCAGTGCGCCAGGAGCGAGGCTAGCGTCGGCCCGTCGGGAAAGCCCTGGCTGGGGCCACCCAGCGATACTCCCGCCAGGGAGGGCAGCGGGCCTTGTACCAGGACGCTAAAGGAGTAGGAACCTCGCAGCACGTGTCCGTCGTCCGCCGAGACGGAGGTCCACAGCACCAGATATGACCCCGGCGGCAACGGCTTGAGCTGCGCCTCCAACTGGCGTGGTTGGCCCGCCACCACGGTGGCGCTGCCGGCGGTCTGGTCATGGCGGGCGTGGTCCCAGACAATGATCTTGGAGGCGGAGCCGTTGAGGTCCTCGCTGAACCAGAGGTGGATGCGCGACGGCGCCCGCTGCAGCACCACGCCGGCCGGGGGATCGGAGCGCTGCAACAGGGCGTGTGCCCAGGCGGTGCCGGTGGTCGTCCAGAGCAGCGTGAGCAGCGATAGCAGCACGGTGGCCTGCGCCACACGTCGGGTCATGTCCCGGACCCTTGGGACTTCGATGGTCTGCGTGACCGCCAGAGAAGCAGGAGCAGAAATAACACGACCAGGACGATGACCACGGCCACCACGATCCCGCTGCCGGCCAGTCCGTGGGTCGCTTTGGGGACGGTTGGCGCCGGCGTGGCAGGGGCGAAGAGCGCGGTACTCGGCGGGGCCATGGCGAGAAAGACACCGAGCGCCGATGAGGAGCAGGACATGGTTGAGGCGGTGTAGGCGGCGCTATCCGCGAAGCACAGCTCGCGCCAGCCACCGGCTCGATGCAGATCGATGGCAAGTGGCGCATACGGCCAGCGCAGGATGATCTGGAGCGGCTTCACCAGGCGAACGGGCACATTGCCCGGCTCGCCAAGCACGCAGACCGTATAGGCGTTCCCATCCGCGGCGATAGGTGTTTTATCCGATCTGAAGGCCGGAAGTCCGGGAGGTGGGTCCAGCGGCTGGAGTTGGACCAGCACCGAGGTCGCCGGTGAGCCGGCGACGAACGCGCCCGCCGGGAGATGGACTCCCGCCTGCCCGTCGCGAGTGAAAACAAAGCCGGGCGCCGATCGACCGGCGGTCAGCGAGATGGCCTTCCGCCCCGCCGTGGGCACGGTGTTGCCGCGCCGCAGCACCGCCGGTGGGTGCAGGTAGTTATACGGCTTGGGCGGCAGGAGACCATCGGCCTGGACCGAGGACCAGCCCAGGGCGATCCACAACAACGCGACCATGACGAGGACAGTTTGGTAAGGGTGTGCCCGCACCACTTCAGCAACCGGCCAACATCGACCGACTGTGGCTTCGGCCGTAGGAACGATCTTCAGATCGTCTTGGGAAGGGCCGCGCGTCAGCGCCGGCCCTGGGCCATACCACCATGCTGCTCCTCGATTGCGGTGTCGCGGTGGGATCGTCGAGCAACCAGCGGGCGCGCTTCTCTGCTCCGCTCCTCGGTGGGAGATGGGCCCCGGGCGCATGCGACCACCTTGCTGCGCAGGGGAGGAGCGTGTCAGGTGGACGCTGCTCCTGTGCCGATGTTCGGGGATCTCCGTCCGGGGAGATGCCGCGGTATGGTACTGCCGTGGGGCGGGCCGGCGCCGGCGCTGACGCGCGGCGCCTCCAGCGGACGATCTGAAGATCGATTCTACGCATGGTGGCGGGGCGCATGGTGGCGGGAGGCATGGTAGCGGGGCGCATGGTGACGGGAGGCATGGTGGCGGGGACTGTGCGGCGTGAAACTGTCCGCTCATGAACGGCGGCACCAGTACCTGGGGGCCGCATCTGTTACCGTGCCGCATGCTCATGACCTCGGCTTCCTTCCGGTGGGTTTCTTATCGGGCCGCGAGACGACATAGCCTAAAACAGCTGCAACCACTAACACCGCCAGCGCGGCAATGAGCGCAAGGTACTGATTCAGGAATGCCCAGCGGGTGGAGCTTAGTGGCGTGGATGGAATCGTGTGAGTCCTTAGCTTGGGGTACGCCACGGCTACGAAGATGCCCAGCGATGAGGCAGGACACGTGATCGAGGTCGGCGAGAACGTTGCCTGGTCGGAGTAGCACAGACGGCGCCACCTGCATGTGCCCCCCAACGGCGGGGTATCCCGCCCAACGGCGCGGGGGACAGGCCGCCAGCGGGAGAAGAGAGTTCTTGAGAGAAGCTGTTTCCCGTAGTAGCTCCCCCCTCGCCCGCAGGCGGGAGAGGGGGGTCGGGGGGGGTGAGGGTGCGATGCCCGGCACCTGGACTGCACCTCGACGCACCCGCACCCTCACATCCGGCACGCTTGATGCACGGGGTGAGTTGACGCCGAAACGGGAGCCATGCATGGTTCAGGACAACCCGAAACCTCAAAACTATCCACCCATGAACGGCTAAAGGATGCTTACTGCTGAGCCGGCTTCGCCGTTCTCTTGGCTACTGTGGCCCGGTACCCCTGCCAGCCGTCGAAGGGCAGACGGCCCAACGTGCCCAGCATTCCCACCGTCCAGGTGGTCTTTTCGACGCCAAAGGAGGGCAGGGCCAGTATCCGTTGGGCCAGGTGGTCAACATCGCTGGCTTCGCGCCAGATACGGCTGCTGTCGCCGCCATGGATCTCGACCACATACCATGCGAACTGCTGGGTGAGGCCGGCGAACTTGCGCGGAAAGCGGTGCAGCGCCGGCGTGAGGCGAAACACCTCGTGCAAGGCTGTTTCCTCCATGGCCGCGATTTCCGCCAAATCTAGATGGCCCAGGCGTTGGTGCAGCCGGTAGGGGGACGCGAATGCCTGGCGGCTGGCGTACTGGCTGTCCAGCAGCACCCCCAGTAGCAGCGCGTTCGCGTCTTCGGCCAGCAGCAGATCGGCGGCCGGATCGTTGGAGAGGGTGACGCCGCGCCCCTCGCTGAGCGGCGCAATCCACTCCAGCCGTTCGATTTTGGGCATAGCTCTACGCGGTTCGCGTGGCAGCCGCCGCAGACAGCCCCAGCTGCTCGACGGCCATCTCACGCATCTTGAACTTCTGGATCTTGCCGGTGATGGTCATCGGAAACCCATCGGTGAAGGTCACATACCGAGGGATTTTGTAGTGGGCGATCTTGCCGCGGCAAAACTCGCGAATCTCGTCCTGGCTGGCCTGCTGTCCCGGCTTGAGAATGATCCAGGCCATCACTTCCTCGCCGTATCGCTCATCCGGCACGCCGATTACCTGGACGTCCCGCACCGCCGGATGGCCGTACAAAAACTCCTCGATCTCACGTGGGTAGACGTTCTCACCGCCGCGGATCACCAGGTCCTTGATGCGGCCCACGATGTTCACGTAGCCGTCCTGGTCCATGGTCGCCAGATCGCCGGTATGCATCCAGCGCCCGGCGTCGATGGCGCCGGCGGTCGCCTCCGGGTTCTCCCAGTAGCCAAGCATCACGATATAGCCCCGGCTGCACAGCTCACCGGGTTCGCCGCGTGGCAGCACCCGCCCGCTGGCGGGATCGATCACCTTTAACTCGACATGGGGATGCACCTGGCCCACACTGGAGACGCGCATTTCCAGCGAGTCGTCGTCGCCGGTTTGCAGGCTCACTGGGCTGGTCTCGGTCATGCCGTAGCAGATCGTGACGTCGGCCATGTGCATGCGGTCGATAACCTGCTTCATCACCTCGATGGGGCAGGGCGAGCCGGCCATGATGCCGGTACGAAGCGTGGAGAGGTCGTATCGATCGAAATCCTCGCGGCCCAACTCGGCGATGAACATGGTGGGCACGCCGTGCAGCGCCGTGCAGCGCTCCTCCTGCACCGTTTGCAGCACCGATTGCGGCTCGAAGCTCTCGGCGGGCAGGACCATGGTAGCGCCGTGGGTGACGGCGGCCAGATTGGCCAGCACCATGCCGAAGCAGTGGTAAAACGGCACCGGGATGCAGAGCCGGTCTTCGGGCCTGAAGCGCATCTTCTCGCCGATGAAGAAGCCGTTGTTCAGAATACTGTGGTGGCTAAGCGTGGCTCCCTTGGGGAAACCGGTGGTACCCGAGGTGTACTGGAGATTGATCGGGTCGTCGAACTGCTGTTGCGCCTGCCGCGCAGCCAGCGCGGCGGGACTGACGCGGTCCGCCATGGCCATCAGGTCGCCCCAGCGATAGGCGCCGTCCACCGGCTCCTCGCCCAGCACAATCACCGTGCGCAAGGCCGGCAAGCGGCTCGACTGAATCTCGCCGGCCCGGCTGCTTCCCAACTCCGGGCAGACCTCGCCCATCATGGCCACGTAGTCGGAACTCTTGAAACGGGAGGCGATGATCAGCGTAGACACGCCGGCCTGTTGCAGCACGTACTCCAGTTCGGAGGTTCGATAGGCCGGGTTGATATTGACCAGAATGGCGCCAATTTTGGGGGTGGCGAACTGGGTAATCACCCACTCGGCGCAGTTCGGCGCCCAGATACCGATGCGATCCCCCTGCTGCAGGTCCAGCGCCAGCAAGGCGCGAGCCATGCGCTCCGTCTGCTTCCGCAACTGGGCATAGGTATACCGCAGGTTCTGGTGGCGCGAGACCAGCGCCTCATGATTCGGCAGGCTGGCCGCCACCCGATCGAACAGATCGCCAATGGTACTGCCGATCAGCGGCTGATCCGAGGTGCCCGACACGTAGCTGAGTGAACGATCGCGCAGTTCCATCCGGCGCCTCCGAGACAGTGAAAACTCAGAATGTGTGACCCATTGTAGCGGCGGGACCGATGGGGAAGTGGGAAGATGGAATCGATGAAGATACCGTTCCACCTGTTCTCTGGCCGGCGTCGCCGGAACTCATCGATGGCCCGATTCTACCGTTCCTTATGTAGCATATACAGATAGAGAGACGGAAGAGTGATGGGCTTGCCCTTGCGCACGTGCCCATACGCCCGGGTAACGATGTTCAGTACACAGTGTATTCACTCGTAGTAGCGCGGACAGCCCGAGAGTCCGCGACCCTGCGCCACGGTACCGTGGCTTGGCCTTTGTGGCCGGACTGGTCCGCAGGCCAGCACATCCGGCGGAACGGTCGGGAGTACCGACGCTTGACGCGATTCGGGTGGAGGAAGGGCGCCGCTATCCGATCCTATTCCCTGCACCGTCGCGGGATGAAACCGTGGTGTCGGCCTGCGGGCCGATCCCGCCCACAAGGGAGCGGGCTAGTACGCCCCTATCAGCCGGGTACGACCAACCGGTCGCCCAACCCTCGTGCCGCCTATGTTCGGTAGCCCGGCCGTCCTGGCCGCCTGTCCAGCCCAACGGCGCTGGGGACTGGCCCGCAGGCCAGCACTGCCGGCTCTATGAGTGGGAAATCAGCCTCCCACGGTGACCCTAGTGCAAGACGGCTGTCCCCCTGTGTCCCCCCTTGGGGGGTATCCGCGATGCTCTAAAGTCAACCGCACGGGCCTCCTAGCCCGCATCCTCCTCCTGATGCACGGCCACGCCGCACACCACCAGGGCGACGCCGGCGATCTCGGCCGGCCTTGGGATCTGCCGCAGGACCAGGAAGCCCATCACGGCCGCTGAGGCGGGTAGCGGAGCGAGCAGCAGGGCGAAGGTGGCACGCGGCAGCCGAGCCATCGCCAGCTGGTCGCAGACGTAGGGAACCACCGAGGAGCAGATGCCGACCCCGATCCCCGCCAGCAGCAAGGGCGGATGGGTGAACGCGGGCACGGCCCCGACGATCCCGAGCGGGGTGACCGCTACCAGGGCCACCACCATGGCCGCCCCCAGGCGCTCGATGCCGGCCTGGCCGCCGTCGCGCGCGATGCGGTGACCGAGCAACACGTAGAGCATGAACAGCGCGCCGTTGCCGAAGGCCAGGACGAATCCGAGTGGCTGACCACCCAGTTGCATATTGGTGAGCAGCCCCACCCCCAGCACCGCCAGCCCGAGCGCGAGCGCGTTGCGCCGGGTCCGCGTGCCGTGACCGGCCAGGACCAGCGTCCCGAGGTACTCGATCGCCCCCACCGTGCCCAGCGGCAGGCGGGCGATAGCCAGATAGAATCAGGCGTTCATCAGCCCCAGCACGACGCCCAGGCCGATGAGCAGCCGGCGCTGCGACCATGCCCCCTCGGTGAAGAGATGCCAGGGCCGGCGCCAGGCCGTGAAGACCGTCGCGGCACTGGCGATGCGCAGCCAGGCCACGCCTCAGCATGGTTACTGAGCGACCGGGCCACAGCCAGCCACGGGCAGCCATGATTTTTCCCCTCAATCCGTAATGACGCTCGGATCATGGCCGGTTACAGGGGCTTCACAACCCATCACCCAATGCGCAGGCAACCGCCTGATCCAGCGACATCGCCTGGCCGCACTCCCAGGCTTCCGCAAACCCCTCGGCGCCCAGCGCCCAACGGGCGGCATCAAGGTAGGGCGCGTCCTGCGCCTGTTCTGCGGGCGACAGCGGGGCGCCAATGGCCTGGTGCAAGGCGACACCGGCTCCGTACAGTTGAGCGGCCTTCCGCATATCTCCCTGCGTGCCTGCCACCCGTCCCACGCCTTCCAGACAAAAGGCCATGAGTTGCCGTTCGCCTGCCGCCTGGGAAACCCTGAGTCCTTCGCGGTAGAGTCTCATGGCTCGCTCGTCGTCTCCTTGGGCCAAAACGGCACGTGCCAGGGTGTCCAGGGCCGCCGCCAGATCTTTGTCTGCCAGCTCCCGCAGGATGGCCACACTTTCCTCACCGGCGGACACCGCTCGTTGGTCGTCGCCCTGGGCATGGGCCATGGTCCCGATATTATTGAGCACGCTGGCGATGCCCCGCTGGTCTCCTAGAGTCCGCTTCATGACCAGGCTCTCGTCATAGAGCGACATGGCTCGGGAGTAATCACTTTCTTCCTTGGCGAGACTTCCCAGATTGTTGAGCACGACCGAGATGCTCCGCACATCGTCGAGCCGGCGAAAAAGAGCGAGGGCGTCCGTATACAGAGCGTCGGCGCCCCTGTAATCGGCCCGGTACTTTGCGATGTTCGCGAGAACATTCAGCAAGGTCGCCTCGGCCTGAAGGTCACCGAGTTGTCTCATCAGGCCCAGGCTTTCCTCGACGAACGCTTCGGCACGTGTGTAGTCGCCCTGCTCGGTGGCCAGGATGCCGACCGCGCGCAACGCTTTCGCTCGCACTTCCGACGTGACGGTATGTTTGCCGGCGTCATCGGCAGTTAGCAGCTGTTCCAGCCACCGCTGCCCCTCCCTTAAAAAGCCACGCATGTACCAGAACCACCAGATGGCGGCGGAAGTCCGGAGACCCAACTCGATCTGCCCGGTTTCACCGGCCCAGCTGAGCGTGGCGCGGAGGTTGTCGTGGTCCTGATCCAGCCGGGCTAGCCACACTCCCTGTTCCTGTCCGCGGAGCTCGGGCGCCGCGCGCTCCGCCAGCGTCACAAAATATTCCGCGTGCTGCCGAGCGGCGTTCTCCGCTTCGCCTGCTGCGTCCAAACGCTCACGGGCAAACTCCTTAATGGTCTCCAGCATGGTGAAGCGAGGCTCAGGCGCCTCCTGAACCATGAGCAGACTCTGGTCGACCAGAGAGGACAGCAGCTCGAAGACATCGCGTTGCGGACCTCCGGGGATGGCCCACACGGCTTCTGCCGCTTCCACCCCGCACCCGCCGGCAAAGACCGACAGACGCCGGAAGAGGACCTGCTCGTCGCTATCGAGTAGATCGTGACTCCAGGCAATGCTGTGGTGCATGGTCTTCTGGCGAGCTGCCACCTCGCGGGTTCCCCCGGTCAGCAGCGGCAATCGATGCGCGAGCCGGGCGAGCAGCGCCTGGGGAGAGAGGATTCGCAGACGGGCCGCGGCCAGCTCGATAGCCAGTGGCAGGCCGTCGACGCGCCGGCAAATCTCGGCAACGGCGCCGCTGTTCTCCATGGTCACGCCAAAATCTGGCTTGACATCTCGGGCGCGTTGGACAAACAACGCGACGGATGGATAGCGCATGGTCTCGTCGGGGGGATAGCGGTGGGCGGAGGGAGGAACCGCTAGCGGCGCCACGTCCATCCCCTGCTCGCCGCGCAGTTGCAGCGAGGCACGGCTGGTGACCAGCGCCTTGATCTTTGGACAGGCGGCCAGAAGCTCCGCCAGCACCGGCGCCGCGTCGAGCACCTGCTCGAGATTATTCAGGAGCAGCAGGATCTCCCGATCCTGGAGGTACGCGGTCAGGCTTTGCTGTGGTGATTGGCCCGGTCGGTCTCGTACCCCGAGCACGGCGGCGATGGTTGGAAGCACCAGAGCTGGATCCCGTACGGTGGCGAGGGACACGAACACCGCGCCGCCGGCAAAGTCGCCGGTCATCGTTCCGGCAACCTGCAGCGCCAGACGCGTCTTGCCCACTCCGCCTGGCCCGGTCAGGGTCAGGAGCCGCCGGCCTTCCCATCGAAGTAGATGCGCAATTGCCGCCTCATCCCGCTCCCTGCCGATCAGCCTCGTCAGCTGCGCCGGCAGCCTGGCAGGCTCGCGCACGACTGCATCGACCGCGGGGCCTCGGCGACGGGAGGTGGCCGCTTCAAGCGCACTGCCCTCCTCGTCAGATAGCGCCAGGGCTTCGATTAGCCGCGCCACAGTCGCCAGGTAGGGAGCCTTGTTGACGCCCCGTTCCAGGTCGCTGATCCCGCGCACGCTCAGTCCGGCGCGTTCCGCCAACTCCTCCTGCGTGAGGCCGGCGTCGGTTCGAAAGCGTCGCAGCAGAGCGCCAAAGGCCTGCGATTCGCTTGCCGCCACCGGTTCCGCCTTGTCCCACGACCGATCCCACCTGCCGTTGACAGTAATCGAGCGTGTCGTATGGGGATTGTACCATGCGCGGCGACCGCACAGTGCGACCCAGGCACATTCCAACTACGTGGGGTAACTCTGCCGACTTTGCCTGGTCAACGAGCGCTGGGAGGCACAGACTATACGAAGGAGGAACGGAAATCACAACTATCAATGGTTTCCGCCAGAGGGGCAAGCCTCGCCTGGGCTGATGCCATTGATCTGGCCAGGACTGTCGATCAACGCATACCGAGCCACGGATAGCTCGCACAGTAGGAGTAAGAAGATGAAGTTTTTTCGCACTTTGGATCATGTCGCTTGTTCGTTCGCGTTGCCCTGGTCATGGGCGTTGTTGCCCTGAGCCTTTTCGTGCCCGGTTTCTCAGGTCGTCCCGTGGCGGCTGACGGGGCATATCACACGACTCCCGCCCTGTCATCCTCGATCAACCCCTCGGCGCCCGGCCAGGCGGTCACCTTCAGCGCGACCATTACCGAGGGCGGCGCAACGAATCCAACGGGCACGGTCACGTTCCGCGACGGCTCGACCACGCTCGGCACGTCGACCGTGACCTCCTCCAGTGGAGTGGGGAACGCCAGCTTTACGACCGCGTCCCTGACCGCGGGCAGCCATCCGATTACCGCGATCTACAGCGGCGATGCGAATGACCAGTCAAGCAGCTCGACTATCGACAAGCAGGTGGTCGGCTCTCCGACGGCTGCCCTTGTTTCCGCCTTCCATGCGTTTCGACAGGGCTCGCACGCCATCTTCCTCTGGCGAATGGCGATCCTTCGCGACGTCTCCGGCTTCAACGTCTACGCCGGGACGCACAAGCTCAACGCGCACGCCATTGGCGTTCACCCCGCGCACCGCTACAGCTATAGCCATAGCTGGGTCGGCAACAGTTCGTTCAGCTTGCATGTCCTGTTAACGAACGGACAGGAGGTGGTGATCTCGGCCGGCCTGTCGGGCATCGCGAAGCTTGCCGCGATTGAGGACCGACGAATTCAGGCGCACGGCTAGTCCGTGCAAGAAATACATGAGGTGCGGAAACCATGAGTACAGAACAGCTCAGCGAGGACGAAGCGGTCGTCTTCAGCCGTCGGCTAAATACCTTCGCCGCCGGACTTACGTCCCGCCAGCGGGCTCTCCTCAGCGCCATCCTTCGCGACGCTGAGGCAGACCAGCACGATGATATCGACCATCGAACACCGAGGGATATCGTGGCGGCAATCCACAGTACGCACCATTCGCCCCCCATCAGTCTCAATCCGCAGCCTATCCCTCCCGGGAACCCTCGCTGCTCGAACGCCCAAGGCGATGGCGAATGAGACGCCATTGTCTCATCAAGCTGGAATCGGTTCTTTTCATGCTGCTCGCCCTGTCTTCCGACAGTCTTGCATACATTCGGGACTTCAAATCGCTGGAGGCTTCAACCATGAAAACACTCGCTCTCCTACGCTCGCGGACAGCCCGACGGCGAACAACCGTTGTTGTCGTGCTAGTCGCCCTCTGTGCCGCGCTGCTGCCGGCCGTCGCCAGCCGGGCCAGCGGAGTCTTTTGGCTGCCCACACAGGAGGCCTCAGACGCATCCTTCGATCACCTCAACCCGGTTGTGGCCACGTATCATAACCATGCATATATCCTCTCGGTGCGCGTGAATGGCACCTCGGCTACCACAAGCGTGTTCTTCAGCACCAACGAATCGGGTCGCTGGGACACCCAGCTGCTTTCCAATCAGGGTCCACATAACACGTACTCAGGGGAGTTCACCTCGCTCGCGGTCGATCCGACTTCGGGCAAGCTGTACGCCATCTGGGCCTACCAGAAAAGTCCCGATGCCGATGGGGTAGGCGTGTGGACCCGGGAGCCCGGCGGCCAGTGGACCGGGCCAACCGATGTGATGACAGCAGGTTCGCTGGGAGAGCAGCCCTCCATCGTGGCCGGGGGCGGCAAGGCCTATGCGGCGTTTGTTTCGTCCGAGGTCCCGGGCGCATGTGACGACGCGACCAGCCGAAGTGGCGATGTGCAGGTCGTGTCGTACGACGGCGGCAGTTGGTCGCCACCGCGGAACCTGACCAGTTGCGTGTCGGATTCCAGCATCCTCGAGTTTTCCAATCCGAAGCTCGCCCTGGACGAGAACGGCCGGCCCTACCTGGCCAGTTCGGCCAATGGAGACCTGTGGTTCGACGAGAACGCGAGCGGATCGTGGTCGGACCCAGCGCAGATCACGCACGGCGCTGCCATCCCGGTCTCTGCGGGCACGGCGCTCCGCACCTTCTATGGTATCGCCGCCAGCAACGGCGCCGCCTACGTGACGTATGTGCGGCAGAGCGGCACGTCGACCTACGATGTCCAGCTGATGACGCATCAACTCGGTGCTTCATGGAGCTCTCCGGCGCACGTATCACCCCCGGATTCCTATGGCTGCCCGAAGTTCGGCGTATCCGTGGTGGCCAATAGCGGCCGTGTTGGTGTGTCGTACGTGCGCGGTCATACCGGATACTGCGCCTCGTCATCGGGGGTCTCCGGGAACGCGCCCGTGGTCTACACCGGTGCTCCCGGTCAGATGGCACTGGTCGGATCGCTTGCCGGCGCCACTCCGGACTGTTTCGCTACATCGCTGGCGAACGAGGGCAATCTCTTCCGTTTCGTGACCACCTGCGATCAGCCGGCATCCGTGGACCAGGGGCAACTGTACTACAAAGCCGAATTTCTAGACACGGTAGGGCCCGTAGCGCACCTCGTGGCGTCCGCCAGAGCCAAGGCGCCCGCCATTGGCTTGCACTGGAGCGCCCGAGATCCTCAGCCAGGATCGGGCGTGGACTACTACCAGTTGCAAATCCGTGACGGCGGCGGCGCCTGGCACACGCTCCAGGCATTGACGCACGCCAAGCAGCTGATCTACCGGCAGGCGCGCCCCGGCCATCGATACACCTTTCGACTGCGCGCGCGGGACCGGACCGCCAATTGGGGAGCCTGGGTGATGAGTAGCACCCAGGCATACTGACGTGTGTTCGGGACGGTAGGATGATGCGTTTGCGTTGAAGCCTGTCACGCTCTACAACCTCCGCTTGAAGATCGGTCAGTACCGCGCTCTACAGGCTGCGCGGCAAGGTCACGCGCGCGGTCGTTCCCCGGGTTACGTCGGTCTCGATAGCGACCTCGCCACCGCTCTGCGACACCAGGGCCTGGACGATAGCCAGGCCGAGCCCGCTGCCACCCGTGTGGCGCGAGCGGCTCCGTGCGCCGCGATAGAAGCGCTCGAAGACACGAGCCGCATCCTCCGGGCCCAGGCCGGGGCCGGCATCGCTGATTGAGAGGGCAATGCGGTCCTGCTGGGCCGCGCCGCTCACTGTGATCGGCTGGCCGGGGGTGCTATACCGAGCGGCATTGTCGATCAGATTGGTCAACACGCGACGCAGTGCCTCGGGATCGACCAGGGCAGCGGCTCCATCGAGTGCTCCCAGCTGAAGCTCGAGCTGCCGGTTCGGCCAGGCCGGCGCATAGCGATCGGCAAACTGTTCGAGGAAGGGGCGTACCGGTACCATCTCTGGGAGAAGCGTCTGCCCGGCATCCAGTCGAGTGAGGGTGAGCAGATCGTCCACCAGCCTCGAGAGCCGCACCGCTTCTTCATGCATGCCCTGCAAGGCGGCGGCGATGTCCGGGCGTTCCCTGGCGTCCTGGCGCAGCAATACCTCGGACGATCCGCGCAATACCGTGAGCGGGGTGCGCAATTCATGCGAGGCATCCGCCAGGAAACGGCGCATGCGTTCCTCCGACTCGCTGGATGCCGTCAGCGCTGCTTGCAGGCGGTCGACCATGGTATCGAACGCCATGCCGAGCTGGCCGACCTCGTCGGAGGAGTGCGACAGATTGGCACGACGCTGCAGATCGCCCTCGGCAATGGCCCCGGCGGTGCGGGCGATTCGACGCAGCGGGCGAAGCGCCCGATCGATCAGCGGCAGCGCGATCAGCGCGGCCAGCAGCACGGCCACCAGTGCGCCCAGGGCAAACACCACGGCCGAGCGCCGCAGCGTCGCGTTCGCATCGGCAAAGGACTGTCCCAAAAGAGCATAGCCCACCGGCCGAGACGGTGGCCCCAACGGAACCGCTACCAGTACCATATTGCCCTGGCTCACCACCGGTGGTTCCTGGGGCGGGGGGTGACGATGGTGGTGAGGAGTCTGGCGAGGGGGTGGCCCTGGTTCACACGGGGCATGATGGGACGCAACGCGCGGAGCGCCGGAGCCGGTTGAATTGATCAGTTGACGAATGGTAGCGGGGGATAGGTTGAGCGGCCGGGCGTGGCCCGCGAAGCCGAACCAGTGATTGGCCACTGTTTCACCTGATGGGGTGACGATCTTGACCGCGGTGTCATGGCTGCCGAGCAGTCCGGCCAGACTCTGCGCGTTCTGGGTCAGGTCTGCCGGCGAGAGGATAAAGCAGGGGTCCAGGGCGTGCAACTGGGCGGACGCGGACTGGCGTAAGCTGGCGCCGATGGTGGATCGGAGGTACTGAGAGAGCGTGAGGTACTGGAAAATACCGAGGCCGAGCAGCACAATGGCGAGGAGGCTCAGATACCAGAGAACCAACTGCCGCCGGATCGAACCGAGGCGCATCCGAACCACCTTATACCTCCGTTACACGCTCAGCCGGTAGCCTACCCCGCGCACGGTCTCGATCATCTGGTGTCCCTGATCGCCCAGCTTACGACGCAGATAGGCGATGTAGACCTCGACATTATTCTCGTTCCCATAGAAATCGTACCCCCAGACGCGGTCCAGAATCATCTGGCGGGGCAGGATGCGGCGCGGGTTCAACAAAAAAAGGCGGAGCAGCTCGTACTCGCGGAGTGTCAGGTCGACCACCGTACCCTCCAGGGTCACTTCGTGGCGCGTCTGGTCCAGTCTGATGGGGCCGGCCAGCAGGACGTCGCTCTGGGCCGGGAGCCGGCGGCGCGTCACGGCCCGGATGCGCGCCAGCAGCTCTTCAAAGGAAAACGGCTTCACCAGGTAATCGTCGGCGCCGGCCTGAAAGCCGATCACGCGGTCGTCCACGTGATCGCGGGCGGTCAGCATGATGATCAGCATGTCCGGATCGCGATGCAAGCGCTCCGCCACGGTAATGCCGTCCATGCCGGGCATCATCAGGTCTAGGATCACCAGATGAGGTTTGAAGCTCTCCACTTTACCCAGTGCCTTAGCGCCGTCGCCGGCGTCGGCCACCTCGAATCCTTCGTAGGTGAGCCCCATGCGAAGAAAATTCACGATGTGTGGCTCATCGTCGACCACCAAGACGCGCAGCGGCTCCGCGCCGACGATCCGATTCGGCTGTTTCGCCATCGATCACGATCCTTCTCTCGACGGTACAGTGTCTCTCTTCACCATAACCAAGTCGCCTGAAAATTCACTGAGAAGAGGGGAACCTCTTTCAGCCAACTCTCAGGAAAACCGCCTCCTACTTTAAGGATGGTTTCGTATTGTAGGGAGAGGCGTTGACCAACGGCGCTGATCAACCACTGTCTGCATGGAGGATAGGGTGCCTCGAACCAGTCTCAAGACCATGATCGCAGGAATTTCCCTACCCCTCACCCTGATGCTTGGAGCGGCGCCGGCCCTGGCGCACGGCGGCCCGCATGGGACCCAGTACGCGCCCGTCAAGGGAACGGTGCTCAGCTTCACCAACGGGAGTCTACAGGTACAGACCCAGACCGGGACCGTCAGTGTCGCGGTGACCAGCGCCAGCCATGTGATCCGCCAGATGAGCGGCACCACCAACGATCTGCAGCCCAAGGTACAGGTGAGCGCCCACCTGGTGAAGGGCACCACCACCATCGACGCCATACGAATTGACCCGGCTCATATGGCTCAGAGCACGCACACCCACGCGGCGGGCAGCAAGCATTCGACATCGCAGACCAAACCTGCGCACTCCACCTCAACCACCTGGACCCACAAGACGCCGGGCGCGGCGACTGAAGTCTCCGGCGAGGTGGTAAGCGCCACCTCTGGTTCCGTGACCCTGCTCGATCGCCACAGCGCCAAGGCAGTCACCTACACCCTGAGCAATTTCACCACCATCACCAAGGTGGTGACCGGCAGCCAGAGCGATCTGGCCCAGGGCGAAATGGTCGAAGTGGTCAAAGGACATAGCGGCACGACCGTCGCGATTATCATCCTCAACGCATAAATCGCTTACCTCCTCATTGACGCCGTGGGGCGCCAGTACTGACCCCTGGACCCCCACGGCGTCCTCCTCCTCCCTCGCTGAATTCGCCCCCTGTCTATACCTTCGCCCCCTGTCTATATCAAGGAACCGTATCATGAAGCTGCTATTGGTCCTCCTCTCCGGTGTTGTGGCGCTAACCCTACACCCGCTACACCGATCGTTCGCACGAAACCTCCACCCTCTCCCAGATTCAGGAGGGGGATGAAGTGCAGGTTCGCGGCGCCTACGATCGAACGCTGGGCGAGATGACCCAAACCGTGAGCGTCTCGCGCCTTGGACCCATTGAGCGCAAAGCGCACAGCTAGGGCCGGGCCATGATGGACATGTCGGTTCTTGAGTCTCGTTGCACCAAAATCGCCATTATCCTGAAGGTGGAAGGGCATAACGAAATCGCCATGCTCCGCACCGCGCGCCGGCTCAAGGGCATCCACACCCACCTGGAGCAGTCGCTGCGGGACTACACCCGCACCGAGGGACGCTCCGCACTGACGGTGCGGGTCGAGCGTTGCCTGGAGGCGATGGAGCGCGACATCCGGCATGTGCTGCTCAATTATCTGTCCCTCGACGAGCACGAGGTCCATGAGCGCCTGGCCCACGCCCTCGATCACTCCCGCCAGACACTGAGCTTGTTGGATAGCCCCCCCTCCCCCGGCTGACAGGGGTAGGTATGCGCCTAACGGCGGATAATCGGCCTGGATGTTGTGCCTCGTCGTACGGCCATCCACAAGGGATAGCGCCTATATGACGCGGCATGTGCTATACCTACCCCTATCAGCC
>JAABUJ010001726.1_pt1 | contig 30232 bp, 40 predicted proteins | sample 5559131 | NCBI WGS metagenome assembly JAABUJ01 (sample SAMN10711875, study PRJNA513366) | rock metagenome | isolation source: Antarctica rocks | place: Antarctica: Victoria Land, Mt New Zealand nord | collected 2016-01-07
TGGGGGGGAGGGAGGGGTGTTTGGCGGGGATGAGGGCTGTTAAGAATGGTTGGGGGGGAGGGGAGAGGTAGGGGGGTTTGAGGGGGGGGCGGGGAGGGGAGAGAATGGGGTGGATGTGGGACGTGGAGGTGGATTTGATGGGAGGGTTTGTCTTGGTGCTGGAGCGTGTAGTCGTCGTCGTCGACAGCGTCGTTGTTATTGTTATTGTTATCGATACCCCTAGACGCAAGCGTATCCTTTAGATCCAATAAAGATCATGAGTTTTGCAAGTTTCCAAAGCATAAGTATTCACCATAATTTTAAGTGGCAAGTGGGCTCAGTTGATAAGACCACACCGGATTGGAATTACCGGCTCGCAGACGAGCCCCTTGGCCGCCCTCTCTATCTTCTCTCACGTACAAGACCGGCCCAACTCTATGACGTCTCCAGTAAAAACACAACAGCAGAGAACAGCAAAGCGAGTCTGAAATTCCCGCAACCGACACAACGGGCAAGCATGGCGAACCACACCCAACCACAGCGACACCGAAGCCTAAACCCTACAAACTAACCTCAACCCTACCCTCCTTGCCCGGATTCCCCTGCGCCAGATTCGGCAACAAATAGGTGATATCGTCCCACGGATGCCTATACAAGCCGGTCCGCAACCTCTTCTGATCGAGATAATGGGCGATGAGACCGATGCTGCGGCCCAAGACGAAGAGACCGTTGAGGACGCCCATGTTGAGGTAGTCCTCGGCCTCCTCGGGCGAGAAGGCGCCGCAGTTGCGCATGAGGTCGACGAAGCAGACGGCGACGCAGCCGTCGACGTTGAGGATGAGGTTGTCCTTCTTCGACGTCGTCACCGTCTCCACCGCGATGGCGTACTCCAGCATCTTGCAGCTCGGGAAGCGCTTCTGCACGAATTCCTTGACCAGCTCCACGCGCAGGTCCGGGTTGTTGCGCGATTTGACTTTGTGCCCGATTCCGGGAACTAGGGACGTGAGATGGTTAGTGAGACTTTGTGAAAGAGTTTGGGTTTAGGAGGGGGGGGGGGGATGCTCACTGAGTTTGTTTTCTTTCCTCATGGTGTCGACAAAGTCACGTGGGCTGAGACCCTTGTCGAAGGCCTTGGTGAACTCCTCGGCCGCACCGTCCAGCGCACCACCGAATCGCGAGCCAATGGTCAAGAGACCTGATACGAGTGCGCTGATGAGATCTTTCCCTGCTCGAGTGGTGATGATGGTGTTCATGGCACCTGATACGGCCGGGCCGTGGTCGGCAGTCAACATCAGAACCATCTCTAAGAATCTGCTTGCGTATTCCGGTAGACGGCGACGGAACCAGAGGAGTGACATCACACCACCGATGCCGATCTCCTCCCTGAAGACGTCGGAGATTGGCATGCCCGCGTAGAGGAGTTCCTGTCCACGGTCATCTGAGATGGTCGAAATGAAAGCAGCGGGTTTCCGGATGAGTCCAAGCTCTTGAGCCCACGAATAATCGATCGGAATCTTAGGGGGTACCGGCTCGGGCTGCGGTTTGATGTTGCCTTGCTTGACCAGGTTTTGGTAGACTTGGCCGAGAAGCTCGGGCAAGTCTTCGAACGTGTCTGGTACGAAAATACCAGCCTCTTTCATGGACTTGTTCTTCATGGCAGCGGTTTCCAGCTGAGAGTTGGCAAAGGAACCGGCGTGGCCGAATTGGACTTCGGTCTTGAACATGCTCGCGCAAGTACCGATAGCCCATGCGACCACCGGTTTGGTGATGACACCTGACTTGACAGCCTCGATGACTCGGTACTCCTCAACGCCACCGACTTCACCCAGCAAAAGTAGCATCTTACACTCGGGATCTGCCTGGTATCGGAGCATGTGATGGATAAAGGTGGTCCCGGGATAACGGTCACCACCGATGGCGACACCCTCGTACACGCCGTCCGTCCTGTTTGCGATGATGTTGTTCAACTCATTTGACATACCGCCAGACTTTGACACGTAGCCGACCGATCCTTTGCGGTACAGTTTCGAGGCGACAATGTTGTCCATCATGCCGCCGGTGTTTCCGATCTTGAATGCGCCTGGCTTGATACCACCAACAGTAGCGGGGCCGATGATGGTGATTCCCTTTTTCTTTGCAACATGCAAGATTTCACGGGCTCGCTAGATTCGACACTTAGCTGTAGTGCCTATGGAATGGGATATGGTTCCGTACCCTTTCCGGAACACCTTCCGCAATGATGGCAATTGACTTTACTTGAGGGTACTCCATCAGCTCCATAGTGGAGGTATACACACTACGGGACGAGGCGAAGTTGACGATGGTATCGACATCACTGTGCTTAGCCATGGCCTTGTCGACATCTTGATACACGGGAAGAAGAGTCTCGCTCGTGCCCCAGTACCTATGCTCATCTGTCAGCTGCTGACCATGTCGGGTTTGGAATCTATGAGTTCGAAAGGTACTAACATCTTGCTCACGAACTGCCCACCAAAGGTGTATATGATACCGGCCACTGAAGGCGTTGTCCGCTTGCAGATAAAGTCGAAGTCGAGCATGCCCTGGACAGCCCGCGGCTGCAGACCGCTAGTGTTCGGACGAAGCATCAGCAGGAAGTTCAACTTTCCTTTCGAGACTGGCTGAATGTAAAGGGAACACTTACTATACAAGACATCTCGTTTTGTTGTGGAACAGAGTATGGGAGGCATATGGACTCATTGGCCGGCTGGCAGCTGCAAAACGGCGGATGTTGTCGTTGGCAGAGTGCAGGGTCCCATCAGCGTAGGTCCCGTTGGTTGTGGGCGTGGAATTGCTCGATTCTTGCGAGACTCCATCTGTGACGGGCACTGCGGAAGGCATGATGACGGGAGGAGAGGAGATTGCAAGCCGAGACTGGGCAAGGAACGTCAGTTAAGCTCATCAGAACAACTCTCCGGGCAGTGAATGAGGGTATTCTGGGTTGACGTCGTCTTGCCCCATACATTGAACGGCCGTAGCAAGTTCACGATCGGACTTCAGTTGCGCGGTGTGGGGAGTTGGTACTTACAAAGCAACGGAGTGCAGGGCTCAATCAAAGTGCCGTGAGAATATGGAGAATTCTCAACAGCCTCAAAGTGTTGTTGCGATGGAAGCAGTAAGCTTTCGGACGAAGTTGACGATGATGACAAGGTGGATGGGTGATGATAAGATTCCTTTTTCGAAGCTTTGGGGATGAGTGGGAATGGAAAGCTCTCACGGATTTATAAATCTTACTATTATGATTAATTGCATCAAGTCTTGTGAGTTCGGATTGCGAAAGGGTCGTTGGTTGAGCTGCCAGTGAGACCGGCACGGATAAAGTCAAGTACGAGTACCAGGTACCTTACTAAAAGGTACCGTCGTACTTCGTAACGTGACTTTAAAGTACGCTAAAGTTCTTCCGACTTCCTGGAGGGACGCTACGAAGTAACTTACAGGCTGATCAGGGGCAGGATTTATTTTTATTGATAAGGAAAACGACAAGGAAGAAATCAATTTATCTCATCTGTGTGTGTCAGGCTTGTTGATGATTCTTCGGACCAGTGAGTAGCATCAGTATTATGGACTTCCCCAACAGCAACTCATCCTTTTCCAGGTTGGCATCCTCCGTTGTCATCAGTTATCATTAACTATCCCAGATCTTGTTGATACGGGTACGGAGTATTTAGGTACAGTAATTTAGCCGGCCCTAACCCAATCGGGCCGGCCAAAAAGCACCCGGAGTCCGACCTTGAAAATCAGCCCCAACATTATTAAGTTACCTTAGAGAAACACCTCGAACGATAAACGAATTCTTTCTGTACAATCGGAGTGCACGTTCAACAGTTCATCGTTGATACTAGACTCTTCGTAGACCAAGGTACACAAGTTCAAGTTACCTTACATACCTGCACAACTTGTAATCAATCGAAGCAGCTGTCTATCCAATTCTTTTTCATCCACTTCTCTACATTGGTGCTGACAGCTCTGTCCATTGTTCTCCCTCCGATATTGTTTATATCCTGTCGAACCTGTGAGCTGTCCCTGCTTCCCTTCGGCCCCATCGGGTTGTCCTTGCGAGCTTTCATTGACTCGTTACGATAGTCCTGCTAGATCCCCCCCCCCCCCCCACAATTAAACCATGTCAGCCAAATCGATCCTCGAAGCCGATGGCAAGGCCATCCTCAACTATCATCTCACAAGAGCCCCTGTCATCAAGGCAACACCACTACCAGCCTCCGCGACCCACAATCCATCACCCAAACTCGCATCCATATATTTTCCCGAAGGAGCTTCCGTGTCCTCCATTCTTGACCAAGCTGAGTCGACGTACCCCTGGCTATTCGCCAGAGACGCCAGATTTGTCGCAAAGCCAGACCAACTGATCAAGCGACGAGGCAAGAGCGGCCTTTTGGCACTCAACAAGACCTGGCCGGAAGCGAGAGAATGGATCGAAGCACGTGCTGGGAAACCACAGCAGGTCGAGACTGTTCAGGGCGTCCTGAGGCAGTTTCTGGTGGAGCCTTTCGTACCGCACCCTGAAGGGACCGAATATTACATCAATATCAACTCCGTCCGAGAAGTAAGTCCAATACTACACTGCGTCTTCATCGACGCTTGCGCAGGACCGAAACCATATCATCAGATCATACTTCCTTTTATTCGCACGAATGCTGGTCAACTTTAAATTCGACTTCTGTTTCCCTTGGCGTTCTCTAGGCTCGGCTCGGGCTTCTTCTTTTCCCACATGCTTTCCATCACGGACAAAGGGAGGCTAAGCCTTACCACTCGCACTGCTCATTCTCCATCTTCTTCTACGACCCTGCAGATCATACTACGCCGTCCCTGCATGTCGTATGCCGGTACCTTAGCCGCTTCAAGCTCGCTACCAGTGTATCTACACAGCCCTACCCGTTACTCTAACTTTCTTCACCTTCGGATAATAGTATCTTACTGAACATGCATACTTCTTTTCTTTCACTCTTCTCCCGTCTATGTCGTTATTGTACCTGACTGGCATACATATGATTAGGGCGATTGGATCTTATTCACCCATGAGGGTGGTGTCGACGTTGGTGATGTTGACGCCAAGGCGGAGAAGATACTCATCCCAGTTGACCTGTCGGAATACCCAACAAATGAGACGATCGCGGCGACATTGCTGAAGAAGGTACCCAAGGGCGTTCACAACGTCCTGGTCGACTTCATCTCCAGACTTTACGCCGTCTACGTTGACTGTCAATTCACCTACCTCGAGATCAACCCACTCGTGGTCATCCCCAACTCCGAAGGTACTTCTGCCGAAGTCTACTTCCTCGACCTCGCCGCCAAACTCGACCAAACCGCCGAGTTCGACTGCGGCGTCAAATGGGCCATCGCCCGTAGCGCCTCTGCCCTCGGTCTCCCGGGCATCAAATCCGACGGCAAAGTCAGCATCGACGCCGGCCCGCCCATGGAGTTCCCCGCCCCCTTCGGCCGCGAGCTGAGCAAAGAAGAAGCCTACATCGCCGAGCTGGACGCCAAGACCGGCGCCTCCCTCAAACTCACCGTCCTGAACCCGCACGGCCGCATATGGACGCTGGTCGCGGGAGGCGGCGCCTCGGTCGTCTACGCCGACGCCATCGCCTCCTCCGGCTTCGCCGACGAACTCGCCAACTACGGCGAATACTCGGGCGCCCCGACCGAGACGCAGACCTACCACTACGCCCGCACCGTCCTCGACCTCATGCTCCGCTCCCCCATCCAATCTGACGGCAAGATCCTTTTCATCGGCGGCGGCATCGCCAACTTCACCAACGTCGCCAGTACCTTCAAGGGCGTCATCCGCGCCCTCCGCGAGTTTGCCCAGCTCCTCATCGAGCACAAGGTCCAGATCTGGGTCCGTCGCGCTGGGCCGAATTATCAGGAGGGGCTCAAGAACATCAAGGCTGTCGGCGAGGAGCTGAAGCTCAACATGCATGTTTACGGGCCGGAGATGCACGTCAGCGGCATCGTGCCGTTGGCGCTTGTGCCGGGGAGGAACAAGGGCGAGGTCAAGGAGTTTGGGTCGTAGATTAGTGGTTTGTGGTTTGTGGTTTCGGGAATCGTTTCGTTTCGTTTCAGTATCACATAGAGATGGTCCCGTCTGTGCCGAGGGGCTCGGACCTCGTTGCCTGCCAGGCCAACGCGTGTTCGGTCACGGCGCAGGCACTCGCTCAAGTACTGCTCGGTTGCTGGCTAGGTACTTAGTTGTTTCTTAGGGGTCCGTGTAATAGTGTATCTACCATACCTACGTACTCCTATGCCTCGTGCTGTCTGCAACGCCAGCCTTACAACCTTACCTTAGCTTTCTCCGTGCCTTTAAGCGATGCATGATCGTATGGGAAGGTAAAATACCCTTCTCTTGCCGTGCTGAGAAGCTACGTCCGTACAAGCGAACCGCAGAACCCAAAAACTCCCACCGACGCCGCCCCTCGAGTCAGTCTCGGACACTTATCTCATCCTGCCGACACTCATCCGCCCACTTTAACTGGGAACGTGCTTGGACTAGTACAAGGCCCTCCGCACTCCGACGGACGTGGTACATTTTCTATCTTGGGGGACATTGTCCGCGTAGGAGAGCACGGATCGCCACCGTTCTCTCTCCCTACGTCCCAACCATTGCACGCGCGTCGCGCGTCCTCGTACGCAGCTACAATGTAAGGAAGGGAGGAAGAATAGAGGGACCGAGTGGGCGACGCCGAGAGTGGACGTGGGCCTGGCTTGGGGGGTAGGGGTGAAAAGGGGGGGCCCGCGTTTGCGGAATCAGAAGCGTTCAGGAATATTGAGAAGGTAGTCGAAGAGAGCTTGGGATGATTGCGAGAGCGGGGACTCTTTCTCGCTCCTGTTTGAAGCAGCTACAGAAGGTAGCTGGCAGGACGTTATTCGCTATCGTTCTGTCCGAGCGCTCATTTCGGCCTCAGACAGACGACCAGGATGCCCACGACGGCCATGCCGGCTGCTGCGCTCTCCAGAGCGACGCTCGTGAGATGGCGCTGCGTGATGGTGATGGCGCGGTCGCTGAAGAGGTCGTGGAGGGAGGATTTGTAGGATTCGAATGTTGATTGGGGTGGTGGTGGTGGTGGTGGGAATGGTGTGGTGGGGAGTGGAGGTTGAGGTTCGGCGTCGGCATCGGCGACTTTCTGGATGCCTGAGGAGGATAAAACTTCTTCGGTGGCGGGAATTCCGGGAAGGAGGTCTGCGGCTGCTGGTACGGCTGCAGGATCGAATGGTGTAATGTTCAGTGCTGGTTCGTGGCTTTCGATCGCCAGCTCACCGGTGCCAGTCGAGGCGGCCAGTGACAGGCATTTCGAGTCCTCACCCGTACGATGCCGTCCACCCACCCCACCAGCAGCCCCCTCCCTCTCCAAAGCCTCCATAACCTTCTCCTCGAACCCCTTCACCAGCCTCCTCCTCCTCCATGGCTCCACCCCGATCTGAAAGACCAAAAACAACAGCACATTCACCCCCATCAACCCCCACGTGCCCCACGTACTCATCCGTCGGATCTTGTCGCTCCATATCTGCTCCTCATGATAGCGCGCCAATATACTCTTGCCCAGCTTGGCAGCGGCCTCTTCGGCCCTGCGTTCCGCGCCCGTCAACGCCTCCTGCGCCGCCGTCTCCGCCTGCTCGTTGGCGTGGTCCGAGCGGTACAGCGAGGTGAAGCGCTCGAGATCCGAGGCGCTCCAGGCGTGCTTGCGTTGCAGGAGCTCGTTCACTTCGCGCTGCGAGGCGGAGCGTTGGGCGATGGCGGCGGTGTAGGTGTCCTTGGCGGCGCGGAGGGCTGCTCTCGTTGTGCGGACGAGTTCCTCTCCGGGTGTTTTAGTTGTTGTGTGAGATGGCTGGGAGAGAGAGGGGGGTCCGAGGGTGGGTACCTTGCTCTTCGATTTCCTTCTTCATGGCCTCGATGCCGGAGTAGCCTGTTAGATCGTTCAAACGCTTGCCGGCGATGAAGATGTTCGATTGGAGGTTGTCCATGACGTGGGATAAGTGTTTGGAAACCCGTGATCGGCGCTCTTCCTCGTGTGAGGGCAGGTTTTGTGGTGGGGCATGCCGGGTCCCATTGCTGCTGCTCTGTAGCAATGGATCAAGCGTGTTCATAGAGCCATCATTCTTCGGTACAGCATACGGAGAAGGTTTGTTGTTATCGGAATATGGGCGAGCGTGCCCGCGAAGCCGGCATTCAATACATATTGAAGGTCTCACTCCGTGCGTGGACCTGATCTTGAGCGCGCATAGTCGAGAAGTAGATGGTACTGGAGCAATGATTGAATCAACAACAGACCGTGATACATGCCGGAGCAAAGGTCTCATTGCTGGTAATGTTGTAATTTCGAGATCGAGCTCCCACCGTCCGAACATGATGTCGGCCGACACGGATCGGAATTACCCTAAGTCCCGAGACAGCCTCCTACAACGACTGATTTAGATCGACCCTTAAGGCAGCCAAATGCAATGTCCATATCCAGTTCATGGCTATACAAATCATCAGAGTTATCATTGACATACACTTCCTCAATCGCAACTTCATGGATCACAGTTTCATGGGGCTTTGTCGTCGGCGATGTTTGAATGCATGGCCGGCTTCTGACCAGAATACCTACCCAAGGTAAGGGAGCTACCACACCAGGACCCACATTGGTTTCACCTCGTCCCATCAGAATCACATAGCCCGGGAATGTTGTTCAATCCAGTGTTCCTTCTCTACTACTACAAGGTTGACGGGCAAACAGCAGTCCGCTATTCTCTCCTCGCTGTACCTCTTTCGTAATGAGATTCGATCGACGATTGCCTGATACATGTGTGGCTAACAGCGTCTGTGCATTTTCGTGCACTTGTTTCTTTCATATCCGTTCTTCTGGCTCTCCATCGCTTGTAGCTTTGAAACTGAAATGCAATCCTCCTTCTTCGAGTTCTAATTACCTTTGTCTCAGGACCCCCCTCAGATGTGGATCAGCGAAGTTGCGTCGAAGATATAGAAGGATGAGAGCATCATCTCCTATCTCAGTCAAGCTACTCAAAAGAACAGGAACAGATCCTATACCAACCTGCGCGTAATCAGGAAGATGATCGTCCTTCATCTGATCTCTCTTCTCCTCCTCTCTCTCGCCACCGCGACACCAATCTCCAGAGAGCAAAGTCCCTCTTCACCCCTCCACAAACGCGATATCGAGTGCATCGTAGCGAACGGCCGGGACATAAACCCCCGCGACTGCGGCGGAGCTCTGCGCCAAATGCGCCAACACCTCGCCTTCAACGGTCCCGTCTCCGGGCCCTTCGAACCTCTGGCTGGTCCATTCAGCCGGACGCCTTCAGACGTTCGCTTCCAGGTCCCCATCTTCTTCAGGACGCCCACCTGCACCATCGCAATGGACACCATCAGTAGCGCGGTCAGCTTGCGTACCTACTGGAGTACGAAGGTGGACACCGCCCAGTCCATTCTCAACCGATGTGTGGCACCGCTCAAGATTGGTGGCGAAACGCGCACGTCGGATGGCTTCATCATTATGGTCATCAACGAGCAGAGCCTTTCTTCAAATCTTCGGGTTGTTTGGTCGGCGTGTCTTCGCATTGGCTTGCGTGTTGATATAGATACGTGCCCGGGGTTGGCGGGGAGTAGTTCGCGACAATATTCGACAGGGCGCTAGGTATGGGTTTGGGCTCGCGTTGCGTCACTCCCTTTCGAAGCTGGTACGAATCGTGTTGTTTTAGCTGATGCGACTTACCCTACTCTTCAGAGGTGGCATACGCGGGAGTGCATTGGTTTTCTATCCTAAGCATTTTACAAACGGCTGCAAAAGCAGCGGGGATCGAAGAGTCTCGTGGCAAATGCTTGCCCACATTGAAATCGGATGTTATCATCATGAGAGTTCCTCGAGCCATCTCCGTCCTCTTACCACTAGCTTCAACAGCTTACACAGGCAATCTTCAGTCATATGGCCTACGGAGACCGATATTTGATCGCCTCATCCAAGAACAGCTGGGTGTACGAAGGCCGAGGTAGTTATAAACTTCTGGGATATCCCACGGATTTGGGCGTCACTATAGGAGTAGCATATGTATATTGTGGGAATCTTGTAGCTACCTTAGCCTTCGTACATTGGAATGTTAAGCTTAGCCAGGGCTCTCCACGAATCCCATCCACTACCTTATGCCGTCTACCGGTTCTTCTCTCTATTCGACAGCCTCTTAGTTACCTCTCCCAAATAGCCTTCTTTTATGTTTATAGATTTTCAAGAATTCTTTTCTTTGACTGGTCAGCTAACACAATAGTATGTTCAATTATGAGATATAAAGTGTTTCTTAAATCACCTTATATATCAACCTAACTGTAAAGTCCAAAACCCTCATAAATGTTGTCGGTACTTTGTAGATTGTTTACTATTTACTTCCAGAGTCCAGCATCGTCATGACGGCCACAGACAAGAATGCTCTGCCCAACAGTAATTCACCACCCATACAATCGGAAGCACCGACGCTACAGAACATCCTGGACGCCATCACGCAGCTGCGAGCCGACATGAAAGCCGGATTCGCTCGAGTGGAAGCCAGACTCTCGGCCGTGGAAACACGCATCTCAACCATGTAAGGTCATGACCATCACCTTTCCCTCGAGAATCGAACTCAGATCTCGACATAGTGACCACAATAATCTCGCACGTCTCCATAACGCCAGCGTCAATGATCCTCATGACCCTCTTGAAGTGCTCCGAACAGCACAAAACGAGGAACCACCTGGATTCCCTGTTGATTAGGCACAGCTGTCTGCTTTATCTGGTATGAGTGACATTCAATAGATTGCGGATGTGTTGCTGAGGCGATCTTAGCTGCCCAGTTGGACACTTTGCTTGCTGCGTACGGACTGCTTCGGGGTGGGAATCTGGATGCCAGACGGAAGGTCTTTGGGGCGTTTTATTCGGATTGTTTCGGATGTTTAGACTGTATGTGTATGGGCAGACTACCTTGCAGGCTTAAGGCGCCTCTATAATTACCGGAGAGAATCTGATCTCCTTCGGCCGTCTTGCACGTGTTGTTCACGCGGGACATTGCTTGTATGGCGAATATACATCCCATCTAGTCCCGTCTAGAGTGTCTATCAGCTCAAAAGCAGCGCTATATATGTCTATGTCTATGTTCATTTTCCGTGATCGTTCTATGCTCCAAGCAGGCAGCATCGAGAGATATCCTACTTCGTCGTCTTGACCTCGTTCCCGACCTCCGCAGGGGAGTCCTTCACGCTCTGCGCTGCCACTTTCCGGACGTCTGTTTTGCCCTCGCTGTCGAACAAGGGAGAATAATCAGTACGGTGTCAAGTAAGGAAGCCGTAGGCTTTCAGCGCGTAAGGAGGAGAGAGCAACATACTAGATCTCCCTCGTCGTAGCCAGGATGGAGCGCCAATCTTCGAACACCGTGAACGGGACGTGTTCTCGTTCGCAGTAGGAGACCAAGTCTACGAGCTGATCAGCATCGAAGAGAATCGGGCGACGGCGGTCCGGTCGAGCGTACCGCGACCTTTCTTAGCGAACAACAGATCCGTCTCCCGCGCGGCAGAGAGGTCAGACACGCCGTCTCCAGCGTAAAAGAGCGTTGGACGTTCGCTGTCCGGCATCTTGGCGACGTGCTCGGCGTACGGTCTGATGGCCCGTGACTTGTCGTGGCCGAAGTGGCTGCATGCGGAAGGTCACCAACTATATCCCAGACAGATCAATGCCCCTGTGAAGCACGTTTCCTACCTGTCGTCGTGGAAAACAATCTCCCAACCGCCTTCCTGGTCCCTGAACCTTCCCGGTCGGTCCTGGACATCATTGGCCACGATCTCGATAGCGTGCGCCTCGGGTCCGAGAAGATGGGCCAGCAGGGCCCGGATGATAGGCACCATGCCGGAGGAGAGGACGATGACGGGCACGTCGTTCGCCGTGGCCCAGTGGTAGAAGTCCTTGAAGCCCGGGTCGAGTCGGATCTTCGCGCAGAGCGTCCGGATGCATTCGGGGAACGGCGTCTGCACGCTGTCGAGCATTTCCCGGAACGTGTCTCTACGGGAGCGTCAGACGGTGGAGGACCCCCTTGGTGCTGCATACATACGAGCGGAACACATCGCGTACCTGAAGCTGGCTTTTCCTTCCAGAACGTCGGCGTTCAGTTGCCTCCGGCGCTCTTGGCCGAAGCCTAGGTTGTCTGTCTGTAGCCCGCTCAATTAAGCTGAATTGTACTTATTGCTCGGTAGGACCAACGAGATAGTCATTACCTGGAGTATATAGTCAGGGTTGGGGCATCGTATGTAGGGCAGCAGCAAGAGTTCAGCGCCTACTGTCTTGCATGGTGATGGTCCCATCGAAGTCGGTGAAAAATATGCATTTCGGACTGCCTGCCAACGCCGAGGGATACGGCATGATTGGTGGTGAGTTAGGTTCTTGGAGAAGTCTCGATGTATGTTTCTTTAGAAGCCTGGGAGATTGCGCAGAGGAACAGTTGAAGGCACCTTGTTTGAGGGTATACTGTAGATATGCGAGTCGATCTTTCTAGTGGAGCCAGACAGTGAGTGACAAACGTAGCACGGGTAGTCAAAATAGAGAGAGATTTTCAAGTGAAGATGAGCGTTTTATATCCTTGTCCAAACGAAACCTAAATGGAACAGGGTCTACCTACCTCAAGTGGTTTACGACTTATAGATCTTGTATCTATGACGAAATGGACGGGTATGAGTACTGTTGGAGTACTCTGGGATCCATGGTCAACGCGAAGATCCTGGGAAAGAGTAGGAGGTTATGACTGCTCGATTTCATACACATTGTAAGCTCTTAAGGTATGTAAGGCAATATTGCCAGTCTTCTCGGATGATATCCGTGTATCAGATCCAACGCCAAGAGCTAGCTATTTCTAAAATGAAATGTGAACTCCGTTCCCCTGAACAGTGCTAAAATCTGATTATTGGACAGAGTACATTGATGATATGGCCACCGTAGGTAAGACAACGCCATGCTCACTCCCACGAATACCGAACAGCCCCGTAACATCCGACACTCGTGTGAAAGGAACCCGCGCTTCTCGCTGCTCGGAAATAGTGAGGTACCCAGCCATCACTTTTGTTCGTTCCGTGTGTGGGAGTTGTTGATGAAACGAGTTCATCTGTGTATCCATTCCGCTTTCAGCTGTCGTCTAGCGCGGCGTCGATTTGGTATAATAGCCCATCAATGCGATCCGAGTAGTCTTGGTAAACCCGGTTCGCAGCCAGAGAGGCAGCTTCGGCATCCTTGAGGCACTTGTATAACGCACTCCCCTCCGCCACGGCCTCGCACTTGCTCACCGCGGCGGCTGCGTCCGGTCTTAGTTTGTTCGTTTTCTTCCGGATCTCGATGGTGGTTGCTTTATGCTTGATGCGGCCGCCGATGCCATGGGGCTGCACGCAGAGATCGAAGATTAACTTGACCGCCTTCCGCTGGTAGTCCCATGTTGTCGCCGCGTAATCGACGCCCTTCACCATGGCAATTTCGATGATACACTGGCCGCTTGTGAAGGTCTGCGGGAGCTTGAAGCGGGCTTCCGTTTCGGGCGCTTCGCTGAACAGCCTTGACCTCATGAGGGCAAGTGTAGGTAAATCGCCGGGTTGTGTGACCGGTACAGTGTCATATGCGGCTTTGCAATCCTTCCAGTTGATACCATTACCGAGCATTTGGCTGCAAAAGTCATCGCCGTAACCTGCGTGGGTCAAGCGAAGGAGAAGAGAAGCGTAGAATAGGATGTTCAACTTCATTGTTTCAAGATGGTTCTAGATCAGAGAGACTGGTCTGACAGAGCCCAGAGTAATGGCACAGAGATAGACTACCGTGAGGAGCGTTTGAGTAGTGTGGCTCGCTTTTGCATAGTTCGTAAGTAGTAAAGCAGGAGCCCTGAATTTCAGAGGTGCTCAGCTTTTATGTATGGAGAGCTCGTGGATCGTATGACGAGTGGTGGTGGCTTATCATCAAGAAGCATACCAGATCTGACTTGAAACGTCGTAGAAATGGGCTTGTGACAGATAGCTCAAGGTAGTTCTCGTCTACTCTTGGTAGTAAGGTATGCGTAAGGTAGTAAAGCCAAGCACGGAATACAAGAAAAGAATACGGGAAGAGGGGAAGACGAGAAGGCGGGAAGACGTGTGGAAGCTCTTGAAACAGCCATGATCGAGGTCCAAACAATGGACCTGGTATGGTACAATGGTACGGAGGCTGAGCCTCGTGGCCTGCTTGCGCACAACAGTGACTGAAGCGCAAGCACTGATATCGAGTGAAGGGAGACGGTTACTTTGAACTTCAGACTGTCTCCGAAACAGTCCCACCGTCAGCAGTAGAGGGAGCCCCTGATTGATGTGAGATGAGATATGAAATGAGATATGAGATGAGATAAGGATTGGGTGGACGATGGGTCTGCGCTTGAGAAGGAAGTCACAAATGTAGAGTTCCCATACACTAGCGCGTTTGAACCCAAAACTCTCCCCTTAACCTTACTGTCTCCCACCCTCCGGATCCCTCAAAAACTCATATCTCCGACCAAGCAGCAGCAGTCCCTCAGGACTACCCTCTGACACCAATGGCCCTCCGATACCTCCACCGCCTCCCCCTACGCCTGGCGTCGTATCCAGCCTCCCCCCTATCATTCCTCTACCCCTCAACCCATCCCGCCATCCTCTCACGCTCGTCGATCCACCCCGTACCATCATCTCACCACGCCCCTACAATCCGAACACTCACCTCCTCCGCCTCCCGTCCCGCCACCTACAACCAAGTCGTCCGAGGCTGCCGCGTGGCGCAGCGCGCCCGCAAAGTCACCTCGCCTGCGCTCGTTGACCGGCCGGAGATGAAGGGCGTGTGCTTGCGCGTGGGCATCGTGAAGCCGAAGAAGCCCAATTCCGCCGAGAGGAAGGTGGCCAAGGTCCGATTGAGCAGCGGGAGGGCTGTGACGTGTTATATTCCCGGGGAAGGTGTGTCTTCATGTTGCGTCTGCAGGCGTGTTCGGATGTGGTGACTGAGAACAGAGGGACTGATCGAGGGCTGATGATCCGGTATACAGGGCATAACGTGCAGCAGCATAGTGTGGTTCTCGTGAGAGGTGGGAGGAGTCAGGACTGTCCTGGTGTTAGGTACCATCTTGTCAGAGGAGCGTTGGATCTGGTATTTCCCTCCCACTACCCCGATTGGGAACGGGAGCGTTCTTGGGCTAACGGACTGGGCTTGTAGGGTGGAGTGGGTAATCGGATCACGAGTCGGTCAAAGTATGGGACGAAGAAGCCAAAGACGGCATCATGAAGAGAAAGCTTCTAGTCGTTCTGTTGAAGTATTGTTGGCGTTGTGAGTTGCTGTCAACATTATGCTGTAGACGGGGAGCGAAAACGCAACGAGGAGCTCGACACACTCATCGAGCCACTGTTACAGGATTCAATGAATCGCCTTCGGACGAACGGTCTGTGTTGACGAAATGAATTTGTACAGATTTAGAGTAGGAGTACTGCATCATAGAATACAACAAGCTTCATGTCGAGTTCTCTCTCTATGTTGAACAATGCCCACCAGAATGCGACTTTGGTAGCCCCATCTAACCGATCATCACTTTACCATCCTCCGGAAAGTCATAGTTGGGAATTTCCAGATTTAGAGGCGCGGGTCCTTTCCGAGCCCGCCCTGAGATGTCGTAGTGGGACCCGTGACAGGGACAGAACCAGCCTCCAAAATCGCCGGCTTCGCCAATTGGAACACATCCAAGATGTGTGCAAACCCCTACATAGATAGACAACCGTCAGTCAATGATTGAGAAAATTCATAGCGTTCTTCCAACTTAAGACAGAAGTCAAACATACCAACCATGATCAACCATTCGGGCTTCTTGACGCGGTCCGAATCTGGTTGCGGGTCCCGTAGATTCTCCCACTTTGTGTTTTCGGCATCCTTGATCTCGTCGGCCGTGCGGTGGCGTATGAAGACGGGCTTGCCTCGCCACTTGATGATGACCTGTGCATCGCAATCGGTCAATTGCGAGACTCAACTACGTTTATCTCATTTCGACGTACGTTCTTGCCCTCTGGGATCGCAGCGAGATCAATCTCGACCTTGGCTTGAGCCAGGACGTCCGCGGAGGCGGACATGTTCACCAGGAAGTCTGAGGGCAGCAGCATCAGCAATCCCCACTTCAAAACCAACAGTGGCCCTCCCAAGAAAAGTATCCACCATCTTGCCAGATTGTGTTTTTCCTGTCAACTAACCTTGAACGGTTGCCTTCGCCCCCATGGCTGTTATAGCTCCGAAAGTCCCGACTATGAAATACGAGAAGACCTTGTTGGTTGTCTCCCCTCCTTTTGCCATGTACTTTCCGAAGCTGGGGATCTTGGTCGTGGGGCTTCCTTCTGCTCCTCGGAATGGGCTGTCGAATGACGAGGTTTGCTGAGACTGGCCCGCCGTGGCCCGTTGTATGACGTCCGCTCGGCCCCGTCTTTGAACTGCAGATGCTGGGGCGCGCAGAGCGGGCCATGAATGCCGCGCGCATGAGCGCAGCAGCGCATGCGTGTTGGTGGTAACAGGGGCCATGGCGCAAGGTCGCTGAGCAGGATTGGCTGGCTTCGGGCAGACTGGAGTCGAGGAGTGATGGATGCAGAACTGTCTCGGCAAGGCTTATGTAAGCACACGCCTAGCTTCTGAATGACCGAGGGCTTCTGGAGACGGTTTGAAGATCTATTCGGAATTCACGAAATCTTTATGATAATTTGGCGAACATTAATTCCATTGAGTTAGAATAGATATATTTCCCACAAGATATTCAAGTTAAAGACCGGCTATCCATGCTACACACCCCAACCATTTTCCTGCTGGTCATAACCAAAACTCCATAACTCCAAAGCATCACCCCAACACCATGCTCCTTTATGATAGGGTATCTTTAGGTCCTCGCCGCTCCGAATCGCTATGGCCAGGTTATTGCATCTCGACATCCTCAGTCTCTTGGTGGTCTTCAGCTCCATTTGCATGGTAATGCTTGAAGATCAACTCCCCATTCGACTGAGCTGGCCTTGTAGTCTTAAGACGCTCCTGCGCCTCTGTGAATTCCACGTCCGGCATAGCGCCATTGGCTTCCTTCTCGTCCACAAGCCCAACAATTTCACCTGCTCCATTGGCCGCCGCTCTCCGACTATCCAAAGTGGTCTGTCCCAGTTCCATTGATAACCCGTTTGCAGCTTCCTTAGCCTTCTTCTCCTTGTACTGCTTGTAGGTGACGGTGCGTGGGATCACGTCGGACAGAAACTCCAAATTGTCTATTCGAGCGACCGCGTTTGCTACTTTATATTAGCTCCAACCATCGGGAAATATGATCGAGAAGCACACCAAGGTCCTTGTATTGAATGTTCTTCCTAGGTTTCCTCTCCGACTTGACCACATTGTGAGCTTGTTCCGCCAGATAGCGGACGAACATCTCCTGCACACCGTTAGATATGTCTATGTCAGTGACCACAGATTGCGTTTATTACCGTAGCTACCGTAATTACAAAAGCGGCATTGTTGGAACATTGGATGATGTCTTCGTCAACCTGTAGTATCCGCTTTACACGAGAGACTTGGGAAGAAGTTAGAGAAAATCGGCCAGTCTCTGGGATTGGTACGTACGTGGTAAAGCAGCTGAACCTGTCACTTCCTCTGGGGGTGGTATTGCAGTATTATTATACGGCATTTTCGGACCCGTCTGGAACTGACTTCGTAGCTGTGTGTTATAGCCTTGCAGTTGGAGCTTATAGTCCGAGAGGAGAAGAGTATGCACTGGACCTTTGGCCAATGATGAAAGGTTGGTTGTGAGCCTGGATAGGCCAATACCTTGCTTTCCTAGGGCTACACACAGGTGTTGTGAACGTACTTGAGGATGGAGTCGTTGTTCATGTTGGTATTTCAAGAAGCAATTAAGCTCGTAGGTTTTTTATAGACGAAAGCTCAAGCAATATATATAAGCAGGACCTGTTTGTCAAACACAGAGATGGTTACATTCACTTGAGTACAAGGGCAAGCTCCCTTTCGGGAAGTGCCGCGAGATGCTGGAATGCGCCCTTAAGGCTGACATCTCACTTTGGAAAGTGACCACAGCAATGCATCAAGGCTCGATGTAATGACCTCCCGTTCTACATCTTTCTCGGCGCAGAATCTTCGTCGACCTTCGCTAGCGGACCGAGCAATCTCGAGGCGACTATCTGCTCTCTCAACCACTCTCGAGCCTGGGCGCGATGGAGTTACGGCAGGCAGCGCAGAGAATCAGATTACAGAAGAGATCGAGGAGATCAAGAGGTATGAGGACTTTACCACGATAGACTGGGTTCAGGACGCTGCGCGGGAGCAACTACGGAGAAGAGCTAGGCGGAAAGAAGAGGCAGGGTCCTTGGAGGTGAATGGGGGATTCAATTGGAGGCGTAAGGTCTGGGAGCTTTACGATGCCGGGCAAGCGTGGATTGTCGTCACGTTAGTCGGAGCTGCAATAGGCTTGAATGCGGCGTTTCTGAATATCGTCACGGAGTGGTTATCTGATGTCAAGCTTGGGTACTGTAAATCAGCTTTCTATTTAAATGAACAGTTCTGTTGCTGGGGCGAGGACAATGGTACGTCTGCCTTATCTCTTGCGAGATAAAAGGGCTAATGAGAGAAGGGTGCAATGACTGGCATAGATGGAGTTCGATTTGGCCTGTTAACTACTTCCTTTACTTTCTGTTTTCGGTGCGTTCTGCCCAGATTTTCTTGTTCAAACTCCCGGTGTTATGGGACTAAAGTGATACAGACGCTTTTCGCACTTACCTCTGCGAGCTTAGTCAAGTCATTTGCACCCTACGCCGCCGGTTCTGGGATATCAGAGATTAAGTGTATCATTGCTGGGTTTGTAATGAAGGGGTTCCTTGGCTTTTGGACACTATTGATCAAGTCCATATGCCTTCCGCTAGCTATTGCCTCTGGCCTTTCTGTCGGCAAGGAAGGCCCCAGTGTTCACTATGCAGTCTGCACGGGTAATGTTATTTCACGGTTCTTCGACAAATATAAGCGGAATGCAGCAAAGACACGGGAGATCCTCAGTGCGTGCGCTGCCGCAGGTGTCGCTGTTGCGTTTGGAAGTCCCATTGGTGGTGTTCTCTTTTCCCTGGAGGTGACTCTCTTTACATAGCCCTCCGACATATGAAGCTAGTGCTGATGACCAACCTGCAGGAAATGTCCTCCTACTTCCCTTTGAAAACCATGTGGAGAAGTTACTTCTGCGCTTTGGTTGCTACCGCCGTTTTGGCTGTGAGACCATGTCCATCTTGTCATCCCTGAGAGAGTTACTAAATATGTCAAAGGCTATGAATCCCTTTCGTACCGGTCAGCTCGTATTGTTCCAGGTGAAATACGATCGATCATGGCATTTCTTCGAGATCATCTTCTTCATTCTCATAGGAATCTTCGGCGGCTTATACGGCGCCTTCGTGATGAAATGGAACCTGAGAGCGCAGTCTTTCCGGAAGAAGTATCTGACGAAGTATGCCATTTTGGAGGCAACACTATTGGCTGCTGGCACAGCTATCGTGTGCTATCCTAATATGTTCCTTCGTATTGACATGACAGAGAGCTTGGAGATACTCTTCCTAGAATGTGAGGGCGCCGAGGATTATGATGGCCTTTGCGAGTAAGTTCTCGTAAACTTACAAGTAAACGTCAACATACTGACCCATAGCAGAGCAAAGAATAGATGGTCCATGGTGCTCTCCCTGGCGTTTGCTACGATATTGCGCACCTTTCTCGTTATCATATCTTATGGGTGCAAGGTACCGGCGGGTATTTTCGTACCTTCCATGGCAATCGGGGCGTCTTTCGGCAGGATGGTCGGCATCTTGGTACAGGCTTTGCATGAGTCATTTCCCAATTCGAAGTTTTTCGCAGCATGCGAACCAGATGTAGCATGCATTACACCTGGCACTTATGCCTTCCTTGGCGCTGGAGCTGCTCTCAGTGGTATCATGCATATCACTGTGTCGGTAGTTGTCATTATGTTTGAGTTGACAGGCGCCTTGACCTACATATTGCCCACAATGGTAAGCCATACTATGATCCCTCAGTCCAGCAATCTACTGACACTACCTCTAGATCGTTGTTGGCGTCACGAAAGCCGTAGGTGACCGCTTCGGCAAAGGCGGCATTGCAGATCGAATGATCTGGTTCAACGGCTTCCCGTTTCTAGACAACAAAGAAGAGCACACCTTCAACGTGCCCGTCTCACAAGTGATGACGGGAGACGTTATGGTCCTTCCAGTGGACGGCCTCGATCTACGGGCCGTGGAGAAACTGCTCAAGGAGACTAAATTCCAAGGGTTTCCTGTTGTGGAGGACCGAGTGTCAAAGGTGCTACTGGGCTACATTGGGAAGACTGAGCTACGCTACGCCATTGATAGGGCGAAGAGGGAAACCCTTGTCTCGCCGACCGCCCGATGCTTTTTCACGCCTCCATCTTCCGGTGCTGTACAGCCTCCTTTATCCGCAGGACCCTCAGTCACTTTCGACGACATTGCATCCTCATCAGGTCAACAATCACTCGATTTCAGCCGCTTCGTTGATTTTACCCCACTAGCAGTGCATCCTCGTTTGCCACTCGAGACCGTAATGGACATGTTCAAGAAAATGGGCCCGCGGGTCATTCTAATCGAGTACCGAGGCAGGCTTACAGGCTTGGTGACGGTGAAGGATTGTCTGAAGTACCAGTTCAAGGTCGAGGCGCAGGAGACCCCGAGAGACGACTCGGATCTGAACGAGCGACAGGAGAGGCTATGGGCCGTTATGAACTGGGCTGGTGATTGGATCGCGGATCGCGTACTGCGTGCCTCGGGTGGCAGGATCAAACTGAGCGGGAGCAGCCCACGTGTGAGTCGCTGGAATGAGGACCCACGAGACTATCGTTCACCGATCGAGCCAAGTGGGAGGAATCATATTCTGGATGGCACGGAAGATGATGATCTTGGGCTGGAGTTGGAAGAGAGGTAATAGCGTTCATGAAAGTTATATATATCCAATGGTTTCTTGGATAGATCGGGTGATAGACAGTCTAGCTTTTCTGAACAATGGAAAGAGCACTGTACTACTCGGTGCTTCGACGTAAGACAGCCGTGCGCTGCCTTCTAAAACGTTCAACAATTGCATGGACCGCGGTTGCATAGGAAATATGCTCTTGGTCGCTCTTGAACGCCTTCCCCTGACCAATGAGCAGAAAAGAAGAAACGATGAGATTACCTATCCGTCAACCTATTTAGTCCCTTTACCCTTCGCCTCACTTTCCCCCAACTCCCGAATAAAGACCTTCACAACGCCCTCACCCTGTCCTTCCGTCCCATCCTCGAACCCGGGACTCACTCCAACAGCCAGAAATCTCCCATCCGCACTAAAGCTCAACGCCGCAACGCTCGCCGGATACTTCTGATACTGCCTGATCCTCCTCTTCGCGACCCCATCCCACAACGCCACGATGCCATCCCCGCCGCCACTCGCAAACGTGCCGTGCACCGGATGAAACGCCAGCGCGTTGACGGGATACACGACGTCGACGCCGTCGAGCGACGTCTGACGGTGGCACTTGAAGGCGTACTTGCGGGCCTGGGACGCAGGCGAGGGGTCGAACCACTCGACGGCGACGCGGCCCTCGATGCTGGAGCTGGCGTAGCCGGCGTCGTTGGGCATGCAGGCGACGGCGCGGGTCATGAACTTCAGGCTGCTCTCGCGGCGCTGCCAGGGCTCGGCCTCGACGGTGTTGGGCGGCGGCTGCGACGATTGCGCCGTCAGGACGGCGAGCGATTTGAGGTCGTAGATGTGCAGGGCGCGCGAGGCCATGGCGACGACGAGCTTGGTCGGCGTGAGTGAGAGGGAGAAGGGTTTGCTGGGGAGGGGGATGGTGGCGGGGAAGTGGGCGGGTTGCGAGGGGTGGTGGATGTGCAAGGTCGAGTCCCAGGAGGCGGAGATTAAGATGGAGGTTTCTTTGCTGTATACGATGGATTTGACGCCGGCGTCGTGGGAGGAGAGGACGCTTTGCTCGCCGGTTGTTAGGTTGATTCTGTGGGATTGTAGGTTAGGTTCGTCCGGGCTTGGGTAGGCAACTCGTAGCGTGTGGAGTACTTACTTCCTCACGTCCCAATCTAGTCCTACGCTGAAGGCTTCTTCATCGTTCTCTCCGAAACACACGTCCAGCACCGGAGCACGGTGCTCATATTTGTTCATCAGCTGCCCGCCAGGTACTGAAGTGTCGTAGAGAAAGACGTTCTTGTCCCACGACGCAACCAATAGCTTTGAGGCCGTTCCATATCTGAGTGCCGAGATCGCATCGGTGGGTGGACTGGACAGCTCGGTCTGTGCTGTAAAGCGTTGATAGCTGTTCTAATACTGCAAAGGGGGGAAGGCTTACCAGAACTCATCTTGACCTCCCCTTTTGCTACCTCAAAATCATATAAGAAGATAATTGGAGAGGTTGATCGGCGCAGCCCTTCGTAGAAATCCTAGCGCCGATTGCACTTCTTTTCTGCCACCGCCTTCATCATCGCAAGATCGCAACACTTTCGAAACCCATGGGACCTGCCGCGCACAAACATTCTGAGGATGCCGTTTGCTCAGCTAGTAATAGGTTCGCCCGGCTCGGGCAAATCGACCTACTGCGATGGCATGCAGCAATTCATGTCTGCAATCGGCCGGAAATGCTCTGTCGTCAACATCGACCCTGCGAACGACCATACCTCATACCCTTGCGGCCTTGATGTGCGAGATCTAGTGTCCTTGGAAGAAATAATGGCGGATGAAGAGCTAGGGCCCAATGGCGGGGTTTTATATGCCTTGGAAGAGTTGGAGAACAACATTGAATGGTTTGAACAAGGGCTTGGGAGTCTTGGAGGTAAGCCGCGCAGATTATAGCAGACTACTGTCAGGTTCTGCAGTGTCGCTGACGGTATGCTGCAGAGGACTACATACTCTTTGACTGCCCGGGGCAAGTCGAGTTGTTCACGCATCATTCGTCGTTACGAAACATATTCTTTCGGATACAGAAACTTGGGTACAGAGTCTGCTTCCTCACTTCGCTTGTCGCGGTGCAGCTGCTGACTGTAACTGCTTATAGCTAGTAGTTCTCCATCTAACGGATTCATATGTCTTGACGATGCCTTCACTGTACATATCCACCCTTCTCCTCTCCTTGCGCTCAATGCTGCAAATGGACCTTCCTCACCTCAACGTCCTCACCAAAATCGACAACCTCTCCACCTACGCCCCACTCCCTTTCAACCTGGATTACTACACCGAAGTCCAAGACCTCACATACCTCCTTCCTCACCTTGCAGCCGAATCACCCGTTCTCAGAAGTCCCAAGTTCGAAGGCCTCAACACGGCGATCGTCGAGCTCGTGGAAGAGTTCGGCCTGGTGGGTTTCGAGACGCTGGCTGTGGAGGACAAGAAGAGCATGATGACCTTGCTGCAAGCTGTCGATCGAGCAGGCGGTTACGCATTCGGAAGCGCAGAGGGCGCGAACGACACAGTATGGCAGGTGGCGATGAGAGAAGGTATGGCGACCATGGATATCAAGGATGTGCAGGAAAGGTGGATTGATGCGAAGGATGAGTACGACGACAAACAGAGGAGAGACTGGGAAGAAGAAGCTAAGGCCCGAGAGACACCGTCGCTCACTGACGATGGCGACGAGGACGAGGAGGAAGATGATGTCGAGGAAATCGAAAGGCAGGCGTCAAACAGTGGAGTCAAGGTTGTACGACGCAGTTGAGCAGATCAAGTCCTTGGATTAGGTATGGTGCGTAGTATTGGCGTCGTGGAACTGATAGACTCGGCACCGCTTCCTAGCATCGAGGCGATTGCCTTTATTTTCCAAGGCAGTCTCGTTTCTTCCCGAGCAACTTCGCGCGATAGGGCCTTTTGGGCACATTATGCCTCCACGCTTCATCAACTCTCGTCGTAACTATCGACTTCTTCGTCGTCATCCTCATCATCTCCAATACCCATCATTGCGTCTTCGTGTTCCCGCAAATCCTTTCTGTTCTGCTGCTGTCCTTCTGGCGGCCCTAATATCGCTTCTAGTCCGCTCCCGGCCCCTTCAGCAGCATCTTTCTGGGCCTTCAGAATCGTAGCTCTAGCCCTCCGAATCGCCTCCTCTTCGGCCTTTCTAATCGTACCTGACACCCTCACAACCTGAAATACACAAGGTCGCTCTTCGTTCTTGTTGGACACTTTTGGTAATCTAGTAAGAAAAGACAATGCAGCCCATACGAGGCGGTAATGTGCCCGTGAGCAGCGGATAATGGCTGTCGACGTCGCCGCAGAAAGATACTTCACTGGATGCCCTGTCAGTATACCGTAGAGTTCGTGGCAAATACGTTAGGCCGAAACGGTACCTGAGAGGCTACTTGCTGTAACTCCGACCCCGTAGTCTCCGAAGAGGAGTGACACTTCTTCTCTGATGGCGCGTGTAAGTAGTTGAGGTGTTAAAGTATCAGGTGTGGGTTGGTGAAAATGAACAACTTCTGGGACCAAGTTGTTGGGTTTTGACGGAGGAGGAGCCCTTGGGTTCGAGGCTTGGGAAGGGTCAGGGTAGAGGATGTGGACTAGGAGGTAGCGATTCTTGAGCCGAACCATTGCGATCAGTAACTATGTGCATAGCGCTGCGCATGAACTGCAGCTGCATAGGCGTAGCGTCGGGTGATATTTGACGTGTTCGCAAGGGATTGACTTTTGAGGAGCACGCGAAGGTGCGGCTCGGCGGGATCTAGTCTAGTGTAGGGCTTGTCAAACATAGGAGGAGTGGCTAGTGGAATGAACGTGTAATCATAAGTGTCTAGCTACTCTATGAAAATGTGACCCTATAAGAAGGCCTCCAATCAGCAAAAGAAAAAACTTTTATTCATAACAAACTGTTTGTTTTAACAAACTTCACATATTTCTGAAATCTCTGTAGAGCTCTGAATCACTAAGATAACAAAATGAGACTGAAAGTTTAACATACTTTCTCAGCTCATTTCAGCAATGATGAGATAGAAAATGAAGACACACTTTCTTTATTTATAGAGTTAAAAAAGATATGTTATATCTCTGATTCAATTTGAATAGATATTTCTTAAGTTTTGAACTTAAGTGTTATATCATTAAATCATAAGATCTTTCACTGACTGATGAGACTCATAAGATTTGTAAAATGAATAAATTTCAGTATTAAAAGTGACTTTATAAGTCTGTCAGTAATTATGTTGCTTGTAAGAATGTAATCAAAATAAATAAGCTTGCAGAATTTGACTTTTCTTATGAAGTAATGATATATATCAATGTACTTTATATAAATGTAAAATTCAGAGTTCTTAATCAAAGCAATAGCTCTCTGATTGTTTATTTAAATCATAACTGTCTCAAATCTCTTTAACTTTAGCTCTTTAAGTAATTTCTTTATTCAGACTGCTTTCTTTATAGTCTCTGTTAAGATCATGTATTTCACTTTATAAAAAGATAAAATAACAGTTTTCTGATGTTTTGAACTTCAGAATACTGATTCATTAATTATTTTAAATATATACTTTAATGTAAATCTTCTTAATTCAAGATCTTCTTCTCAGTCTAAATTCAAATATTCTAACAATTTGAATTGATTACTCAATTTATACTTAAAAACAACATTTAAGATTCTTTACACATATTAAAATACTTGCTTTAAAGTCTTTTAATGTGTGTCATTAAGATTATGTGCAAACTGACTAAGAGTTGACATCACATATATAATGTTGAGTTGAGTTTGTGTCATAATATACATAAAAGATTCTATGATCTTTTAATATTAAGTTATTAGCTTTAATTCAGCTATTCTAATAGTTTTTGTAAGATAGATCTTAGATTTCATTGAAGTTATAACTGTCTTGACATTCTGTAGACTAAAGTCTTTGAGTATCTCTGTAAAATAGATCTTTTGAGACAGAATAAATGTTCATAAAATTCTGTTTTGTGTAACTAGCATTTCTAAGTAATGCTTATATGTTTCACAGTCAGTCATTTTGAAATGATTACTTAATTTAATCTTAAGATTTAGAATTTTGTTCTTATCTAATCTGCATATAAGAATATCATTGACATATATAGCAACAAATAGAGTATCATTTCTAAATACATTATTGTTTACATGAATCTGTGTGTATTCAAGGCTGTCAAGAAATTGATGCATCATCTTATATTAAAGATAAGAAAACTATTTTAACTCATATAAAGCTTTCTTTAATTTATATATCTTTTCTTTCTTCTTCTTATATTCATTGAGTTGAACTACATAGACTTTTTCTTTTAAATTATTATGTAAGAAAGTTGTTTTGACATTCATTTATTTTAATTTATAGTCATAAAATGCAGCTATAACAAAGATAACTTTATAAGTCATTGATTTGACAATCATTGCAAAGATCTCTTTGTAATCAATTCTAAATTGTTGTTTAAATTCTTTGACTACTCATTGAGTCTTATGCTGTAAAATTGAGTTGTTAGATTTTCTTTTGTAATGATAGATTCATTTATTCTTTAAAGCTCATTAATTAGATAATAACATCTTTAAAGTTCATGTGAAGTTAATTATTAACAAATTATACTCTTTATTCATTGCTTTCTTTCAGTCTTTCAACTTGTGACTTGTAATTGTCTGTTTAAATATCTGAGATTTACTCTTAGAATCTTCTTTCTTTTTTATGACATTAATGATTACATTAAATACAGTCAGATAAGTCATAATTGCTTTAAGCTTTAGCTTTATAAAGAGTCATCTCTCTCTTTCAGAGCATTAAGGCTCAGCTGATACTGACTTATTAATTATAAAAAAAATATTTATAATATCTTCTTTCTCTTTCTTCATTTCTTCTGACTGATTTAACAATACTGATATGAGAAAGTATGATGACACATATTCTGAAGACAGTGACAATGATGAGAGTTAAAAAGAAAATAAGATAAATAACTGCACATCTTCTTGTTCTGTATTAACAGTGTGAAGTTGAATAACTTTAGAAATTGAGACTGCAACTTTAACATTATAAATTGATGAATTTTCATTAAACTGCACATCTCTTGCTCTGATTACTCAATTTATCTTTTTCTTTTCAGAAAGCTATACTCTATATTGATTTCTTTCTTTATATTCAACAAGAATTTTCTTATTGCTCTAAGATTCAAATTTAGTCTCTGTCATTCAGATCTTCTTTGAAATATATACATATGCTGTGCATTTAAAATACTGAAGATGTCTAAAATTGATGAGATTCACTGATCTATTCTTATTAAGAGATTTAAACAGTAGCTAAATCAGAATCTTGTTGTTTTTAAGAGCTGACATGAAGAGTTAATTAAGAAGATAATATACTGTTTTAACAGTCTTTAATCATAGAGTTTTAGAGACTTCACTGTTCAGAATCATAATTTTAACTTTTGCTGTCAGAAATTCATTACTTCTTTTTGTCATCTCATTCTGCTTCAGTTCATAAGAAACTGTTGTTTCATAGATAATTCTGAGACTTCATAATCATTTAATAATAAGCTCATTCTCAAATTTCTTTTCATTATCAAGTTGTATTTATACAATTCATAAATTCATCTAAATAAAAAGCATATTAAGAAACTGTTTAATTTTGTCTTTTGCTTGACCTTTCATTTTCATATTACAAACATATCATCAGCAAATAAGATCATCTATGAAGACTATATATTACAAGAATCTGTCATATACTTTTGATGTAATAAGATTAACAACATTAATGTAAATCAGTTCAGTCATCTTTGTAACTCAGTTTTGCAGTTTTCTTAAGATCTTCTTCTTTTAATTTGTTCTCATGCAGATATCACACAAATATAATGATGTTTTCATAAGTTCTTATAAGTTAAGTCTCACTATTTCAGGATTTTTTGACACATTGTTAAGACTTAAATTCTCTATATAATTAAGACATTGATGTTAAGTAGCTTTTAAGATCTTGTTATCTTTAATGACTAACATGATCTTATTCTTATTTACAGATTTTCTTATCATTAAAGTTTAAAGATAATATAGCTTGTCTTTGTGTACTGTATAATTAAGTATACTCTTTACTTTATTCTTTAAATGTAATAATCTGTTCTTAATTTTGACTGATATCTCTTTCTTTTTGACTGTTTCAATTGAGAAGAGATTGAGTCTCATATTAGATATAAAGTAAACATTCATTAAAATGATATTTTAAGACTTTTCATTGCTATTCTTTAGTTATAAGTTGATTGTTTCTATCTTTTAAGTATATATCACTTCAGATACTTCTCTTATAGAAAGTTCATTATTAAACATTTTGATTAAGCTAAATGCAGAGAGATCACAGCACATATGTTGTATTGTATTGAAGTTAGTTATTCATGATATCTTATTAATTATAAGACTATAACTCTTTACTGCAGTCAAGATCACTGAATTCTTATTATACTGCTTGTCTTCAGAACTTAAGAATTTCTTTTTTTCTTTCTTTTTTTCTTTCTTTTTTTTAATCTTTTATTTCTTTTTTATTTCTTTAGACATCTTTTTCAAATGTAACTTTCAATAATTGTTCTCAGAGTGAACTGCTTTCTTGCAGTAAGTATACATCTTATTCTCATTCTTATTCTTATCAGCATTTCTCTTCTTATTCTTTTTCTTCTTATCTTTATGATTTCTCTTTTTACTCATTAAAGCAATCTTCTCATTTCTTTCTTCAAGATGCTCTTCATTGATTAGTTTGATGATTAAGTCATTAAGAAATAAGATTACATTATGAGTCTTAAAGCATTTTGTCATTATTTATTAAGAATAGAAGAATTCTAGATTTAATAGAAAAGTAATGATCTTCAGAATTTTATTAATGACAAAATTAAAGGCTGCAATTTCTCTTAAGAGTGTCTTATACTTCAGAGCATAAGCATTGACAGAGAAGTATTGATTGAGTTGATAGATATATAGATTGTTGAATAAAATATATTTGAGATTAAATCTATAAAATAGATAGAGATATATAAGATAATTTTACATCTTTTTTGCTGTTTTCATATTGTCTATGATGACAGTGATCTCTGAGCTGACAGTAAGAACAATGATGACTGTAATTTTATTATTTTATATGATTTAGTCAGCTCAAGTAATGTCAGTTAAGACTGTTAATGTAATCATCATTATTTTAGATATAAATTCTTCAGTCATTACTGACTAACTTAAAACATCTAACTTTGATGAGATTTCAACATCATCTTCTATTATTAAATCTCATAATTCAGCACTCATCAGACTGTATTTGATCAACATTCTTCATGATGAGTAGTTTGTCAACTTCTTGAGTTTTGTAACTTTTGAAAACATGAGATCATATGACATTGTAGTCATTTTGTATGATGAGAACATCTAAATTGATGATGAAGTTATTTTTAATGTAAAGATTCAACTTTAAAATGATTGTAAGAGTTATTTTTGACTGTTTTATCTGTGAATTTATAACAGTTTAATGTGAATAACTTCTCATTATACATTAAATTCACTTTATTTCTTAGAGGACTCTTTCTAGCATTCATAAAATAACAATAATGATGAGATGTTTTTCTTTCATCATTTTAAATAGAAACAAATGACTTAATGAATAAATGAATATCAATATGTATCTGAGCTCATAATCTGTCAAACATAGAAGAAGTGACTAATGAAATGAACATATAATCATAAGTGTCTAGCTACTCTATGAAAATGTGACCCTATAAGAAGGCCTTCAATTGACAAAAGGAAAAACTTTTATCTGTAGCAAACTGTTTGCCCTAGCAAACTCCGCATGTTCCTGAAACCTCTGTAGGGCTCCGAACCACTAAGGTAACGAAATGAGGCTGAAAGTTTGACAGGGCTGCAGTCGGCTAGGACCCACGATCCGGAGTCTACCTTAAGGTAGGTGCGCCGTTTACCGCTCGAGACAAGAGCGATCTGCTACCTTAGGAATTCGAAGTCCCCAGGTTCATCCTCCTTCACTGGCTGCTGAATAGATCAGCAAATGTCAATGACAGCCTGAAAGATACGGGATTGCCAGCACTTTCTAAGCTCCCACAACTACATGTTATCGCATGCTTGTGAGCGTCTGGGCAATCAGAGTCCCGGATATGATCAGGTGTTTTGGGAAGGAAGGAAAACTTGAGATGCTTGGATAGATTACGTTCTCTCAATCCATGATTTGAACAATCCGTCTTAA
>JAABUJ010001728.1_pt1 | contig 30218 bp, 29 predicted proteins | sample 5559131 | NCBI WGS metagenome assembly JAABUJ01 (sample SAMN10711875, study PRJNA513366) | rock metagenome | isolation source: Antarctica rocks | place: Antarctica: Victoria Land, Mt New Zealand nord | collected 2016-01-07
TAGCCGTTTTCACTTTGTGTAAACGACTAACACTTTGAATCTGAGCTAAACCTATGTCAGAAGTGCAAATAAAAATTTACACTTTGCAAAAGTTCTCTAGTAGTAAGGTAGTTTGCTCTGTTCCATGTTGAAGCGGTAACTTTCCGTTTCGGGTAGCCCTGATTTACCGGAGTTAACTTAGTGCCGATCCGGTCTCGAGCTGAGCCGTCAACGCTCGGAGGGATTTGGGCTTGTTCACCCATCGGCTACTCGGATATCTTCCCGCCGCGATGCTCTAAGTTACTGTCAATTCTGTCACAGACACTGCGGAGTTCGTGTTGTTGTCCTGTCCAAGTCTTCTCTTGACGGGGATTTCCATCATCTACCATCATGAGATGATAGCCATGTCCATGGAGCCCAAGGCTTGACGCCTTTGCAAGCAATAGCTCATGGGGGACTCACCTTGCCTGGTACAACCACGCCTTCCTAAAGCCTGTAATGTCACGCTGACTACTCTGGGATCGGACAGGCATTCCTAACTTCAATTCATTCGCCGAGAAGCGCCAGTGGCAACTAAGCCACATGGCTGCTGCGTTTCGCTATTTCTCCCGCCATAATCTTATTGAAGGGATGTCGGGACACATTTCAGTCCGCGATCCGGAATACGCAGATGCGTTCTGGATGAACCCTCTTGGTGTGCATTTCGGGCTACTCAAGGCTTCTGATATGATCTTACTCGATCTGTCTGGCAAAGTCCTTGGCGGTAATCGAAGCCGCCCGGCCAGTGCTGCAGGCTTCTTGATCCATGCGGCCGTGCACAAAGCAAGGCCCGACGTTCATGCGGCGTGTCACGCTCATACGGTCTATGGAAAGGCATGGAGTACATTCGCAAAGCCGTTGGAGATGCTCAATCAGGATGTTTGCAATCTCTACAACGCCCACAGCGTGTATGCGAGCTATGGAGGGGTTGTTCTCGCGGCAGAGGAAGGTCATAGGATCGCCCAGGCGTTGGGGAACGGGAAGGGATGTATACTTATGAACCATGGGCTTTTGATCGTGGGAGGGACTGTTGACGAAGCTGCTTTCTTGTTCGGCATGATGGAGAGGAGTTGTCAGATATAACTGTTGGCAGAAGCTGCCGCAGCGAATGGTATCGAAAAGAAAATCATCAGTAACGAGGAAGCGGAGTATAATTTCAAAATGGCAAGTGATCCGGATACCCTCTACTTGGAGTTCCAGCCAGACTACGACTACGAAGAGGCCATGTGCCAAGGCGCTTTCAAGAATTAGGACCTGATACTGAATCTACCACGCGTGTGAGCGGAAGGTCGCAAATGACTGGGGGCTGGCGTGGAAGTTTCGACTTGTGTGGCGTCGAACAAAGGGTTGTCCACCACTGTGGGGGAACAACACCACTGTTCTACAACAATGGCATTGTTCAACGATGACGGACAAGGACGGGTATGAGTGAGGTGCAAAGTATATAAACATCTAAAGATCGAAGACATCTCACCAGCCCATCCAGCTCTAACATACAGACACTAAACGCTGAACATCCCCACACTGATCTATCCTTCTAGACCTCTCCACATTCGACCAAAGCATCTACCCATCTAACCAGAAGAGCTCTCAGCCATCCTCGCGACACCAGCAGGATGTGCTGGCAGGTCACTCTGATCTACACGGCATGCGGACATTTGGGGGCCAGTCGACATCATCCTTGCGAACGATACTACGATGGCCGGGGATGCTATTGCTATCGGCAAACTAATGAGATACAGGCATTTTGCGCCGCTTGCAAGAATCATTTCGCTGCGCAAAGACAGCGAGTGATTGATTCACGAAGATAGCACAGCCAGAAGATTCATAGCACAAATAGGAAGCAGACATAATACAAATACAATTCCTGCTATGAGATAATATATAATTCATACCCTGTTGTGCTAAGTGAACTTTGAACGATCGATTTTGATGTGTTGTAGTGGATGATATGGTCTGCCGTACAGATGACTAAAATCCCAACTGTAGAACCGGCATTTACCGTCAACAACACCGCCCGTGAGCGTTTACCACACCGTGACCCATATGCCATACCTCTTACCATATCAAATCTGCTCTCACACATCATAGCCCTGACACTATCTCCTCACCATCAGAAGCTGCTAGCTTTTCGCGGAGGCTTAAAGGCCGCTGTCTCATTGTGAATGTTAACTTTTGACTCGCGTCTACAACACCCCTCCAACACCCCTCCGCGACCCTTGTGTGCCCCACCAGCCCCGTAACGGCAGAGCTTTAGCAACACCTCTTGGCATCAAATATATCCCACTAGTCTTGGACGAGGACTGTCTTGTCAAGTTTGGACGTTTCCAGAAGACCACTTCTCTGTGGACAGAGGCATCAAGCTCCTCGACCAACATGTCGATGTCTATAGAGGAGCTGGACAAGACTGTCCGGACCTTCTATGAAGGCAGGGGCGATGTGGTAAGCGTTGACCCTCTAAATCATGCCAGATTCTGTGCGGTCAAGCTGACTTTTGTGTGCGTAGCAAAAACAAGCACAGCAGACGATGAATCAGGTACATGACCGGATCTTACAGTCCTACCAACGCTATCGATCTAGACTGACAGACACGAACAGTTCAAGGAGAACCCAGACTCGTGGTTATTGGTCGACAAGATATTACAAGATGCTACGTATCCTCAGACAAAGTGCAAGTGTTGAGGGCGCTCAATCCCACAAGGGCAGGTGGCTAACGAGTAGCAGATCTTGGTCTTCAGGTCTTGGACAATGTGATTATGACGAGATGGAAGGTTCTACCCAGAGAGCAGTGTCAAGGTTTGTCTAAGCTTATAACGTTCTCTGTTGGTCGGAAGACTGACTTGAAGTTAAGGTATTCGAAACTTCGTCGTCAACTTCATCATCCAAACTTCGAACTCAGAAGAGAGCCTTAAGAGCCAGCGCACATTCCTAAGCAAGCTCAACCTCGTTCTTGTATCTATCCTCAAGCAAGAATGGCCGCATAATTGGCCAACTTTCATCAACGAGATCATCTCATCATGCCACACAAGCCTATCGATCTGCGAAAACAATATGGCAATTCTACGATTACTATCAGAGGAGGTTTTCGACTACTCTGCGGATCAAATGACGTCGACGAAGACGAAGAATCTAAAGAGCACCATGTGTGCAGAGTTTGCTTCAATATTCGGCCTATGCTCCGAAGTCCTGAATACTGCCAATCAGACAGCTCTGATAAAGGCCACCTTGGAGACTTTGCTCCGTTTCCTGAACTGGATCCCTCTGGGCTACATCTTCGAGACTCCCATCATCGAGACCTTGCGTAGCCGCTTCCTAGAAACACCAGAATTCCGGAACATTACCCTGAAATGTTTAACAGAGATTGGAGGATTGCAAATAGGACCACAGTACTCATACGATGAGAAGCTCGTACAAATGTTCACGGAAGTCTTGACTACAATATCAAGCATCATACCACTCTCTTTGGACCTCAAGGAGACGTACTCAAAAAGCAACTCCAGAGACCAGGAATTCGTTCAGAATCTTGCACTGTTCTTATGCAACTTCTTCACTGTACATCTCAATGTGTGTACGCCACCCAAACATGACGTGCCATAGCTAATGATGTTTAGCTCATCGAAAACCTGCCGAATAGAGACTACCTTGCACATGCCCACTTCTACCTCATACGAATCAGCCAGATTGAAGACCGAGAGATCTTCAAGATCTGCTTGGAGTACTGGACGAAATTGGTTCAGGAATTGTATGAAGAGATGCAGCAGCTGCCCATCACCGATATTAACCCTCTTATCAACATGGGTGTTAGCGGCTTGTCGAACGGTGGCGCACCGCATCCGAACGTCTTAGCCAACTATCCACTCCGGAAGCATAAGTATAACGAAGTCTTGTCTAACCTACGTCAAGTCATGATCGAGAAGATGGTGAGGCCCGAGGAAGTGTTGATCGTCGAAAACGACGAAGGTGAAATCGTTCGGGAATTTGTAAAGGAGAGCGACACGATACAGTTGTACAAGACGACAAGGGAATGCTTGGTCTATTTGACACATCTGGATGTTGTCGACACCGAGACAATCATGTCTGAGAAGTTAGCACGGCAAGTCGATGGAACTGAATGGTCATGGGCGAACTGTAATACGCTCTGCTGGGCTATTGGCTCGATATCGGGTGCAATGAACGAAGAGACCGAGAAGAGATTCTTGGTCACTGTCATCAAAGACCTCTTGGGCTTGACTGAGATGAAGCGTGGTAAAGACAACAAGGCGGTCGTGGCGAGCAACATCATGTACATTGTCGGACAGTACCCACGATTCTTGAAAGCGCATTGGAAGTTCTTGAAAACGGTGGTCAACAAGCTATTCGAATTCATGCACGAGACACATGAAGGTAAGCTAATCCTTGCTCCCGTTTGATGGAAGACACTGACCCATCTTCAAGGGGTCCAAGACATGGCTTGCGATACGTTCATCAAAATCGCGAACAAGTGCAAGCGTCATTTTGTAGTTTTACAGCCCGGAGAGACAGAACCATTCATTGAGGAAATCGTACGCACCATGCGAAAAATTACATGCGATCTCTCGCCGCAACAAGTTCACACGTTCTATGAAGCTTGCGGGTACATGATCAGCGCTCAGGGCCAGAAGAACATACAGGAGAGGCTAATCCAGGAGCTCATGTCATATCCAAACACCGCTGTTGGTACTCTCGACGGTGCAGTTGGTTCTTCGCTGACTATCAACAGTGGGATGCAATCATTGCGCAGGCGAATCAAGATCCGGCCACACTGCAAGATGGTGACACGATCAAGGTTGTCGGTAACATTATGAAGACGAACGTGGCTGCATGCACATCAATAGGCAGCTATTTCTATCCGCAGATCGGACGTATCTATCTAGACATGTTGTCAATGTACCGAGCTACGAGCCAGATGATTTCCGATGCCGTCACACGGGAAGGTAAGTGGGAGCCAGCCAAGGGTTCTTTGAATATACTCAATCCATGCAGGTAACATCGCGACAAAAATGCCAAAAGTCCGAGGACTTCGAACAATCAAGAAAGAGATCCTGAAGCTCATTGACACCTACGTGCAAAAAGCAGACGATCTGGAGATGGTGAACAACAACATCGTTCCTGCGCTGTTGGATGCCGTCTTGGTTGATTACAACCGCAACGTCCCAGATGCGCGAGATGCGGAGGTACTGGATGTGATGACCACTATCATCACCAAGCTTCATGTAAGCTGAAGCCTCTGTGTCCATACCGCTCAGCTAGTCTGGTGCGATGCGATGAGTCGAGATTGTTACTAACGTCCTGCAGAGCCTTATGGAAGACAAGGTGCCAACGATCATGGAGAATGTCTTTGAATGTACGCTCGAGATGATCAACAAGGACTTCTCCGAGTACCCGGAGCACCGAGTCGAATTTTTCAAACTGCTCAAAGCGATCAATTTCTACTGTTTCCCTGGTAAGCATAATGATTCTAGTCTCAATACTAAAGTTTAATCTAACGTCATGGTGTAGCATTGCTCAAACTTGACGGCCGGCAATTCAAGTTTGTCATTGACTCCTGCATGTGGGCAAGCAAGCACGACAACCGTGAAGTCGAGAACACCGGGCTCAACATGTGCATTGAATTGCTGAACAACATGGCCGAGACGGATCAGCAGACATCTAGCATGTTCTTCCGACAATTCTTCATACCCATTCTACAGGATGTGTTTTTCGTCCTCACTGACAGCGATCATAAAGCCGGTACGTCTCTTGCACAATCATTTCAAGAGAACAAAGCTGATATTTCGATAGGCTTCAAGTCGCAATCGATGCTTTTGGCTCGAATGTTTTACTTTGTCGAATCGGGTAAAATCCAGGAGCCAGTCTACACTCCGGAGCAGGCCCCAGCTGGCACAGCCAACAAGGATTTTCTACGAGATTTCGTGGGCAATCTTCTGCAAACCGCCTTCCCGAACCTTCAAATGTAGGTATCCTCACGGTTGCGTAATTTGATCGTTGACTGACATCCACACAGTGCTCAGATCAAACAGTTTGTGGAAAGTCTATTTGCTCTCAACGACGATCTACCCCGATTCAAGCTCAGTCTACGTGATTTTTTGATCCAGCTTAAAGAATTCTCCGGTGACAACACGGAGCTGTACGCTGAGGATCGTGAAAAAGAGCAGAAGGATGCTAAAGATGCGGAGCGTGAGCGGGCAATGAAAGTCGGCGGCTTACTGAAACCAGCAGAGATCGATCAGGATGACGAGCTATGACTCGAGCGGGAGCTTCGAACTGAATATGTGATCCAAGCCCAAGGCGACAGGCAACACTCGCGAGTTCCGAGCTCACATAAACCCGCGGAAAAGGAGAGTGCGGATGGATTTGACGGCTGGGATATGTATGGTCATTGGCTTTGTCGTTCACAACCGTTACTGAGCACTCGGTAGCATCTCCCGCCTTCTAGCCTGAACATCTAGATACCCGATGTTCCAGCAACGTGCTTTACGGTGGGAAGAAGATTGCGGAATAAGATAGCTTCTCCCACATTCCAGGCGTAGGCGGAGCCTCTGGTGTTTAGCGATTGTGTTTCCTCGCAACGTGTTCTGTAGTGGCGGCAGTCCTAGAATTGGGTGTGGTTTATCGATCATGCTCTCCATTTAGTCGTGTGGATAAAGCAACACATCAACCTCATTGACTTGGATGATTTTCGGTTTGAACCTTGACTCGCTGGTAATTTCACAGGTAGGGTTAGTATACAAGTACGAGGATAATTACATAGACGTTGCCTTGCAAGACTGACTGGTTACTACTGTAACAACTGTTACGAGGTGAACGTCCACTCTTCTGAAAATCTTCAAGCAGCGGAGCATGAGCAGCATGAGCAGCATCGAGAACCATAGAGTTTAAAGTAAGAGCACGAGGGTTGAGGGGGCACAGACCATCTGCATATTCCACGACACTAATCCCAATCAAGCAAAAAGTAAACAATCGCCCTCGCATCAACACTCGTTACCACACTCGAAAACCACATCCATATCATGCTGAAAACCAACGCCGGCACCTCCAGACACAGGACATGAAAATCAGGCCCATACTCTTTTCTATCACTTACGGCACATCTCCGTTTGTTAGACCTTTCGAACCAGCAGTCCTTTACGCCCTCGAGGTCCCGACTACAAGCATAGTTGAAGGGAAAGTCAATGGCGCGGCTGAACGAAGCCGCAGCGCCACCTGCTGAGAGCGTCGATGCCCGTGAGTTCTCCCATCAACTCGGATCCAGGGCCCCGCCCGCACTCAATCGGATCGCAATAAGCTGACCATCGAGCGCGAACAGTCAAACGCCGCTTCGTGCGCCAGAACCGAGAACTGACAAAGTCCGTCTCTCCCCTCCCCTCACTTCTGCCCAAAGGAACCCTACCTCATGCAGTAATAAGAAGACTAAACCCCCCGCAGAGCAAACACGACGCAATCCCTCCGCATCCGCACCCTCGAACTCGAGACCTCCCGCCTCCTCGCCGAAAACCTCGCGCTCCGCTCCCAGATCATCGCGCTGCAGCACCGCTCCCACCGGCACCAGACTCGCGCCCGCGCCGTCCTGACCGTCAAGAGCCGGCTCGAGAGCACGCTCGAGGAATTGGGCCGGTTGGTGGGCGAGCTGGGCGACGCGTCGGCTGCGGACCAAGTGCTGCCGGCAGGAGGAGGAGGAGGAGGAGGAGGAGGATCAGATGCTGTGGAAGACGTGGGGGGTGCGAGGTCGCCGGGTCCGAGGAATTGGAGGAATACGCTCCGTCTGTCGGATGTGGCTGGTGGGGCGCAGGGCCAGGGCCAGGCACATGGGCACGGGACGGAGGCGAGTGGGAGTGGGAGTGGGAGGTTGCCAGTGATTGTGGAGGGCAAGTATTATCCCCGGCGGACGATGAGGTATGTTCTTTCGACCTCCGCAGCAGAATTCCCGTCCTCGCTCTCGACGCGTGAAAGGGGCGAGCAGTGGGGCTTTCCATTGACGTGGTGTCCGTCCGCAGCGGCGAAGAACTCGTCGGCCTCCTCGCTGGTCCAGGGCCCGGCACCGTCAACGCGACGGCGACGGCGGCCGACTCCCCGGATTTGGGCCCACCTCCCGTTGCGCACTTCGAGTCGGAAGAAGTTCCGATCCGCTTCGATCCGGGCTCGATGCACGCGACCGCCGACCGAGATGCCGAGTTGGATGTGGGGAATCCTGTTCTTTCCGCGAACTTGGAGACGCGGAAGAGGAGGAAAGATGGGGGCTCGAATGCGTCGGACTTAGGGGCTGCGAAGGGTGACGGGTCGGCTCCGTGCCAGTCTGCGAATCTGAACTTGAACCCGTCGGCGAAGCGGAAGCTGAGTGTGCGTGATGGGGAGGAAGGAGCGGAGGAGGCTTCGGCGCTTATGGGGAGGGACGAGTTCGTGTATGACCGCAGGCCTGGAGTGGGAGTTGTTGAGGATGGTGCGCGGGAACGGGAGAACAAGGAGGATAGAGTCGTTCGCAATGCGAAGAGCTCTGGCGACCTACGGGCACCTTGCGATATGGGTCGTAGCGGCAAAGTCAGAGACGGAACGGCAGCCACAACGGGTGCAAGCGTGAGGAAAGCTCTCGAGCCAAGTACGTGACTGGCATTGAACTGTGGTCTCTTGTCTGTGATATGCTAACGTCGACATCAGAGAGCGCAAACACGGACCCCCTCTCATCTCCCACCAAAAACGGCAAGCACGCTGCAGTCAACGCCGAGAAGACCTCCGACGCCAAAAGAGACACGGCCAGGAAAGGTAGAGACAGAGACCGCCACCGAGAACGTGACGGAAACCCCACACCGACCACCAACGTCCGCAAACCCTCCGAGCCCAAACTCAAACACGAACCCACCCAGCCCCACACCCTCCCCCTCCCACACCCATCCACCGCCGAAAACGCACCAGACCTCCCCCCCGAAACGCCCGCCCCCCTCGACCTCTTCTCCCCGCACTCCTCCACCGAGCCATCCGCCAGCCGCCCCGAATCGCGCGACACGCCCCCGCCAACCGACCTATCGGCATCTGCAACCGACGCCTTCAACCCAGCCGGTCGCGCAAGCCGCCGGCCCCGAGCAGCAGGCGTCAGCTACGCCGAGCCCAACCTGCGCGACAAGATGCGCCGCCCATCCAAAGCGCTCGCCGACGCCGTTGGTGCCGAGGAGCGCGTCCAGCGCGCCGGAGCCGGATCCGAAAGTCGCCAGGGCAACGACGGCGGGGCTGCGGAGGGGGGGACGATCCGCACTGTCGTTATCAAGAAGGAGAGTGCGTCGTCGGAGTCCGCGTGGAAACTGCTTCCGTCTGAACCGAGCCAGAGGTTTCGAGTGAGCGCGCTGGCTAGTCCGCTGGACGAGAGGTCGCTTCGGGCTGGTGCCGACGGCAACGGCAACGGGGGTGGGGACGGGGCCGGGGACGGGCAGCTGCCGCCTAGCGTCATGACGGGGCGTCGTCATCGCGGCTCGAGCGTGCATGTCCGGTTGGACGGCGCTGACGAGGGGAGCGAGGCGAGTGAGAGGTACGCGTCGGTGGCAGGCACGACCATCGCGGCGCTGGTGGCGGGGACGGCGAGGAAGCGGGAGAGGATGGTGATGGTGCAGCAGCAGCAGCAGCAAAGGAACACAGACGACGACAAGGAGAAGAAAAAAGTCCTCGACGAGCCAACGGAACCAGAGCAAGTGCTCGACATCTACGCCTTCCACGCCGCCGAACCCCCCGCCGCTGCTCTCGTCGACGACGAGGCCATGTCCAGTACCGGTATCAGCACCAACGGAGCAGCATCGAGGGCCTCGCGCCGCCACTCGGCCATGTCGTCGTCGTCGAGACCGTCGTCGCGGTCGAGCGGTCGGCGGAGAGGTACGCTTGGCTTGGATGGAGCGCAGGATGGGCTGGTGTTGGGGTTGGTCGGGGATGGAGAAGGGGAGGGAGAGCGAGATGATGGTGGGCGGGTGGCGAGGGCGCGGAGCGTGGTGGATCTGAAAAAGAAGGCGGGTGCGGATGTGGATGTCGTGGGCGCGGGGGTGGGCATGGGCAGGGCGGACAGAGTGGCAGCTCGGAGGCGGAGTATGATGTTGTAGATTTGGGGATGGATGGTGGAGGTTTTGGGAGGTCGATTTTGGCCTTTATGCGTCTCACTGACGAGGGCGTCGTTACATTCCTTTTGGGTTAGATCATGGGGTTGAGATGAGGGTCGTTGTTCTAGGTCTGTAGAATTATTCGTCTATCGTCACTCGTTCAAACAACACCGCTTCTAGTCTCTGGCAAGGCCTTTGGCACGGAGGGGTCGTTGGAAGAGTCATGGTATCGGACTCATCCTTGTCCTTGAGAAGCGGCATACTCGTCGGCGATAGATAAATCACGTTCCTGCGATGGTGTGGAATCTATTGCGTTGAGTGTCGTGTTGGCAAGGCATTGAGCGGTATCCGCTTTCGTCGAAGAGCGCTACGAGGAACTCAGTTGGATATAATAGTCATCCATTGTGCAAAGTGGCCGAATCAACTGCCGAGGACGCTCGCTGTACTCTACTCTGCGCGATTTGCTCTAGATGGTGTCGATTACCCACCCATTTCAGCGAAGTTGTTCGAAGCCATCAATGCCAAGTCGTTTGCGCAATGGTGGACTGAATACATCCATGAACACTTGCGCCGGTCTTGGAATCTTTGCGCCTCATAAAGCATCGTCGTTGCGATGAGATCTAGCATGCCTTTCTCACAAGCTATGGAGAGGCCGTGTCGTGTCTACGATCCGGCAAGGACATGTGGTTGTATTGCCGTGAATGCTGTGATAACGCATACGGTCATGCTCGGGCTCTAATTTCTTTGCTAGATGACCCCATGAAGGAAAAAGAAGCGCAGCTTCAGGTTTTCCACGAGCAGATGATGAAAATCAGACAGTCCAAGAAGACGAAATTAAGGTAGTAAAGTGGAGAAGAAGAAATTCGTACCAGATCTGGAAGGTACAGTAGATGATAACCTCTCCACACAGATGGGTATTGCAGTGATAAGGCAATTTGAAAGAAATATTGCAGTCTTCTATTACATATTCCAGGATCGTACGCTTCTGTCGTCCGAGATTTCAATTCTAGAATCTAGCCCGGCAATTCAAGATTTACCAACAGTCGATCAGAGATTGATGATCGAAGCTGGAAGAATCCACATGGACGAAAAAGAGAAACGGCCCCCTTGACGATGAGTACTGAAGGTTTCCGGGCCGGGCGGGATCGGGATCCGTGACGCAGTATGCCCCGTGCGACCTTCGACCGACCGGGGACTTCCTAGGCGCGCATCTTCGATGCCTTTCCGCCTGCAAGGTGCGGAGCCACCCCAACTGTACGTCCGCTGCGTCTTGGTTTGTTTTGTGTTTGATGGAGTGAGTCGTAGCGGGGCAGATGGACGACACCGTGTGATGGGAGGTACAGGTTAGAGAAATTAGTTTTTTGGCGGATGAGCTGTAGGCAGCAGGTGGTACGAGGCAACGAAGACCCGCAGCGCCGTTTTCCTCAAAGGTCCACGTCCTGTGTCGGAATTATTCATGACGATCCGATATGCCTGATCGTGCCTCCGGCAGCGGCTGGCTGCAGCGAACATCCACCGCGACGGCCGGCTGATCTGTTTCGAGACATGCAATGCGCATGTATTTGCCTCGAGGAAAAAAGGCAAACGGAAGGTGAATGGACAGGATGCCGAGCGGCGAGGTTGCGTTCGAGAGAAACTCTCTTGATCACGCCGATTGATCGAGAGGTGATAAGGCTACAGAACATGTACAAGTAAAGACGGGGATGCACAAGCAAGTGCGGGAAGCTGCAGGACGACGGTTATCTTCGTGAAGTGGATCCTTCCGACGGATATCGGGCATTCCAAGCAGGTAGGTATGAGGGTGCAAACCCGGCTGCAGAAAACAAGAGAGATAGGTATGTCCTCTTGCATGAAAACCGACAAGGGATTGATGATCGGAATGGGTCAAGGACGCACGCAGTCCTGGTTTGTTTGATTTGTTTTCTGTCGTGTAATCGATGATCGTACGACTGACTGTACGACACACACAGCCCTCGAACGCCGCCAAATCAATAGTTCATCAGCAAGAAAAGACGCATAGGCTGTAAGAGGTGTCGAAGGAGGGGAAGACTTGCCGACTGAATGCATGTTTGACAGCGGGTACGTGCCATCAGCAAGGGTCAGATATGTGACTATCATTTCTCTCGAAATTTTCAAGCGCGCCGCAGCACCGATGCCCTTGCATGAAGCGCAGCGTCGCTCCGCCCAATGAGGGCATCGGTGGGCGCTGTCCTATATTCGTCCGCTCGAGCTGAATGATGCTATAGCCGTGATTGTATACATGTTTAGAGCTATACAGGAGAGTATTACTGGAGCACCTGTGGCCCGTCATCCTCTTGAAGCTGAGCTCGAATCAGGCACCGACACGAGGGCCGGTGCAGGAATCTCCGCTCTGGCCTCTCCGCCACTGAATGCGGTTAGGATCGAAAAAGGACTAAGGGAACCACGAAAGAAGCAAAATGGATTTCCTCGGCTGCAGCTTGACCGGGCATTGGCTGTTTTCCCATGTATCCATTTCTTCGCCCCGTTGACGAAATTGGGAGTTCTATGCTTGAGCGACTGGTTGTGCCTTGAATGAAGGTTTAACTTAACCCCACAAAAGACAATGAGAATTTCGATCTCCGATCACAGCAGGAGGTAAGCCCATACACTGTTGCATACCTTACCTTTGTGTACGAAAGTGACTAGTCCAACAACACAGCAATCGGCATCTTCCGCCCAACGCCTATCCCCAACCCAAGTCAAGTCCCCGCATTTATTCCTAAACAACCTGGAACTTCATGAGGACTGATTTTATTGGTTGTGTGTGTTCTGTAACACATCATAGCTAGGTACCAAGGTTGGCCCCAGCATATGGGGTGCATTTGCTGACCTGTGCGAAGACGAGTGGTGGTTACAGAGATTGATCCCGGTCGACCCACTCAGTTGAAACGAAAAATTCCGTTCGTACCGTTGCCTTCTTTGCTGTACCTGACCTTCTATGGCTTCTGCAAGGGCTGCAGAGAGTGACGGGAGTCTCCACAGTGTACGTAGCAGCTCGTACGACTGACTGCCTTACTTGCACAACCCTGTTATGGCGAATATGGCCGCCTGATTATTGCTCTACCTGATCCGATGCCGAGCTACAGTATGTTGAGGCATAATAATCAGCTATAGCTTGTTACTGTACCTAAAGTGGTAAGCTGGAAATCAACCCACTTCAGAATCGACGATGGAGTAGGTCCACGTATTGTCGTAACCACCTTTGTAGTAGCCCCCAGCTAGGGCAGTGGTGTCCGCTTGATCCGCATCGTGATGCATTTGGCAACGCCACCACGCCCACATGGTCCTTGCCCTCGTAGCCGTAGGTAGGTGGGTACATTAGTGGTGCTCCCAAAGAATGATGAGTACCGTAGGGTACCTCGGTGGGTACGTGCACCACATGTAATGTACAAGTCCACCTTTGCATGAAGAGCTGAGCGAAGTGGAATGTGGGTGCTCCACTCCGATATCCGAGCCTGAGGGATAAAAGCTCACAAGCGTTATGATCAACAGGAAGCCCTGAAGAATGACGGATTAGGTATGGTGATGGACAAGGGATAATTCTTGTTTATTGTGCATCGTCTTCATCGGGTCTTGGCCCCGGTACAATGGTTGGACTGACCCAGGTACCCTGATCAACGTAAAACAAACGGCTCTATCAAGGCCGATAAGCAGCCTTGCTGAGTGGATAGCAGACATCCACATATCCAGATTCCGAACATTCCAATATTGCAACATTCCAACCGAAACGCTCCACTCTGCTCCATCCATGCATCCCCAAATGTGCAGCCCTCCATTGGTATCAACCTGTCCGCCGTAGAAACAAGTAAATGAGATCCGATCGCCGGGTAAATGTACCAAGGAAACTTTTGATATGCCATGAACCCCGGATATGCTTTTGATGTACAATGTAGAAGAGATGACTGTGAGGGGAGGTTACATGATGGTAAGGTATACACTGGATTGCCCCTGAACACCGTGAGTTGATCCATGTGCCGACGATTGTGATTGAAATGGACGTGTGCGGCGGATCGGCACCGAAATCGATTCGAGTAGATGGCTCTCGTGAGGGGTTGCAATGCTGCGATGGTTGACCTCCATGCTGGTACTCCTTTGCGAAGGGAAATGTTCTTGTTGCGCTAATAATGATAACAACCTGTATGATCGTAAGGACATGAGGGTTTCCCCCTGAGGCGGTGTGGGGATGATGCGCCAAGGCTACGTTGTGGTCATCCTTCTCTTCCAGTCCCGAACCTGGTCGAAGGAGCTGGCGTAGCCTCGGAGCTCACTGCGAGCTTGATCCGAAAGCTGCCCTTCCTGCGTCGACGTGGTTTGTATTGACGACAGCGAAGTCCGCGAAGAAGAAGGAGTGAGGGCTCGCTTTGAGGAGGACGCCGAGCTGGTGCCGGTCGAGGTTGACTGGCTTTTCGGCATGGAATTTGAGAAGTAGCAAGGCTGAGCGGCAGCGTTGCCAGAAGTGCGGAAGCTGGCCGACGGGTGACCCATGCTCGACGACTTGTAGGCAGCAAAGTTGACGGGCGGAGGAAGGTAGAAGCCGGAACCGGTGCCCAAGCACGACGACGCCCACGAGGCAGGCGCAGCAGGAGACGTGGGCGAAACGGCTTCGGAGCCGGCCTTCTCGATGTCGGCCAGACGGCAAGCTTGCGAGCAGTACGCTCCCGTCGAGGATTGCCGGTCACAGGCAAGACAGAAGTCCTGCGTCCAGTCCATCTCGGCCGTCATGGTCAAGGGTAGGACTGTCGTGAAAGCGAAGAGCAGAGTAGAAGCAGAATAGACGAGTGCGTGGAGCGTAGGTAGATAAGTCCGAGAGATATCGATCGAGAAGAGTTGAGAAGCAGTCTTTTCAATCCAGGTAGAGAAGGTAGAGAAGGTAGAGAAGATAAGGCTGACACGCGGCTCACAATGGTAATAATGATGGTGGTGGTGGTGGTGGTGGTGGTGGTGGTGAGTCAATGCGGAAAGTGGCACGAGGTCTGTGATGAAAGATGAGTGCAAAAGATTATTCATGTATGCAAAATGTTCATGATCTGCCAGTAGTATGGTATGTTGCTGTTTTCTGCCTACTGACGTAGCAGCGAAGAGGAAGCTGTTGAAGACGGGGAGAAGTCATGATGATAATATATGTACGAAGTCAATATACTTATACATCCAACACAGGTACGAAAGGTAGGTAAGGTAAGGTAATGGATTCAGAAGCTAACCCTGCAGGGGAGAAATGTGCGTTATGCATTATGCATTAACTTATGCATAACTAACGCTTTGTGCATCATCCTCAAGGTACCTTACTGTACGAAGTACCTGGGGTACCTCAGGAAAGTACCTGCCCTTATCAGGCGGTACGACCTTGAAAGTACTCCGTACCTAGCAGGGCATGTGGAGGTGGACTCTGACGAATAATGATATTTTTTGCAAAGAGCATGTGGTGTGTCTGATGAGTTCCAAAAAGGTCTAGCTGCATGCATGAACCTTGAAGCTTGGAGTAAAGGGACGAGGATGAGGATGAGGATGAGGAGGAGGGAGGAAAAACCGAAGGAAAGAAAAAAGGCAAGAGGCACAGCTTTTCTGAGTTGACAGGTCGCAAAGGAGCGCTTTGGCTCAACCGTACAGTACTTTGTAATGTACAGTAAGAGTAAGTTAAGGTAATGAGTTGAAAGATACATACCGTACTTAAGGTAAGGTAAGGTAAGAATACCTTGAAGTAAGGGACCTTGGTGCTCTCGAAGTCCTTTAAGCAATCCGAACTACTCCTGCTCGTAAGTTACTGTAACTTACAAGGCTACCCACATACAGTAAAGTAGGTACTGTCCATTATCAACAGTGTCAACCTAAGGTAGTTCTTCCTCAGTAGAGTGGGTTGCAGGAGTGGACTGGTAAGGATTGGTTACACTCTCTGACGTAATAGAGAACTTTTGCAAAGTGTAAATAATTATTTACACTTCTAGGATAGGTTTAGTGAATCAGATTTTTATAAATCCAGCCCTAGACAGAGTTCTGAAGTGTTAGCAGTTTTCACAATGTGAAAATCACTAACACTTCATTTACACTATGAAACTAGTCTAGTTAGATCTAGCTTAATAGATTATTATGACTTTATGCTGTGACAAAGACTTAAGAGTTAAACATTAAATTTATATATTAATACTATGTCTTTTATACTCTACCATTATACAGATTATTTAATTAATCATGTAAATTAATTAAACTTCATAACTTTCATTTTTAAGTTTAATTAACTGTTAAACTCATCATCTACAGTCACATTATCTTCTTTATCTGTCTTCAATGCTTTAATGCTCATTAATTCTGCTCTAACTGCAGTCTTTATCATTTACATTTATCTCATTGCTCTCATCATCATCTCTGTCTGCTCTGCTGTTTCTCTCATCACTCTCATTACTTTCATCATCATCATCATCTTTCATGCAGGCCTCACAGTCATGCATAATTCTCAATTAATGAAGAAAAAGAACACTATTCTGCTACAGATCTGTCTGCAAAAGCAGTCAGCATATAGTGTTCTTAAAAAGAGAACAGAGTTTTGACAGAAAATCAATATAGAGTTTGTCTGTGAAGCAAAGTGATCTTATAACTCTTTAAAGCATCATGTAAAATCATTAATAAAGAAAAGAAAGCAGTATTTAGTCAGTCTTGTTATTAATGATGAGAACTTAGAAATCAATCTCATCAGAATTCTTAATGTATGAATTGAGATGATGAAAGAAAATAAAGCAAAGAAGTAAGCAAAGAAAAAGACTGCAGAAGAACTGACAGAACAAAAATGTTAAGATAAGAATGCAAGAGATGATTTGATGCTTTAAATAAATAGAAAAGAAAAGAAAAGATGACAATTAAAGTTTTTAAATGACTCTGACACAGAAGACAGTGATGATAAAGACTTATTTAATTTGTGTAACTCTTTTATTCATCACACTGTTGCATTCTCACAAGTCTGCAGCTCATTCATCACTTCATTCATCACTTTATTTATCACTTTATTCATCACTTTATTCACAACTTTCTCTCACAGTCAATTCAGCACTTCAGCAGTTCACATTAAACTGCAGCAGTGACAGCAAAGATTCATTAAACATTTAAGATGAAATTTCTTGCATACTGAGTCTTCTGCAGTTCAAGTTCTTATCATTATGTTTAAAAGTGTTGAGAAGCAGTGTTCTAGCTGCTTCTATAAAGTGAAGTAGAACTAGCATCAAGAGCTAAGTAAAGACTTTATTTACATTAACTGCAGTTAACATTCTTTCTACTTCTTCTGTAACTCTCTCAATCAAGATGTGTTTATAGACAACACAGTTTAAAGATTTCACTAGACAGCATAGTATAATATGAGTATTCATTTCTTTCAATAAATTATGAGCTCAAGTTAGCAAGAAGCTTCTTAAAGAAAGTGTATACTTCTAATGTATGCAGTAGCTGAGTCTGCAAACTTTTAAGATTCATAATGAATTCAGCTTTAGCAGTGTTACTGATTATTGAGATTTGTGATAAATCTGACTTTAATGAAATCAGCACAGTGATAGTAGCTTAATATGCATCTGTTAAACAAACAAGCATCTTCAGCAGCTGAGTATGTTTGATTTAGAAGATTCAAGAAGAATTGATCTCAGCAAAAATTAACATTTACAGTTGCTCAGAAAGCACTGTTCATTGACAGCTTAATATGAGTTATTGAAATAAATAAGCACTACTGTCTCACAAAACAAGAGGCATAAAAGCTGTTAGATATATAACTCACAATAGCTGTGCTATTAGTGTGGTGCCACCTTTTAACAGGTTATGAGCCTGAGTTAGTGCATGATAACTTGCATAAAGTGGTGCCTAGGCCACCTCTGCTGGTGGTTCAAGTCCATGGTGAGAGAGTAAGTCCAAAAGGTTGCGAGTTCAAACTGCCATCTGTGCGCACCCTTTACACCTGTGGGTCAGTTGCGGGCCGATCGCGGGTTAGGGGGAGTGTTAGATATATAACTCACAATAGCTGTGCTATTAGTGTGGTGCCACCTTTTAACAAAAGCTTTCTATTTATTTTATTTATATTATCTTCAATGCATATATTGTTACTTTACTTTATTCACTTCTTATACTACATGTCAACTATCATCACAATGAACTTCAACAACTTCTTTATAAAGTGACAACTCATCTCAATTCTTACTTGCAAGAACTGCAATCAATGATTTACTTTTATAAGAAGATAACTGATAGAAGAAGATCTATAAAATATTGTTAAAGTCTTAGCAGTCAACATTTCTGTCAGCAGATTTTCAGTTGTGTTTCTTCTCAGTAATCTCAACTTTAAAAGTTAGAAAACTGATGCAAAGATCTTATATTGGCTTATTATCTGCATCAATGCAGATAATTAAGAATATTTGATGAACAAGATCAGCACAAAGAATGTTTGAGATGTGCTAAAGTTCAAATACAAAAAGAAGTTATAGATGACTGAGAGACAATATCTGATGAAGTTTGTTAAGTATAAGATGTCAGAGAATGTGTTCATTAAAGAAGCATGAATTTATCTGAGCAAACTCAGCAAAAAGATTGCTGCAACTCAGTCTGACATGACTGAGTTGTTTAAATCAGAATGATGATTTCAGACACTGCTTTAAGTGCTGCTGAATGAGTATGTTGTGATTTGTAATGTCATTGACATTCAGAACAATTTAAACATTGAGAGAGATCTGTAAAAGCTTTAGAAGAAAGAGATACAGCTTAAGACTGATAAGACTGTTATTGTTTTGTGAACAGATAAACAGAAAGAAGATTAATGTTTAATGAATTAAAATTGCAGTTTATTGAATCACTGCACAGCTAATATTAAGTAACATTATTGCAGATCATTCAGCTCAGACAGTGATCATTCTTCTTATTATTTTATTAAGTGCTTTCTTTGCAACAACTCTCACTTCATTAAAGATTGTGAATTTCTTTCTAATGTTAAGCAAAATGCTCAAAAGAAGACAAGCAGATCAACTGCAGTTAAGCTGCACAGATTGACTGCAGTTAAGTTGTATTAAAAGTCAGTTTATAAAGAAAAAGAAAAGAGATACAGAGTCTTTAATGCAAAAATTAATGACAGTAATGATGATGACTTCTTCTCTGAATCTGATAAGAAAGAGAAAGTCAACAATGAAATTGCTGCTCTGTTTAAGAAGACTGTCAGTAAGATGCTTAAATTTAAATGAATTGCAGATTCTAAATTCTTCTCATACATAACTGATCAACTTCAACTCTTCAGTGACCTTCTTATATAAATGAGACACTGACAAATTAAAGTTAAGAAGAAACATTTATACTCTCATTATTGTGAAGTAATTATTATGCAAGTCAGATCAGAAAATTCTATAAGACTGAGTTCAACACTTTATATGTCTAAACTTAAGATCAATCTTCTCTCAGAAAAGCAAATGTGCAAAATGAAACTGCATAAAAGCTTTAATTAACACTGTCTTCAAATGTATAATAAGTACAGCAAGACTATAATAGAAGCATCAGAGCAAGATGAAGTCTATATAGTTAAGTATATTGCAAAAAGTTTTAATGAATTTGCTTTAATATCTGCAGTGCACATATCACATTCAGAGACTGCTTTTCTCACAGCTGCTTTAGATATAAGTTTGCACAACAACATAACTGATTTCTCAGAAGTCAACACTGCATCATTGAATAAAAAGATCAAGACTTATAGACTTTGATATCAATAATTTGTTCATCTTGATTTTACAAAGTTGTGTAATCTTTACAAGATGACAATTCTTGAAAAGCCAATTCTCATTATTAAGAACAACAAGAACATGTATGAGATTTGTGTTCTGATTAAGTTTATCAATAAGTAAGATTGTTAGATATATAACTCATGATAGCTGTGCTATTAGTGTGGTGCCACCTTTTAACAGGTTATGAGCCCAGGTTAGTGCGTGATAACTTGCGTAAAGTGGCGCCTAGGCCACCTCTGCCGGTGGTTCAAGTCCATGGTGAGAAAGTAAGTCCAAAAGGTCATGAGTTTGAACTGCTGTCTGCACACACCCTTTACACCTGTGGGTCAGTTGTGGGCCGATCGCGGGTTAGGGAGAGTGTTAGATATATAACCCATGATAGCTGTGCTATTAGTGTGGTGCCACCTTTTAACAAAGATTACACTATAAGTAAAAGAAAGACTAACATTCTTGTTTTTATCTTCATTGACATATATAACTCATTATTCTTGTCATTTAGCAGATATCAGTACTTTCTGAAGATAGTAGATAATCACTTCTGAAAGATGTGAACAATACTGCTGAAGCAATATGATGAGACTTCACAGACACTGCAAAAATGATGACTAAAGACTGAACTTCAGACTGATGCAAAGATTCTTGCTGTATAAAGCAACAATAAAATGAAGTTAAAGTTCACTTTAAATAACTGATGCAAGTCTCTTAACATTACACTGCAATACACAGTGTTCTATATATCAATTCAGAATGACATTGTCAAAAGAGTCATCTGAATCACTGAGAACTCAGTGCACATCATAATTAAAGAGACACAATTGTCAATAAAGTTCTGAGTGCAGACAACATAGACAGATATTTATCTTTGTAATTAAACAGCAATTAATTTCTTAATTAACAGCAAGCAAACAACTCTCAAGAAAGCTTTCATCAGTGTAAAGTTATTCATTAACTACATTCATATATAAGAATGTAAGTGCTACAGCTACATTGATCTCAAGTTACTATCTGAAGATAGACACAACAAGTTTATAAATTAAGAATAAGTGAGAGTCTTTATGAGCTACATTGAGAAAATCACAAAGCAGTATTAGCTTTAAGCTTCAGATCTTAAGCACATCATCAAGAATTACATTGTAAAGTTTGCTAAAAGCAAGAAGAAAGACACTGTTAATCTTAAACTGCAACAGTAAACATTAAATGTTCTTCTGAATAGAAGATTCATTGAATGTTTACAGAAGAAGTTAATCATTATGAAGATTACAGCTTCAAATTAGACATTTACAACTTAAAACAGTAAGATGCAGCCTGACTTGATCATGATTAAGGCTAACAAGTCTTAAGATAAACAATATAAGATTAAGTTGACTGCAGTTAATCTAAATAAGTTGTTAAATAAGAAGATCAACACTGATTAAGTCAAGACAGTGACACTTAAAGAAGTCAGAATCTTTTTGTGTGTTGAGATTCTGAAATAAAAGAAAAATGATAATAATGATAATCAAGATGTGAATGAGCTCTTAATTAAAATATTAAGAATCATACTGACACTTATAACATTCTTTACAGACAAAGAAGATTCTGTAATTAGATCTGACATTTCAACATTTGTCATCTATGCTGAAGCAGTGAGAGACTCAATCTGAGAAGAAATGTAAAAGAATGTTATTTATGCAAAGTTGACAGTCTTAATGATAAATGAAATATGAGAAGAGACTGTGTCATCAAGAAGAGTCAACATTATAATCAGCAAATAAGTCTTTAAACTCAAGCTGAACATCAATGAATTCTTAAACAAGCTTAAGGCAAGACTTGTGACAAAAGACTTCTTATAGACATACAATGTTAACTATAAGAACATCTTTATTTTCACTATTAAGTTTAACACTCTGTGAATCTTTCTGACTATCATTGCACTCAAGAATTTAGAATGTCATTAAATGAATGTCAATAACATCTTTACAGAATTCTTTCTGAAGAAAACAATCTATATAACACTTTTTTCTGAAATCAATGTTGCATCTAATTATATTCTGCACATACTGTGCAGCCTTTATGATCTTAAGCAAGCTGCACAGAACTGACATGAACAATGTATCATTAAACTACTTAAGTTGAGTTTTCATCAAAGCAAGACTGATCTCTGTCTTCTTCTTCACAGCATTAAAAGAATTATGCTGCTTCTTTATATAAACAATATTGTTATGACTTCAGCAAATCTATCACACATTTTCTGATTCAAGCAAGCTCTTGCAGACATGTTCAAAGTTAAGAACTTAAGAAAGACACAGAAAATTCTCAGCATTCAAGTCATACATAACTGCAAAATGAGAACTCTGCATCTGAATCAGACTTACTATGTAAATAAGATATTAAAGAATCTTCATATGCAATCTGACAAGCATAGAGTCATCAGCATTTCACTTAACAAATATGATGTTCTTTGTTCTGCTGACTCAACTGATTAAAGAATAGATTAAAGACAGTATTAATAGACAATTGAAAGTTTAATGTATGCAGCAATTCATACTCAGTTAAACATCATCTTTACACTAAATTAACTAAGTCAATATCTCAGCAATTCTGCAGAGCATTATGAACACACATTTAAGAGATTACTGCAGTACATAAGATTAATCATTAATCTCAACATTATATACAGCTTTAATGAGAGTCAAGCAATGCTTGAATACTCTGACTTTAACTATGCTTCAGACAAGCAGAATCAGAAATTAATTCTAGAATGCATCTACATACTTAAAGATGAATCAGTGTTGTGAATAAGTCAAAAGCAGAAGTTCATCATCATCTTAATCACTGAGGCTGAATACATAGTCATGTCAATGTGTGCAAAGACTGAGATCTGGCTTGAACAGATGTTAAGAGACATAAACATAAATAAATATCTTGAAGTTAATTCACACTGCATGAACATTTAAAAGAATGAAGCTCATCAAACTTCTTCATTCATTCAGCTCAGAGAAGATAATCAAGCTGCTTTGATCTTAATTAAGAATGCATATGTACATAAGTAATTAAAGCACATTGATGTCTTCTATTACAACATTTACAATCTGCATAAGCACAATCAGATTCAGATAGACTTTGTGCTCAGTTAAAAGATGATTATTAACAGACTTATTAAGTCTCTGTTTAAACAGATCTTTAAACAGTTCATTAAATTCATAAAACTCACTGTTGATGATTAGTTAAACTCTTGAATGATTTGTTGAACTTTTAGTGATGTGTTTAATTATCTGATGTTTGTTGTCAGTGAGAGTCAATAGATGCAGTCTCACTGAGTGAAAGTGTTGAGAAGTGATGTTCTAGCTGCTTCTATAAAGTAAGATAAAATTAACATCAGAAACTGAGTAAAAACTCTGTTCATGTTAACTGCAGTCAACATTCTTTCTACTTCTTCTGTAACTCTCTTAATCAAGATGTGCTCATAGACAACATAGTTTAGAGATTTCACTAGATGGCATAGTATAGCATGAGTATTCATTTCTTTCAATAAAAAGTTATATTTAGTGAGAGAATTCAAGTCAGAATATGAAGACACATGTTACAGAGGCAAGAGCAAGAGTCTTGAAGATGAAGATGAGATTGTTAAAGACTTAGATCAGAATCAATGAGACTGAGTAAGAATAAGTGACAGAAAGAGAAGTTTTTACTTAAATTGATTGACTGAAAACTCAATTAAACACACAGACAAATTAGATATTAGTTATGTTGAGTGAATTAAAGAAGAATCTTATCTAAATAGCTGATAGATATGTCTCTAAAGTTGAAAACTTTAGAAGAAATTAACTTTTAGATGCATTATTTTCTTCTAGACACATAAAACAGTTAATAAGTAAGATAAATATTATATAAAAAGCAGCAACAGACTGCTGCTGAGATTAAAGCTAAATGCTAAAGACATTAAACAGTTAGAGATTCTGAGCCTGTTTAAATGTCTATTTTACAGCAATTCAGATACTAAAAAGAATCTTATTAAATGTTTATTGCTGCTCATTGAGAATTCAATCATCTCAATAAAGTCTTATAATATCTTAAAGTTGCTGATAAGCCTAATCACTGTACAGATAAAGCTGTAAATGATTGTTGCAAACTCAATAAAGATCTTCTTGTATTTAAGACTTTCTCATAATCTGAAGATTATTCATTTTGTTCTTATAAGGTTCAGCAATCAATTCAATAAGACTGTTTAAACACATAATATTCTGATATTTGAAGCTGTGATGCTTCTTATATTCTGAGTAGAAGAATCACTGATTCTTTGTTGATTAATAAGTAATTTAAAATGTTTCATCAATAAAGTCTCAAATTGTTTCTTCATTTATTCATTCTTCAACTTTCTTGATCACACAGATGTACTGTTAAAGTCATCAATATTGAAGACTCAGATGTCATTGAAGCATTTGTTGATATTAAAGATACAGATGCTTAATGATGTTGTTGTAAACAGTCAATAGATAAAACTCTAAGCATTTAAAAAGATTGAAAAGCTGAAAAAGTCATTGTGAAAATGACTGTCAAATCAGAATAAGGCATAAAGTCAGTTTGAAGAAAGACTGATATTGTGTTCATTATAGAATGATGTCAAGCTTCAGAAATGAAAGAAGCTGTTGAATATCTGACACTGTAAATCTATACATTATTGTTAAACAATTGTACTGTAGATATTTGAATACTTTACTGCATATAATGACACTGTGTTTCATCATTCATATTGTCAAGTCAAAATTTAAAGAAATTATACTTCATCAGAGCTATATATTGATGCTGAGGCTGATTGTTGAAGATCTCAAGATGCATTATAATAAGCTTAATAAGCAGAGTGACAAGCAATGGGTTATTCATGTTGTGGCAACAGTGAGGTAAAGTGATATACTAAGATGAGGAGTTTGAGTGATGAGATCACATGTCAGATGTTTATGAATTTTTATATTGTCTCATTAGATTTAGTGACTGAAAGAATTAATATTCTGGCTGAAAGTGCAAATCCACTCGAAGTGTAAATAATTATTTACACTTTGCAAAAGTTCTCTAATATTAATCAGATATCTCAGCAGGTCTGTGTCTTGCTTGAGAGGGAGAGAAATCGTCTAAAGGAGACGAGAGCAGCGAGTGAGCCCTCATAACGCCCGGACGCTGTCTGGTGTAGAAGTGGCGGCAAATCCGGGATTATTCTATTGGCTGCCAGTCAAATCATCCACCAAGGGAGAGACTAAAGCACGATACTGCTCGTCAGCCATGTTGGAGAGAAGCATGCACAACCGGGAGATTCGAAACTACCTTATCGACTATCGAGTCAGGCGCATGGAAGGGCGAGGAGGAAATGCTCTTGATGTACGGACGTACTGTATGTGTAAATCAGGGTCAATAATCTGCTCAGTGTCAGTCACAACATTACCCTGTCTAAATACTGTTCAGGGTCTGTTACCATACTAAGTCCAGGTCAGTCAGCACTACTTCCGAATCAAAGCATCATTCCATTAAGCCATCTCATGGCTTGTCAAGTCACGCAGACTCGCCTCTCCTCAGCCTGAAGGAGCTCGGCGCCCACGCGGCTCGTGTCCGATAAGTTTATAAATAGAGAGAGTTTGAGGTCCTCGATCCGTGCCAGCACAAAGCCCAGACCGGGTGATGACCGATGCCAATTTCCAGCTGCCTGGACGAGGCTCGAGAGGCTTGCGCAGCCCAGGAAATTGCACCTGGAAAGATGATTGCAGCGATGAGCCGCTTACCTTGAGTACCTTATTTGTCCACATCTAATCAGGTGATGTGCATCCTCCATCTTCTCATTACCTCAGGTATATGCCGGGTCTTGGAACAAAGGCGTGTGCTTGACGGCATTTGATCAAACTCTCGGATGCTCTCGGTCATCCCATACTCCCATTAACTACCTCGATCGGGTCGATTCCAACCGAAGACGCCTCGCTTGAGTATTACACGTAGATGCAATAATAATGAACATCAGTATCAGTTTCATCATCAATATCATTTATTATTTCCTTCTTTCTTTCTTTCTTTCTTTCTTTAATCACTGAACTAGTATTGACCATGCTCTTGTGTTGGAGAGAATTGCCTTTCACCATACGGAGTACTTCGTACTGTTATTATCGAAGCTGAAACTCAATCTCTCTCGCGTATCGGTGCTTCGTCCGGTACTTTGTACATTGATTTCCTATCGCATGCGGCGGCTTCCCAAGTGTCAAACACTCTGTCGGACGGACTGGGGTCGAAATGGCCACGGCATGGCGCGGCACGGCACTTCTGCAAATCTCTCTTACCCGTGCTGACTTACTGCTGGTCCAGGTGCTCTAACCTACCTTGCCCACTCTTACAGGTTACGGAGTGAAGGCAGCATGATGACTCGAAACCTTAGATCGTCATGGGGAAAAGTTCAGTTGAAGGGCATCGAGAGAGGGGATCAATATTGCCTTATCCTCCATGGTCTGTATCCTGTTACTCCAGGGAATGCCAAGTTCTCAAATGGTGAGATGAAGCTCCTATACGGATCCGGAATTACATGTTTACAGATTTCTTGATAAGATAGGTGAGATGCCCTATCTCATGCTTACTCATGATGCTCATCATGTGACCCTGGTACCAAAGCTCAAGGTAACAATATTAATATTGACGGCTAATGTTGATACATCTAATAACTTCTACCTTATGGCCGAGTCCATGACAGGTAGTCCATATGGTATAGTACTGTAGGTAGCTACATACCAGGTAATGGCCGGATCAGCAATGGGGAAACGGAGTCTCTCACGTAGAAAGGGGAAAGCGGAAACGGGTCGCGTACTTGCATACTGCAATGATTGACTTTATCCGTTGCAGCAGCACATCATCAATCGGTCGTTTTACAGTCCTAGTATACTAGGTACGAGTTGCCCTACACCTTACCCTACTGAACGAACGGAGGACCTCGGCTTTGAGGCGTGGCCTGCACTTCGCTTTCCCTGGTCGAGCTCGGACCCCTTTCTTTCTCTTAGTAATTTAAGTTACCTGGTATGTTACTTACCTTACCTTACCTTACGGACACATCGTGGATCGAAACTTACACGGGGTTGCCAAGCGACCGAGTATACGCTAGACCCCACATCTCCACAACTTAACATGAGCAACCTTCACCTCAGTCATGAGGTACGGCACTAAGGTAAGGTAAGGTAGTTACCGTCTCTTGTAAGGTATTGCTAATAATATAACCTGGAAGGGTCTAGAAAAAGTAGTAAGACGCCAGTTGTCATTTCGGCTTTCAATTCCTTCCAACAGAATGCTCAGAACCATAAATCCTTTATGGCAACGGCGTCAAATGGTGCTACTTGTACTGTACAATACCTTTCCCTCAGGTGAGGTCGAGGACAGATCTCTTAAAGTGTCAGAGAACAGTTTGCGCCGGCCTCCCTTACGTTGAAGCGAACTCGACCACACGACGATGATCGTTGATTTACCCTCGGATACCGGATGCGTCCAGACCTGGAAAGTTACAACTCATATCATGCCGCGGAGGAGAGGTCTAAGGTATGGTATGGCCCTTTGGACAACGATTGAGCAGCACCCCACTGGTTCGTCAAAGGCGGAAACCATACTCCATAAGGAGTAGCCTCATGGCTGGCTGAAAATCAACAATGGAACCTTCCCCTGAGAAAACCCTGCTGAGGGGTGCATCGTCGAATCAGAACCGATCCTCCATAAACCTCACCTATCCCCGCGGTGCTGCCTGTTGATTCCGCGCTCTCCATGCTCGGACGAGCTCCTCGGGCGTCTAGCCTGACCTACAGACTCCTGTACCGCTATCGTCAGCCTCGCCCTTCGGAAGTAAGCGACAGAGCGCTACAGTCCACAGGAGGTCCGTGAATCGATATGATCGATATGAGTACCTTGTACTGTAGCTCTGTTATAGTATGGAGACAGGGCTTCGGTCGGTCATGTCAACTTTTCGCTCTTGGCGTAGGAGCAAGAGAAGTTTGCAAGGTACCTAAGGTACTGTACTTGTCAACGTGCCTGCACCAACCCCGAAGCTGCATAGTCTCGGTACCAACCTTTGGCGTGGGTGAGCAGGACGAGACAGACCGTACCCTCGGGTTCTGCGGCACAGGACTCTCTTTCCTTTTGCCTTTGAGGTGCCCCCACTGATGCTGATGAGAAATGTAGGTAGAGCTCAAGGACATCGGTTTTGTGGGACCCTTTCTGCACTCTGGCTGTTGATCTTTCGGATCGCATCCAAGGCTACCCACCGACAAGATAGACCTATCGGCCTATCTATGCATGATTCATGCCCCACAGGCGCAGCTCCATCCTGCAGCGATGATCTCGTACAACGGAATGGCATCATCGTTCTCGCAAGTCTGCTCCCTTCATGTGCTACCCGCCAGGGCTTCTTTGATTGCAGCAATAGCCTCGAGGCGCAAGATGGCTCAAACAAAAGGGCGAGTACTGGAGTGATATCATTCAATCCCGTTATCGGGAGATGCGTCAGAGAAATAGGACGCTGCAGACCCCGATTTTCTCTTGCGCTGCGCGCCTACTATCCAGCATAGAACGGCCCTCTGGTGGCCTGTTGTCTCGACACCTGCCCCGGCGTAGCAATCTCAAACGTGAGAGGGATGTGGATATCCGCTGTCATTGATGATCGTAGCGACCGTCCTACCGATGCAAGCCACGTTGTATAGGAAGACGCAGCACAAGTGCCAAGTCCCAGCAGAACGTCCGAGCAACAACACCAAGGTATCCTCACACATGACGCATCAGACCTACCATTGTGTCGCACTCCCTCCGATATATTGCAGTAGCCCCTGCAGGAGTATGCGCCGTAACCCGAACGGCCGCGCTCCATCAACCATCTCGAGATTGCATCAGAAGAGCACTGACCCTCACTCCGTGCCAGACGGTGGCGACAGACCTGGACCTTCGTCGTGGGGCGGCGTGCATGACTCGAGCTTGAGCCGTGAGACATGCATGCAGATAACGAGGACCGGTCGTGGCAACGGTTGCAGGCGGACCTCCGTCCTCTCCATGGACCCCGCGACCGGGCTGTGCCCTAGACTCTGGAATCTCAATCTGCCCCTCTTCCAACACGAAGGATAAGGGACTCGCATCAGAGTGGTAGGGTTAGACTCGGGGCACTCGGACTGCGACCCGGAATGCAGGACTTTGGCAGCAAGGGTGAGGCATAGCCAAGGGCGTGTGCCTTTGATGGATGTGCCGTTGCCGCGAAAGGCGAGAATTATGACGGATCCCTCAAAAGAAGTACGGAGTACCTACCTGTTGGTTACAGGTGTGAACTCTTGGGGATGCCAACATTGGTTCGCTGTGTGCAGTGGCGTCCCCCACGCTGCACATCGTCCCGCTGTCAAAGTCCTGCGTTTGGGGAGCTATACCCGCGCATGCGTTTACATGAAGTTCCCCGCTGTGCTTCTGAACCGTGGTCTACCCGGAAGACCTCCATTTGCTTCTGAGCATCGTTCTGATTGTTTGCTTATCAGGTGTATTCACTTTGCCGTTGATGTGATGCTTACAAACACTGAGGTGTGCACTTGGTCGTATGACTAATACTAAACTTTGTGATCCAATTCGTACCAAATGCTATGCTAACCCTCACGGAGGCCTCCAATGCCCAACGATAACCAGATAAACGGGAAAGGATAAATAAGTATATTAATGAATCGACGCGGAGGTCCTCCTGGAGAGGGACTTCGACGCAACATTGCAAAGGTCAAGCCCGAAGGCGACCCCAACGCACCGGCGGAGGTTCCCTCTCCAAGAGTCCTATCAACGCGAGGACAATATGCTAAGTACGGGATAAAATGCCGCTAATCGCTATACCAATAAGAATATGAACAAAAGAGACCCTCCTCCTTTCCCCCACGGCGACCCCCCTCTACACCCGCCACCGAGGCCGGGTGCTAGGCCGGACCGGCCGGGCCCCAGACCGGCGGCGCTCCTCGGCCGCCTCCTCCTCGCGTCGGCGGCTTGGTCGACTTGACCATGGGTGGCCTCGTCGTTGGCTTCGCCGCGGGCTTGGCGGCGGCGGCGGGCGGGCCCCTCGGGTGGTTGGCGAGGGTTGGCTTTTTGGTGCCGGTGGCACCGGCGCGAGGTGGAACGACCGTCGTGGTCGGTTGGCGGGAGGCGGGAGGCGTGAGGGTGTATGGGTCGATGATGGTGTGGTGGGGGGTTCGATGCGGAGTGTAGGAGTTGAGGAGGTCCAGGGTGGATTGGTCGATCTCCAATCCGCCCTCGACCTCCTCCTCCTCCATGATGGTGCTCAGCATCGCGTCGCGTCGCGGGTTGCTGGGTTGATCGGGAGAGATAGAGAGAGGTAGAGAGAGAGAGAGAGAGAGGTAGAGAGAGA